>Ga0308171_1000384_pt1 | contig 102333 bp, 85 predicted proteins | sample PhyGR1_FD_202135 | JGI IMG/M metagenome (GOLD analysis project Ga0308171, IMG submission 202135) | Phyllosphere microbial communities from UC Gill Tract Community Farm, Albany, California, United States - DLSLSG.R1 | ecosystem: Host-associated > Plants > Phyllosphere > Unclassified | place...
CCTCCAACATGTACAACAAGCGATCACGCGGATATTCGATATCCAGCGGCACATACACGCCGCCAGCCTTCATAACCGCCAGGAACGCCACCATGATCTCGGCACTGCGCGGCATGGCGATAGCCACCCGCACTTCCGCGCCAACCCCACGGGCAATCAACGCATGGGCCAGGCGGTTGGCCTGGCGGTCCAGCTCGCCGTAGGTCAGGGTTTGGGTGTCGAATTTCACCGCTACGGCATCGGGGGTTTCCCTGGCGCGGTCGGCGAACAATTCGTGCACCAGGCGCTGGGCCGAGAAGCCAGCATCGCTGCGGTCCCACAGGTGCAGAATGTGCTGTTGTTCCGCGTCATCCAGCAATTTCAACTGGCCGATGCTTTGCTGCGGGTCGGCCACCATTGCCTGCAACAGGTTGTGCCAGTGGCGGCCCATACGTTCGATGGTGGCGGCGGTAAACAGGTCGGTGGCGTAGCTCAACGAAGCGTTGAGCCGCTCCTGGGACTCCTCGATATCCAACACCAGATCGAAATGCGCATTGGTGTCGTCCCACGTCACCGGGGTCATGTCCAAATGCGCCAGACGCTGCAGGTGCTGGCCGGACTGGCTGATATGGTGGTTGAACGCCACCTGGAACAATGGGCTCAAGCTCAGGCTGCGCTCGGGCTGGAGGGCCTCGACCAATTGCTCGAAGGGCAGGTCCTGATGGGCCTGGGCTTCCAGGGCCCGCTCTTTCACCTGGGCCAACAGTTGGCGCACGCTGACGTGACCATCGATCTCGGCCTTGAGTACCTGGGTATTGACGAAGAAGCCAACCAGACGCTCGGTTTCCACACGGTTGCGGTTGGCAATCGGCACGCCAACGCGAATGTCCTGTTGGCCGCTGTAGCGGTGCAGCAGCGCCTGATAAGACGCCAGCAACAGCATAAACAGGGTCACCCCTTCACGCTGAGCCAGGGCCCTGAGGTCGTCGAGCAGCGGGCTCGACAGGTCAATGGACAAACGCGCGCCACGATGGCTCGGTACCGCCGGGCGCTGATAATCGAACGGCAGCTCCAGCACCGGTTGCTCACCGCCCAGCAGCTCGCGCCAGTAGTTCAGCTGACGCGCCTTCTCGCCCGCCTCCATCCACTGGCGTTGCCACACAGCGTAATCGGCATATTGAATCGGCAGCGCCGGCAATTGCAGGCGCTGGCCCTGACTGCAAGCGCCATAGAGCTGCACCAGCTCGTCGACCATCACCTGCATCGACCAGCCATCGGAAATGATGTGGTGCTGTACCAGCACCAGCACATGCTCATCTTCGGCCAGGCGTAGCAGGTTGACCCGCATCAGCGGCCCCGCACGCAGGTCGAAAGGTTGCGCGATACAGGCTTGCAGCGTGGCTTCAAGGTGCGCTTCATCGGTGTCGAGCACGGCCATGGCAAGGTGTACCTGCGGGCTAATCACCTGCACAGTGCGCTCGGCTTCCTGGAGCAGATGGGTGCGCAGGCTCTCGTGGCGAGTGACCAGGGCATCCAGGGCCTGTTGCAGCGCATCGACATTCAACGACCCCCGCAGACGCAATGCACTGGGCATGTGATACGCCGCACTGGCGGGGTCCAGTTGCCACAGAAACCATTGGCGCTCCTGGGCATAGGACAGTGCCAGCGGCTGCTCGCGCGAAACGCTGACCATCGGCGGCGCGGTGTCGGCCTGCACGTCCGCGCACGCCACGGCAAACGCTTGCAGCGTCGGCTGTTCGAACAAGGCGCGCAATGGGACTTCCCGCTTGAGGTCGTGGCGCACCCGAGAGATCACCTGGGTGGCCAGCAAGGAGTGGCCGCCGCGTTCGAAAAAGTGGTCATCCAGCCCCACCGACTCGACCTGCAACACCGCCTGCCAGATGGCCGCCAGTTGCTGTTGCAGCGGGGTTTGCGCGGCACGGTAGGCCTGGGGCGATTGGCTCAGGTCCGGGGCCGGCAGCGCGCGGCGGTCGAGTTTGCCGCTGGGGTTCAAGGGCAGCGAATCGAGCACCACCCAGTGCGCGGGCACCATGTAGTCCGGCAGGGAGCGTTGCAAGGTCGCCGCCAGGGCCTGGGTATTCAGCGGCTGCTCCAGGGCCGGCACGACGTAGGCCACCAGTTGCGCACCGGTCGCGCTCGGCTGGGCGATCACGGCCGCCTCACGTACCTGCGGCAAGCCTTGCAGATGGGCTTCGATTTCGCCCATTTCGATACGGAAGCCGCGCACTTTGACTTGATGGTCGATACGCCCCACATACTCCAGGACGCCCGCCGCGTTGTAGCGGGCCAGGTCGCCACTGCGGTAGAGCCGCGCACCCGGCGTGCTGGAAAACGGGTCGGGCAGGAAGCGTTCAGCGGTCAGCGCCGCGCGGTCGAAGTACCCCTGGGCCAGGCCGGCTTCGGCGCCGATGCACAGCTCGCCGACGCCTTCGCTGTCCAGCAGGTCGAAGGCACTGTCGAGCACATACAGCCCACGGCCTTCGATGGCGCGGCCAATCGGTACGCCAAACGCTTCGCTGGCATCCGCGAGTTGGCAGGTGTGCACGCTGGACACCACGGTGGCCTCGGTCGGTCCGTAGGTGTTGACCAGGCGCACAGCGCCCAACCCAGCGGCGTGCCAGGCGCGCAGCCCTTCCACCGACATCGCCTCGCCCCCCACATGCACCTGGCGCAGGTTGCCCAGCGTGCGGCCATCCACGGCGCATTCTTTGGCCAGCAGGTACCAGTAGGCCGCTGGCAGGTCGGCCAGGGTCACGCCCTGCTCGACAATTTCCCGCGCCAGTTGCCCGGCGTCCCACAACTCGTCACCGCGCATGATCAGCGCCGCGCCCATGCACAGCGGTGGGTAACACTGCTCGACAAAGCCGTCGAAGCTGAACGTGGCGAACTGCAGCACACGGTCATCGCTACGCAACTGGCTATAGCGGGCGGCGCTGTCGCAGAACTGGCCGAGAGCGGCATGGTCGATGGCCACGCCTTTGGGCTGGCCGGTGGAACCTGAGGTGTAGATCACGTAGGCCAGGTCGGCAGCGGCGGCATGGTTGGGCGGATTGAGCGCCGAGTAGCCCGCCAGCTCCGCCCCCTCGGCACTGAAGTCCAAGCGGGCCAGGCCCTCGGGCAACGGCAGGTCGGCAAGCAGCCCGGTTTCGCTGAGCAGCAGGTTCAAGCGACTGTCGGCCAGCATGTAGGCCAAGCGCTCGGCGGGGTATTTGGGGTCCAGCGGCACATAGGCCGCGCCACTCTTGAGCACGGCCAACAGGCTGACGATCAACTGCGGACCACGGCGACACGCCAGGCCCACGCGCTGGCCGGGAGCAACGCCAAGCTCCAGCAGACGATGAGCCAGACGGTTGGCTCGCGCGTTGAGCTGTGCGTAGCTCAACTGTTCGTTAGCCGCCTGCACGGCCAGTGCGTCGGGGGTGCTGGCAGCCTGGGCGGCGATGCGTTCATGCACGCGCGCGCGGCTCTGGGCGGCGGCAGCTGATTGACTGCGGGCGAGCAGTTCGCGCCGGGTGTCGGGCGCCAGCAGCTGCAGGCTGCCCAACGGCGCCTGGGCATCGGTGAGCAGTTGCACCAGCAGATGCCGCAGGTTGGCGCCCAGTCGGCCGACCTGCTCGGCACTCAAACGTGCACGGTCGTAGCTGAATTCCAGGCGCAGGCTCGCGCCCAGCTCTATGCCCAGGGTCAGCGGGTAATGGGTGCGTTCGTGGTTGTGCAACGGTCCGAACGTCAGCCCGGCGGGCGCGCCCTGTTTGAGGGCTTCGGCCACCGGGAAGTTTTCGAATACCAGCAAGGTATCGAACAGCGCGCCCTGTTGGCCGGCCCAGCCTTGAATGTCATAGAGCGGCACGTGTTCGTGATCGCGCAGGCTCAGGTTGAGGGTTTGCAACGCGCTGAGCCAATCGGCGGCCGACTGCGAAGGCGACGCCGCGCTGACGATGGGCAAGGTATTGATAAACAGGCCCAACTGCTGCTCGATCCCCGGCAACGGTGCCGAACGCCCGGCCACCGTGGCACCGAAGGCCACGCAGGCTTGGCCGGTGTAACGCTGCAACAGCAAGGCCCAGGCGCCTTGCAGCACGGTGTTAAGGGTGACTTTACGTGCGCGGGCGAATTCACCGAGGGCGCGGGTGAAGTCGGCGTCCAGCACCATGGGGTAATCGGCCATGCCGGTGCCGTTGGCGGGCACACGCAGCACATCGGCCAGCAGAGTCGGCGCCTCAAGAGGTGACAAGGCCGCTTTCCAGAACGCTTCGCCGCTGGGTTGTTGCTGCAACCAGCCGAGGTAATCGCGGAACTGCCCCGCCGGCGCAGGGACGGCATGGCCGGCGTAGTGAGCGATCACTTCGGCAAGCAATTGGGCGTTACTCCAGCCATCCATCAGGATGTGGTGACTGGTGAATATCAGGTGCCACCCGTGGCCGGCGCCGCGTACCAGCATCAGGCGAAACAGCGGCGCCGCGTCGAGGGCAAAGCCCTTGTCGCGCTCGGCTTCGGCCAGTGCATCCAGATCGGCGCCCGTGTCTTCGATCACCTGCAACTGCAAATCGACATGGCGCTGGATCAGTTGATGGGCGCTGTGCAGGCCCAACCAATGAAAGCTGCTGCGCAGGATGTCATGGCGGTCCAGGGCGGCCTGCCAGGCACGTCCGAACGCCAGCAGGTCCAGGCCTTCGATATCCAGGCGCAGTTGGTTGATATAGGCCTGGGCCTCGGGTTCGTACAAGCTGTGGAACAGCATGCCCTGCTGCATCGGCGACAGCGGGTAGAGATCGGCAATCTGCGGCCCCGCCACAGGCAACCCGTCCAATTGCGCCTGGCTCAGGCGCGCCAGGGGGAAATCCGACGGCGTGACCTGCCCCGCCGGTGTGGCACAGCACAGCTCGATCACGGCCTTGAGTTCGGCGGCATAGTCGTCGGCCAGACGCTGAACGGTCGCCACGTCGAACATCTCGCTGCTGAAGCCCCAACGCAACGCCAGCTCGCCACCGTACACCTGCCCTTCCACTGTCAGCCAATTGACCAACGGCGCCTCGGGGTCCTGGGCCTGGCCGCTGCCCTGTGGCGAAGGGACGAATAGCGCCGCCTCGTCGAACTGGCGGTCGAATTGGCCCAGGTAGTTGAAGGTAATGCGCGGCGCGGCCTGGCTCGCCAGGCTTGCACGCGCGTCCGGGGTGCCGAGGTAGCGCAGCAGGCCATAGCCGATGCCTTTGTGCGGCACGGCGCGCAGCTGTTCCTTGACCGCCTTGATCGCGCTCGACAACTCGCCGTCGGCCTGCAAGCGCAGCGGGAACAGGCTGGTGAACCAACCGACGGTGCGGCTCAGGTCGAGGCTGTCGAACAGGTCTTCCCGGCCATGGCCTTCCAGTTGGATCAACGCCGCAGGTTGCTGGCTCCAACGGCTGATGATGCGCGCCAGGGCGGTCAGCAGCAGATCGTTGACCTGGGTGCGATAGGCCGCTGGAGCATCCTGCAAGAGCTGGCGGGTGTGCTCGGTGTCGAGGCGGATTTCAAGGGTGCGGCCCAGGCGGTTTTGCAGGCCACCGTGAGGGTTGTCGCAGGGCAGCTCCGTCGCCATGGACTGCGCCTGCCAGTACGGCAGTTGGGCATCAAGGGTCAGTGCATGGGCCTGCAACTGCTGCGCCCATTGTTGGTAGGCGCTGGTTTTGGCTGGCAATGCGGCGTGGCGATAAGCCTGTTGCAGATCGTCCAGCAGCACGCGCCAGGACACGCCGTCGACCACCAGGTGATGGATTACCAGCAGCAACTGCTGCGTGCCATCGGTCATTGTCAGCAGCACGGCGCGCAGCAACGGGCCGCGTGCCAGGTCCAGGCTGCGCTGGGCCTCATCGCACAGTGCGGCCAGCTCGTTATCGTCGGCGACCTGGGTTTGCCACAATGCTGCCTCAGTGATCGGCGCGGCGTGCTGTTGCTGCCATTGGCCGTCCCGCTCGACGAAGCGCAGGCGCAGGGCATCGTGGTGGTTGATCAACCGGGTCAGGGCCGCTTCCAGGCGTGCCGGTACCAAGGCTTCGCGCGGGATCAGCAGCAGCGATTGGTTCCAGTGCTGACGCGCCGGGATCGCCTGCTCGAAGAAGCTGGCCTGCACCGGGGTCAGGATCACGTCGCCGCTGACAGGGCCTTGGTCGATCACAGCCAGTTGCTCAAAGCTCGCGACCTGCGCCAGGCCGCGCACGCTCTGGTACTGGAACAGGTCCCGCGGGCTGAGGCGGATACCGGCCTGACGCGCGCGGCTGACCACCTGGATGGAGATGATCGAATCGCCGCCCAGTTCGAAAAAGTTGTCGTCCAGGCCGACCTGGGATACGCCGAGCACATCACTCCAGATCGCCGCCAGCGCCTGTTGCATGGGATTCTGCGGGGCGCTGTAAGCCTGCTGGGGCGCGGCGTCCGGCAGCGGCAAGGCTTTACGGTCGAGCTTGCCGTTGGCGGTCACCGGCAGTTTGGCCAGGTGCACCCAATGGGTCGGCACCATGTATTCCGGCAGGTTGTTGAGCAGCCAGCCCTTGAGGTCGTCCGGCGCGTCACCCTGCGGCACCAGATAGGCCACCAATTGCTTGCCGCCCTGCACCAGCACCACGGCTTCGCGCACTGACGGGTGCTGCAACAGACGTGTTTCGATTTCCCCCAGCTCGATACGCAGACCCCGTAGCTTGACCTGATGATCGAGGCGTCCGAGGTATTCGATCACCCCATCGGCACGCTGGCGCACACGGTCGCCGGTCCGGTACAGACGCGCCCCCGCGGCGAACGGGCTGGGCACGAAGCGCTCGGCGGTCAGCGCGCCACGCCGATGGTAACTGCGTGCCAGGCCAGCGCCGCCCAGGTACAGCTCGCCGGATACCCCGGCGGGCAGCGGGTTGAGCTGGGCGTCGAGCACGTAGGTGCCGAGGTTGGCAATAGGACGGCCGATAGGTACACAGTCGGCGCCTTCGTCGACGCAGGTCCAGTGGGTCACATCGATGGCGGCTTCGGTCGGGCCGTAAAGGTTGTACAGGCCGGCATTCGGCAGCTTGGCGAACACCTGCTGCTGCGCCTCCAGCGGCAAGGCTTCGCCGCTGCACACGATGCGTTTGAGGCTCGCGCAACCCTGCACGCCCGGCTCGTGGATAAACGCTTGCAGCATCGACGGCACAAAGTGCACGGTGGTGATGGCATGGCGTCCGATGCTCTCGATCAGGCGCGCCGGTTCACGGTGTTCGCCGGGGGCCGCAACCACCAGGCGCGCGCCGGTCATCAGCGGCCAGAAGAACTCCCAGACCGACACGTCAAAGCTGAATGGCGTCTTCTGCAACACCGCGTCGCGCACGCCCAAGCCATAGGCTTGCTGCATCCAGCACAGCCGGTTGACCAAAGCGCGATGGCTGTTACCGGCCCCCTTGGGCTTGCCGGTGGAGCCGGAGGTGTAGATCACGTAGGCCAGGTTCAGCGCGTGCACGGTCACTTCGGGCGATGCGCTGCTGTAGCCCTCCAGCCAATCGGCAGGCTGATCGAGGGCAATCGCCCGGATACCCGCAGTGGGCAACGACGGCAGCAGGCTCTGCTGGGTAAGCAGCAGTTGGACGCCGCTGTCTTCAAGCATGTAGGCCAGGCGCTCCCGGGGGTATTCAGGGTCAAGCGGTACATAGGCGCCGCCCGCCTTGAGAATCGCCAGCAGGCCGATGACCATCTCCATCGAACGCTCGGCGCAGATCCCGACCAATCTATCCGGGCCAACGCCCTGCTCGATCAACGCGTGGGCCAAACGGTTGGCGCGGGTATCGAGCTGGGCATAGCTCAAGGTGGTATCGCCGAACTGCAAGGCCGGGGCATCCGGGGTGGCGCGTACCTGGTCTTCGATCAGGTGGTGGATGCCGCGCTCGGTGGGATAGGTTTGCGCGGTCTGGTTCCAGGTGTGGGTTACGCGTTGAAGTTCGTCGGCGTCCAGCATGGGCAACTCGCCGATACGCTGCTCGCCATCGCCCACCATGGCGTGCAGCAGGCTGATCCAGTGGCGGGCCATACGCTCGATGGACGGCGCGTCGAACAGGTCGTTAGCGTAGGTCAGCGCAGCGTGCAGGGTGCCGGATTTTTCGTAGGTATCCAGGGTCAGGTCGAACTGGGTAGTACGGCCTTGCCACTCCACCAGGGCCAGCTCCAGGCCCGAGGCGGTGCTGACCGAGGCGATATCGGCCACCACCGGTTGGTGGTTGTACATCACCTGAAACAGCGGCGTATGGCTCAGGCTGCGTTCGACGTGCAGCGCTTCCACCAGGCGCTCGAAGGGCAATTCCTGATGGGCCTGGGCGCCGAGGGCATGTTCCTTGATGGCTTGCAGCAGTTCGGCGACTCGGGTTTGCCCGGTCAATTCGGTGCGCAGCACCTGAGTGTTGACGAAGAAGCCGATCAGCCCCTCGACTTCCGTGCGGTTGCGGTTGGCGATCGGCACGCCGACGCGGATGTCACCCTGGCCGGTATAGCGATGCAGCAGCACGTTGAACGCACCCAGCAACAGCATGAACAGAGTGACATTGTGGCGCTGCGCACAACTGCGCAATTGCGCGGCAAGGTCCGCATCAATCGCGAAGTGATGACGAGTGCCCTGGTAGCTGGGCATGGCCGGGCGCGGGCGATCGGTGGGCAGTTCCAGCACCGGGTGCTCATCCCCCAGGCGCGCCTGCCAGTAATCCAGTTGCCGCGCCTGCTCCCCCGCTTCCAGCCAGCGGCGCTGCCACAGGGCGTAGTCGCTGTATTGGATCGGCAGCGGCGGCAGTCGGGGTGTTTCGTTGCGTTCGTAGGCGTCGTAGCTGCGGATGAATTCGTCGATCAGCACGTTCATCGACCAACCGTCGGAGACGATATGGTGCAGGGTCAGCAACAGCACATGCTCCTGCTCGGCGAGTTTGAGCAGTTGCACGCGCAGCAGCGGACCGTGTTCCAGATCGAACGGCAACAGCGACTGGCGCACCGCCGCGTCGCTCACCGCCAGCTCCCGCTCGGCCGGCGGCAGGTCGCTCAGGTCGAGCTGCTCCACCACGACCGAGGGCTCGATGGCCACCTGGGACAAGCGTTCATCAGCCTGGCGCTGAAACACCGTGCGCAGGGTTTCGTGGCGCTCGACCAGACTGGCGAACGCCTGCTCCATAGCCCGCAAGCTCAGCGTGCCTTTGAGCCGCACCGCGCCCGGCAAGTTATAGGCGCCACTGGCCGGGTCCAATTGCCAAAGAAACCACATGCGCTGCTGCGCATAGGACAACGCCTGGCGATCCTCCGCCTGCACCCCGGCCGGAATCGGAAACCGCGAAAACTCCACGCCTTCTGTCTGTAAGGCCTGCAAGAACCGCTGGCGTTTTTCCAGGGGCAACCCGATAAACCGGCGAGCAAGTTTCAAGGAGTCTTCAGCATTCATTTCTTGGGATCCGGAGCAATAGGCAGGAAGCACAAAGGCACGTCGTCCCTATAAAACGAATCGCGAAAGGAAAAATTAGCGAGGGGATGCAGGCGCGAAACCGAGCGTCATCAAGGGTTACACCTGTGACGGGAAAGATGCACTTAACCGAGCTAGCATTGACGCAAACCACTCTCTGCAACTACATTTAGTTACACGCAAGGAACGCCGTGTCCAAAAATGAAAAGCTGCTGGCCAAACTGCTCAATGAGCAAATGGCATTTACATGGCCCGAACTCGTCACGCTGCTGCGTCGCCTGGGCTACACACAGATCGAAGGGGCTGGAAGCCGCGTCAAGTTCGACAGTGGCGACCCCACTGCCATGATCACGCTGCACAAGCCTCACCCTGGCAACGAACTGAAGCACTACATTCGACGCCAGATCATCGAACAATTGAAATCAGGAGAACTGATTCAGTGAACAACCAACTCAAACACAAAGGCTACATCGGCTCTATCGAGGCCAGCCTTGAAGACAACTGCCTGTTCGGCAAGATCTTGTTCATCAAGGCGCTGATCAGCTACGAAGGAAAAACCGTCGCTGATTTGGATGCGGCTTTTCAGGCCGCCGTGGACGACTATCTTGTGACGTGCCAGAACCTTGGTCAAACCCCGGAAAAGCCCTGCAAGGGCTCTTTCAATGTGCGGGTTGGGCATGACCTGCATTTGGCTGCGGCGCTGGCGGCGACCCGCAAGAAAGTCACGCTCAATGACCTGACGCGTCAGGCGCTGAATGAGTTCCTGCAACATCACTTCGCAGAACTTCACCCCAGCGCATAGCAAACTACCCCAACCGCCGATACCCCAGTAATGCCGCCCCCAGCACCACGCTTCCCGCGGCCAGCGCCACCCAGAACCCGCTGGCGGCACCGAAGTGGTCGATCATCCAGCCGGAACTCGCGGCGCCAATGGCTACCCCGATGCTCAGGCCGGTGATCAGCCAGGTCATGCCTTCGGTCAGGCGGCTGGGCGGGACGAGGCGTTCCACCAGGGCCATGGAGACGATCAGCGTCGGCGCGAAAAACAGCCCGGAGATAAAAATCGCCACGGCCAGGCCAGGGATATTGCTTACCCACAGCAACGGCACGGTGGTCAGCGCCGTCGCCGCCCCGCAAGCGAGGAACTGCCGAGGCAAGGACGCCTTGAGCTTGAGCGCGCCGAAGGCCAGCCCGGCCAGGCACGAGCCGATGGCGTACACCGACAGCACAATGCTCGCCGCCGCCGGTTGGCCCTGCTGCTGGGCGAACGCTACGCTGACCACATCCACCACGCCGACGATCACGCCCATGGCCAGCAGCAGGATCATCAGGATCAGCACCGAGGGCGACGCGATCAGCCAGCGGCCTTGATGATCCTGATGCGCATGCACCGGCGGTTCGGTCTCGCGCTGCAACACGAAGGTGGTGACACCTACGGCCAGCAGCAGCGCCGCCGCTAACGGCCCGGCCTCGGGAAACACTACGACGCTCAGCCCGACCGAAATCGGCGGGCCGATGATAAAGCACACCTCATCGAGCACCGACTCCAGGGCAAACGCCGTGCGCAATCGGGGTTGGCCGCGATACACCTCGGTCCAGCGTGCTCGCACCATGGCTGACATATTCGGCATGCAGCCGCACAGCGCGGCAAATACAAACAGGGTCCAGGTCGGTGCCTGCAGGCGCGTGCATAACAACAACAGTAATAACGCGCCGCCGCCAATCAACGCGGCGATCGGCAGCACCCGACCCTGCCCGTAGCGATCCACCAGGCGCGAGACCTGGGGCGCACAAAACGCCGTGGCCAGGGCAAACACCGCCGCCACCGAGCCCGCCAGGCCATAGCCGCCCTGCACTTGCGAGAGCATGGTGATCAGGCCGATACCGGTCATCGACACCGGCATGCGCGCAAGCATGCCCGCCAGCACAAAGGCGCGGGCGCCGGGAACCTGGAATAAATCCGCGTAAGGGTTGGCCATGACTCAGACGCCTTCTGTGCAGAATGTGCGCATTTTTTCCATCACACCAACCGTTTGATCTGCTTATGCCGCCATACCAACCGGTAATACGCGGTCTGCAGCCCGAGCATCGCCAGGTAGGTGACCGGGAACGCCATCCACACCCCTTCCAGACCGAAATGCGCATTGAACAGGTAGGCCATCGGCAACTCGACGCACAGCACGCAGAAAATCGAAATCGCTACCGGCATCAGCACCACGCCACTGGCGCGCATGATGCCCCCCACCACCGCCTGAAAGCCGAACACCAGGATGCTCCACAACATGATGTGCAACAGGTGTTCAGCGTTGACCCGCGCCTGCGCCTCAGTGATGAACAGCCCCAGCAACCAGTGCGACAGTGCATAGCCGAGCACAATCAGGCCGCCGGTCAGGCAGGTATTGATCAGCAGGCCGGTGCGCAGGATCGGGCCGATGCGCTCCAGGCGCCCGGCGCCGATTGCCTGGGCGCCGAGGATCGAGGCCGTGATGGCTATCGACAAGGCCGGGAACTGTACGTAGTTGACGATCTGCGTCACCGCGCCATAAGCCGCAGTGGCTTGGGAGCCGTGGCCGTTGACCAGCGCCAGGATGACCAATTCCGACAGCGACAACACCACCATTTGCAGGCCGGTGGGCAAGCCGATACGCAGCACTTTGCCGAGAATCGCGCGGTCCAGGCGTAAAGCCGCAAGTAACTCGCGATCCGGCGCCATCACATGCTGTTTGCGGCGCAGGCGCAGGATCAAAAACAGCATCGCCGCCCCGTTGCCCACCAGACCGGCGTACACCGCGCTCTGGATGCCCAAGGGCGGCAGGCCGACCCAGCCGCCAATCAACGCGGGAGTCAGCAGCAGGCCCACCAGGGTCGAGACCATTAGTGCCAGCAAGGGTGAAATGGTGTCACTGACGCCGCGCAACAGTTGGGTGTAGAGGATGAACACCAGCAGCAACGGCATGATCAGCATCATCATCCGCGCATAGCCGACCGCATCGTCGAGCACATCCAGCGGCGTGCCAAGGGCCTGTAACGCCGAGCGCGCAAACAGACTGCCCAGCACCGCCGCACTCACGCCCACCAGCGCGCCCAGGGCCAGCGTAGCGCCGGTGATGGACTTGACCATCGCGGTTTCCTGAGCACCCCACGCCTGGCCGATTAACACCGACGCGCCCGCCCCCAGGCCGATCACCAGGGCGATGAAAAAGAACACCACCGGGAACATCCCCGACACCGCTGCCAGGGCCTGGGTGCCGAGCATTTGCCCGACATAGATGCCATTGAGGGTGCCGGACAAACTTTGCAGGAAGTTGGACAGCACCATCGGTGCGAGAAAGATCAGGTAGACCTGCCACAGCGGACGTTGCAAAGGGCTTTGCATGAAAAAACCGGGCCTCGGAGAGCTAGAGCGTCCGAGGGTTATACCGTAATTGGATCCTATCTTCCCGTGCTTTATCCGGTCACGGCCCATGAAGGTCCTGATGGGTCGAGTGGGGTCATCGCTGAGCGTCCTGCAGTTGGCCAACTACGATTAATGGTGCGGCCTACATCGTAGGCAGCACCTTGATTGTCATATTCGATCCAGTAACGATTGATGACCTGTCTGCTTTAAATCACTTGGTCGACATGCTGCATCTTCAGGCGCGTCTCGTTACTTGGACAGACGCTCAACGGTGTCGCGCCCTATGATTGTGTCGGGTTTATCACTTTCGTCCATAGAGTCCATTTGTCGATTGAACGAAGGACGACTGATGATTTCTAGGGCCAACAAAGTCAGCCGATCAGTGACCGGATCCCCCGTCAGAGGCTTTCTTGCAACGTCGCGAATCGATTCCTGAGTTATTTTGTTGTTTTCGTTAGGCTTGAAATAATCAAAATTATTACCCAACTCCAAGGCCAGATCTGAGTCTTCGGCATTCTTAAAATTAGAAGCGACCTCAGCATTCTGTGGGCTCATGCCGTCCACCATTGGAGAATAATTACGGGCCCAGCTGTCGCCATACCCATTCTCGATACGCTGACGCTGCATGCAGTCGTTAGGCATCTCCAATCTGTCGGGCATTCCGCGCATGCTGGAGAAAACATCTTCCGCGTCATACAGAGCCATAGCCTCGAACACGTCTGTCGGAAAGATACGATCACTCTGCCAGCCGCGATTGATGGCGCCATCGTGCTTGCTGTCCAACCGGACATTTTGGGTGATCTCCCGGGCGAGCATTGTCATCCGATCGTGAAAGAAATCGCCGCTCATTGGACGCTCGCCAGTGCGCGCAAGTGCGTCACGCGAAACGAAACGCGATCCTGGCTCTGCGAAACGAGATTCTGGCTCTGCGAAATAGCCGAAGTTGTTTGCAAACTCTCCCAAAATACGCGACGGAGTCATGCCTCCATTGTTATAGGCAGACTGACCTGCACCAAGCAATTGGCCATTGCTAACGGGCATTGGGTTGTAGGTAAATTCATTGTTAAAGAAATTTCGCGCAGGCGGACAAAACACGTTCATAGTCGTTCCTCGTTAATAGAGTCTTTCACTATTAACCCAGGCAAACCCTACACTGGGTCAACGCCGCATGTGTGGCGGCCTATAACTCAACAGTTCCAGCGATCCGTCGTGAAAGTACTATCGACTGCACGAACAGTAGGTTTTCCTACTCAGACCAAAGCCAAGACCGCAGTGAGAAATACCTCTACGACAGAGTAGGGACAGCCTTCCGTCCAAGCATCGCCAGGCTCAATCGCCAAACGTCTTCGACGGCCTACGCAACGTCGGATCAAAGGGATTGAGCCTCGGCCCGATGGCGGCGGCTTCGCGCTTGAGCAACTCCACCACCATCGGCAAGCGGCTCGGCCCCAAGCGATCACTGATGGTCGCCACACTCAACGCAGCCACCGCGTGCCCCTCGCGATTGAGGATCGGTACCGCCAGGCCCGCCATGCCTTCCAGCACCCCGGTATTGCGCGCCGCATAGCCCAGGGTGCGCACGTTCTCCACTTCCGACCGCAGCAGCACTTCGTCGTAGAGGTGAAAGTCCTTGAGCCGGGGCAGGTTGTAGCGGATCACGGTTTCGCGTTCTTCCTCCGGCAAGTAGGCCAGGATGGCCAGGCTGCCCTGCCCCACACCCAGGGCGACGCGCCCACCGATGTCGCCGGTGAAGGTGCGGATCGGGTACGGACCTTCGCTGCGGTCCAGGCAAATCGCATCGAAGCCGCTGCGCGCCAGCAAAAACAGCGAATCGCCCAAGGAGGCGCTCAGGCGCAACAGACTCGGTCGCACCAGGTCGCGCAGGTTGCCGGTCTTGCCCGCATTGGCCGCCAGGGCGAAGAACTCCAGGCTCAGGCGATAGCGCTTGCTGCGCGCGTCCTGCTCCACCATGCCCTCTTCCACCAGGCTGCGTAGCAGGCGGTGGGTGGTGGGTTGCGAAAGGCCGACCTGTTGCGCGAGCTGTGTCACCCGTTCGCCGCCCTCGCAGACTTCGCCCAATGCGCGCAACAAGGCAAACACGCGCGACACAGCACCGGCGCCAACTTCCTTGAGATTCTCATTCCGCTCAGTGGAATCCATACCGCATCTTCTCGCTATTAATTCTGGTGAATGAATAAAACTGAAAAAAGTAGTTCATTCAGTGAAATTCCATCTTTCGCGCATCCTAGTCTTCGTCCTAATCTGCGTCCACAGGGGCGAAAACGAACAACACGCGGCAGCCGACTCAAGATCGAGCGCCAACGCACCCGCAGTACGCTTTTCGCATCTGCCCAAAACAAAAAAAGCGCGTTTCGACGCGACTGAAAAAGGTGGAACGCAGACATGGCATTTCTCCAACTCAACGCCTTGAGCAAACGCTACGGCGCCGTCGACGCCGTGGTCGCCACCGACCTGGCCGTGGAAAAAGGCGAGTTCGTTTCCCTGCTCGGCCCTTCGGGCTGTGGCAAGACCACCACCCTGCAAATGATTGCCGGCTTCGTCGAGGTGACCAGCGGCCAGATCCTGCTGGATGGGCGCGACATCACCCACGCCAAGCCCGCCAGCCGTGGCCTGGGCGTGGTGTTCCAGAGCTATGCGCTGTTCCCGCACATGAGCGTGCGCGACAACGTCGCCTTCGGCCTGAAGATGCGCAAAGTGCCCGCCGCCGAGATCGCCAGCAAGGTCAAGACCGTGCTCGACCTGGTGCGCCTGGCTCCCCACGCCGAGCGTTACCCGCGTGAGCTGTCCGGCGGCCAGCGCCAACGCGTGGCCCTGGCGCGCGCCTTGGTGATCGAACCGCCAGTGCTGCTGCTGGATGAGCCGCTGTCCAACCTCGACGCCAACCTGCGCGAAGAGATGCAGTTCGAGATCCGCCGCATCCAGTGCGCGGTAGGCATCACCACGCTGATGGTCACCCATGACCAGGCCGAAGCGCTGTCCATCAGCGACCGCGTGGTGGTGATGGAGGCCGGCCGCGTGACCCAGATCGACGCGCCCTACACCCTCTACGAACACCCGCGCACACGCTTTATTTCTGACTTCGTAGGCAAGGCCAACCTGTTGCCCGGCGATTACGACGCCCTCGGCACGCCGCAAGTGCGGCAGGAAAGCGGCGACGGCGAACTGACCCTCAGCCTGCGCCCGGAGAAAATCCAACTGGTGAATGCCGGCAGCGGCCGCCTGCAAGGCCAGGTGCTCGACCGCTTCTTCTTCGGCAGCCAATGGCTGTACCGCATCCACACTTCGCTGGGTGAAATCACCGTGGTGCGCGCCAACGATGGCAGCGCACCGCTGGGCAACGGCGCAGCGGTGGGCCTTGAGTGGCCGGCCGAGTTGCTGCGGGTGCTGGCTGCCGACGAGGTACGCCCATGAGTCGGGGCTATCTGCTGTCACTGCCGGCGCTGCTGCTGTTTACCGGGCTGCTGATCCTGCCGTTGGGGCTGACCCTGGTGCTGTCGTTCAACGTGTTCGACTACCAAGTGGGGGTGAAGGCCGATGAGTGGACCCTCGCCCATTACCTGGCGCTGTTCAGCGATGCGTATTTCTACGAGATCTTCTGGCGCACGTTCTGGATCAGCGCGTTGGTCACCTTGCTGTGCGTGGTGATCGGCGTGCCGGAGGCCTACATCCTCAGCCGCATGGGCACACCGTGGCGCTCGATCTTTCTGATCCTGATCCTCACCCCGCTGCTGATATCGGTAGTGGTGCGCGCGTTCGGCTGGAGCCTGCTGTTGGGGGCCGATGGCCTGGTCAACCAATTGATTCAACTACTCGGCGGGCGCCCGGTGAAGCTGTTGTACACGCCGTTCGCGGTGATCATCGCGCTGGTGCATGTGATGCTGCCGTTCATGATCATTCCGGTATGGACCTCGCTGCAAAAGCTCGACCCGTCGGCCGAGCAGGCGGCGCTGTCCCTTGGCGCCAGCCAGGCCACGGTGATGCGCAAGATCGTGTTACCCCAGGTGATGCCGGGGGTGCTGTCCGGCACCCTGATTGTGTTCGGCCTGGCCGCCAGTTCGTTCGCGATCCCCGGCCTGCTCGGCGGACGCCGCCTGAAAATGGTCGCCACCGTGGTGTACGACCAGTACCTCTCGGAACTCAACTGGCCCATGGGCGCGACCATCGCGGTGGTGCTGTTGCTGCTCAATCTGCTGATCATGCTGAGCTGGAACCGCCTGCTCGAAAGCCGTTACAAAAAGTCCCTGGGGGTTTAGACACATGTCCAGAAACGGTCCTTTGGCCCTCGGCTTCCATGGCTTGGTGGTGCTGTTCATGATGGCGCCGCTGGTGGTGGTATGCCTGGTGGCGTTTACCCCGGAGAACACCTTGAGTCTGCCGACCCAGGGTTTCTCCCTGCGCTGGTTCCGCGCGGTGTTCGAGCGTGCCGACTTTATCCAGGCGTTCTACAACAGCCTGATCCTGGCGTTCAGCGCCGCGACCCTGGCCACGCTGATCGCAGTGCCGGCGGCGTTGGCGATCAGTCGCTACTCGTTTCCGGGGCGCGACTTTTTCAGCGCCTTGTTCCTGTCGCCGATCATCATTCCGCACCTGGTGCTGGGAGTGGCGATGCTGCGCCTGTTCGCCTTGATGGGAGTGAACGGCAGCTTCACTTGGCTGATGCTCGCCCACGTCGTGATCATCACCCCGTACGTGCTGCGCCTGGTGCTGGCGGCGGCCATCGGCATCGACCGCAGCGCCGAGCAGGCCGCCGAATCCTTGGGGGCCGGTCGCTTTACGCTGTTTCGCCAGATCACCCTGCCGATGATCCTGCCCGGCGTGGCCGGCGGCTGGCTGCTGGCGTTTATCAACAGTTTCGATGAAGTGACTTTGTCGATTTTCGTCAGCTCGCCGGCGACCCAAACCCTGCCGGTGCGCATGTACGTGTACGCCACCGAATCCATCGATCCGATGATGGCGGCGGTGTCGGCGCTGGTGATCGCGCTGACGGCGGCGACCATGATTCTGCTGGACCGGGTCTACGGCCTGGACCGCGTACTGGTGGGGAAACATTGATGGGCCTGTTCAAACGCTTGGCCGAAACCGCGCGCCCTGTGGTCGCGTTTACCCTCGACGGTCAGCCGGCCAGCGCCTTGCTCGGCGACACCCTGCTGACCGCCGTGCTGACCTGCAGCGAACACCTGCGCGGCAGCGACTTCAGCGCCGAGCGCCGCGCCGGGTTTTGCCTGATGGGCGCCTGCCAGGATTGCTGGGTGCGGCTGGAGGACGGCCGGCGCGTGCGGGCCTGTTCGACCCTGCTGGAAGAAGGCCAGGCGATCCGCCGCGATCCGGGGCGTACAGCATGAAGCCGGTGGTGATTGTAGGCGCAGGCCCGGCGGGCATCCGCGCGGCGCGCACCCTGCTCGATTACGGCATCCGCGCCTGCCTGGTGGACGAAGGGCTGCGCGGCGGCGGGCAGATTTATCGGCGCCAACCCGAAGGCTTCCAGCGCACCGCCCAGCAGCTCTATGGCTTCGAAGCGGGCAAGGCCCAGGCCGTGCATCGCACCCTGGATGAGTTGGCCCCCTTGATCGACTATCGGCCACGCACCCTGGTGTGGAATGCCGAGGACCAGCGCCTGGACCTGCTCACGGATAACCGCGCCGACAGCGTCGAGTATTCGCGGCTGATCGTCGCCACTGGTGCCACTGACCGTATCCTGCCGGTGCCCGGTTGGACGTTGCCCGGTGTCTACAGCCTGGGCGCGGCGCAGATCGCCTTGAAGTACCAGGGCTGCGCCATCGGTGAGCGGGTGGCGCTGTGTGGCAGCGGGCCTTTGTTGTATTTGGTGGCATACCAATACGCCAAGGCCGGTGCGACGGTGGTAGCGGTGCTCGACAGCGCCCCGTTCAGCGCCCAGTGCCGCGCGCTGCCGGCCCTGCTCGGGCAACCGGCGACGCTGGCCAAGGGCATGTACTACCGCGCCTGGCTGACGGCCCACGGGGTGCCCGTGCATCAGGGCGCGACGCTGGCGCAGATCGACGGTGTGCAACGGGTCAGCGGCATTCGTTGGGGCGCCCACACCCTCGCCTGCGACGCCGTAGCCTTCGCCCATGCCCTGCGCAGCGAAACCCAACTGGCCGATCTGCTCGGTTGTGCATTCGCCTGGAACCCTTTGAACCGCGCCTGGCTGCCCACCCGCGACAGCGCCGGACGCAGCAGCGTAAACGGCGTGTACCTGGCAGGTGACGGCGCCGCAATCATGGGTGCGGACGCTGCGCAAATGGCCGGCGAACGCGCGGCGCTGGCGCTACTGGAAGACGCCGGCGTCGCCATCGATCGGCACAGGCCCGCCATGCTGGAACAGCAATTGGCGCGCATCCAGCGCTTTCGCCTGGGGCTGGAGACCGCGTTTCCCTTTCCAGAAAAGTGGGCGGCACAAGCGCCGGACAATCTGACCGTGTGTCGCTGCGAAGAAGTCAGCGCCGGAGATATCCGCGCGGTGGTGGACGACGGTCACTGGGAGATCAACCGGGTCAAGGCCCACTGCCGCGTCGGCATGGGGCGCTGCCAGGGCCGGTTGTGTGGGTTGGCGGCAGCGGAGATTGTCGCTGAGCGCAGCGGCCGCAGCGTGGAGGACGTCGGTCGCCTACGTGGTCAAGCCCCGATCAAGCCGCTGCCGTTTGGCGTGCAGGTGCAGCCATGAGCGACGTGATCGTACTGGGAGGAGGTATTGTTGGCGCTTCGGCGGCGTTGATGCTCGCCCAAAAAGGCCAGCGCGTGACGCTGGTGGAGCGTGACTTTTGCGGCTCCCATTCCAGCGGCGTCAATTACGGCGGCGTGCGCCGCCAGGGTCGGCCCCTGCATCAATTGCCACTGTCGCAGCGCGCCCATCAGTTATGGGGCGAGTTACCGGGTTTGATCGGCATCGACGGCGAATACGTGCGCTGCGGGCATCTGAAATTGGCCCGCAGCGCCGCCGATTTCGCCGCGCTGCACGCCTACGCCGAGCGCACCCGCGAGTTTGATCTGGGCCTGCAACTGCTGGATCGCGCCGAACTGCGCGCGCGTTTTCCGTGGGTGGGCGACGTGGCGGTCGGCGCCTCGCTGTGCCCGGAAGACGGGCATGCCAACCCGCGCCTGGTGTCACCGGCCTTTGCCCGCGCGGCGCAGCGTCACGGTGCGGTCGTGCATGAACAGGCCGAAGTGCTACGCATCGAGCACGATGACCGCGTGTTCCAAGTGCACTGCGCCAATGGCCTGCACTTGCACGCGCCATGGCTGTTGAACTGTGCCGGTGCCTGGGCCGGCAGCGTGGCTGCACAGTTCGGTGAACCGGTGCCGATCACCTCGGCGCACCCGGCGATGCTGGTGACCGAGCCGCTGCCGGTAGTGATGGACGTGAGCACTGGCGTCGAAGGCGGCGGGATCTATGCGCGCCAGGTGGCGCGAGGCAATTGCATCCTGGGTGGCGGGCGTGGTTTTGCCCTCGGGCCGCGTCAGGCACGCCCCGGGCAAGCGGCAGTGCTGGAGATTCTGCGCAATGCTGCCGAGCTGTACCCGTTTCTTCAGGGCGCCCAGGCGATCCGCACCTGGAGTGGCACCGAAGGTTACCTGCCCGATCATGAACCGGTGATCGGTCGCAGCAGCACCACACCGGGTCTGCTCCACGGTTTCGGCTTTGCCGGCGCCGGGTTCCAGCTCGGCCCTGCTGTCGGTGAAGCCTTGGCAGAGATCGTCTGCTCGGGCGCCAGCCGTCAGCCCATCGAAGCGTTTTCCATCCGTCGATTCCAAGCCTGAGAGGAAAAACCATGAACCCACGTAATGCGCTGTCCTGCTTGACCCTCGCCCTGTTCGCCGCCGGTGCCCATGCCGCGCCGACGCTGTATCTGGGCATGAACGGCGGCACCATGGAACGGGTGTATGCCGATAAAGTACTGCCCGCGTTCGAGAAGGCCAACAACGTCAAAGTGGTGATCGTACCCGGCACCTCGTCGGACATTCTCGCCAAGGTCCAGGCCAATAAAAACAACCCGCAAATGCATGTGATGTTCCTCGACGACGGCATCATGTACCGCGCCATTTCCATGGGCCTGTGCGACAAACTCACGCCCAGCCCGACCCTGGAGCAAATCCCGGCCAAGGCGAAAATCAAGGACCAAGCGGTGGCCGTGACCCTGGGCGTCACCGGCCTGGGCTACAACGCCAGGCTGTTCAAGGAAAAAGGCTGGGCCGCCCCGACGTCGTGGATGGACCTGGCCGACCCACGCTTCAAGGACAAAGTGGTGTTCCAGTCCCTGGCCTCCTCCACCTTCGGCCTGCACGGCTTCTTGATGTTCAACCGTTTGCAGGGCGGCGATGAGACCAACGTGGACCCCGGCTTCAAGGCCTGGCCGAAAACCGTCGGCCCTAACGTACTGGAATACATCGCCAGCTCGGCGAAAATCTCCGAGATGGTGCAGACCGACGAGGCCGCGATCTTCCCCCTCACCCCAACCCAGGTCGCCACCCAGAAACTGCTAGGCGTACCGATGGAATACGCGCAACCGAAGGAAGGCGCGGTGGTGCTCAACGTCGCCGAATGCGTAATCGCCCGCAACGACCAGCCGGAGCTGGCACAGAAACTCGCGGCCTACCTGCTGAGCGCCGAAGCCCAGGCGCCGGCGCTGGAGGAAGGTGACCAGATCCCCTCGAACCCGACCACGCCGACCACCGACAAAACCCGCGCGCGGGTGGAGGCGATGCAGGGTTATTTGCAAACGGCGATTTCGATTGATTGGGACCAGGTGAACCAGGCGCGACCGGAGTGGAACGCGCGGTGGAGTCGGTCGATTGAGCGGTAGAGCGCGGGGCCAGCCCGCTCACCACAGAGTTATTTCAGCCTTTGAAACGTGTGTAGATATCTATGGCTATCGGGGCCAAATGCACCGAGTTGCCGGGTGGTGGCCCAGAGGAATTTAACTGTGGGAGGGGGCTTGCTGTGGGAGGGGGCTTGCCCCCGATGGCGGCCTGACAGCCGACCAGGATGTTGGATCAAAACGAGTACATATCCGTTGCCGCGGTCACGGCGGCTATGGGTTCCGCCCTTATGGCGGGTCACTTTTGGAAGAGCGCCAAAAGTAACCAAAAACGCTTTGCCCCACCACTCGGCACCTCGCCTAGGCTCGGTGTGCCCGTAATCCGACATTGATTTGGGGGGCCGCCGCCACGCGCCATCCATGGCGCGGGGCGGCTAAACCGGCATCCCTGCCGGTTCACCCCCCAAATCAATGCCGAATTCCGGCCAGCGTGGTTAACGGGGCGCCTGAGATCAAAAGCAAGAGCAAGAGCGGCTCGCTTCGCATCGTGGTTAGGGTTGGTGGCTGCATATTTTCGGTGACATAGCCTGAGAAAATGAGGTTCTCGTGGTGAGCGGGCTCGCTGTGGTGAGCGGGCTTGCCCCGCGCTGGGCTGCGAAGCGGCCCCATTCCAGGCGATGTGGTGTAGCTGACACACCGAGGTGCCTGGGTTTGGGGCTGCTTCGCAGCCCAGCGCGGGGCCAGCCCGCTCACCACAGAGTTATTTCAGCCTTAAAACTTGTGTAGAGATCTATGGCTATGGGGCCAAATGCACCGAGTGCCGGGTGGTGGCCCAGAGGAGTTTAACTGTGGGAGCAGGCTCGCTCACCATCTGCGAGCCTGTTCACCGAAAGCAAGCCCACTCGTCCCGGACAGGGTACGAGGTTAGAGGGGAACGACAGGCAGCGCGCGTTTGTGTGCGGTCTTGCGGTAGGCGCTTTCCACTATCGTGCGTACCTGCTCACTGACGGGTTCGCCCATCAGGTAGGCATCGATATCGTCATAGGTGCAGCCGTAAGCGACTTCGTCCAGTTTGCCCGGCGCCAGTTCTTCGAGGTCGGCGGTGGGGGCTTTTTTGACCAGGTTGGCCGGCGCGCCCAGTGCGGTGCCGAGCAGGCGTACCTGGGTCTTGGTCAGGCCGGACAGCGGCGCCAGGTCACAGGCGCCGTCGCCGAACTTGGTGAAGAAGCCCATCAGCGCTTCGGCGGCATGGTCGGTGCCCACCACCAGGCCGTTGTGCAGGTTGGCCACGGCGTACTGCGCGATCATACGGGCACGGGCCTTGACGTTGCCTTTGATGAAATCCACCTGCGCAGCGCTGGCTTCGCTGGCCGCCAGGCTGGCCATCAAGCCGTCGACACTGGCGGCGATATTCAGGGTGTCGATCTGGTCCGGCTTGATGAAGTCCAGGGAGGCCTGGGCATCGTGCTCATCGGCCTGGCTCTTGTAAGGCAGGCGCATGGCGATAAACCGCGCGGGATAGCCATCGTCACGCAGTTGCTCGGCAGCCAACTGGCACAAACGGCCGGCCACCAGCGAGTCGACGCCGCCGCTGATGCCCAGCACCAGCGCTGTGCAGCCGGACTGGCGCAATGTGTGTTTGATGAAATCGATGCGGCGCTGGATTTCCTGGGGCTCACCGCCCTTGACCAGCCCGCGGTTGATGTTCAGCTCCTGAGCGATGCGGTCCTGGGTTTGCATGTCACACCTCCACTTTGCCAACGTTGAAGACTTGCGCGGCGTACTGCAAAAACGAGGCGTCTTCGCAGACGTTTTTCACCGGGTCATCGGAGAACTTCACCACCGGTTCGCCGTGGACCCGCACCAGCTTCATCACAATGCTCAGCGGCTCCACGCCGTCCACATCGCAGGCCAGGCTGGTGCCCATGCCGAAACCGAAGCGAGCCTTGCCGCGAATATGGCGCAGGATCGGCAGGCATTTTTCGAAGTTCAGCCCATCGGAAAACATAAGGTCTTTGGTCATGGGGTCGATGCCGAGTTCCTTGTATCTGGCCAGCACTTTATCGGCCCATACGATGGGATCACCGGAGTCCTGGCGCAGGCCGTCGTAGAGCTTGGCGAAGTACAGGTCGAAATCCTTGAGGAAAAAATCGGTGCTGATGCAGTCGGTCAAGGCAATGCCGAGGCGGCCGCGGTATTCACGTACCCAGTTTTCCAGCGCGGCGTTCTGGCTTTCGCGCAGGCGCCCCAGTTGCTGGTGCACCATCAGCCATTGGTGGGCCATGGTGCCGATCAGCGGCAGGTCAAACTCGTAGGCCAGGTGGGCGTTGCTGGTGCCGACAAACTGGCCGGGGAAATCGCGGCGCATGATGTCGACCACTTCGCGTTGGGCCTTGAACGACAGGCGCCGACGGGTGGAAAAATCGGACACCCGCAGGTCGGCGAGTTCGTCGCGGCTGAGGTTTTTTTCCAGCCAGTCGAATTTCTGATAGAGCTTGCGGGTGACGTCTTCCAGGGTCACGTCGGGGTATTTATCGCGGTTGCGCAGTTCGCTGACCAGGGCCAGCACCGGTTGCTCGAACATGATGCAGTGCAGCATCGGGCCGATCACGCGGATGTTGAGCTGGCCGTCCACTTCACTCACATGGATATAGCGCAGGTTGAAGCGGAACAGACCGAGGAAGCGCTCGTAGTCGGGTGTAAGGTATTCGCGAAAACGCGGGTTGAACAAAAAGCGCAGCTCGCCTTCGCGCATTTGCAGGCCAGCGAGTTTTTCCAGCTCGGCGCGCAATTCGGGGATCAAGTGGCCGAGCTTTTCCTTGGAACGTACGATGAAGTTGTATTCGACATCCACGTTGGGGTGCTGGTGCAACACCGCTTGCATCATGGTGAAGGTGTAGTAATCGGTGTCGAGCAAGCCCTGAATCACCGGGGATTCGTAGTCGTATGCACTTTCCATGGTGTCTCTCCTTAACGCGTGGCCATCGCGGCCAGTTCTTCGCGGGTGCGGCTGATAACGGCCCCCGCCTTGAGCAACTCATTGACGGCCTGCACACCGCCCTCCTCGCTGATCCCACGGCACGCCGGCAGGTGCAGGACCACTTCCAGGCCGGCCTTGAGCAGTTGCAAGGCGGTGGTCTTGACGCAGAAATCCAGGGCCAGGCCGCCGACGATCACCCGGGCCACGCCGTGGGCTTTCAAATATTCGATGACGCCAGTGGACAGCTTGTCGTGCAGGTCGTGGTAACAAGCGCCGTAGGGATGCAGGTCGGGTTCGACGCCTTTCCAGACGAAGTAATCGTAGTCATACGGGGTGGGCAGTTCGTCGAGCAAGGTGAAGCCTTCGGTGCCCGGCACGCAGTGGCTGACCCAGGTGAGGTCGGCGTGTTCCAGGCCGGTGGCTTGCATCATGTCGCTCTGCTGCTGGACCACCCACGGAGCGTTAGGGGTGTGCGCATCTTTGCTGCCGATACGGTGGCCGACCAGGCTGGCCATGTAGTTCAGCTCGGCACCAATCTGATCACCGCCGACCACGGGCAACTCGTTGGGGCACAGGGGCGTAAAGCTCTTCTGGGCATCGACGTCGAATGAAGCTATGGCAGTTTTTGAAAGGGTCATGGCGGTTCTCCTGTGGCCTGGAAACAAAAGTACACGTCATGTACTTTCATTGCAAGAAACATTTATTAATATGTATCAGCGCAAGTACATGACATATTTTTTCGATCCGTTAGACTGTGCCCCACCGCTGTTTAGAAGGATGCCCCATGTCACTCAGCCCCTACCTCCACACCGTCGACCTGTGCGTGCTGTTTTATTGCCGCGAGTCGGGAGAGATCAAACTGCTGCTGAATCAGCGCGAAGCCGAACCGTTCGCCGAGCACTGGGCGCTTCCGGGGGTGGTGGTCAATGGCGACGTGCAAGATCTGAGCCTCAAGGATGCCGTGGAGCGATTGCGCGCCAGTGACAAGGTCGGCCTGGAACTGGCCTGGTGCGAACAGGTCGGCACGGTGGGCGATGCGTTTCGCGACCCGCGCTGCTGGTCGTCGTCGACGTACTACCTGGCAATCGTGGCGGGTGAGGTCAGCCTGGGTGAGCGTCAGGGCTGGTTTTCACTCAATGCCGTGGCGGACGGCAGGATCCGGCTGCCATTCGATCACAACCTGATCGTCGCAGCCGTGCTGGAGCGGTTGTTGTCCAAGTCGCTATACAGCAGCTTGCCGTTGATGTTTCTCGGCCAAGAATTCAGCGCGCCGCAAGCGACGGCGATCTTTTCCGTGGTACTGGGCAGACCGGTGCTCAAGACCAGCATTCGTCAGCGTTTGTTGAAGCTGACCGAGGCGGGCTACCTGCGCGAGACTGGCCGTAAAAAGCCGGGCGAAGGCGGCAGGCCCCAGGCGACGCTGCAACAACTGAAGCCTGGGGCGGTGTACTTTTTTGATCGCAGTTTTGCCGAGTAGCCTGGCTGCCCGGCTGGCTCAACTCATCCAGTTACCCCCGTCGACGTTGTAGGTCTGGGCCACCACGTAATCAGCGTCCTTGGTCGCCAGGAAGATCGCCATGCCGGTCAGATCCTCGGCAGTGCCCATGCGCCCGAACGGTACTTCGGCCCCCACGCGTTTTTTCTTCTCGCCCGGCGCCAGACCCTCATGCCGGGCGAACAGCGCGTCAACACCCTCCCAGTGCTCGCCGTCCACCACGCCGGGGGCGATGGCGTTGACGTTGATGCCGTGTTGGATCAGGTTCAGCCCCGCCGATTGCGTCAGGCTGATCACCGCCGCCTTGGTCGCGCAGTACACCGCCACCAGCGGTTCGCCACGCCGTCCAGCCTGGCTGGCCATGTTGATGATTTTGCCGCCGTGGCCCTGGCGGATCATCTGCCGCGCAGCCGCCTGCAGGGTGAACAGGGTGCCGGCGACGTTGATCGAGAACAGCCGTTCGAAGCTTTCGCGGGTGATGTCGACGATGGGCGCCAGGTCGAACAACGCTGCGTTGTTGATCAGAATATCCAGCTTGCCGGCGTGGGCCACCACGGCGCCAATGGCCGCATCGATGGAGGCTTGGTCGGTCACATCCATGGCCACCGCATACGCCTGGGGGCCCAGTTCGGCCGCGGTTTGCCGCGCCTGTTGCAGGTTGATGTCGGCGATAGCGACCGTCGCGCCTTCTGCGATATAGGCCTGGGCAAACGCGCGGCCAATGCCCCGCGCCGAGCCGGTGATCAACGCGCTCTTACCGTCGAGTCGTTTCATGGTGATGTCCTGATCATTATTTGGGATAGCCGGCGCGTTTCATCTCGCGTTCGGTGCTGGTTTGCGCCTGCTGCAAGGCTTGGTCGACCGACATGCCGCCGGTCAACGCGGCCGAGAACAGCTTGCCGACCGACGTACCGATGGCCTGGAACTCGGGGATGGTCACGTACTGAATGCCCACGTACGGCACCGGTTTAAGCGACGGATGGGCGGGGTCGGCGTGTTGCATCATCGCCAGGGTCACTTGGGCAAACGGTGCAGCTTTCAGATAGGCCGCGCTATAGGTGGATTGGCGGGTGCCCGGCGGTACGTTGGTGATGCCGTCTTGATCGGCGACCCATTGGATGTAGTCCTTGGACGTCGCCCAGGTGATAAAGGCCTTGGCCGCATCCTTGTGCTTGGACGTGGCCGGAATCGCCAATGACCAGGCGTATAACCAGGAAGAGCCTTTGTCGGTGACTTCGGTGGGCGCCGCCGCGAAACCTACGAAGTCGGCGACCTTGCTCTGACTTTTGTCGGTGGTGAAAGAACCAGCCACGCTGGCATCGACCCAGATCGCGCATTTACCGCTGTTGAACAGCGCCAGGGTTTCGTTGAAACCATTGCTGGACACGCCCGGCGGCCCGTACTGCTTGAGGGTGTCAACGTAGAAATTGGCCGCCGCCGTCCACTCGGGGCTGGTCAGTTGCGGCGTCCATTGCTCGTCGAACCAGCGCGCACCGAAGGCATTGGCCATGGTACTCAGCAGTGCGATGTTCTCGCCCCAACCGGCTTTGCCGCGCAGGCACATCCCGTATTGGCCCTGGGCTTTGTCGGTGAGTTTGGCGGCGAATTCGCCGAGCTGGCTCCAGGTCGGGTGCGCGGGCATGCTCAGACCGGCTTGCTGGAACAGATCGGTGCGGTAGTAGGTCACGGTGCTCTCACCGTAGAACGGTAAGGCGTACAGGGTGTTATTGACCGACAGGCCCTGGCGCACCGAGGGGAAGATATCGTCGACATCGTAGTCGGGCGGCAGTTGAGTGAGCGGCTCCAACCAGTGCTTGGCGCCCCATAACGACGTCTCATAAGTGCCGATGGTCAGCACGTCGAACTGCCCGCCCTGGGTGGCGATGTCGGTGGTAAGGCGCTGGCGCAAGACGTTCTCTTCGAGCACCACCCAATTGAGTTTGATGTCCGGGTGCTGCTCTTCGAACACCTTGGACAAGCGCTGCATACGGATCATGTCGCTGTTGTTGACGGTGGCGATGGTCACGGTGTCGGCAGCTTGGCTGGGCAGTGCCAGGGCCAGGCCGCTGAGCGCGAACAACGCACGGGCAAGTGTAGTTTTGCAGGTTGGGAGCATGGCGGTTTCCACCTGTTGTTTTTGTTGTTGAGCGCCGATTACAGCAGCTTGGTCACGCCCTCACAAACCCGTGGCGGATGCCCTTCTGGTACTTTTTTAACCCTTGGCGCCGAGGCAAAAAAGTATCAGTGGCGGGCCGAGGCGCGGGTAGCGCACGGGTGACCAGCGGCGTATTTTTAGGCAATCCCCCTCCAACAAGAGGCATCCCCATGCCCGTCAGCCGCGCCACCCTGTTCGAACATCGCCCGGCAGAGCGCGAAGTGATCCTGCCCGAGCCGGACCATTGCTTTCGCTGGTTCGAACACGACTATCCCTATGAACTGGCGCGCTGGAACCATCATCCCGAGTTTGAAATCCACCTGATCCGCCACGGCAGCGGCAAGTTGGTGGCGGGCGATTACATTGGTGCGTTCAACGCCGGGCACGTTGCGCTGATCGGCCCCGACCTGCCCCACGACTGGATCGGCGACCTCGCCCCCGGCGAATACCTGGCCGGCCGCGACGTGGTGTTGCAATTCGACGGGGCTGCCCTGCTCGCCTTGCGCAACACCCTGCCGGAACTCGGCGACTTACAACGCTTGTTCGAACAGGCGAGGCGCGGCCTGGCCTTCAGCGGCGACACCGCCGTGCGGGCCGCGTGCCTGATGGAAGACATCGGTCGCGCCCAGGGCCTGCAACGCTTGATCTTGTTCCTGCAATTGCTCGACACCCTGAAAAACGCCCCGACGCATCAGATGCAAACCCTGGCCAGCCCCTGCTACGCCCCCACCCTGGACGCACGCAGCGCCGAACGCATCCACAAGGCGTTCGACTACCTCATGCGCGAACTGACCGGCGACGTGCGCCTGTCGGAGATCGCCCGTCAGCTGGACATGAGCGAGCCGGGGTTCTCGCGTTTTTTCAAGCGCAACACCGGCCATGGTTTTATCGACCTGATGCGCAAATTTCGCGTGCAGCGCGCCTGCCGCTTGCTGCTGCAAAGCGAGATGTCGGTGGCGAATATCTGCTTTGAAGTGGGCTACGCCAACCTGTCCAATTTCAACCGGCACTTTCGCATCGAGATGCAGCAAACCCCGAGCGACTATCGGCGCGACACCGCCGTGCACCTGTTCGACAGCAGCAAAAAATGACACCCAGCCAATGTTGATCAACAGGTCGACTATTAACCGAATTTCCCCGTTATTTCAGTGCGCTAAACAAAGTTGGTACAGCCTGTGCAAACGTTTGCGCTAAGAACTTGCCAGACAAGTTCCGAGCTACCCGAAGAATCGGGTTCAAACCGCGCAAGAACAGGGATTTTCAATGCATCGCACCTCTCGGCTCCCCGCTCCATTGGCTGTTTCTGTGCTACTGGCCGCCGTTACGGGACTACTCAGCGCACCCATTTTGGCGCAGTCCAAGCCCACCGATGACTCAGCACAGGGCGAAACCCTGGCCCCCGAAGCCAGCCCGGCGAAACAAGGCGTTTACTTGTCGGACTGGTTCAACCAGGACCTCACGCTGATCGGCAGTAAAGACATCAGCTTCGGCCCCAAGCCCACCGATGACATCTACCTGGAATACGAGTATTTCGGCCGCAAAGGCCCGTTCGAGCTGTATGGCTATATCGATGTGCCCAAGATCCTCACCATCGGTAACAGTAATGACAAAGGCGTGTGGGACCATGGCTCGCCGGTGTTCATGGAGCACGAACCGCGAATCTCCATCGACTACCTGGCCGGCCGCAGCCTGGCCGTCGGCCCGTTCAAGGAATGGTACGTGGCGTTCGACTGGATCTACGACCACGGCAGCAACAAGGAAAACCGCGCCAATACGCTGTACAGCGGGCTGGGCACCGACATCGAGACCCACTCGCGGGTCAACCTGTCGGCCAACTTCTACGGGCGCTACCAGTGGGAAAACTACGGGGCCAGCAACGAGTATTCGTGGGACGGCTACCGCGCGCAGATGAAGTACATCGTGCCCATCGGCAAGTTCGACAACGGCGCCTCGCTGACCTACATCGGCTTCACCAACTACGATTTCGGCTCGGACCTGCACAAGGACAACCCGGCGCGCACCGCCAACGCCTTGGTGGCGACCAACGTGCTGCTGTATTCGTTCACGCACCTGCGCTTCACCCTGGTCGGCCGCTACTTTCACAACGGCGGCAACTGGGAGGACGGCAGCGTGTTGAATTTCGGCGAAGGCAACTTCCGCGCACGCTCCGACGGCTGGGGTTATTACGCCGGCGTGGGCTACCAATTCTGATCTAAGGAGCACTCGATGAATGTATTCAACCGCCTCTCAATCGCCATCGGCCTCGCCTTGCTGGCCCCTGTGGCGCTGGCACAGGCGCCGATCAAGCCCAAAGTGATGCTGATCACCATGTTCGCCCCCGAGGCGCAAACCTGGATCGACCGTCTGGCGCTCAAGCAGGAAGTGCGCGTGCCGGGTCTGTCGGCCGAATATCCAGTGATCCGCTGCAACACCCAGGACGTGTGCCTGCTGGTCACCGGCATGGGCCAGACCAACGCCGCCGCGTCCACCCTGGCGCTGGCGTTGTCGTCGCAGTTCGACCTGCGCCAGAGCTACTTCCTGGTCGCCGGTATCGCCGGTATCAGCCCCAAGCACGGCACTCTCGGCACCGCCGCGTGGGCCCATTACCTGGTGGAATTCGGCACCCAGTGGGAGTTGGATTCCCGGGATGCACCCAAGGCTTGGCCGACCGGTTACCTGGGTATCAACACCAAAGGCCCCAACGAAAAGCCGCCGCTGGACTACAAGACCGAAGTATTCGAGCTAAACCCGGCGTTGCAGGCCAAGGCGTTTGCCTTGTCCCATAAGGTCGAACTGAGTGAAAGCAAAGAGTCGGCCGCCTGGCGCAAACACTACCCCGCCGCCCCCGCCAACCAGCCGCCGCAGGTCACTCGCTGTGACACCCTGGCCGGCAATACCTGGTTCTCCGGCACGCGGCTGAGCGAACGCGCCGAGGTCTGGACCAAGCTGCTGACCGACAACAAAGGCGAGTACTGCACCACCCAGCAGGAAGACAACTCCACCTACGAAGCCCTGCTGCGCGCCAGCCGCGAGGGCCGGGTAGACATCCAGCGCCTGGCGGTAGTGCGTGCCGGCTCGGACTTCGACCGCCCCTACCCCGGCTACAGCGAGGTGGATAACCTGCTTAAGTACGCCGACCAGGGCGGCTTCGTGCCGGCGCTGGAGAACCTGTACCGCGCCGGTAACCCGCTGGTGCAGGCGATTTTGAACAACTGGTCGGCGTGGGAAAAAGGGGTACCAGACGCCTGAGCGGATGGCCCCGCGCGAGGGGCGCTTGCTCTAGCAGGCAAGCGCCCTCGCCCCCTCACGGCAGCAGAATGAATTTATCCGCGCTGCCCCGGTTCACCGCGTCATAACAGGCCACCCCATCGGCCAGCGCCAACTCGCGCAGGCCGGTCGGCAGCGGCAACGTACCTTCATCGAAGAAGCGCCCGAATTGCGCGAGCATCACCGCGCATTGTTCGCAGTTGTAGAGCAATGAATTGATGCCCACCACCGAGCCGCCCTTGCGATACAGGGCCAGGGCCGGCAGTTGCACATGACCGTCCGCTGGCGCGGCGATGATCGCGATGCGCCCGAACGGGGCCAGACCCGCTACCGCCGCCGACAGCCAGAAACCGGTAGTGTCGAAGATCACCTCAGCGCCGCCCTCGAACACCCCATGCACCTGGGCGCCCAGCGCATCAGGCTCGGCCAGGGCAATCGCGGTGTACCCCTCGGCCTGCAACGTCTCGACCTGATCCGCACGGCGCACCGCCGCCAGTACCTGGGCCCCACGAATCTTCCCCAAGGCCAGGGCCGCGCGGCCCACGGCGCCATTGGCACCGATCACCAGCAACCGCGTGCCGCTGCCGACACCGCTGCGCTCCAACGCATCCCACGCGGTGGTGTACGGCACGCCGAGGCTGGCGGCCTGAGCAAAGCTCAACTGCGCCGGTTTACGCGCCACGCCTTGGGCCGACACGGTCAGATACTGGGCGTGGGAGCCGTCGGCAAAGAACCCCAGGTCCCGGCCGGTGCCCCATACTTCCTGGCCGAGCAGCGCCTGGGGGCCCTGCACCACCACGCCGGCAAAGTCGCGGCCAGGGATGCGTGGCAGTGTGGTGTAGGGGAAACGCCCGAGCACGTTTTTGACGTCGCTGGGGTTGAGGCCGGCGGCTTTGATCTGCACCAGCACGTCACCCGCGGCCGGAACCGGCGTGGGGATGTCAACCAGGCGCAGCGCGGCGAGGTCGCCGGTGGCGGAAAATTGCAATGCGTTCATGTTCACTCTCCAGCAGAAGAAAAGGCTTCAGGACAACCAGCCGCTGACCAGATGCCGGCCCATGGGCCAGAGCTTTTCGCCCAGCAGCATGCCCAGCAGGCCCACCAGGGCGATGGCCGGCGGTGCGGGCGAACGGAAATCCAGGGCGCCGTAGAGCACGCCCACCAGCAGGCCGATGGCAAGGGAAATCAGATAGTCCATGGGGATTACGCCGTGTCAGTTGAAGGCGCCAGTCTAGGCAGCGCGCCGCGCCGGTATCGGCCAACTGCTTCAGGATTTCGGCCAACTCTTCAACTGCAGTACTGCGACGGCGCCACTCCCAGCTCGCGGCGGAACATGTCGCTGAAACTGCTCGGCGAATAGCCCAACGCGCGGGCGATACCACTCACCGACTGCCCCTGGATCAGCGCAGCCACCGCCGTGGCCAATTGCACCTGACGTCGCCACTCGGCGAAGCCCATACCCAAGTGAGTCTGGAACAACCGCGCCAGGGTACGCACACTGGCACCCGCCGCTTCGGCATGCTGCTCGAACGCAATCGCCAGGGACGGCGCCGCCATGACCGCCTGGCACGCGTTGATCAGGCGGCGGTCGGCGTCTACCGGCATGGCGATGCGGATCGACGAACGCCGCGCGCGGTGCAGTTCCAGCAGGGCCAGGCCCACCACCGCGTCGTAGTAGGCGCCATCGCTGCTGTCCCCCTGCTCCACCAGCGTGACGATCAGCTCGCGCAGCAGCCCTGCGACCTCAATCACCTGTACCTCGGCATCCAGCGTCGCCGCCAACGCCGGGCGCAGGTAGATGTTGCGCATCTGCAAATCCGACACCACGCGAATCCCGTGTTCCACCCCCGGTGGCAGCCAGACCGCACGCTGGGGCGGCACCACCAGGGCTTCGCGCGGGGTTTCCACCCACATCACGCCGCTCATGGCGTAGAGCAACTGGCCCCAATCATGGCGGTGCGGTTCGATGTACAGGCCGCGCGGGTAAGTGCGCGCCAACGGCTGCACGGGAACGGCGTGATCGGTGAGGTCGGGGGGCGAGGCCAGGGCCATGGTCGGTCAGTCGGTGGTGAATGAGCCGCCATGGTAAACAGCACCGCTCGACGGTCCGAGTGAATTTTTAGCGCGCCCCAGGATCACTTGCTTACACCACCAGGGACGATGGCCCCATGAATAACGCAAAACTGTTTGTGATCGACTACACCCTTCATGGCGAAGCCAAGTCATTCATTATCCGCCTGGAAAAACTCGACACTCTGGAAGCCTGGCATTGGGCCAGTTGTGACGCGGGCGTCGGCCGTATTGGCCGCTTCGCGCGGGAACAGGTGAAAAAAACCAGCCCGGCCCAGGCTGAGAAATACGGCATCCAGAATGTGCAATGGCGCCGCTCGGACGCGCGCGCCCAGGCGTGAACAAGGAGATAACCCATGGTTTTACCGCAAAGAGTCAACGGCAAGGCGCGGATCGATTACACCCAAGACACCCTGTTCGGTCCGCTGGCCAAACATGCCGAATGTCAGGTCAGCCTTCAGCACACACCCGATTGGCTGGTACTCGATGTGTTCCAGCCTTTACCTGAAGATCTTCAAGACGCGCAAACCGTGGTGTTCGCACTGGAGGGTCGACGCACCAGCGCCGTGGTCAAAGACCGTCAGCGCCTGGCCGACCATAGCCTGCGGTTGGAGCTGGAGACCCAGTAACGCCTGAAGGCCTGCGTGGCGAGCAAGGCTGCTCGCCACCATCACCGAACTTACGGCGCCTTCAGGTTTTCGCCGATTTGGCGCACTCACACCCCGTGGCCGAAGCACAAGGTTCACCGTGGGCATGGTGCTCGGCACAGCCCTGGCAGCAATAACCCTTACCGTCCTTCATTACCGCATCGACGCCCAGCACACATTTGCAGTGTGGGCAGGCACAGGTTTGATCTGGCATGGTCAGACTCCTCGTTCATGGTCGTCACGGTGCGGCGAGCGCCGGCACCATAAGCACTGACTGCCAGCCTGCGCGGATCGTTCCAACCATCAGTCGGTGCGCGTATTGCTGCGGTACATGAACACCAGCGCCAAGGCCAGACAGGCCATGGCGACGAGACGGCTGCCGGACAGTTCGATGGCCGGATTGCCCAGCCAGCCGAAATTGTCGATCAGCATGCCCATGCCCAATTGCCCGACGATCACCGCCACGGTGGCCACCGCCGTGCCGACCACCGGCACCGCGCCCACCATGACCATCATGTACACCACGCCGAACAACGCCCCGGTCAATTGCCACTTGGGCACGTCCAGCAGGCTGACGGCCTGGGCCGGCTCAAAGAAGAAAATCAACAGCGCAGTGGTCAATGCACCGACCGCGAAGGTCAACAGGCTGCTGCGCAGCACGCCGACTGTCTGCCCGAGGCGGCCATTAATCGCCGCCTGCACGCTGAGGACCGCGCCGGCGGCAATCACCAATATCAGTAAAAAAATCAGATTCATCGCCTTACCCTCGTGCAATCAAAACAAGTGCCGCCACGATCAACGCCAGCGCGATCCAGCGCTCACCGTTGACCTTTTTGCGCGCCGTGCCGAACCAGCCGAAATGGTCAATCAGCACGCTCTTGCCCACCTGCCCCGAGAGGATCGCGATCATCGTCATTGCAATGCCGATGTGCGGCGTGGCCAGGGTCAACACCACCACATACATCGGCCCGAGGAAGCCGCCGATCAACTGCCAGCGCGGCAGTTCGGTGAGCGCCGGGCCTTTTTGCGGGCCACTGAACAACAGCAGCAAAAACAGAATCGCCGCACCCACGCCGAAAATGCTTAAGGTCGCCCACAAATGCCCCACCTGCTCGCCCAACGGCCCCAGCAAACCGGCTTCCACCGATAAGCCCATGCCGGCCAGGATCACCAGCGGCAACAGCAGCAAGCGCAATAGATTTCTTTTCGGCCTGGCCTGGGCCGCGCCTTCGATGGAACTTGCCTGCATACATCACCCGCGTTTCAAGATTGAAAAGATGGCGGGGATTATCCGGTGGCCGCGCTATGCGATAAATGGGAGTATGCCGACAACACCTTTGCGCAATACGCACAGCACGGAGCCACCATGCAGGGTTTGAATGAGCTGAGTTTCAAGGCGTTGCGCCTGTTTGTCGCGGTGCTGGACCACGGCAGTTTTTCCGAAGTGGCGCGTCGCGAGGGCCTGGCGCCCTCTTCGATATCGCGTCAGATCCAATTGATGGAGCAGGCCCTCGGGCAACAGTTGCTGTATCGCCACACCCGCGCGGTCAGCCCCACCGAGGCCGGGCGCCTGCTCGGGCGGCATGCGCGCCTGATGCTGGAGCAATTGGAAGCCGCCGGGCAAGCCCTGCAGGAGCAGGAAAGCGAACCCAGCGGCCTGGTGCGCATCAACGCGCCGATGGTGTTCGGCCAGCGCCACCTCTCGCCATGGCTGGGCGAGTTATGCCGGCGCTATCCGAAGCTGCAACTGGATATCCAGCAAACCGACACCTATGTCGACCCCTTGCAGGACGGCACCGACCTGTTGTTTCGCATCGGTGTGCTCAACGACTCCAGCATGCAGGCGCGCATTTTCGCGCCGCAGCGCTTTCGCATCGCCGCCAGCCCCGCGTATCTGGCCCGGCACGGCACCCCCAGCCATCCCGACGAACTGGCCCGGCACCAGTGCCTGGCCTACAAAGGCGTCACCGGCCAGCAACGCTGGTTCTTTCGCCGCGCCCAGAGCGACTGGACGCCGTACAGCGTCAAAGGCCCCATCACCGGCAACCACGCCGACACCCTCACCCACGCCGCCGAACAAGGCCTGGGGCTGGTGGTGTTCCCCTCCTGGTTGATTGGCGACAGCCTGCGTGCCGGGACCTTGCAGGCGGTACTGACCGACTACGACGTGGCGACCACCCTTGAACCGCAACAGATCGCCGCGTTGTGGCCGGGCAGCCGGCGCCTGTCACTGAAGGTGCGTACGGTGATCGATTACTTCGTGGAGTGTTTTGGCACCGTACCGTATTGGGACAGGTGACAGGGGCCTATGACGAGGCGTGCGACTGTTGAGGATTTTTCTGATGGAAAAAAGTAGGTTCGTTCTGATTTAACGGGCCACTATTTAAGGGCAAGTGCAGGTTACGGCAGACTTTGACGACATCTTTTCAGGAGAGGCGCCATGGGCTTGACCTATAAAAAACACTCACGCACTGAGCGGGCCGCTGCGGTAAATGCTGGGTCCGTTTCCGATAGTTCACAGGGTTTTGGCTATAGCTGGCCAAAGGACGCGCAACGTCGGCGGATTGGCGCCATGAAGGGAAAGCTGGAGATCCCCGATGACTTCGATGATCCACTGCCAGATGAGTTGCTATCTACGATTGAGGGCAGCCTTCCATGAGAGTGTTGCTGGACACTCATATCCTGCTCTGGGCCTTGTGCGACCACCCGAAGTTATCCCACAAGGCCCGAAAACTGATCGAAAGTGCCACAGAGATTTACATCAGCGCTGCGACATTCTGGGAAATGGCGATCAAGGTCGGCCTGGGAAAACTCGATGTGGACCTGGAAGAAATGCGTGAATACTGCCTGGAAAGTGGCTTCCTGGAACTGCCCATCACATCAGAGCACGCCATCGCGGTAAAAAATCTCGACCATCACCACAAGGACCCGTTCGATCGCCTGATCGTCGCAACCGCTATGAATGAGCCTATCAAACTGTTGACTGCCGACCTGCGCCTGACTCAATACACAGCATGGGTGATCCTGGTGTGACGATGCCTGGACTCAGAACAACCACTGCCCAATCAACCACGCATTAGCGCCACTGATCAGTGCGAACAGCAGCCACGCCAGCAAACGCGTCGGTAGCCGATTCACAAAGGGCCCCATCAGTTGTTTGTCACCGGTCATGCGAATCAACGGGTACAGCGCAAACGGCAATTGCAAGCTAAGCACCACCTGGCTGAGCACCAGCAGTTTGCCGATCGCCTCATCGCCCATCAGCCACACCCCGACAAACGCCGGGATCAGCGCCAGCCCACGGGTGATCAGGCGGCGTTGCCAGCAGGGAATGCGCAGGTTGAGGTAGCCCTCCATGATCACCTGCCCGGCGATGGTGCCGGTAAAGGTCGAACTTTGTCCGGACGCCAGCAAGGCGATGCCGAACAGAATACTGGCGAAGGCGCCGCCGACCAGAGGGTCGAGCAGGTGATAGGCGTCCTGGATTTCCACCACATCGGTGTGGCCAGTCTGGTGAAACGCGGCGGCGGCCAACACCAGGATCGCGCCGTTCACCAGCAGGGCCAGGGCCAGGGAGCCGATGGTGTCGATGCGCGCCAGCTTCACCGCGTCCTGTTTGCTGGCGAGGTCCTTGCCGATCAGGCGGGTTTGCACCACGGAACTGTGCAGATAAAGGTTATGGGGCATCACCGTGGCGCCCAGGATGCCGATGGCCAAGTACAGCGGCGCCGCATCGCTGATCGCCGACAATGACGGCACGAAGCCGCTGAACACCTCGGGCCAATGGGGTTTGATCAGCACCAGCTCGACAAAGAAACACACGCCAATGGTCGCCACCAACGCCAGCATGATCGCTTCCAGGCGACGGAAACCACGGTTTTGCAGGGCCAGGACCAACAAGGTGTCGAATGCGGTAATGACAATGCCGGTGGTCAGCGACACCCCCAGCAGCAAATGAAACGCCAGGGCGCAGCCAAGCACTTCGGCCAGGTCGGTGGCGATGATGGAGATTTCCGCCAGCACCCACTGGGTGCGCGCCGAGCGTCGGCTGTAGCGTTCGCGGCACAGTTGCGCAAGGTCTTTGCCGGTGGCGATGCCCAACCGCGAGCACAGGCACTGCACCGCCATGCCCGCCAGGCTGGCCAGCAACACCACGAACAACAGGCTGTAGCCGTAACGCGAGCCCGCTTCGATGGCCGTGGCCCAGTTGCCCGGGTCCATATACCCGATGGAGATCAATAGCCCAGGGCCGGCGAACATCAGGGCGCGCTTGAAAAACGACGCCTTGGGATCAACGATGACGGAGCCGGCCACTTCTGGCGGGCAAAAAGGGGCGGTAGCGATTTTTGGCAGGCTGAATTTCACGCGGTATCCCAGGCAAACACACTCGACAAGCGCGCAGCTTATCAGTCGGACGCGACCGTGCGCATCACCGTCTCCCGAGGCAGGTCATACGCTTCCACCACCTGCACCACCAGGTCCAGCTCCTGATTCAGCGCTTCGCGCTCCATGCGTTGGCGAATCGCGCCGATCACCAGCACCGCCAGGGTGGTGACCGAATACGCCGGGCCGGAAAACGCCCGCACACCGGTCACCAGCAGCATCGCGGCGGCCAACGCCTGGCCCACCACCGGAATAGCCGTGGCCGCCCCACGCCGCAGGATAAAACCGGTCAACCCGGCCAGGGCGGTGCCGCTCAACGCTGCGGTGGCCGAACGCCCCTTGTCGAAACGACTGAAGACGCCCTGCTCTTTCTGCGCGGCCACCTTGAGTTCCGCATCGAACACCAGCCGGTCGGCGTTGCTGAGTTTGTCTTTGTACTGCGCAATCAGTTTTTCCGCGATCCGGGCCTCAAGGTCAGCCAACGCCAGGGTGTCGAGTGGCACGTCGAATGTGATGCCCAGGCGCCGCGCCACATCGTCGGCAATTTGCCGGTAGCTCACGCCATGGCCACGGGCAAGGTTCATAAAGCTGTCACCGCCCATGCGTTGCAAGGCGATGGTCAGCTTGAGCGGGTCACGCACCGTGGCGTCGATCGAGGCACTGCGTTTTGGCGCCAGCAGCTCGGCCAGAAACTTCAACTCCTCCGGCCGCCCTTGCACCAGGGCCGTATACAGATCCGCGTCCTCCTCGGCAAAGCGCACTTCGCTGCTACGCTGGTCTGAACGGATCATGCCGCGCCGCTCGTGCAGCAGATCGGTGTACTGCACCACTGTTCGTAATTGCGGCCAATAGGCCGCGTGATCGAAGGTGGCCAGGTGCACATTGCAGACCTTGGCTTTAAGCGCAGGGGTGACCGGGATCGGATAGCGGCCGATGCAACGCTCGGTGTCCGGCTTGATGGCCAGGGCCCAGTCCTTGCTGGAATGGCAGTTGATCACCCGCCCTTTCAGCAGCGCCGACACCTCATCCCACGGGCTCGACGTGCAGATCGCCCCGCCCATCAGCAGCAGGTTGTCCAGCGGCAAATCGCGAGCGGTGTCCGGGTTGGCCAGCAGGCTCTTGACCAGAATCCGCGCGCCCAGGGAATGCCCGATCAGGTTGATACGCTGCACCGGCAACGACGCTTGCTGCAGGTAGCTGGCCAATTCGGGCAGCAAGCTGTTGGCCACTTCATCGACCCGCGCCTCAACGCTTTTGTAGTGATCGAGGAAATAGGCAATGGCCTTGCCTACCCCCACTGTCGCCGCGCCCAGGCTGCCGCCGCCGAGCATGGCCGCGATCACGTCCTTGAACGGCGCGAACAGGTTCTCCAGAAAATGTCCCGCTGGCCAGAACAGCATCAGGTTGGTCGAGCCTTCGATGCCGGCCAGCTGTTGCGTGAAATTGCCCAACTGCTGCCGGTTGAAGAATGCCGAATACCCGTGCACGTAGAGATTGAGCACCTCGCCCTGGGGTTCGCCGCACAGCAGAAATGTGGGCTTGCGGGTGCGGTGCATGTCATCCCACTGGTGCTGCATGGGGTAAAGACTCCGGGTAACGAGGGACGGCGATAGTAACAAACTGTGAGCGACGGCAAGGTGAATCCTGACCGGCGTGGCCGTTTCTAATGCTCGGCCTCCATGCATAAGCCCGAGACAGGCTCAGGCGATGGCAAAACGCCCAACTGGCGAAGTTATCGATTTTCCCCTGCCCATCGGGGAAGGTAGCGACCGGCTACGCAGCAAAAACACAATTCTCATCCTGTAAAAAGCGCTCTAATACCCGCCTGTTGATTGGTTTTGAAGATTTTGGAGTTCGCAATGCCCCATGAAGGCAACCTGTTACAAGCAGCCGTGGTGTTTCTGCTCGCGGCTGTGCTCACTGTGCCCCTGGCCAAACGCCTGCAATTGGGCGCGGTGCTGGGCTATCTGTTCGCCGGGGTGATCATCGGCCCGTCGGTGCTGGGTCTGATCGGCAACCCGCAAAGCGTGGCGCAGTTTTCGGAACTGGGGGTGGTGCTACTGCTGTTTATCATTGGCCTGGAACTGTCGCCCAAGCGCTTATGGGTGATGCGCAAGGCGGTGTTCGGCGTCGGCCTGGCCCAGGTGCTGTTGACCGGTCTGGTGATGGGCGTGGTGGCACTGTGGCTATTTGGCCAGACATGGAACAGTGCCATCGTGCTGGGCCTTGGCCTGGCGCTGTCGTCCACGGCGTTTGGCCTGCAAAGCCTGGCCGAGCGCAAGGAGCTGAACCAGCCCCACGGTCGTCTGGCCTTCGCGATCCTGCTGTTCCAGGACATCGCCGCGATCCCGCTGATTGCCATGGTGCCGCTGCTGGCCGGCAGCGATCACCCCACCACTGAAGCCCAGGGCCTGCAGCATGTGTTGCAGATCCTCGGCAGCATCGCCGTGGTGATCGTCGGCGGACGCTACCTGTTGCGCCCTGTGTTTCGTATCGTTGCCAAGACCGGCCTGCGCGAAGTGTCCACCGCCACCGCACTGCTGGTGGTGATCGGCACGGCTTGGCTGATGGAACTGGCGGGCGTGTCCATGGCCCTCGGCGCCTTTCTCGCCGGCCTGCTGCTGGCGGACTCGGAGTACCGCCACGAACTGGAAGCGCAGATCGAACCGTTCAAGGGCCTGCTGCTGGGGCTGTTCTTTATCAGCGTGGGCATGGGCGCCAACCTCAGTCTGCTGCTCAGCTCGCCGCTGATCGTGATCGGGCTGACCCTGCTGCTCATCGGTCTGAAGTTGCCGTTGCTGTACGCAGTCGGCCGTCTGGTGGGCGATCTCAATCGCGAAAGCGCCCTGCGCCTGGGCGTGGTGCTGGCGGCCGGCGGTGAGTTCGCCTTCGTGGTGTTCAAGATCGGCCGCGACCAGGGCCTGTTCGAGCCGCACCTCTACGACGTGCTGGTGCTGACCATCACCCTGTCCATGGCCGTCACGCCGCTGCTGTTGCTGGTGTGCCCAAAGCTGTTCAGGCCCAAGGTCAAACCGGTGGAAGTGCCCGAGGAATACCGCGCCATCGAAAGCGACGCACCGCGCGTGGTCATTGCCGGCATGGGCCGTATGGGCCAGATCGTGGCGCGGATCCTGCGCGCGCAGAACATCTCCTTTATTGCCCTCGACACTTCGGTGGAAACCATCGAATTGACCCGCAGCTTTGGCGGCATGCCGGTGTTCTACGGCGATCCGCAGCGCCCCGAGATCCTGCACGCGGCCAAGGTCGACCAGGCGGAGTTCTTCGTGATCGCCATGGACGACCCGGAGATCAACATCAAGACCGCCGAGCTGGTACGTAACCTCTACCCGCACATGAAAATCATCGCCCGTGCCCGTAACCGCCAGCACGTCCATCGCTTGGTGGACCTGGATGCCTCACCGGTGCGCGAGACCTTCTACTCCAGCCTGGAAATGAGCCGCCGCGCCCTGGTCGGCCTGGGGCTCAGCCAGGCCCAGGCCGATGCGCGCATTGCGCGCTTCAAGAACCACGACCAGCAAGTGCTCGCCGCCCAACACGCGGTGTACGACGACGCCGCCAAAGTCATGCAGACCGCCCAGGAAGCCCGGGCAGAGCTGGCGCGGCTGTTTGAAATGGACCGACTTGAGGAAGAGTCCGACAAGGTGTGAGGTGAGGGATAAACGATCTTGCGAAAATTCTGACAGAATACGCCGCAATTTCGTTTATCCCTGGAGCGCTTCATGGCCACTTTCACCAAGACCGCCGTCCTGCTGGCCCTTGCGCTTACCGCCGGCAGCGTATTCGCCGCCGCCAAACCGACCACGCAAACCATCACCACCCTGGGCGGTAAGTTCAGCTTCACGCTGCCCAAGGCCTATGCCGCCGACACCCTGCCGCCCGACAAGGCCCAGGACGGCAGCGGTGTCACCCAAGGCACGATGTACGCCAACCAGACCACGAAAAGTGTGGTGATCGTCGCCGAAACCGTACGCAACGACGCTATCGACATCCAGGACAACGACCCGCAGTTCCTCGATGGCGCCGTGGCCGGCTTCGTCAAGGACCAGAGCGCCGCTCTGCCCGACTTCAAGAAACTGAGCGAGAAAAAACTCACCTTCAAGGGCCTCGGCCTGCGCCAGGTGGACAGCACTGCCACCCAGGGCGGCGGCAAGACGCTCAACTCCACGTTCCTTGGCGGTTCGGGCAACCATCTGCTGGTGATCCAAGCGATTTCTCGGGCCGACGACGCGAAGGGTCATGCGGCACTGGTCAAGCAGATCACCGGCGGCAAATAAACCCGACTTGCTAGCGGTGCAGAAGATGAGTATCGACCCATCGGGGGCAAGCCCCCTCCCACATTCTCGATCTACTGTGGGAGGGGGCTTACCCCCGATGGCGGTGTGAAGTGCGCCCCTAAAGTTAGCTCAGGCGTTACTTCAGGCTGTTTTCCAACCACAGCTTCACGTCCTGCACTTCCGCCTCGCTGATGGTATGCGGCATTCCCGGATACCCATGAAACGTAGGTTTAAGGCCCAGCCCCCTCAACACCTCGTCCGCCCGCGTCGCCGATGCGTAGGGCAGCGCCTGATCCAAGGTGCCGTGGCCGATAAAGATCGCCAGTTCATTCAAGCGCGGATCGGGCTTGAGCTCAGCCTTGAGTACGGGCAGAACGCTGCCGCTCAACGCCGCGATGCCACGCACCCGCTGCGGATCACGCAACGCCACTTCATACGCCATGATCGCGCCCTGGCTGAACCCAATCAGGAACACCCGATCGCTGCGGGTATGGTATTTGGCGGTGGCCTGGCCCACGAAGTCCTGGATCAGCGCGGCACTGCGCTGCAGGTCGGCGGTCTCGCCGTCGTATTCGCCCTCACCCGGGGTCTTGGTGAACCAGCGATAACCGCTGGGCGCCACCGGCATTGGGGCGCGTGCCGACAGGTAAGTCCAGGTCGACGGCAGCGCGTCCTTGATGCCGAACAGATCTCGCTCGTCGCTACCGAAACCGTGCAGGAAAATCACCAGCGGCTGGTTGCGCGCCTCGCTCTGGGTCTGTTCCAGGTAGGCCAGGGGCAAGTCGGTGTGCAGCTCGGTGTCGGCATGGGCGCCGCCGGCCATCATGGCCAGCGCCAGGGCGAAGAGTTTGAACATCGGGCGTTACCTCAGGGTTTGCGCAGCAAATAGGTGTCCATGATCCAGCCATTGGCTTGGCGCGCGGCCTTGCGCACCCGTTGGATATCTTCGGCCACGTCAGCCACTTTGCCGCTGATGAGGATTTCATCCGGCGTGCCCAGGTAGGCGCCCCAGTAGATGTCCAGGTCTTGATCGGCGACGGTGCGGTAGGAGTCTTCGGCGTCGAGCATCACCACCAGGGTATCGGCATCGCTGGCCTGCCCCGCCGCCAGGCGTCGCCCGGTGGTGATCTCCACGGACTTGCCGATGCGGTTCAACGCCACCTTATGCTGGGCCGCCAGGGCCTGCACGCTGGTGATGCCGGGGATTACTTCGAACTCAAACACACACCGGCCACTGGCCAGGATCGCCTGCAGGATACGAATGGTGCTGTCGTACAGCGCCGGGTCGCCCCAGGCCAGGAACGCGCCGACTTCGTCATCAGCCATTTCCTCGTTGATCATGCGCTCGAAGGTGGCTTGCTTGTCGCGGTTGAGGTCTTGCACGGCGGTGGTGTAGTCGATATCGCCGCGCACGCGCTCGGGGCAGTCGGCCTCGACGAAGCGGTAGCCGGGTTCGGTGATGTAGGTCTCGCAGATCTCGCGGCGCAGGTCGATCAACTTGTCTTTGCTCTGACCTTTGTCCATCAGGAAAAACACGTCGGTGCGATTCAGCGCCTTCACGGCCTGCATCGTGATGTAGTCAGGGTTGCCGGCGCCAATGCCGATAATCAGGATGCGTTTCATGGGGTGCTCTCAGTGCGGGGCGTGGATTTTGCCATGTTCACGGCTTGGGCGTGAGTTTCCAGACGCAGGCGCCACACCTCATTGAAGCGCAGCTCGGTGGCCGACAGTGGCTCGACATCGATGCGGTAGAACATCGACATCGGCAACGCCATAACCGATAGCAGCGCGGCACGAATCACAAACGGATGGGTGACGGCCAGCACATGGCCCGGTTGCCCTTCAAGGGACTTCAGCCACAGCGCCACCCGCGCGCACAGCTGGTCGACCGACTCGCCAGCATGGGGCGCACTGGCGCTGTCGGTGTGCCAGGTACTCAACTGGGCCGGCTCGATCCGGCCAATATCCCGGCCCTTCCAATGCCCCAGGTCGAGATCGCCCAGGGCCTGGTGGATCTGCACCGCCGCGCCGAACAACCCCGCCGTCTGCCGGGTACGCGCCTCCGGCCCACTCAACAGTTGCGAATTGGGGCCGTATTGGTCGGCCAGGGACAACGCCGCGCTTTGCCAATCCATAAGCACCGACTCGTCATCGGCAAAGCGCCCCTGCTTTTGGTGGGGGGTGACGGCATGGCAGATCAGGGTCAAACGGGTGGCGCGCATCGCAGGCGGCTCCAACGCAGCAGTCAAGACCGGCAAGCCTGGCGCAGTTGCCGCCAGGGCGCAACGACGGCTGCCCGATGGCACTAGTCAAACCAGTCGCGCCGCCCCTCGAATGTTCCGACGATCAGCTCGACGATCATCTGCACCGCTTCGGGGTGGCGCACCTGCGCATTCACCGCCAACCAGACCTGGCGCTGCATGCTGTCGGCCAGCAACCCCGGCAGGGCCACCAGGCCGCGGTCGACACTGCTCATATACTGCGGCAACAGACCGATGCAGGCGCCGCATCGGATCATCTCCAGCATCAGCGCATAAGCGTGCACCTGCACCATGGCGGCCAGCCGTTGCTGCACCAGTTGGTTCCACGGTTGCAGCGCATCGACCTGGGCATCGGGCTGCCATTGCACCAGCATGTAGTCATCCAGGTCTTCCACACTGCCCGGGCGGGTGGTCAGGCGTGAATAGCGCTTGGCGATATGCGGCAGGTAGCGCAGGCGCGCCAGGGCCTGTGGCGCGTGGGTGGCAAAACTCGGGCCGGATGCTCGGTCGTCCATGTCAGCCAGCCACAGCACCACGTCTGCCTCCACCGCGTGCAGGGATAGATGGCTGTCGAGGGCGATGATCTCCAGGCGCACACTGGCGTTGCGTCGCAGCAAGGCGATCAGGTCGCGCCCGAGGATGTCATGCAGAATCGGCGCGGCCACCGCCAGGCGAATCAGCGGCTGCTCCACCACGGGTAAACGCCGCTCATTGGCCAAGGCGAGCAGTTGCGCCTGCAAGTGCTGACCGTCGCGGCTGAGCACCAGGCCGTTGCCGTGGTAGCTGAACAGCCCACGGCGCAGCTGTTCTTCCAGTTGCGCCAGGCGTTTGCGCAGCAGGGTTGCCTTGACGTTCAAACTGCGCGCCGCCTGCATAAAACAGCCGCAACGGGCGCTCACGAGGAAATAGCGCGCCACCTCCGGGTCGATCTCATCGGCCAATGCCAGCCAATTGCGCCGCGACTCGGTGGGCACGCGATAGGCGGCGGTGCCCTGTGGGCCGGACGGTTCCAGTAATGCCATGGCAGACTCCTTGTCTTGTGGGTCGGTGCATCCAATGCCGCTTGCCGCGTGTCACTCCAGCACTTTGTTGAGTTCGGCGCCGTCGATGCTCAGGGTCGCCGTGTTGAGCATGCCCTCCAGATAAGCCTTGGCGATCTGTTCCTGGCGTTGGGCACGCAGGGCCTGGGTCAAGCGTTCACGCACCTCGTCAAGGGTGGCGGTGCGCGCCGGTTGCTGGGCGGTGAGTTTGAGCACATGGAACCCGGCGGCGCTTTGCACCGCGTCCGAAACCGCGCCGACCTTGAGGCGCGCCACCGTCTCGCGCACCTGAGGCACCAGCTGTTGCAAGGGTTGCAAGCCCGAATCGCCACCGCGTGCGGCGGTGTCCGGGTCCTGGGAAAACTGCGTGGCCAGGGCGGCGAAATCCGCCGGCGCGGCCTGGGCCTTGCGGCTCAGCTCTTGGGCCTGGCGGCGTACCGTCTCCAGACTCTGAGGGTCATTCACGCTGAGGAAGATCTGACTGACGCGGTACAACGGCGGCGTCACCCATTGCGCCTTGCCGCTGTCATAGGCTTGCTGCAATTCGGCGGCGCTGGGGTAATCGGCCGGCACCTGACTGACCGACAGCATGTAATCGCGGAACACGATCTGCTCAGTCGCGGCGCGGGTCTGTTGCTCGACCTCCGGGCGTTGCCGCCAGCCCTGGGCGTCGGCCTGTTCGAGCACGGCCTTCTGCGCCAGGCGCGAGCGAATCCAGGTTTCCAGCGCGCCGCGGTTGCCGCGCAGTTGCTCGCGGGTTTCGGCGGGCAAGCTGGCCAGCACACTTTTCAGCTCTTGCGGGTCGATCTGCTGGTTGCCCAGACGCGCCACCGCCGGGCCCGCAACGCTGGGGCTGGCCACCGGCGCCGGGGCTTGTGCGGCGACCGGGTCGCTGCCCGGGCGCAGGCTCAACCCCACGGCCACCACCAACAGGGCCAGCGCACCCGCGCCGACCATCAGGGTTGGCTTTTTCACAGCGTTGCCACCTCCTCTTCAGCCACCGCCGGAGCGGCGCTTTGCGCCTGCAGCTGCGCGGCGTTCTGGCTGTATTCGCGCAGGTAGACGATAAACTCCTGCAACAGGCGGTCCCACAACTCCAACTGACTGCGCAGATGAGTGGCCGCGACACCCGCCACCACCACGTCCATTTCCATCAGCAAAAACTCGCCTTGCAGCGACAGCCGGGCGAAACGGCGCGAAGCGTTCCACACCTGGGCCAGGCCCTCAGGCAACTGGCCCTGCACCCGCAGAGCGCAGCTGTAGGTGAAATCCACATAGGCGCCCTGCTCCGTCGCCGGGTTGCCGAAGCGCACGGCAAAACCGATGCCCTGGCTGGCGCTGAGCAATTGCACGATGCCGTTCTGGTCGGTCTGATTGACCCGGTAGCCGGCCTCTTGCAGCAGTTCGGTCAGGCTCTGGGCGGTGACGTGATTGATCAATGCGTTCATGTTCGGTGCTTCCTTGTCGATCAGGGGTGGGCGCCCGCCTGGGGCGCATCGAAACGGCTCTTGTACAAATCGTCGCCAAAGCCCTGGGCCAGTTCTTCGAACTTGACCCGGGCGCTGCTGGCGAAGGGCTGGCGGATGCTCATCACCTCGGCCACGTCGATTTTTTCGTAGGCCGCCAGCAGCTGCCGGGCCACGCCGTACATCTGTTGATTCTTGACTGAACATTGCTGCACTTGTGTGTCACGTTCGGCCAATTGCGCCTGCAAGCGCGCACGCTCGGCCTCCTTGCCCTTGGCCAGCACCAGCAGTTCGTCATAAGCCTTCTTGAACTTGCCGATCTGCTCGTTACTCGCCGCCACTTGGGCCTGGGCCTGGTTGTGCAGGCTCTGTTGCTGGCCGGCCAGCTGCTCGGCCACGCCGCGCGCCTTGTTCAGCTCGGCGGTCAGTTGCTGGATTTGCACCTGGGCCTGCTTGGCCTGGTTTTCGGCGGCCAGCCGCGCGGCACTGGCCTGGGCTTGCTCGCTTTGCAGGGCCTGCAATTGCTGGGTGGTGCTGCGCAGTTGCGTGCGCAGGCGCTCCTCCATGCCTTCGGCCGAGGCCGCGCCGGCGACCAGCAGCAATAACAACCCGCAGATTCGCGTGTTCATGGGGCATCTCCCTGCGCATCAGAAGCGCGTGTTGAGTTCCAGTTGCATCACATCGACTTCGAACGGCTGGCCATAGACTTCCGAGGCGCTCAACCAACGGGCGCTGGCGTAGATATTCTTTTCGATGCCGTAGTTGGCGCCGATGAAATAGCCCTTGGCGTTGGTGCCGCCCAAGTGGAACGAGGAGTCGTTAAACCCGTCTGGCAAGGCGTCGGGCTGGATGTACTTGTAGCCCGCCAACAGGTTCCAGTCGCCGCGCTTGCGCATCTCCAGCGCGCTGCCGAGGGTGAATGAAACCATCAAGGCATTGCCGCCACTTTCAAACTGGCCGTTGCTGTTGATGTTGTTGACGATCTGGCCCTCGCTGCGCTTGAGCATCTCGCCCTTGTCGTAGGCCAGGTTGTGGATGAAGTTGGCGTGGGTGCGCAGCTTGAAGTCGCTGGGCAACTCGCTGTCCCATACCGCGTTGAGGTCCAGCACGTTGAACTTGGAGGCCAAGCCGACGTATTGCGGTTCCGGCGTCGTGCCGGGCGTGGCCGGGTTGGGCGTGATATTGCGCAGGTTGAACACGCTGTTGCCCTTCTGCATAAAGGCCACCCGCGTGCCGTCGGTGTCGCAGCCGGGTTGACCGGCCCATGGGCTGCACGGGCTGGAGCGCTCGCCTTCGATGTCCTGGAACTGGTAATAGGCCGCCGCGAGCTTGAGCGTGTTGGCGCGGTTGATCTTCCAGTCCGCGCCGATCTGCCCGCCAAACAGCCACTTGGTGTCGCTGCTTTCCTTGTCGATGCCGTTGCTGCTGGCGGTGTCGGAGGTGTATTCCACGGGGAACGCGCCGAGGGTGCCGAACAGGCCCCATTCGTTGTTCAGCCGGTGATTGAAGATCGCCGCCACACCGTCGAAGTTGAGGTCGTTGGAATACATCATGTCGGTGGAATAGAACGGGTTGCCGATCCGCCCGCCGGTCAGCGTCACCCCGTCGGCGGCTTTCCAGCTCAGGTAACCCTGATCGAGCCAGATGTCTTTTTTGCCAAAGCCACCGCCCAGGGTCTGGGTGGTGGACACTGGGTTGTTGTCCGAGCCCGTGCCCAAGCGAATGCCCGCGGTCCACTCCGGCGAAATCACCGCTTTCATGCCCAGGCGTGCGCGCAGACGGAACAGGTTGGAGCGGTCCTCGCGGGTATTGAGCAACGGCGGGAAGCGCGTATTGGAGCTGGGGTTGACGTCATACGGGCCGTTGTCGTTGAGCTTGGCGTAGTCGGTGATGGTGTCGTCGTTGCGCCCTGAGAAGTAACGCGACTCGTCACGCAAGCGGATATCGCCATCGAAACTCACGCGGGACACCCAGTCTGGGAACGTGTTGGGTTGCGCCCAGTTTTCCTGTTTGGCGGTGGCCATGACCTCAGCCTTGACCTGGTCGCGGATCTGGTCGCGCACCGCCTGCGGCACATACTGCACGCGCACATCCCCAGGCGCAGTGGGCGGGCCGCTGGCGACCACCGGCGCGGCATTGGCCTGGCGCGCCTGCTGGGCCTCTTTTTCGGCCTGGGCGATCAAGCCGTTGGCGGTGTCCTGGGTGAGCACACCTTGCTGCACCAACAGACGGATCAGGTTGACGGTGACGTTTTCCGAAGGCGCCACCGGCGCTGCCGCCGCGGTGCCGACGAGGGTCGCGATGACCATGCCGACCGCCAGGGTCAGTCGATTCACGGGGGAAATCATGTGTACGCAACTCCTGTAAAAAACCGTAGAAAAAGGGTTCGATCAATCCGGGCGACGGCCCTTGAGCGCCAGGCGCACCGGCATGGTCACGGCCGCCGGCACTCGCTGTGTGGCATGGGGCGCACGCAGGGCCGCCAGCACCTGGGCGTCGGTCTGGGCATCGCCGCTGGACTTGACCAGCTCGGCGCGCACCACCTGCCCCTCGGCGTTCAGCCATAAATCCGCCTGCACCGCATACGCCTTCTTGCGCAGCTCGGGGTCGTCGCGCAGCAAGCGTTGAAACACGCCCGCCAGGTATTGCTTGTACGTGCCGGTACCCAGGCCACCGCCGCCGGACCCGACCATGCCGCCGCCCTTGCCCGCACCGATGTTGAAAGCGTCGGTGCCGGACTGGGCGTCGCCGTCGATCTGCATCGGGTTGGCCAAGTCATCGGCTGGTGACGGCGGTGCCTCCTCGGCCGGCTTGACCTCTTCCGGCGCCGGAGTGGGCTGCGGCTCAGGGATTTTTTCTTCCACCTTGGGCTCCGGTTCCTTGGGTTTTTCCGGCGGCGGTGGTGGCGGAGGCGGCAACGGAATGATGGTCGGCACCTTGGGCGCCTCGCGGCGCACGCCGCTCATGTCGTTGGCCCACTGCCACAACAACCAGGCGGCCACGGCGCCCAGCAGCAGGCCGGCGCCCCACTTCAGTGGGCGCAATGGCCGTGGGGTCTTGGTCGGCGGTGTGATCGGCATCTGTGCGGTCATGGCTCAGCCCTGGCTCGGTTTGCCGGTGACCAGCCCGACCTGGGACAGCTCCAACCGGCGCAGCAGGTCGAGCACTTCGATGACTTTCTGGTACTGCACCATGGCATCGCCGCGCACGATCACCGGGAAGTCCGGGTTCAGCGCTTTTTCGATACGCAGGCGCTCTTCCAGCTCGCCGAGGGTCACCGGGTAGGCATCGAGAAACACCTGGCCGCCGTCGTTGACGGAGATGGCCTTGGTCTTGGCCTCCGATAACGACACCGAGGCGCTGGCCTTGGGCAGGTGAATCTGGATCCCCGACACCTGGGCGGTGGCGGTGAGGATAAACATCACCAGCACCACCATCAGCACGTCCACCAGGGGCGTGATATTGATGCTGTCGACGGCGGCATCATCGTCATCGTCGTGGGAGGCATTTACGGAAGCCATGGCGATTCTCCTCAGGCCGGAACCGATGCGTGCGGCGCGCGCCGATGCGCCGCTTCACTGTGCTGGCTTTCGCCGTGCATCTCGGCCAGGCGGGTGATGAACTCGTCGACGAACACCCGCATGTCGGCGCTGACTTCCTTGTTGCGCGTGATCAGGCGGTTGTAGCCGAACAGTGCCGGGATCGCGACGAACAGGCCCATGGCCGTGGCCAGCAAGGCCGCCGCCATGCCGGGGGCGATGGCATTGATGTTGACGTCACCGGCCATGGCCGTGCCGAGGAACACCACCATGATCCCCAGTACCGTACCCAGCAGGCCGATATACGGGCCGCCGGCGATGGCATTGGACAGGGTCGAGAGCTTGGCGCTGAGGGCCTGGTTTTCGCGGGTACGCACACCGTCCATGGAGCAACGGATGGCTTCGATGGTGGCCGCCGAGACCGACGAGGTGTCGGCCCCCTGGGCGCGGCGGGTGCGGATTTCCTTGACCGCCACGCAATACAGGCGCCACAGCGAGGAGTGGCTCAGGCGCTCGGCGAGCAGCGCATCGTCGTAATACATTTCCAGGCGGGTGCCGATTTGCGCGAACTGCTCACGGAACGCTTCGTTGGCGCGGCTGACCCGGCTGACCTGGCGGTTCTTGCGCAGCATGATGAACCACGACTGCACCATCATTGCCACCAGCACCAGAATGATCACCCAGGCGTCCACCGGCACCGCGTTGAGCAAAAAGCCCAGGCTGCCGAAGCCAAAGCCGGACTGTTCTTCATCCACGCCATACGCCACCAGCTTCGACTCGGCGCCCTGGGCACTGGCATCGGCCAGCAACAGGGCCGCCGGCCGCGCCACCTTGGACAGGCGCAGCTCGTCGATGGCCCCGGCGAACGGCAGATACGTGCTCGCGGCGTCCGGCAGGTCGGCGCCGATGGCCAGCGGCGTATTGAACGCCGGCAGCGCCACGCCCAGGCGCGCGGTTTCGCGGCCGTTCACAAACAGCAGCCCATTGGCGCCCTCGGCGGTGAACGCCAGGTGCTGCCATTGGCCGGGGTTCAGCGGCTGGGTCGACACCGCACGTTGCCCATCGACTTCCACAAACGGCACACCCTGGTTCAACCCCAGCAGCAGGCTGTGAGCACCGTCGCGGCGGGCCAGGACGATCTGCTCGCCACTGGCTTGGTCCACACGCAGCCAGGCACTGAAGGTAAACGCCGCGCCGGCGGCGTGTTGCAGCGAGGGGCTGGCCGGCAGCAACAGCGCCTGGCCGCCAAATTGCAGCGCGCGGCCGATCACGCCGTCGATGCTGCTGCCGGTGGCGTTCGATGCGGTGTTGGCATAGGCCGTGGTGTCGCGCGGCGGCGTGGCCGGGGCTCCGTCGAAGTGGTACAGCGCGGTGTAATCGGGGTCGAAGGTCAGTTGGCCATTGGCAGTGGCCGGGGCCTTCTGGTTGCCGTAGTACATCCACAAATCCTGGCGTTGGCCGCCTTCGACCTTGGGCACATCGACCCAGATCAGCGCCATGCCCATCAGCGGGTCGAAGCTTTCGATCTGGTGGTTGAACACGGTCTTGTCATCGGCACTCACGAAGCGCAGGTCGGCCCCGTCTTCCTTGACCCCGTCAAAGCTGAAATTGCCGGTATGCAGGCGCACCAGCAGCGCGGTGCGGCCCAGGGCCTGGTTGATCGCGGCGCCTTGGGCGGTGGTGTCCACAGAAATCTGTTTGCGGTAATGCCAGTCATCCTGCCACCAGGCGTGGGCGGTGGCCGGGAGCGCGAAGCCCAGGCAGATCAACAGGCTCAGAAATAGGCGTTGCATGGGTGAAGTCTCCGGAAGAAAAAGTCAGCGGGTAGCCCCAATCCAGGCTGCCGGACAACCATTTGCTCAAACTGGCGCGGGTGCCCAGGCCGACGCTGGCCAGGCTGTATTCGTCTTCTTGCTCGGGCAGCGGGTCGTGCAGACGCAGGCGCGCCCCCTCGGCGAACGCGTAAAAGCGCCACTCCTGCACATAACTGCCGAGGAACTTGGCCAGGGACGGCGTGCGCAGTTCCTGGGAGAGCAAATACCCCTCGTCCCCGGTGCGCTCGGCCGCCAGATAGCCGCGCACTGACGTGGCGCCCCCGGCCGAGTACTGCTCGTTGGACACCAGCGGCCCCGAGGCCAGCTGGAAGCCGGCCTTGGACGCCGATTGCCAGTCGTTGGCGAAGGTATAGGTGTAATTCAGGTCGCCCTTGAGCACGGCAAAACTGGCGCTGGCCTTGTAGCGCTTGTACGCAAACGCGTCGTCGTCGCTGCCGTAGCCAAAGAACGCACGGGTGCCGACCACCAGGTTCAGGCCCAGGCCCAGTTGGGACTGTTCGGTGTAGCGATAGCCGTTGTAGCCCAGGGTCAACGGCGCGTACTTGAGCGGCACCTGATCGCCGCTGGCGCCGAAGTTGAGCTGCTCGTCGAAGTCCTTGAAATCCACGCCGAGGGAGAACGAGTTGGCCCAGTTGTCGGCGGCCGGCAGGTTGTAGATCGCCGACACTCCGTACGAATGGCCCTTGCCCAGCACGTTGCTGCCGCCGATGGTGGCGATGTTGCTGTCGGACTGATAGCCGGAGAACTGCAAGGTCCAGCGCTCATCCAGCGGCGCGCTGTAAGTGGCCGACCAGACCTTGGCGTTATCGGTGTCCTGGGGTGCTGTGAAGTAGGTCAGGGAAATGCTGTGGCCCAATTGCCACAGGTTGTCGTAGCCCAGGGTGGCGACCGAACGCAGCTTCTCGGTGTCGGCGCTGTAGTCGTTGTTCAGGCCCAGGCTGGCGTGCCAGGGGTTCTGGTCTTCCACTTGCAGGTCCACGTCCATGGTGCCGGGCCGCTGACCTTCGCGCACCAGCGGCGTAACCTGGCGCCCCGTGCCGCGATTGAGGCCGGCCAGTTGGGTTTGCACGCTGGCGAAGTCCGGCACGGCGCCCTCCTCCAGCGCCGGCACCTGCTCGCGGATCTCCACCGGCGAGTAATGCTTGGCGCCCACCACGCGCACCCGGCCGACCTTGGTTTCGCTGACCTGCAAATAGACGATACCGTCGTCGACCTTCTGCTCCGGCAACTCGACAAACACCGACTGGTAACCGCGCGCCTGGTAGATCTTCTGCAACGCATCGCGGGCGCCTTCGATATCGTCCAGGGTCTTTTGCGGGCCCAGGAACGGGTACACCGCTTCCTCGATGGTCGCCGCGTCGAGCACGGTATTGCCGCGCACGAAGTACTCGTTGACGTCCACCCGGCGTACCGGGGCGTCGCCCTCGGCCAGCGCCGGTTGAACCGCACTCCACAGCACCAGGCCGCACAGCGCCAGCGTTGATTTGAACAGATGCTCCACACCGCCCCCTGAACTAGTTATGTTGTGCGTCGCCGCGCTATGCGCTGCGTCTGGCCGGCTCAATGGCTAGCGATCGCAGGGTTGCCATGCCGTGCCAGCCAGGTGTGCAACAGGGCGAAGTTCAAGGAGAACTCCGGCATGTGCAGCAAGGCGCCACAGAACACTTCACCGATGATTTTCTGAATCAGTTGCACCGCGCGCGGGTTGCTCAGCAGCGTGGCGATGTCGCGGGTCAGCACCTGGATGCTCCAGACCTTCTGGTTCAACCCCAGGCCGACGAACCAGCGGAACAGCAGGTTGTAATTGAGCTGTTCATGCAGTTGCTGCTCGCTGGGCACCGAATACAGCAATTGCAGCAGCAGGATCTGCAGCACGGTCTGCGGCGCGATCGTCATCGACGGCTCGGCCGCCAGCCAGTCGCGGTGCTGGTCGAGCGCCTCGTCGATCTGCGGGCGCAGCAGCACCAGGGAATGACCGGCGGGGATGTAACTGGAGACCTCTTTTAACGCGCCCTGCCAATCTTCCTGGGACACGATCCACACCCAGGGCGCCCCGTAGCGATAGACCGACACCGGCTTCTTGCGCGCCGCTTCGACGATCTTCGACAGGCGCTGATCAAGCTCCTGCATGCCCACTTTCGAATAACGTTCCATAGTTCCCATTGCCCCACTCCTGGCCTGCCGCATGCGCGTGATGAGCACCTTGTGGATGCTGTCGAGCGCGTTACACAGGAGAGACGGGAGTGGCCATGGGCTACCGAACTTTTGTCATGAAAGCTTCATTTGGGATTGGGTCGGGGGCATTTACGCGCTGATCACCCAGGGCTGCGCGCCGAAAAAAAACGGGGCGATCATAGATCGCCCCCAAGGTCCATCGAGAGGTTCTGGCGCCCGTTAAAGGCTGATTTGTCTGCGCTCCTCGTCGGTCAACCGCGCCCGCGCCTGTTCGCTCAGCGGCCCGGCGCCCAGCACCTGCACAGGGCTGTCGGGGTTGTAGGCCGAGGTTTTCTGCTGCTCCTGCGGCTCACGCGGCACCGGCTCGGAGCCGAAGCTCAACACCTCCACGGTGACGATCGACGCCCGGCTCTGCCTGGCCGCCGCCTGCTGGCTGCGCGCCGCGTCTTCCGCAGCCTGGGAGGCGGCCGCCCCGGCGGCGCTGGCGGAACTCAGGGCGCCGGTATTGACCGTGGCCGTCACCGGCACGCCGCTGGATTTGCCCTGGGTCTGAATATTCGTCGCGTTCACCACGCGCAAGGCGGCGATGTTGACGTTGCCGGACACGCGAATGCCCGCCTCGCCCGCATCGATGGTGCCCAGCGGCGCGATCAGGTCGATATCTCCCGCCGGCACTTCCGGGATCGGGTTCAGGGTGGCGATCCCCGCCCCGGTGCTCGGTACCGACGGCGACAGGCCGACGTTGCCCCAGTTGTCATAGACACGCTTGGGCGGCGTGTACACCACGGTGGTCTTGGAGCCACGGCCGGCGTTGATATCGCCCTGGGCGGTCCAGCCCAGGATCGAGCCGCCGAAGGTGGTCATGATGCGGCTTTGCCCCAGGAGAATGCTGCCCATCGAGTACAGCTGGATATCCCCCGCGCCTTGGGTGATCACACCCGCCGTCGACGGTGGGGCCGCGCCTTCGATACCGAAGGTCTGGCTACCGCCCGGAGTGAGCATCTGAATCGCTCCGCCAGCGTTGGTGTGCACACCCGAGCCGTTGAACAGAGTGATATCGCCCTGATACGTGATCGGGTTGCCGGCCACGTCTTTGGTCGGAAACAGCGCTGCAATCGCTGCGCGACCTCGCACGTAACTGCCCTGGCGCACGCCGCCGGCCTGGGTGTATTCGCGACCGGCGGCCTTGAGCTCAGCGAAATACACATCGCGGGCAAACACCCGTTGCTGCTCGGCGGGCAACGCAGCGTAGTAGGCGCGAGCCTGGACGGTGTCGCCGACAAAGCCGAAGCGCTCGGCGAGCCAACTGACCAATTCATCGTCGTAGGTCTTGGCGACTTTGCCGCTCTGCAAGGATTCACCGGCCTGCGCCTGATTGAGCGGGTTCAGGTAAGCCTCGACGAACCGACTGTAATCCGGCCCGCTGGCGCCCACACCGGCCTGCATAACGAGGCTCGCGCCGGGGCGGTTGTCGCCCGGCAACACCGCGCCGAGGCTGGTTACGCTGTGCTCACCGCCGACACCGGTAAGCAGGATATTGCGCCCGGCCGAGACTTCCAGCAGGCCAGGGCCGGCCACTTGGAAGCTGCTGTAGAGAATGTCGCGCCCGGCGGACACGATGGAGATGTCCTGGGTCGCGTCGTGCATAAACAGGTTATTGCTCGAACGGCCAAACATCATGTCATCGCCGAACGCGCGCCCGCTGCTGACGATATCCCGCCCGGCCAGCATGCGGACCGGGCCGCTGCCTTCGTACCAGGTCTGACCTTCATGCAAGCTGCCAGGGGAGGTGTCGAACCGAATGATCCGGCCACTGCTGACGCCCACCAGGTCGCCGTCCATGGCATAAAACCGCGCGGGCTCACCACGCCCGCCGGTGGATGCGGACGTGGTGCCGGGCCCGAACGCAAACAGCGCGCGGGCATCCAGGTTGCCGCTGGCCGACAGGTTGCTCGCCACCACTTGGGTGCCGAGCATGCCCTGGAAGGCCGGATTCCAAGGTGTCGCCATGGCGCTGCCAGCGGTGCCGGAGCGGCTGACGGTCATGCCGCCGGCGTAGATCGAGTCCTGGGCGAGGAACTGCAACTGGCCATTGTCGGCGGGCGCCAATAGCAAGGGGAACATGTAGGTGTTATCGCCGTTGGCCTGGGCCTCGGCCGCTTTACCGTAATACAGGCTGCCGCCGGCGGCGGTGGCCCTGAGGATCGAGGGATACACCACCGCCAAGTCGGGGAGCGCGTCGATGCGGCTGAAGGGCGTGAGGTTGCCGCCCAGGGAAAACAGGTCGATGGCCGTGTCTCGGGTCCACAGCGTAAACCAGCTGGAACCGCCGCCAAGTGAGGCGCCTTGGGCAAACGGCGACACATGGGAGAGCACCACCCGGCCTGGGTCTTCGACGTTCTGCACCACCAGGTCGCCCAGGGTCTGCAGGTTGAACGTGGCATCACCGGGGACCAGGGTCATGCCGCCACGGGCAACGCCACGGGTCGCGACCTGCGGGTCGAACGCGCGGGTTTCACCCGGGCTTTGGCTGCGCGCCGTGCTGCCGTATAGCAGGTCGACACTGCCCACGGTCGCGCTGCGCAACTGCACGTCGCCGCGCAGGTTGACCAGCACGCCGTCACGGTGGTCCGTGGTGGCGGCCACGCTGGCGGGGTTCAGCGCGCTGCCGATGCGGACACGCAAATCGCCGCCACCGGTCAGCTGCTGGCTGCCATCGGCGGCGATCCGTCCGGTACTGCCGACGGCCAGAACCAAGCCCTGGCTGTGGGGGTTCACTTCGGGGCGATAAACGCTGTACCCCAAGGTATCCAGCACCCCGGCGTTGCCGCTCACATTGACGTCCAGGTTGCCGCCGCCCAGGGTGCCAAAGCCGGTGAAACCGAGCAGTTTGTCCGCCGCCGCGGTGGCGGTGTAACTGCCGAAGTTGATCCACCAGGCCGTCGGTTGCGCCGGCCCGCCCGTCGCCACGGCACCGCTGCCCTGGCGCCATAGCCAGTTGCCGACGGCCGCCGAGTCGACCCCGACATCCTTGGGGTTGGGGCGCACGCTGCTGGCTACGCTGCTGGTGATATGCCCGGTCAGGTCACCGCCCACATTCAGGGTCAGATTGCCGCCGGCCTCCGGGTACCAAGCGCGGTACAGACTGGTGGACGAGCCGTTGACGAACTGTTCGAAGAAGCTGCCGGCGTCGTTCAGCACCGTGCTGGTCAACGGATCGGCGCCCGCCCGCTTTGCCTTCGGCAGGTTGTAGGGGTCACCGGCGAAGGTCCCGGTCGATGAGGTGCCCGCGGTGTACACGCCGAACAACGAGTCCATCTGCAGGTTGCCCGCGCTCAACAGTTCAAGGTCGCCGCTGCCGGTGCGGATCACACTCCAGCGCGTGCTCGACGGCGTGGCGCCGTATTCGGTCTTGTTCTGGGCCGCGCAGTATTCCGGCAGTTGGCCGCACACCTCGTCCACCCCCGGCAATTGCAGGTCGGCCAGGAATTCATTGGTGATCACCTCCCCCACCGGAATCACGATACCGGCCTGTTCCAACAAGTCATCGGCCGCTTTCTGAGTCCACACGTAGGTGACTTTCATTGCGCAGTAGTCCGGCGAACTGGCACAGAAATCCTCGATAGAGCCCGCGCCCAACACGTCAAGCAACGATTGCTCGATGGGGTCACCTACCTTGACATCCACACCGGCGCCACTCAGTTCAGCCACCGCCAGGGCGGTCCAGGTCTGAACGCCCTTGCTCGGCAATTGCTTGGCGAACATCCCGTAGTGGTTGTCCGCCAAGTGCATATCGCCACTGCGCGGATGAGCTTGCAGCAGGCGGCTGTCCGCCGCCTCGGTATCGGCGCCCGCCACCAGGCGCAAAGACCACGACTGGGTACCTTCGGCCAGCATCGGCGAAATCGCCCAGATCTGCCCGGCCGGGCCGGAAACCCCGACGCGCAGGGCGACCGAGGTCGCATTGTTGGGCAGTTTCACATCGGTCCCAGCCGGGATCAGTGCGCCCTTGGGCAAGGCTTTGCTGCCACTGAGCTGCACCGTGTTGTTGGCCGGGTTCGCCTGGTGTATCGCCGGCAGCGGCACACCCTTGGGCCAGGTCATACCGTCCAGTCGGGTGCCTTGGGCCAACAGTGTGCCGGCGCCCAATTGGGTGCCGATCGCCAGGGTCTGCGCCTCACGCAACAGGGTGCCCGCAGCGAGCAACAGGTTGCCGCCGGCATCGCGCACATCGCCCGAGACCACGCTGCCCGCTGGCAATACCAGCTCCTGGCCCAGCGTCGCGGCCACCGGCAAGCGGGTGCCGGCGGCCATCGTCAGCGCTTTGATAGGCAGGTCGTAATTCAACGTGCTGCCGGCCGGGAACGCCGTGCCATCGGCCAGGGTCACGCCGTTGCCCGGCACCACGATGGTGCCGCCGCTGAAGTCGACGCCCGGTAGCAGCACCCAGCCTTTGTCATCCTCGGACACCGGCGGTTTGGCGAAGCCATCGTTGAGGCTGCCGTAGATATTCAGGTCGCCACCGGCGCGCAGGGTCAGGCTGCCGGATTCACCGGAGCCGTAGACCGCGTTGTCCTTGACGCTATGGGGGTTGAGGCTGGCATAGCGGTAGCCGGACAGGTCCAGGTCACCCTGCACCACCAGGTCGCCGTCCTGGGTTTTACTGACGATTTCCACCCCGGGGCGCAGGTGGAAGGCATCGGCGTAGGTGGCGTTGTTCAGGCCGGCGAGTTTGTTATCCAGCAGGTTCTGATTGAGCAGCGCCGCATTGATAAAGGCGTCGCTCAGGGCGTGTTTCTGGTCCAGGTAGCCCTGGGTGATTTCCTGGTACGGCCTGCCGCTGGCGGTCGGGTCGGTTTTTTCCGGCGCATCATCGTAGCGCGCCATGCCGTTGAGGGTGATGGAGCGCGCGCCCTGGATGGTCAACCGCCCATGAGCGTCGATGGCCACGTCATTGCTGCTGCCATCCGGGTTGACCAGGCGCGGCGCATTCAGCTCCAGGGTGCCGCGCGGGCGGCCGTCGTTGCCGGTGGCGGCAGTGCCGTGGCGCAGGTCGATGCGCACGCCGTCGGCCAGGGTCAGTTGGCCATCGCCGGACCCCAGCACCACCATGGCACGGTTCGGCGCGTCGATGATCTTGCCGTAGCTGTCCACCCGCAACTTGCTGCCGTGGGCATCGAGCACGGCGCTGCCGTCCAGGGTCAGTCCGTGCTTGCCGGCCAGGTTGATACTGCCGACGCGCTCGCCGCTGGCATCCACCAAGCCAGTGACCCGCAGGCTGCCATTGTCCACCGACACACTGATGCTGCCGGCCTTGAGCCCATCGCCGATGGTCAGGTCGCCTTGTTTGAGTTGGAAACTGCGCGCGCCGAACACCTGGCCCTGGTTCAGGCGTTGGTTGAGGTCGGCGAACTGTTGGTCCAAGGCACCGCTGCTGCCCAGGCGCTGCGCCTGGATCTCCACGCTGCCCGCCGGTTGCGGCATCGAGGTGCCGCCGGCATTGAAGTAGCCACTGCTGCTGCCGAGGATCTTGCCTTGCAGGTCGACGATACCGCCCGCCGCATCCGTGGCCACCGCGCGCAATTTACCGGCCTGGTTGTGCTGGGCCGACAGATCGATGGTCGAGCCCGCCGCCTGCAGGATATTGCCGCTGCGGCTGTCCAGCAGCACGTCGCCGCCCCAGCCGTATTGGGTCACGTCGTTGAAGCGGATCGCACGGCCGGCCACATCGATCAGGGCGTCGTCGGTCAGCACCAGATCACCCCGTGTACTGAGGCTGACTTTGCCGCTGGGCAATACCACCGCACTGGCCACGCGCAGGCTGTCGCCTTGCAGGGACAGTTGCGCGCCCTGGCCGTTGGCGTTGCCACGGGGGCCTGACGACGCACCGATGTCAATCGCACCGCCGGCCTTGATGCTGTTCACCGAACCGGCCTCACCGGTCATCAACGGCGTGCGAATGGTCAAGTTGCCACCGCTGTACTGGTAACCGCTGACCGGATCATAGGCACCCTGGCGCTGGTACACCGACAGGCTGCCTTTGTGGTTGGCGGTAATGCGTTCGCTAGCGTTGAGGTTCACCGTGGCAAAGCCCAGGGCCAACCGGTCGAAGCTTTTCACGTTGCTCGGCTGACCGAAGGCGCCATACCCGAACTCAATGCGCTCAGCGTTGATATCCAGGCGCCCGCTGCCGGTGCCCGCACCGCCCGTCACCACTGCGCCCGGGGCCTGGGTGGCGCCCAGCCAGATCAGATTGGCGGTGTGCAGGGTCGCCACGTCGTTGGCGTCGCCGGCGCCGTACAGCGCCGGAGTGGACAGCATCAGGTTGCTCAGCAGCGATTTGCCGGTCAGCGGGTCATAGGTGTCGAGGCTGGCGTTGCCATACAGGTTGAACCCGTCGCGCGCCGACAGTTGCAGGGTTTCCAAGGCCGGGGCGCCGAGTTGCGTGTCGCCGCGCAGTAGGCGGTCGAGCAGTGCCTGGTTCAAGGTCAAACCGGCCGGCAAGCGGTTGCCGGCGGCCGCCGCGGCCAAGGCTTCGACGCTGCCCAGGTTGATGGTGCTCACGCCCAGGTTGAGGTGACGGGTGCCATAGCGCACTGGGTCGCCCAGTTGGAACGTGCCGTCGGTCAGAGCCACGATACTGCCCTCGGAGTACAGCCCGGTCTGGCCGACGCAAGATTGGGCAGCGCAGGCGCCGACGTTGATCCCCTCGCTGATCACACCGCCAGGCCGCGAGGCGCTGACCACGTTGAGCAAGCCGTTGGACACCCCGAGCATATTGGCGACCTGATAAATAAACCCGTCGCGGGCATCGTAGCTGGCCTTACCCCGGCCCAAGGTGTTAAGGGAGGCGCCCTGCTCCACCACGATGGCGCCGGTGTCGCTGACCAGGAACACTTCCGGCGCCGCCAGGGTGGCACCGGTCCGCACAGTGATGTTGCTATTGGCGGCATTCACCCCGCTGGCCAGGCTGATGAAGTTACCCGACTGACCGTAATCCACCACCGTCATGCCGCCGATCATCAACCGCGCGGCACCGATGGCATTGAGGGTGTCGGCTCTGAGGCTAATACCGCCGAAACCGGCGGTGGCAGACGCCTGCGGCGCCACCACCTCGATACCCAGCCTGCTCTGGTCGAGCACCGCGACCGTACCGCCGTAGCCGCCAGTGGCGGCGTCAAAGCGCCCGATACCGTTGAATGAAAACCCATCGGCCCCCGCGCCGGGGCGCAGGGCCAACTTCAGGGTTTTGGCGTCGGCTTCCAGCAGAGGGCGCGGTACGCCCAACCGGGCGGCATCGGCCTTGGCGAACTGGGCGTAACTGGTTTCGTTGTATTGGGAATAGCGGCGCAGGGTGTCCGCCGAGGTCAGGATCAACGGGGTGGCGACGCTGTTGCGGATGCCGGTATGGGCAATCGACAACTGCCCGGAGGTGGCCCATGAGCCGTTGCGCATCAAGGTGGTCGCGCTGTCGCTGCCCAACCCCGCCAGGCCATTGATCTCCACGCGATAAGCCCCCGGCATCAGCGCGTAGGTGGACGGCATCAAGGTGTAGGTGCCGGCCGGCAAGCCCGGCACCCCGGCGCCGATGGTGACCTGTTGGCCCACCAACGGCGCCACCGCACCACCCTCGGCCGCTACCGGCGCCGCACCCGGCTGCACCCCCGGCACAATGGCGTAGATCGGGTTGGTGGACAGCCCCGGCAGCACGAACCCGGCGCTGGCACCGAACTGCACCAGGGGGTTGTAGCGCGCATCCGTGGAGCCGCCGCGTCCGGAGATAAACCCGGCGCCCAGCAGCTCGCCACCGCCCGACAGATCGACGACCGCCCCCGACTGCACGGCCACCGACTGGCCGCCCAGAATCACGCCGACGCTCAGGTCGCTGTTGGTATTGACCAACCCACCCTGACCGAGAAAGGTCACGGTCTTGCCGTTATAGGTGTAGACCTGCCCGTCCAGGGTGCCGCCATAGGGCAGCACCAACCCTTTGCCGCTCACCGAAGTGACGCTGCCCGGCAGCAATTGCACCTGGCTGCTGCCCATGCTGCCGATATTGATCAAGCCCAGCGGCGCGCGCACCACGCCGCCTTGCTTGACGGTGGCGGCGCCCAGTTGCAGGCGCCCGAACGCCGAATACGGCAACGCCGCCTCCGTGCTGCCGACGCGGCCAAGGGTCAAGCTGCGCAGCGGATTAAAGTCCAGGCCCTGGGTGATGGTGCTGGACTCACCGAGGTAGCCGGCAATCACCCGGGCACTGACGTCCGTGGCGGGGTACACCTGCGCCGCGCGCAAGGTCATGTCGCCCTGGGTCAGCAACTGGGTGCTGACGCCGGTGATGATGTCGTTCACGGAAGTCCCCGCCAGAAAGCGCAAATCGCCCTGGCTGGTCAGGTTGACTTGGTCGAAGCCACGGCGCTCAAGGCTGGCCTGGCTGGCGTCGGCGCGGTATAGGCTGCTGCGGTTACCGAAGATCACATTGCCACGCACTTCGACCAACTGCCCCTCGGCGTTGAACTGCGCCTGAGTGGCACGCTGGGACGGCACCGGCAGCACCGGCACCGGACGCACGTAGAAATCCTTGCCGCTCTCGGGGGGCGGCAGATAGCCCGCCAGCAGCAGGTGCGGCGCCGACAGGTCGATGCGTGCCGTGGCGGCGGCGTTGTCGCTCAGGCCGTAGCCACGGCTGTACAGACGCAGGCTCTGGCCCATATTCAGGCGGATGTCGCCGTCAAAGCTCAGCAAACCATTGCTCAGCAGCGCGAGGTTATCGAAGCCGCCGGCCTGGACTTGATCCACGCCCAGACGTGCGTGCCCATAGTCCAGGCTGTCGGCCGCCGCTGCGGGCGTGCCGGCCAGAGCGCTCGGTGGATGCCCTTGGCCGAGCACCAGTTCACGCACCTTGAGCACCCGGTCAGCGACCCCGGTCTTGGTGTAATACGGGCTCTCCAGCGCCAGGTTAAGACTGCCGCCCGCCGCGCCAGCGCCACCGGCCCGGGCAATCACGCTGCCCTCCAGGTACAGGCCGTTGTTGGAGGCCAGGCTGATGCTGCCGCCGTTGCTGGCTACCGACACCGTGCCCTGCCCCGGCACCGTCAGCTCGGCTTGGGTGCCGGAGGCGTCCAGTCGTGCGCCGTCGTGTACCACCACGAACAGGTCGCTGGCCTTGGCCAGGCCGGTGTTCAGGTCCAGCGTGCCGCCCAGGCTGATGCTGCCGCCGTCGCGCACCACGCCATAACGGCGCCCTTGGCTATCCACCGCCGTGGCTGCTCGCGCTGCCACGTCGATCAGCGCGTGTTCGCCGACCCAGATCGAGCGGCCATGACCGGCCGCATTCACCGCTTCCGAAGTGGCTGCAGTCAGCCCCTCAAGGCTGACGCTGCCGCCCCAGGCATTGAGCGTGCCATCCATTGTCAACTGACCGACGCTGCGCAAGTTGATGGCCTGCCCAGGATCGACGTTGATCACCGCCCCCTGGCCCACGGTCAAGGCCGTGCTCGCCAGTTGCGCCGCCGTGGCAAACACATTGCCGGCGGTAAGGCTCAAACCGGCGCCGCGACGCTGGGTCAGCACGCCTTTGGCGGCATCTTCCTGATACAGCGGCGAGGTCCACTGCTCCAGGGCCGTGCTCGGTGCGCCGCCGGTCGCCACCGTGGACGCCTGCGCGCCCAATCGATAGGTCGGCAGGCTGACATTCACTTGAGTGCCGTCGGTGACGATCAGCCCTTCGTTGCCGGTGATGTCGTAGGCCGAGAAGCCCTTGTCGAAGAAGTCGCCGGCCAGGTGCAAGGTGTCCGGCTCCATCGCACCGGCACGGTTGCCGATCTGCACCGTGCGCGCCTGCAAGGCCAAGGTGCCGCCGCCATTGACGCCATAACCGCGCACGTCGCCATCCAGGGCCAGAGCGCCGAGGGCGCCCAGGGTCACGTTGCCGCCTTTGCCGCCGATCAGCTTGCCGTCTACCCCCAGGATGGCCCCGGAGGACACGTCCACCCCGCTGCCGGCCGCCAAGTTCAACTGGCTCGAACTGCGCAGCGAAACCTTGCCGCCGTTGATATACGCCAGGCCGCTGCCATTGCCGGGTTCCAGCAGCAGGTTATTCCAGCGCCCGCTGGTGTCGAGTTTGACGCCTGCGCCCAGCGTGACCTGCGTGCCGCCGGCCAGGGTGGTGTCCTCGACCACGCCGGCCTTGAACGGGTTGACCTGGCTGAGAATGTTGCCGGCGTTAAGGCTGCCGCCGTGGGCCGTGAGGTTGGCATTGATGTCGACGCGCGGCCCGAACAGGGTGATGTCGCCGCCGTCGGCCACGCGCAGCGCGCCATTGACGCTGACCTGCTGGCGAGCCGCGACCTTGATGGCGCCCAACGGCGCGGCATTGAGCAGGTCGCTGTCGAGCACGATCTTGCCCTGGCGGTCGGCCGGCAATGCATTGGCGAGGTCCAGGCCATCGGCAATCGCTTGCGTGTCGTTTTCGAGCGTCACCTGATCGGCGTTCGCCCCCAAGGCGTAGCGCAAGGTGCCGTTGGCTTTGTTGTAGAACGGCGTGTACTGGCCAACGATCAATTGCGCGAGCTGGGCCATGGCCTTCTGGGATTGCTGGTAACCGTCCAGATTGAGCGTGGGCGCCTGAGTCTGGCGATCGCCTTGGAACACATCGCTGATCAGGCGGCCTTCCAGTACCGCGCTGGAGGTGCCGACCACCAGTTTGCCGGCGTCCCGGCCCACGGTGTGCCCGGCCTCATTGCGGCCCTGGGGGGCGATCAGCGGGTTGTAGTAATACTCGGTCTGGCCCCAGCGCACGCTAGTGTCTTCGTAACCCTTGTAGATACCGGAATAGAGAATGTCGCCGGGCGCTTTGGACAGCTCGTACAAACGGCGATTCGGCCCTTTGAGCCAGGTTTGGCGGATATAGCCGCCTTGCACGTCCACGGTGCCGCCCGACAGATTGATCTGCGCGCCCTGTTGGGTCACCGCTTCCTTGCCGGTAAAGGTCACGGTACCGCCCTGGGCCATCCATTCACCCACCGAATGGCCCTGGGTGCCAAGGTAACCGCCGACTTCCAGAAGGCCACCGGCGGTGTACCAGCGGTCGGTGGCGTAGCCGTTGGTGCCGGCGGGCACAAACACCAGGTCGCGAAGGTCGACCCACACATCGCTGTTGATCAGTTGGCCGTTGTCGCGGTTGACCGACGCATCGCGCTGCTCGTTACCCTGCACGTTGATCTTGATGTTGTTGGCTTCCATCGCCACCTTGACGCCGACGGCCCCCGATACATCGATCATCGCCCCATCGCGCACCAGGCTGCGCTGGCCGGCGCTGACGGCCACTTGGCCGCCGGTGGCGAGGGTGATCGAGCCCTTGCGGAAATCCACAGTGCCGCCGCTGACGATCTCGATCCGTGACTGGTCCGTGCGGTCGACTACCGCGCTGAGGTGGTTGAACGCGCCGCCGATCAAATTGGCGGGGCTGCCGTCGAGTTTGATCAGGCCATTGTCTTTCTGACTGTTGAGTGCGGTGCTGCCACTGGCGTCCAGCAGGATCGCGGTGGTGCTGCCCTCCCCCAGGCTGACGCTGCCGCTGCTGTCGCTGGCCGCGTTGAGCAAGTGCACGGTGCCGCGGGTGTCCACCGAGGTGCTGGCCAGGGCCACGCCGTTCTGCTGCACCTGATGCCCGGTCAGGGTGACGTCGCCGGTGGACGCCATAATCAGGCCGCTGTTGGTCACCGCACCCGCGGTGCTGCCCACCTTGAGGCTGGTGGCGACTTCATTGCCACGGGTGGTGGAACGCTCGTTACCCGCCGTGCCCACGCCTTTGCGGATGTAGAAACTGTCACCGGCCGCCAAGGTGGTCTGGCCCTTGGCGGTGATGATGGTGCCGGCGTTTTCCACGTCGCTGCCCAGCAGCAAGGCATAGCCGCCGGCGTCGGTGGAGGTGGCGGCGTTGTGGGTCTGGATCAATGCGCCGCGCTGCACCTGAACCTTGCCCACCGCGTCGGTGAATGTCGGTTGGGTGCCATTGGTGTCGACATACAGGCCGCGCTGGGTGAATTGTTCATCGGTGATGTTCGCCGCCGCCGCTACCAGGTTGCGCACGTTGACCTGGCTGGTGCCGCTGAACACCACCCCGTTACGGTTCATGATCATCACCGTCCCGGCGCCCTTGATCTGGCCCTGGATTTCGCTGGGGCGGGCCTGGGCGTCGTTGACGCGGTTGAGTACTGCCCAGGTGGACTGCTGCTGGAAGTCCACCGTGGTGTTGCGCCCGACGTTGAAGGTTTCCCAATTGAGGATCGCCTTGTCGGCGGTCTGCTCGATGCTCACCGTGGTCTTGCCGCCGGCCTGGGTCTGGGTCGGCGCCTTGGCGTTGGTCCAGCCCTGGGTCAGGCTGTTGTCCACTTGCAGGCCGCCTTTGCCCAGGCCATCGGGAACCGTCGACACCTGGCCGAACGCCGCTTGCCGGCCGGCGGCCTGAGCGGCCTGCTGCGCCGCAATCGCCGCGACGCTGGTGTTCAGGGTGCTGATGGAACGCGCCAACTGCTGATTGACCCGCGCCTGCTGGTTCAGGGTCGGCACCGACGGCATCTGCCCGGCACTGATGCGCGCCGCCGTGGTCGCCTGGGTTGCCCCCTTGGCCGCGAACCACGCCGGACTGAACGCAGTCGCCGCCGAGGCGTTGCCCGCCACCACCCATAAGGCGATGACCTGCGCCAGCGGCTTGAGACGCAACACAGTCTGGGCCCGTGAGCCCTGGGCATTCAGCTTAAGCGTGGGTTTGCAGCGGACCATCGGGACACTTCCTTCTTTGTTATCGCCAGGAGCAACACAGGCTCACGTATGAGGGTTAGGCGGTTGGCGAGAGGCCGGACTGAACTTCTGTCACGCAAAGTTCATATACGGCTGTTAGCGCAAAAAAAATCAGCAACGGCACGGGCCGTTGCTGATCGGTAAAGCGGTGCTGAACAGCGGGGGTTACAGCGGACGACCGATGGCGTTGCACACGCTGGTGTTGCCGATGCCTTGAGCGCTGGTGGCAGTGGCGAAGGTGTCACGCACAGCTTTTTTCCAGTTCGCTGGCAGCGGCACGAAGCGGTTGTTGTTGATGGCGGTGTCGTTGTTCACCAGGCTGCCGTAGTGGCGGTTGAAGAAGCCGCGCACTTGGGTGGTCTGGGTCGCATCGGCGTAGCACTGGCTGAAGATAAGGTTGGTGAAACCCAGGATCGGATAGCCGCTGGAAGGGTAAGCGAAGGTGGCTGAGCCGCTGGCCGTGGCCGCGAAGACCGGTACCCAGTTGTCCTGGTTGGTCGCGTCGATGAACGAGCCGTCAGCCCGTGCTTCGGTGGGCGCAGGAATCTGGCCGATGGCGGTCGACACGTTGGCAGGCGCTGGGGAAACACCGGCGACTTTGGCGACTTTGGTGGCGTCATCCAGGCCGGCCAGGGTGGTCGCGGCGTAATCCGGGCTCATGTAGGTGATGCGACCTTCCACAGCATTCAGCGCGTCCATCACGCCTTGGCTACCGGCGGCGGCGACAGCGGTCGACGGCAGGCCACCACCGTAGCTGGACGAGAACGTGGTGGTCACGGCAAACGGTTGAGCTTCGGCGCACTTGGCGTTCAGGAAGCGCGTGAACAGTTCAGTGGTGCCGCTGGACTCGCTGCGATACACCAGGGTGATCGGGCCGGTACGGCCAGCGCCGGTGATCTGGCTCCAGTCGGTCAGGCGGCCGGAGAACACGCCGCACAGCTGGCTGACGCTCAAGTCGACGGCGTTGGCGCCCGCCTTATTGAACGGAATCGCCACCGACGTGGCCACCGACGGCACCTGGATCAATTTGCCCCAGGTCGGTTGCTTGTTGGTTTTGTAAGCCAGCAACTCAGCGGCGCTCAGCTTGGAATCGCTGCCGGCCCAGTGCACGTTCTTGTTAGTCACGCCGGCCACGAACTTGGTGTAGTCGTTGTTCAGGAACGCCGACTTGCCGTTGCCGCTGCCCACACCGATGTAGGGTGCGAAGCCGGTGGTGAGTACGCCAGCGGTCTGGTACAGCGGTTGTGGCAGCGTGGCGCCGCCGCCGTTGATGTCCGCCATGGCCGCCTGGGCCGAGCACAGTGCAGCGAGGGTCATGGATACCGCGAGAACGTTGCGCTTAAACATGAAGAATCTCCTTTCATCGTGTTTGTACGTTTGGGGTAGATGGCTCTTGCATGACGCCATGGCTTCGGACCCAGGCCGTGTTCCGGGGGTGGCGAAGGCGGAGGCCATGGGTAGGAAATTTCGCAGCATCCGATGACAGCTAAAGGAAAAAACCTCGGGAGAAAGCGCTTGATTTTGAAAAAGATTCTCGGGTGTTTCGGTCATCGTTTTGAGCGGTTTGGGCGCCGCCGAGCGCAATGGTTTTCGCCACTGGCCGCAGGGCCATGCACGGGGTTGAAAGATGACGGAATGAGGAACCCGAGCTTGGCCCCGCGCCATCGGGAGCCAGGCAAAACCCGGCGCGTATCAGGTGACCAATTGGTTGATTTCGATGATCGGCAACAGCACCGCCATCACGATCACCAGCACCACCGCGCCCATCACCACGATCATCAGGGGCTCCAGCAGCGCGGTCATACCCATGGCGCGACGTTCGATGTCCTTGGACAGGGTCTGTGCGGCGCGTTCGAGCATCGGCGGCAGCGACCCGGTTTTTTCGCCACTGGCGATCAGGTGGATCAGCACCGGCGGAAAGACTTTCTCCACCGCCAGCGCCGGCGCCAGGTTGACCCCTTCGCGCACCTTGGCCGTGGCGTCGCTCACGCATTGGCTCAGGCGCTCGTTGGACAAGGTTTGCCGCGCCGCTTCCAGGGCGCGCAGCAACGGCACGCCGGCACCGCCGAGGATGGCCAGGGTCGAGGCAAATCGTGCAGTGTTCAAGCCCAGCACAAAGCGCCCGATCAGTGGCAAGCGCAGCACGCGGCTATGCCAGTTGAGGCGTGCCAGCGAATTGCGCAGGTATAGGCGCCAGCCCCAGAACGCACCGACCAGGCCGCTAAAGCACAGCCAGCCCCAGGCGCGAATGAAGTCGCTGGCGTTGAGCATGGCCAGGGTCAGCCCCGGCAGGTCCTGGCGTGCCTGGGAGAACGCGCTGACCACCTGGGGCACCACGTAGCTGAGCAGGAAGATCACGATGCCGATGGACACCAGCCCCACCACGCCGGGGTAGATAAACGCGGTGAGGATCTTGCCTCGCAGGTTGTTGCGCTCTTCGATGTAGTCGGCCAGACGCTCCATGACCTGGGCCAGGTCGCCGGACTCCTCCCCCGCCGCGATCAGCGCGCGGTAAATCGACGGAAAATCCCGTGGCCGCGCAGCCAGGGCATCGGCCAGGCGCATGCCGCCGCGCACATCGGTGCGTACCGCACTGAGGGTCTGGACGATGTGTTTTTTCTCGGCCTGCTCCACCGTGGCGCTCAAGGCCGCTTCCAGGGGCAGGCTGGCACCGAGCAGACTCGCCAGTTGCCGGGTGGCCCAGGCCAGGTCGTTGTCGGAGAGCTTGGCAGTGAACAGGCCGCCGCCTGCCGTTGCCGGGGTTTGCTCCTGTAACGCCAGCACGGTCAGGCCGCGACCGCGCAACAGGCTGAAGGCCGCGCTCTGGCTGTCGGCTTCGATTTGCCCGGTCTCGATGCGGCCGCTGGCATCGGCGGCTTCATAGCGATAGCGATTCATCCGGCGTCCCGGGTCACGCGCAGGATTTCTTCCGGCGCGGTGGTGCCGCTGCGCACCCAGCGCTCGCCGTCTTCGCGCAGGCTGAACATGCCGGCGCGGCGTGCCGCCACTCGCAGGTCCTGTTCCCCGGCACCTTGATGGATCAGCCCGCGCACCGCGTCGTCGACATAAAACAACTCATGGATCCCAGTGCGTCCGCTGTAGCCTACCTGATTGCACTGCGCACAACCCACCGGGCGCCAGGTGCCCGGCGCGGTCGGGTCGGGCTGCTTACAGTGCGGGCACAGCCGCCGCACCAAACGCTGGGCCAACACCCCCAGCAACGACGACGCCAACAGAAACGGTTCCACACCCATGTCCACCAGGCGGTTGACCGCCGACACCGCGTCGTTGGTGTGCAGGGTGGCGAGCACCAGGTGCCCGGTCAGCGAGGCTTGCACGGCGATCTGCGCGGTTTCCAGGTCACGGATCTCACCGATCATGATGATGTCCGGGTCCTGGCGCAGGATTGCGCGCAGGGCCAGGGCGAAAGTCATGTCGATCTTGGCGTTGACCTGGATCTGGCTGATGCCCGGCAGGTCGTACTCCACCGGGTCTTCCACGGTGAGGATATTGCGCGTGCTGGCGTCCAGCCGCGCCAGGGCGGCGTAGAGGCTGGTGGTTTTGCCGCTGCCGGTGGGGCCGGTCACCAACACGATGCCGTGGGGCTGGCGGATCAGCGTATCGAGGCGCGCCAGCAACTGCGGGTCCATGCCCAGGGTTTCCAACTGCAAGCGCCCAGCCTGTTTGTCGAGCAGGCGCATCACCACGCGCTCGCCGTGGCCGGTCGGCACCGTCGACACGCGGATATCAATCGGCCGCCCGGCCACGCGCAGGGCGATACGGCCGTCCTGGGGCAGGCGTTTTTCGGCGATGTCCAGCTGCGCCATGATCTTGATCCGCGATACCAAAGCGCCGTGCAACGCCTTGCGCGGCGACACCACGTCGCGCAGGGTGCCGTCGACGCGGTAGCGCACCACCGAATGGGTTTCATAGGGTTCGATATGAATATCGCTGGCCTCATCCCGCGCGGCCTGGGTGAGCAAGGCGTTGATCATGCGGATCACCGGCGCGCCGTCCTGGGTGTCGAGCAGGTCGGTGATCTCGGGGATAGCCTGCATCAGGCGGTCGAGGTCGACTTCGTTTTCCGCCGCGCCCACCACAGCGGCGGCGCTGCCGGTGTCGGCGTAGGCCGTGGCGAGCAGGCCGTCCAGTTCGTCGTCGCGCACCTGCTCCACGGGCGACTCGCCGAACTGGCGGCGCGCTTCACCGATGGCCCAACCGGGCGTCGAGGGGCACACGGTGAGCAACAGGCCGCTGTCACCGGGGCGCAGCAGGATGCGTTGGGCCTTGGCCCAGGCGTAAGGGAGAAGGCTCACAAGGCATCTTCCTGACCGAGCGCGGTGCAAATATGGGAGCGGGCTTGCCCGCGATAGCGGTGGATCAGTTTGTCCATCTGTGGCTGAGACACCCTCATCGGGGGCAAGCCCCCTCCCACATTTGGATCTTCATTTAACTTCATGGTCGTGCGTCCACCGGCACTGCGCGGATAGCAGCCCTCGGCCCCGGTTGCGCGCCCGGAATCGCCTTCTCCACCGCCGGCAACTGCGGCGCCTGCACATCCGGCATGGCCCAACTGTGTTCCGGTTGCAATGCGCCCTGGGCGCGGCGCATGAAGTTGTAGCGGTTCACGGTAATGCTGCGCCCGGCGCCGCTGTCGCGGATGATGTAGGGCCGCAGGAACACCATCAGGTTGGTCTTGTTGACGCTGCGCTTTTGATTGCGGAACAGCGCCCCCAGCCCGGGGATATCCGACAGCCACGGCACCGCGTCGTTGCTCTGGCTGTAGCCATCCTGCAACAGGCCGCCGAGCACCATGATCTGCCCGTCATCCAAGAGGATGCTGGTGTCGATCGCGCGCTTGTTGGTCACCGCGCCGGCACTTACGGTTGCCCGCGCATCCAGGCTGCTGACCTCTTGATAGATATCCAGCTTCACCGTGCCGCCTTCGGAAATCTGCGGGCGTACGTTGAGCTTGAGCCCGACCTCTTCGCGCGTGACGGTCTGGAACGGGTTGTTGCTGGTGCCTCCGCCGCCGGTCACATAGCTGCCGGTGACGAAGGGAATGGTCTGGCCGACGAAAATACTCGCGGCTTCGTTGTCCAGGGTCAGCAGGTTCGGCGTGGACAACACATTGGTGCCACCTTTGCTTTTCAACGCACGGGCCAGCACCTTGAGGTCCAGCACTTTGCCGATCCCCGGGATATCCACGGTGCCGTCCACCAGGCCGATATTCAGGCCCTTGGGCAGCACGTCGATACTGGTTTTGCTGGCGGGGCTGCCATTGATACCAGTGCCGCCCAGGTTGACGCCGCCGAATCCACCTTTACCCCCCAGGTTGCCGGCCTGCCATTGCACGCCAAACTCGGTGGCGTCATCTTCCCCTACCTCGACGATCAGGCTTTCGATCACTACCTGAGCGCGACGCTGATCGAGCATATCGATCACCTCACGCAGGTTGCGGTACAACGGGTCCGGCGCGGAGATCAGCAAGGTATTGGTGGTGGCGTCGGCCTGGATGGTCACGCCGCCGGCACTGAACGCGGTGTTTTGATCGCTGGCGGCGCTGGTACCGCTGGTTGCGGTGGTGGCGGCGCCGGTTTGCCCATAGACGGGCTGCACGCTGCTGCCGGTGGGCGTGCCGCTGCCGGTCTGGGCTGCACCGCCGGCTGTCGTGTTCAGGCTGCCGCCGCCCATAGCGCTGAGCTTGTTGCGCGCTTCATCACTGACCCCCGACTCACTTTCGCCGGTCAGCAACCCACGCAACGACTGCGCCAGTTTGCCGGCCTGGGCGTTGCGTAAATACACCACATGCATATTGCTGGGGTTGCTCTGGGCATTGTCGAGTTTGTAGATCAGGTTGCGCGCCAGCTCGGTGCGCTCGGGGCTGCCGGCGCGGATGATGATGGCGTTGGAGCGCGGGTCGCCCACCACATTGATCTTCTGGGTCGGGTCCGCGCCCTGGGTCTCCAACAGTTCGGCGACCATGGCTGCGATGTCCACCGCGATGCCGTTCTGCACCTGCACCACATCGGTGTCGATGGCACTGGGGGTGTCGATACCGCTGATGATCTGCGCGACGCGCGCGAGGTTGTCGGCGTAATCGGTGATCACGATGCTGTTATTGCCGGGGTATGCGTTGATCGGGTTGTTTGGCGACACGATCGGGCGCAGCACCGGGATCAGGTTGACCGCGTTCTCATATTGCAGGCGAAAGGTGCGGGTCTGCATGCCGCTGCTGCCGGCGCTATAGATCGGCCCGCCGAGCAGCTTGGCATCCGCCTCCGGCACCACTTGGGCCACGCCGCCCACATCCACCACGCTGAAACCTTGCATGCGCAGTGCCGCCAGCAGCATGTCGTAAGCCTGATGGGCCGGCACCTGGCCTTCGCTGACCAGGGTCAGGTTGCCTTTGACCCGAGGGTCCACCAGGAATTGCTGGCCGGTGGCACGGGACAACGCACGCACCACCGCCTGGATATCGGCATCGACAAAGTTGAGCTGCACCGGCTGGTCCCCCAGCGGGTTGCGCACCTTCACGGTGGCCGGGGCCTGGCCACGGGCGCTGCTGGTCACCGCGTGTTTGACCGGGGGCCTGGCGGCCGGCTCGCGTTGGCGATCCAGCGCGGTTGCACCGCTACGGCGGGTGTCGGCCAAGGGCTGGCCGAGTTCGCTGTCCACCAGCAAGGGTTTCTGCGCCTCCTGGGAACTGCACGCACTGAGGGCCAGCAACAGCAGCGGCGCAACGGTGCGAAACGGGGGGACTGACCACTTCATGAAGCGTCCTTAGCGCCAAGCGCCTGATCCATGCGAACGGTCCCGGACACAGTGCCGGCCGAGTTGTCGACGGCATCCCCGGCACGTTGTAGACGCGCCTCGGACACCTCCAGAGAAAACGTGCGTACATTGCCCAGCAGCCAGCCCAGCGCCGCGTCGGCCGGGGCATTGTCGAAGGTCAGGCGCCATGCGCCGGGGTCCAGCGCCTGCAATTGGTAATGGCCGCGCAGACCGGCGCCATCAAGGGCCTGGCGCAGCGCGTTGTCGTCGGCGACCTGGGGTGCGGCCACATCCTGCAGCAGCACCTGCAAGGCCTCGGCCTGGGCGCGCAGCTTGGGGGTTTCGGCCTGCCAGTAAGCGATTTTTTTCAAGGCCGGCTGCACCAGTACCAGCCAGGTCAACAGGCCAGCCAGCAGCAGCCCGGCACCGATCAGCAGGCGTTTTTCACGCTGGGCCAGAGCGGCCCAGAACACCTGGGCCTGGCCGCGCACGCGCAGCCACTTATTCATCGCTGGCCTCGGCGTTCTCGACAGGTTGTGCGGGGCCGATGCTCCAGCCCTGCTCATCGCGCGTGGCGGCAAACCCGGCCTGGGCCAACGCCGCTTGCCAATCCTCCGGCTGCGCCGGCTGACGACTGCCGGCCAGCAGCGCCAAGTGCAGGCGGCCCTGCTCAAAGGTCAATTGCTCAACACTGCCGACCATAAACGGCAGGTGGTTGCCGACCAGTTGCAGCAAGGCGCTGAAACGTGGGCCGGTGTCCGTACCGCCCTGGCGCGCGGCCAATTGTTGTCGCGCCTGCTGCAAAGGGTTGAGCACCACCGGCAATTCGGGAAACGCTTGGCGCACTTGCTGGCTCATCTGCGTCTTGAGCCGTTGGCCCGCGTCCGCCTGGCGGGCAGCGTACAGGTTGAGGCCGAGGGTCCAGAGGGCGACGGCCAGCGCGACGCACGCCAGCGCCCTACCCCAGCCGGCGCCCGACGGTTGGCTTGGGCGCGCCTGCAAGCCCCAGCCGGGTAGCGCACCGCTCCAGCGCTGCGCGGGCTCCAGCGGGGGCGTCGCCAGTGGCGGCAAGCCCAGCGGATGCACCGTCGCCAGGTGCAGGCTGTCGCGACTCAGGCCGTAGCCGTCCTCTAACGCTGCGCCGCCCACCGGCAAGGCATAGGGCGCCGAATACAGACCGCGCAGCTTCAGTTGCGCCTGGCTCAACACTTGAGCCAACCGCGCCAGCCCGGCCTTGGGCACCCAGCCCACCTGCACGCGCCCATCGCTGCCCCGTGGGCCGTGAGCGACGTGCATCTGCTCCAGCGGCCCCAGCACCAGCGCCTGCGCCGCGCAGATCACCGCTGCATGGGTTTTGCTCGGCGGCAGCGGCGGCAGATCCAGACAGGTCAGCAGGCTGTCACGCGGGTGCAGAAAACAGTCCAAGGGCTGGCGAGTCTTGCCCAGTTCGGCCAGGCTGGCCTGCCCGTGGGCCACCACCGCGCCACGTTCAAGCCAGGCGAAGGTCACCGGGCTGTCGACACTCAGTTGGTCGAGGGACGGCAAGCCGATACGCAGGCGCTTCATGCCCCCACCCGCGACCAGATCACCTGGGGCTGGCGGTTTTCCGGGCGGTGCAGCAAGGCGTCGAGGGTTACCCGGCGCTGTTCGCGGCGGGTCTGGCCTTGCAGGCGAAACCACTCACTGGTGATGCCCACCAGCACCGACTCCACCGCCACCTGGGGCAAGTGCAGGCGGTTGACGAAATCGCCACGGTTGATAAACCAGCGCCCGCCGTCCCGTTCGGCCACCAGCGCCTGGGCCTGGCTCAGGCTCAAGCCCGGTACCACCGCGCTGAGCACTTCGGCGCGGGCAGTGTTGCCGTTGACCCAGGTGACCCCGGGCAACACGCTGACAAACCCCTGCATGCGCTGCAACAGCAGCGGGTCGAGCCCTTCCACACTGCTCAGGTCGTCAAGGTTGCGCAGCATCGGGTACTTGGCCGGTTGCTCGGTTTGGTCATACGAGGCGATCACCCGCTGACTGATGCGGCGACTCAACGCCCCGTCGACGCCGATCAAGCCGCACAACCGTTCGAAGTTCTGCACCTGCTCGGCATCCGGCCGCCCCCGGTTGACCAGATTGCGCAGGTTGAACTTGCCCTGCTCGTCTTCCAGGCGCCCTTCAAACAGGCCTTTTTGAGCACGCGCCCACGGTTGGTCGAGACGGGTCAGCACGTCCTTCTGACGCGCCTCCCATAGCCGCTGCCGACTGTCCTCCAATGCACCGAGCAATAGCCACTGGCCCTGGATACGCAATTGTTCGGCCTCCAGGCTGCGGGTGAACACGCGCTGGCGCGTCAGCAGGCCGGCGGCAATCACCGCCACCACCGCCGCGATCAGCAAGGCGCTGATAATCGCCATGCCGCGCTGCTTCGCCGTCATGGGCGAATGCCTTTTCATGGCGGGCCTTACAACTGCCAGGAGCCAATATCGGCATTCACACCGTCGCCATCGGGTTGGCCGTCGGCGCCCAGGGAGAACACGTCGATTTCACCATTGGCACCCGGGTTGAGGTAGTGATACGGGTGGCCCCAAGGGTCGTTGGGCAAGCGGTCGAGGTAGGCACGCCAGTTGCTGTTCTTGGCATCCGCCGGGCGCTCCACCAGCACTTTCAGGCCCTGGTTCATGCTCGGGTAAGTGCCGTGATCGAGGCGATAGAGCTTCAGCGCCTGCATCAACCCGCCGATGTCCTGCCGGGCGGCGGTGGCGCGGGCCTGGTCCGGACGGTCGAGCACTTTGGGCACCACCATTGCGGCGAGAATCCCGAGGATCACCACCACCACCATGATCTCGATCAGGGTAAAACCACGCTGGCCGCGAGGACTGGGCAGTGGGCAGGTCAGGCGCGCGATATCCATCTCGACATTCCTTGGGGTGAGTGCAGTTCGGGGCGCAGTGTTGCAAGAAGACATGTCAGTCGTATTGAAAATCCTCGGGAGTTTCGGTCGCCAATCGGTCAACTCGCCGCGCTAGTCTGCGGGCCTGTTTCCGGGCTTGGAGAGCGCCATGCACGGCTATCGCCACGCGCAAGGTTTTACGTTGATTGAAGTGCTGGTGGCGCTGGCGATTATCGCCGTGGCCATGGCCGCCGCCGTACGCGTGGCCGGGGTGATGACGCAGAGCAACGGGCTGCTGCGGGACAAGTCCATGGCCTTGCTCGCGGCGCAGAGTCGCCTGGCGGAGCTGCGTCTGGAGGGGCAACTGCGCAGCGGCAGGAAGACCTTCGACTGTGATCAGGGCCGCTTGAAATTACGCTGCGAGCAGACCATCGAACGTGCGGGCCCGCTGTATCAGGTGCAGGTGCAAGTACTCGACGCCAGCCGCGAGGCGCCACCGCTGGCGCGCCTGACCACCCAGGTCAGGGCCGAGTGAGCGGCGCCAGCGCCGGCGCATCCGGCAATTTGTTCATCTTGACCTGCAGGGTTTCGCCGCCGCGCTCGATCTGCACCGCGTCGCCTTCAATGAGCGTCAAGCGCACCCCTGGGGCGAGGCGTTCGCCCACCTGGAAACTGCGCGGCGGGCCGTCGTTGAGGCTGAGGATCGCCACCGCGCCACGGGCCCCGGCCAGCACCCCGGTAACCTTGACCTGCACCGCCGTCGGCGTGGTGGAGAACCATTGCAACGCCGGGTTATCGCTGCGCGCCGCCAGGGCCTGGGGCGTGGCAGCGGGCGTATGGGATTCGGCGGACGTGAGCAACAGCGGCGTCCACACCACCACAGCAGCCAACGCGGCCAGCAGCGCGCCGACCTGCACGCCGTGGGCTGCGCAAAAACGCAGGGAAATTGCCATGAGCGGGACCTCCTGTTTGTCCGTGCCATCAGCCTACCGCGCAATTCGCACGTTTTTATTTCACATACACCCTGACTTATCGGGCACCGACCGATGAACCAACGCGGCTTCACCCTGATCGAGCTGATGGTGGTGCTTGTGATCATCGGCATCGCCAGTGCCGCCATCAGCCTGAGCATCAAGCCCGACCCGCTGCACCTGCTGCGCCAAGACGCCGAACGCCTGAGCCAATTGCTCCAAGTGGCCCAGGCCGAAGCCCGCGCGGACGGTCGCCCGATTACCTGGCGCGCGGATGCCAAGGGCTTTCGCTTCAGCCGCCGCAGCGACAATGGCTTGAGCCTGGACACCTTCCAAGGCGACCCTCAATTGCGCCCGCGCCCGTGGCAAAGCACGCCCATGCACATCGATATCGAGCCCCGCCAAACCCTGGTGCTTGACGCCGAATGGATCAACCCGCCGTTGCGAGTGCTGCTGTCCGACGGGCAACACCGCCTCAGCCTGCAACGGGATGCCGCCGGTGTGCTGCGCGTGGTGAGCGCACCATGAACCGCGCGCAGCAAGGCTTCACCCTGATCGAAGTGATGGTGGCGATTTTGCTGATGGCGGTGGTCAGCCTGATCGCCTGGCGCGGCCTGGACAGCGTCACCCGCGCCGATCAACACCTACAGGCAAGCACCGAACAGACCGAAGCATTGCTACGGGCCTTGAACCAGTTGGAGCGCGATATCAGCCTGCGGGCCAGCGTGGAATTGAGCGTTCCGACGGACGAAACCAAGACCCCGGACGGACTGGCCGCGCTGACGGTGCGCAGCTCCGACACCAAGGGCTTCAGGCTAGAGGTGATCCGCAGCGCCGCCATCCCCGGCACTGGCTTGCAACGGGTGCGCTGGTGGCTCAAAGGCGACGACCTGTACCGCGCGGCCGCGCCGGCACGCGCGCGCTTTCCATTGCCGGCGGCCAAGGATGGGGTGCTGGTATTGAGTGGCGTCAGCGACTTGCAAGTGCGGGTATGGGAAGCCGACAAAGGCTGGCGCCAACTGAGCGGCAACCGCCGCGATGACCCGTTGGGGCTGGAGATCCGACTGGTCAGGCAGACACCTCAAGGCGTGGAACGCTATCGCCAGGTGGTGGGGCCGTTGCGGTAGCGTTTCTGCCCAGCAAGAGCAAACTGTGGGAGGCGGCTTGCCCCCGATGAGGGCGTGTCAGCTGATACAGGTAGGCTGACCCACCGCCATCGGGGGCAAGCCCCCTCCCACAATTAAATTCCTCTGGGCCACCAACCTGTAGCTCGGTGCATTTGGCCCCGATAGCCATAGATCTCTACACAGGTTTCAAAGGCTGAAATAACTCTGTGGTGAGCGGGCTTGCCCCGCGCTGGGCTGCGAAGCGGCCCCAAACCCAGGCACCTCGGTGTGTCAGCTAAACCACATTGCCTGGGATGGGGCTGCTTCGCAGCCCAGCGCGGGGCAAGCCCGCTCACCACAGCAAGCCCTCTCACCACAGCAAGCCCTCTCACCACAGCAAGCCTGCTCACCACCAACCTCCGGGTCGGCTGTCAGGCCGCCATCGGGGGCAAGCCCCCTCCCACAGTTAAATTCCTCTGGGTCAGAGAGGGATCACCCAACACTCAACTCAGCAACACCACCCCACCCGGCAACTCCGTGCATTTGGCCCCGTAGGCATCGCGGATCAGCAGGGCAACACCGGCCAGTTGCTGCAAGCTGAAACGCGCCTGCACGCGGCGTTGGCCGAGTTGTTTGTTGAGCAGCACCAGCATGCCCGGCCGGTAGCGGTTGATCTCATCGACCACAGTGGCCAGGGTGGCGTTGTTGAACACCAGCACCTGCTCGCGCCAGGCCACCACGGCCTGGGTGTCCACCGCCTGGGGTTCGCCCAGGCCGGCGGCGCCATAGGTGAGCTGCCGGCCGCTGTCCAGGCGCACGTTGCGTCCGCCAACGTCCACCGACAACGCGCCGTCCAGGCAGGTCACGCAGACATTGTGGTCGGTGTGGCGCACATTGAAACGCGCTTGCGCCGCGCTGATCCAGCCGGCACCGGCCTGGACCTTGAGCGGCTGCGCGGCGCGGGCGATGACTTCCACTTCGCCTTCAAGCAATTCGATGCCCTGCCCGACCCGGCTGATGCGGGTCTGGGTGTTGAGTTCCAAGCTCACCCCGTCACTCAAGGCCACGTGCCGTTGCTCGCCGACGTCGGTGCGGTAATCCGCTGTCAGCCCGGCCAACCCACCGGGCACGCCGACATGCACCATAAACGCCGCCGCCGACGCCGCCAGCGCGCCGCCGAGAAACGCACGGCGCCCCATAGACCGTGGGCGCTCGGCCTGCTCGGCGGCCACGCGTAATTGCTGCCACAACCCTTTGGCCTGTTCGAATGCCTGGGCATGCGCAGGGCTCTGGGCGCACCACGCTTTGAGCGCTTTGGCATCGGCCACGGTGGCGCGGCCCGAGGTCAGCAGGACCAGCCAGTCGCGGGCTTCATCGTGCAAAGGGTCGGCAGGCGTTTGCCGGGCGGTGGGGAAGCGGAAAATATTCAAGCGCGCACATACTCACGGTTTTATCAGGGACTCAACACTAAGACGGTTTTCCGGCGCCGGGACCGAACCGCTGAATCGCTTTTCTTTCCAGGCGCTTGGCACAGTGGCCGAGGGCAGCCTTGATTTCTTTCTCGACCATGCGCGTGGAAATGCCGAAACGCTGGGAGATTTCCAGGTGCGGCGCCTCTTCCAGGCGCGCGGCGATAAGGATCTTGCGGCGCCGCGCCGGCAGCTCGTAGAGGGCCTTGACCAGGGACTGGATTTCTTTCTGGCCGCCCACCACCCGCGACGGGTCCTGGGCTTCATCGGCGCTTTGCAGCAGTTCTTCCACCTCGCTGCCGGTAAGCAGGCGTGCATCGGCCTGGCGGCGGTCAGCGGCGATATTCAAGGCCATGCGGTACAGGTAAGCGTTGGGTTGCGCCAGGTTGGGCGGCACTTGCATGCGGTCCACCCGCAGGTAGGTTTCGTGCAGCACGTCGTTGGCCAGGTCCTCCGAGCCCAGGCGCTTGCGCAGGCGGACTTTGAAGTCCTCATAGGAGGCCAGGAACAAGCTGACCATCGTGCTGTGCCCGGTATCTTTCATCCGCTCCAGGCTCCTTTTGCTGCTGTGCATTCCATGCGTGTTCCTGTTGTGTCTGGCATTAAAAGCAACGTTACCGGTTGGCGCAGCGAACTGGGCGCCGAGCGCTCGACCCGGGTAGCGGCCAGGCTGCGAACCAGAGCGTCATCGCGTTGTTCATCACCGGTGGAGCTGACCAGCCGGCTGTGTTCGATCAGGCCATCGCGGTTGACCCACACCTGCACCAGCGCACGAAAACTGCCGGGGCGGGTCAGGGGCGAACGGCACAGGCTGGCCTCGATGGCCTGTTGCAAGGCCGTGGCATAACTGTTGTTGATCCGCGCCGCCTGACGCGCCGCCGCGCCTTGGGTGGGCGTCGGCGGGCTGACCTCGGGGATCTGCAAGGTAAACGCATCGCTGCGTGCATAACGGGCCATCAGGCCACTCCCTGTCAGCAACATCGCCAGTGCGTCCTGCGCGGTGAAACGCCCGCGCACCGCGATGGAACGCCGGCCCCGCGTCAACTCGCGGTCCACCAGCACCGCCATGCCGGTGGCGCGGCTGTAGGCTTGCAGGGCGTGTTCCAGGTCCTGCGCCGGCAGGTTCAGTGTCAGCAGTGGCGCATCGGCCTGGGCCACGCCGCCGGCCAGCAGGCAAAGCAAGGCCAGGGCGCATACGGCGCGCCGCCAGGCCCTTTGTTCACCCCTCGCTTTGCCTCGCTGCACGGTCGACGCGCCCTAGAAAACCGTCATCCTGAGGCCAGTTTATGAACCTGATGTTACGGTGATAGCAAAAAAAACATCACGGTGACGTAAGGCGCGCTGCACTAGACTGGCGAGCGTGACCGGCCATTGCCCACGACCCGCCAGGAGGCCCTCGATGAAACGCTTGATGTGCATTGCCAGCATGTTGCTGTGCGCCACACTTGCCTCACTTGCCCACGCCGCCGCCCCCCCAGCCAATGGCTGCGCCGAGGTGACGGTGGATGGGTATAAAGCGCCCGACTATGCCTGCTTGAGCCAGCAGATGGGCAACGACACACGGGCGGCGAAGGCGGCCAGCAAGAACCGTGAAGCGCAAAACATCGGGGTGGAAAAACGCCCGCCGAACAAGGTGGGCCTGGCCACCCCGGCAGCGACCAGCGTGCGCATGGGCAATACCTTCGGCACCTCGGTCAAACCGCAGCGGCCTTGAGTTATTCGATAACTGTCTGAGCCAATCAGACCCCCTGTGGCAGGGGGTCTAGAGGGGTTGGCAGATTGGGTTTCAAGCCGCGTGGCTTTCCTTTTTCAAGCTGTCCATATCGATCACGAAGCGGTACTTCACGTCGCCCTTGAGCATGCGCTCATAGGCTTGATTGATGCCCTGTATGTCGATCATTTCCACGTCCGAGACAATCCCATGCTTGGCACAGAAGTCCAGCATGTCCTGGGTTTCCTGGATACCGCCGATCAGCGAACCGGCCAGGCTGCGACGTTTGAAGATCAGGTTGAAGACCGTCGGCGACGGATGCGGGCTGTCGGGGGCACCGACCAGGGTCATGGTGCCGTCGCGCTTGAGCAGGTTGAGGAACGCATCGAGGTTATGCGGCGCGGCCACGGTGTTGAGGATGAAGTCCAGGCTGTTGGCCACGGCGGCCATTTCGTCCTGGTTCTTCGACACCACCACTTGGTCGGCACCCAGGCGCAGGCCGTCTTCGCGCTTGTTCGGCGAGGTGGTGAACAAAGTCACATGGGCGCCCATGGCGTGGGCAATTTTCACCGCCATATGGCCGAGGCCACCAAGGCCGACCACGCCGACTTTTTTGCCCGGCCCAACCTTCCAGTGATGCAGCGGCGAATAGGTGGTGATGCCGGCGCACAGTAGCGGCGCCACGGCGGCCAGGTTGCTGGCATCGTGGGAGATGCGCAGCACGAATTTCTCCTTGACCACGATGTTGTCCGAGTACCCGCCATAGGTGTTTTCACCACCGAACACCGGGCCATTGTAGGTGCCGGTAAAGCCGTTCTCGCAGTACTGCTCCTCGCCCTCGGCGCACGACGCACAGTGCTGGCAGCTGTCGACCATGCAACCGACGCCCGCCAGGTCGCCGACTTTGAAATTCTTCACATTGGCGCCCACCGCCGTCACGCGGCCGACAATTTCGTGGCCGGGTACCGAAGGGTAAAGGGTGTTGTTCCATTCGTTGCGCGCGGTGTGCAAATCGGAGTGGCACACGCCGCAATAGAGGATGTCGATCTGAACATCGTCCGCCCCTGGCGCGCGGCGCTCGAAGGTAAAGGGCTTGAGCGAATCCTTGGAGTCCCGAGCGGCGTAGCTGTAAGTCTTGGCCATTTCGTTCACCTATGTGATCTGACGTTGGAGGTCAGTGGACTAGCATAGACGCTGAAACGTTCAACCGAGCACGCCCGTACAATTCCCCCTGCGCACCGGCGCCTAACCTCACGGCTTTCGATCATCTAGAACGCTGGAGAATGGGCATGGTTAACAAAGCAATCAGGGCAAGCCTGGCAGTCACGCTGCTGGCCGGCGCAATGATGGGCAACGCATTCGCGGCGACACCAAACGTGGCCGTAGCGCCGCAATATGACACCAGCCATGTGTACGTCGCCCCGGCGGATGTGGATCGGTTTGCCCAGAGCTTTCTTGCCACCTTCGGCGGGAAAAGCACGCCCCAGGTGGTGGTAAACGTGTTGCCGGTGCCGAGCAGCACCACTTCGCAATTGCTGCAGACGCCGGCCGGCACCGTGTCGCTGTTCGGCTTTACCACGCCGATCCCGCACCCCTTCGGCCAGGAACGCAACGGTTATCTGGTCAAGGACATGGACGTGGCGCTCAAGGCCGCGCGGGCAAACGGCGCGGCGGTGATCGTCAGCGACTTCCCCGACCCCATCGGCCGCGACGCCGTGGTGCAGTGGCCAGGCGGTGTGAACATGCAGCTTTACTGGCACACCAAGACCCCGGACTACGCCGCGTTCCAGACCGTGCCGGAAAACCGCGTGTACCTGTCCGCCGACCGCGCCGATGAGTTCATCAAAGCCTTCCTGGGGTTTTCCCACGGCAAAGTTCTGGGTGATGACAAACACGCACCCGGCGTAGAGGTGGGCCAGGCCAACGGCACCTACCGTCGCGTGGACATCGAGTCGCCGTTCGGGCGCATGGCGGTGCTGGTCACCAACGGCCAACTGCCCTACCCGTTCGGGCATGAAACCACCGGCTATCAAGTCGCCGACCTGAGCGCCGCCCTGGGCAAGGCCACCGGTTCCGGCGCCAAGGTGCTGGTGCCGACGTTCGACGGCAAAGGCCGGCGCAGCGCACTGGTTGAATTCCCGGGTGGCTACGTCGCCGAGATTCACCAACTCAACGCGGCCCAATGATTCGTCGTACGGGCTGGAGCCTGGCCGTGCTGTGGCCGCTGCTGGTCGGCAGCGTCCACGCCGACCCGCAGCCGGCGCGCCCGACGATCAAGACCAATCGCTGGCAGGAAGACTGGTCGGTACTCAAGGATCCGGCGCTGCGCACGCAGCCGTTGGACAACCTGAAGTACATACCCTTGTCCAGCGCCAACCCGTTCACCTACCTGTCGTTGGGCGCGACGCTGCGCGAACGCTTCGAGATGAACGACGCCAGCGGTTTCGGTGTGAAGAACGTGGCCCGCGATCGCTATTTGATCCAGCGCTTTCAGGTACACGCCGACCTGCACCTGAACGAACACTGGCGGCTGTTCACCCAGCTTGAAGATGTGCGGGCCTACGACAAAACCACAGTGGGCGGGGCCGACCAGAACCGCGTTGACCTGCGCCTGGCGTTCGCCGAATACGTGAAGCGCTTCGACAGCGGCACCCTGAAAGCTCGCGTAGGGCGCCAGGACTTTGCCTTCGACCTGCAGCGTTTTATCTCATCGCGGGACGGGCCGAATGTGCGCCAGTCGTTCGATGCGCTGTGGGCCGACTGGGAGACGGCGGACTGGCGTTTTATCGGCCTCGCCAGCCAACCGGTGCAGTACCAGGACGGCCGGCACTTCGACGACAAGTCCAACAGCGACGCGCGCTTTCACTTACTCCGGGTGGAGCGCCTGGTGGGCGGCAAGAATGAGCTGTCGGCCTATTACGGCGTGTACGAACGCAGTGCCGCGCACTACCTGGACGCGGACGGCGACGAAACCCGCCACCTGTTCGACGCACGCCTGGGCGGCGCGGCCATGGGGTTTGACTGGGACATCGAAGGGATGCTGCAAAGCGGCGCGGTGGGCAGCAAGGATATTCGCGCCTGGGCCGGTGGTAGCCGCACTGGCTACACGTTCGACAGCCTGGCCTGGAAGCCGCGCATCGGTCTGCAACTGGACATCGCCTCGGGCGACCGCAAGAGCGGTGACGGCACGCTCGGTACGTTCAACCCGCTGTTCCCCAATGGCTATTATTTTTCCCTGGCCGGCTACACCGGGTACAGCAACCTGATCCACGTCAAGCCGTCCATCACCGTCAAGCCGATCGACAAGCTCAGCGTGCAAACCGCCATCGGCTTGCTCTGGCGCCAGACCACCGAGGACGCGGTCTACACTCAGCCCAACCTGCCGGTCGCCGGCACTGCGGGCCAGGGCGAGCGTTGGACCGGGGCCTATGCACAACTGCGCACCGACTATGCCTTTACCGGCAACCTCAGCGGCGCCGTGGAAGCGGTGCATTACCAGGTCGGGCAAACCCTGCGCGACGCCGGTGGCGATGACAGCAACTACCTGGGGGTCGAACTCAAGTTCAGTTGGTGACCCTCAAGCAAGCACAGGCGTACAAGCCTCCCATTCGCTTTACCCCAATAGTGACGGTTTTCACCCACCCAGGAGTTTTCCATGAGCACATTCGTCGCCAAAGACGGTACCCAGATCTACTACAAGGATTGGGGCAGCGGTAAGCCCGTGTTGTTCAGCCATGGCTGGCCACTGGATGCCGATATGTGGGAATACCAGATGGAATACCTCAGCAGCCGCGGCTACCGCACCATCGCCTTCGACCGCCGTGGTTTCGGCCGCTCCGACCAGCCGTGGACCGGCAACGACTACAACACCTTCGCCGATGACATCGCGCAACTGATCGAACACCTGGACCTGCGCGACGTGACGCTGGTCGGTTTCTCCATGGGCGGCGGCGACGTAGCGCGCTACCTCGGGCGCCACGGCAGCGCACGGGTTGCCGGCCTGGTGTTGCTGGGCGCGGTCACGCCGATTTTCGGCCAGGCTGCGGATTACCCGCAGGGCGTGCCGGCTGAAGTGTTCGACGGAATCAAGGCCGGCCTGCTCAAGGATCGCGCGCAATTTATCGCGGACTTTAACACGCCGTTCTTCGGCCTGAACAAAGGCCAGACCGTCTCTGAAGGCGTGCTGTCGCAGACCCTGCAGATCGCCATGCTGGCGTCCCTCAAGTCGACCGTGGACTGCGTCAGCGCGTTCTCGCAAACCGACTTCCGCGCAGACATGGCCAAGGTCGATGTACCGACCCTGGTGATCCACGGCGACGGTGACCAGATCGTGCCGTTCGAAACCACCGGCAAGGTGGCCGCCGAGATGATCAAGGGCGCCGAGCTGAAGGTGTACAAAGACGCCCCCCACGGGTTTGCCGTGACCCACGCCCAGGCACTCAATGAAGACCTGCTGGCGTTCCTGAACCGCTGAAACACCCTCTCGTTTTGGCCGGGCTTGCCCGGCCTTTTTTTGTTCAAGAGAAACGCTGGCCCACCACCAACCGCCCAGGCCCGGCGATCAGAAGACTGGTGAAGATGATCAGCAGCAGCCAGCCGAATTGGCCTTCCAATAGCGTCCACTCCGGATGCACCACCAGCATGGCGATCACCAAAACGGCAATGATCGGCAGGCACGCCAGACGCACCAGCACCCCGGCCACGATCAGCAGCGGGCACAGCACCTCGGCGCAAATCGCCAGCCCGAGGGTCACGTGGGCACCGAGGTGGAACGGGTCTTCGATAAGCGTCAGTTGTTCCTTGTAGTGCAGCACCTTGGGCAAACCATGCACCCACAGCAGAAACAGCGCCCCGCTCACGCGCAAAAAGAGCAGCCCGAAGTCCTGGTTTTTGCCGTCATTCATATATGCTTCCTGTTCGTTGGTCTTTTGGTGCCACCGATGGTGCGGGCAGATGCACACCCACGCTTGCAGCCTTGTGCTGACCTGCTCACCGTCGCGCGCTGAACCGCCGGCCGCTTGGCGCGGTCCCACCCCATACGCTCATCGCTGCAGGAACGTTCGAATGACACTCCCAAAAGAAATGACCTTGATCGAAATCACCACCCCCGGTGGCCCCGAGGTGTTGCAACCACGTCAGGCGGCGGTGCCGGAGGCTGGCCCCGGTGAGATTCTGATTCGTGTGCACGCCGCCGGGGTCAATCGCCCCGACGCTCTGCAACGCGCCGGCAAGTACCCGATGAAACCGGGCATGAGCCCGATCCCCGGGCTGGAAGTGGCTGGGGAAGTGGTGGCGCTGGGCGACGGCGTTAGCGAATACGCCATCGGCGACAAGGTCTGCGCGCTGACCAACGGCGGCGGTTATGCGCAGTTCTGCGCGGTACCGGCCGGCCAGGCGTTGCCGATCCCCGAAGGCATGGACTGGATCCAGGCCGCCGCCGTACCGGAAACCTTCTTCACCGTCTGGGCCAACCTGTTCGGCCTGGGCGATGCCCATACCGGCCAGCGCGTGCTGATCCACGGCGGCACCAGCGGTATCGGCACCACCGCGCTGATGCTGTGCCGCGAGTTTGGCATCCAGGCGTTCGCTACCGCCGGCAGCGCCGACAAATGCGCGGCCATCGCCAAACTCGGCGCCGAACCGATCAACTACCGCGAGCAGGACTTCGCCGATGTCATCGCCAAACAGACCGACGGCCATGGCGTGGATGTGATCCTCGACATCATGGGCGCCTCGTACCTGAACAATAACCTCAAGTCCCTGGCCATGGACGGGCACCTGGTGATGCTCGGCTTCCTCGGCGGCGGCAAGGCCCATGACGTGGACCTGCTGAGCATCCTCGCCAAGCGCGCGGTGATTACCGGTTCCCTGCTGCGCGCACGCACCGGCGCGGAAAAAGCCGCCATCGCCGAGCAACTGCGCGAGTACATCTGGCCGGTCCTCACCGCCGGGCGCTGCCTGCCGATCATCGACAAGGTCTACCCCTACACCGACGCCGCCCAGGCCCATGCGCGGATGGAAGGCGGCGATCATATCGGCAAGATTGTGTTGCAGGTCGCCTGATTCAAAAACACTACAAATCAATGTGGGAGGGGGCTTGCTCCCGATAGAGGTGGGTCAGTCAATGATGCTGTGACTGTCCTACCGCTATCGGGGGCAAGCCCCCTCCCACATTGTCCGAGTGATTATCTGAGGTAGGTGGGATAGTCGATATAGCCCGCCTCACCGCCACCGTACATTCCCTCTTCCCGCAGCGGGTTCAACGGCCAGCCATTGAACAGGCGCTGGGGCAGGTCCGGGTTGGCGATAAAAGGCCGTCCGAACGCGATCAAATCCGCCAACCCCGCCTGCACCAGACGCTCGCCGCGTTCGGCGGTGTAGCGCCCGGCGTAGATGATGCGGCCGCTGAAGGTGCTGCGTACCGCTTCGCGGAAGGTGTCGGGCAGGTCCGGCGCGTTGTCCCAGTCAGCTTCGGCGATGGACACATAGGCAATCCCCGATTCTTCCAGCACCTTGATCGCTTCGATGTAGGTGTGATGGGGGTCTTCTTCTACCAGGCCGATGTACACGCGGTCCTGATAGGTGCCGCTGAACAGCGGCGAAAAACGCACGCCCAGGCGTTCCGGGCCGACCACTTTGCACACCGCTTCGACAATCTCGCGCAGGAAGCGCAGGCGGTTGTGCAGCGAGCCGCCGTATTTGTCGTCGCGGGTGTTGGAATGGGCCGAGATGAACTGGTTGACCAGGTAACCGTTGGCCGAGTGGATCTCCACGCCGTCGAAGCCGGCGTCCAGCGCATTGCGGGCCGCTTGGGCGTACTGTGCGACTAATTCTTCGATTTCCAGCGCGCTCAAGGCGCGCGGCACCGGCGGTTGCTTCAGCTCGCCGACGCCCGGGCCGGTCTGGATAAAGGCTTTGGCCTGCAAGGCCGGGAGCGCGGAGGGTGCCACCGGTGCCGCACCGTCCGGTTGCAAGGCGTTATGGGATACGCGGCCCACATGCCAGAGCTGGGCAAAGATCACCCCGCCGTCGGCGTGCACCGCATCGGTGACTTTGCGCCAGCCATCGATCTGGGCCGGTGAGTAGATACCCGGCGTCCAGGCATAGCCCTGGCCGCGCGGTTCGATCTGGGTGCCTTCGCTGACCATAAAGCCGGCGCTGGCACGCTGGCGGTAATACTCGGCCATCAGCGCGGTGGGGATGTCGCCCGGTTGCGCGCTGCGCTGGCGGGTCAGGGGTGGCAGCACGACGCGGTTGTTCAAGGTGTGATGCCCAAGTTTTACCGGGGTGTTCAAGAGACTGTCAGTCATTGCGATATTCCAAATTCGAGGCGAGCAGAAGCATTGGCGACTCGTTGGAGTCGCCAATGAATACAGCGCAGGGGGGTTAACTTAAGCGGTGAGTTTCAGCAGGGCCTTGGCCACATCGGCGGAGCTGGCCGGGTTCTGGCCGGTGATCAACAGCCCGTCCTCAAGCACGAAGGACGACCAGTCGGCGCCCTTCTGGTAGTGGCCGCCGAGCTTCTTGAAATCATCTTCAATCAAGAACGGCACGACTTCGGTCAGGCCCACGGCAGCTTCTTCGGAGTTGGAGAAACCGGTGACGCGACGGCCCTTGACCAGCGGCTCGCCATTGACCGCTTTGACGTGGCGCAGCGCACCCGGTGCGTGGCAGACAAAACCGATGGGCTTGCCGGCGCGCTCGAAGGCCTCGATCAGTGCGATGGAGGTCGGCGACTCCGCTAGGTCCCACAGCGGGCCGTGGCCGCCTGGGTAGAACACCGTGTCGAAATCGGCGGCGTTCACCGAATCCAGCTTGACCGTATTGGCCAGCGCCTGTTGCGCGGCCGGGTCGGCGGCGAAGCGGCGGGTCTGCTCGGTTTGCGCATCCGGCGCATCGCTGACCGGGTCCAGCGGCGGCTGGCCGCCGGCTGGGGATGCCAGCACCAGCTCGGCGCCGGCGTCCTTGAACACGTAATACGGCGCGGCAAACTCTTCGAGCCAGAAGCCAGTCTTGCGCCCGGTATCGCCGAGCTGGTCGTGAGAGGTCAGTACCATTAATACTTTCATTTTCCAGTGCCTCGATCGGTGTGAATGTCAGTGTGTTCGGGGCCGCCCAACAGGTGCTGGGTCAACCCAAGCGCCGCATCGAACGGCGCCGATGTACGGGTGATTTTGCTCATGACGCTGCTGCCCAACCACAACGCATAAAGACGCTGGGCCAGGTGCTGCGGGTGCTGCGTAAAGCTGAGGGAGCCGTCGTCGATGCCACGTTGCAGCGCTACCCCGAGTAAATCGATGGTGCGCGACGTACCGCGTTGCAACGCCAGACGCATCGGCTCTGAAAGGTCTGACACCTCGGCACCGAGTTTGACGGCAAGGCATTTGCCCGCATCGGTGCAGCCGGTCTGGTTGTCGATCCAGGCTTGCCAATAACGCATCAATTTGGCGTGCTGGCTCAGCCCCGGCTGGTCGAACAGTTGCTGCATGCCCAGTACGTAATGGTCGAAGTAGGTGTCGAGCAACACCACGCCGAACGCGTCCTTGGAATCGAAGTAGTGATAGAACGAGCCTTTGGGCACATCGGCGGCCTGCAGGATTTCGGTCAGCCCAACCGCGGAAAAACCCTTGCGCCCGACAATCGCTTGCGCGGTTTGCAGAATCGTCTGGCGTGCGTCTTTACTAGGGTTGCTCATGCTTCACTCCTGCCGATTAGACCAGTCGTCTAGTGCGTGGAGCCATGGTAGGAGGCAGGCCGGATGCCCACAATGTCAGATCCGCAAGGATTCCGGACATGCCATCCACGCCAGTTGCCGTTTACCCGGTACACGCCGACAATCCCCCCTCCCGCGCCCCTTGGAGAATGACGATGCACAGCGTTGCGCTGATGGTTTACCCGAACTTCCAGTCCCTGAGCCTCAGCCTGGGTTCGGTGTTCGAGTGCGCGAACCTGCTGCGCGGCGAGCCGGCCTATGAGTTTCACTTGGTATCGGAAAGCGGCGGCGCGGTGATGACGTCCCAGGGCTTTTCGGTAAACACCTCGCCGATTCGTCCCCAGGGCTACGACACGCTGATCGTCAGCGGTTACCTGGAATTCCGCCTGCCGGAAGCCAACCTGCTGGACATGGTCAAGGCCGCGTCCGCGCAATCACGGCGCGTGGCCTCGCTGTGCATGGGCATCTTCGTGCTGGCCGAGGCCGGCCTGCTGGCGGGCAAGCGCACCACCACCCACTGGATTCACGCGCCGGCCTTTCGCAAGCGCTACCCGGACATCCGCCTGGAAGAAGACAAACTGTTTGTGGTGGACGGCCAGGTCTGGACCGGCGCCGGCATGAGCGCTGGCGTCGACATGGCCTTGGCCATGGTGGAAAACGACCTGGGCAGCGACCTCGCCCGGCGCATCGCACGCAAACTGGTGATCGCCCAGCGCCGTGGCAGCGAGCAGTCGCAACTGTCGGCGCTGCTGGAACTGGACCCCAAATCCGACCGCGTGCAGTTGGCCCTGGCCTACGCCCGCGAGAACTTGACCCATGACCTCTCCGTGGAGGCATTGGCCGATGTGGCGCGCTTGAGCCCGCGCCAGTTCAGCCGAGTGTTCCGCGAGGAAACCGGGCAAACCCCGGCCAAGGCGATCGAAGCCCTGCGGGTGGAAGCCGCGCGGGCGCTGATGGAAACCAGCCGGCACCCGGTGGAAGTGGTGGCCCGCGAGACCGGTTTCGGTGATCGCGAGCGCATGCGCCAGGCGTTTCTACGGGCGTTCGGCCAGCCTCCCCAGGCGATGCAACAGGCGTTTAATGCAGCGCCGCTCGGGTAATCAAAAAGCTCAGCAGTTGCGGGTCGTCATCCAGCTCAAGCATCTGCACTGGGCGTGGCAGGTTATCCAGCACCGTGCGCCAGAACGCCTGTGACACTTCATCCTGATCATAAAAGCGCACCAGCCAATTTGTCTGGCCGCTGCAGAGCACCTGGTTGGCAATGGCGCGGCCGATGCCTTTGCGGCGGTAGCGCTTGAGAATAAACAGGTCAGCCAGCTCCAGCGCGTCGATGCCGGGCAGCTCGCTGTCTTCGATCAGCAGGAAGCCGGCGATATAGCCGTCCACCAAGAGCAGGTTGGCGCTCCAACGCGGATCTTGCCAATAGCGCGCCAAGTGTTCGTCGTGAATGTAAAAACGGCCATCGGCCTCGACATCTTCCTGCTCCCAGTCCGACGACTCGTAGGCGTAGTACTGGTAGAGATTGCGGATCAACTCGGCCTCTTCGGGGCCGGTCTGGATCAATTCCACGGTGGTTTCAGGCATAGGGCGCTCAGTCAGAAAAAAACAGGGCGCCATTGTTCACAAAACCCCGGCAGGGGCCAAGCGCGCGGCGAACCTTTCTGCTGGCTGAACGGATCGCAGTTAGCCATGGCCTCGGCCAAATTCTCGAAACATTTCGAATAGACTTCGCCGGTTCGCCACTTTTTCAAGGACACGCACTTTGACCAACGTCTGTACCGCCGGCCTGGATGTGGGCTTCGCCTCCCTGGATTACCTGCAGATTTTCATCCTGGGCGTGATCCAGGGCATTACCGAGCTGCTGCCGGTGTCCTCCACGGCCCATATGCGCGTGGTACCCGCCCTGCTCGGCTGGCAAGACCCCGGCTCGGCGTTCTCCGCCGCCATGCAGTTGGCGGCGCTGGCGGCGGTGGTCAGCTACTTCTGGCGCGATGTGCGCCAGGTGGTCAGCGGCAGCATCGGTGCAGTACGCCAGGGCGACTACGACAGCCCGTGGTTCAAGCTGGCGGTGGCGATTGTGCTGGCGACGGTGCCGATCTGCATCGCCGGACTGGCGTTGTCCTCGACCCTGAACGCCTGCAACTCGCCGCTGCGCGGACTGATGGTGATCGGGATTTCCTGTGTGGTGATGGCGGTGCTACTGGCGGCGGCCGAGCTGCGAGCCCGGCATACCCGTGAGGTCAGCCAGATGCGCCTGCGGGATGCGCTGATCGTCGGTGTCGCGCAGATTGGCGCGTTGATTCCGGGCGTATCGCGTTCCGGCTCGACCCTCACTGCGGCGCTGTTCCTCAACTTCAAACGCGAAGAAGCCGCGCGCTTTTCCTTCCTGCTGGGCCTGCCGGCCATTGCCCTGGCGGGGTTGAAGGAGCTGTGGGTGCTGCTGCACGCCGAGCTGCCTGCCCATGCCTGGCCGCATTTGCTGTTCGGGCTGGTGGTGGCCAGTGTCTCGGCCTTCTTCGCGATCTGGGGCCTGATGAAGTTCCTGGAGCGGTTCTCCACCTGGCCCTTCGTGATCTACCGCGCGCTGCTGGGGGTGTTCCTGATTGTGGCCGTCAGCACCGGGCTGCTGAGTTGATATAACACCCGTCTCAACCCGGCATAAATCTTATGTGGGAGGGGGCTTGCCCCCCTCCCACATCGACTGCGTTTCATTGTTGGCAGCTGGCGTTTTGTCATGGTTTGTAAAGGGCCAGCAAGGCCGGTCCCTTTTAATTGCAGGACGTTTCCTAGACAATCCTGGCCGCCTTGTGCCTGCTGGAATCGGTGGCTAGTCTGCGGTCCGTCACTGCTCATCAGTGATCGGGTTTAGCAGCCTGACGTCAATAGGCACACGGTTCACATCTGCGTTTATGGTGGCTGTGCGCGGGGCACCTTCGGGTGCGCTGGTTTTCCTATTGACCGGTCTGCTAACCCGCGTACAGCTGCCACCCTCGTTTAGCAGCGTTGGCGGTAGCTCCTTAGCTCAATAGGAGTTGCACAATGAATAAAGTCGTACCCGACCCACCCTTCGATCCCGCCAAAGACCGCGCCGCCTTCAACCGCGCCATCGATTACTATCTCCCCACCCAAGGCTTTCACTCCGTCAACGAAGACCTGAGTTTTGAAGATGCCCTGCTCTACACCGCCAGTTTGCTCGACAGTGCGTCGGCGACTGCGTTGGATTGTGGAGAGCAACTGGAAAGCCCGGAGCGGGCGAAGATCTTGGCGGTGTGGCATTTGCTGGAAATTGCCAAAACCACTGTGGATCGCTCCATCAACTGCCTGATACGCGGTTAGAAAATGTGGGAGGGGGCTTGCCCCCGATGGCGGTGGATCAGGTAAGTAGATGTCAACTGACACTCCGCTATCGGGGCAAGGGTATCTACGCAACCTTTCAGACCCTGACAAATCTCCCTGTGGCGAGCGGGCTTGTCCCGCGTTGGGCTGCGCAGCAGCCCCAGTCAAGAAGATCGCGGTGTATCAGACACTCTGTAGAGGCTGATTTTGGGGCTGCTGCGCAGCCCAGCGCGGGACAAGCCCGCTCACCACGACAGCCCTATCCGCCGCGCTTTTAGCGTTGAGCCAACGTTGTGCAGATACCTACGGCTATCGGGGGCAAGCCCCCTCCCACATTTATGCACCGCGAAAATCTGCAGCATTCAGCCCGAACCGACTCATCTTGTTGTACAGCCCGCCCCGGGACACGTTCAGTTGCCGGGCGGCCAGGCGGATGTTGCCGCCGGGGCTTTTGAGAGCGGCGACGATGGCGTGCCTTTCGTGGCTGCTCAGGTCTTGGGCGGGCTGAGGATCGCCAGCCGCAGTGAATCCACCACCGTGATCCGGTAAGTCACAGCGAAGACCCTGTAACGGTAGGAGCGGCTTGCCCTCCTACCGTGTTGGCCTTCAGTCCAGATCACTCGCATCATGGCGTTCTGGCAATTGTGCATCGCCCGAGACCCGATTCACCCGCCGCCCACGTTGCACCGCCGGGCGCGCATCAATGGCGTCCGCCCAACGCAGCACATGTTTGTATTCATGCACCGACAGAAACTCCGCTGCCTCATACAGACGACCTTTCACCAACCCGCCATACCAAGGCCAAATGGCGATATCGGCGATGGTGTATTGATCGCCGGCGATGTACTCGCTCACCGCCAGGCGCTTGTCGAGCACGTCCAGTTGACGCTTGGTTTCCATGGCGAAACGGTTGATCGGGTATTCCATCTTGCTCGGCGCATAGGCATAGAAATGCCCGAAGCCACCGCCCAGGTACGGCGCGCTGCCCATCTGCCAGAACAACCACGACAGGCATTCAGCCCGCGCCGCAGGCTCAGTGGGAAAGAACGCGCCGAATTTCTCGGCCAGGTACTGCAGGATCGCGCCGGACTCGAACACGCGAATGGGCTCGGGGCCGCTGCGGTCCATCAGCGCCGGGATCTTGGAATTGGGGTTGACCTCGACAAAGCCACTGCCGAACTGATCGCCGTCACCGATCTTGATCAGCCAGGCGTCGTATTCCACGCCGCTGTGCCCCAGGGCCAGCAACTCTTCCAGCAGGATGGTGACCTTCTGCCCATTGGGCGTGGCCAGGGAATACAACTGCAGCGGGTGCTTGCCCACCGGCAGTGCCTTGTCATGGGTCGCGCCGGCAATCGGCCGATTGATACTGGCGAAGGTGCCGCCGCTTTCGGTGTCCCAGGTCCAGACTTTAGGGGGTACGTAGTCGGTCATGCTTACGGCTCCAGAGGCATTGGCTATCAACTGAGCGCGTCAGACTAAACCAAAGACCGGGGGTGCGTCACACTCCCCTGCGCGTTATGCACGGGCACCCGCACACGCAGTGCGATCAACAATGCGGCCAGTAACATCAAAATACCCGCGCCCAGAAATACGCCGCCGATACCCGTGAAACTGAACATTGCGCCCCCGCCAGCGGCGCCCGCCGCGATTGCCGATTGCACCGACGCCACCACCATGCCACCGGCACTTTCCGCCTGATCGGGAACCGCACGGGCCACCCAGTTCGACCACGCCACTGGCACGCCACCGAAGGCCATCCCCCACAGCGCCAGCAGCATCGCTTGACCAGGCAATGACGCGGGCAGCAACACCAGGGCCAACGCCGCAACCCCCACCAATACCGGCATCAGCACCAACGTGCCGCGCGGGTTACGTACCAGCAAACCGCCGGCCAGCAGCGTACCGACGAAATTCGCCGCGCCGAACCCCAGCAACATCAGCGCCAGGCCCTCGGTCCCGACGCCCGTGGTGCTCTCCAGAAACGGTCGGATATAGGTGAACAGCGCAAAATGTGCGGTATGCACCAGCACGCAGCCGAACATGCCGATGGCAATGCCCGGGCGCAACAGCACTTCCAATACGGTGCGCAAGCGCGCCGTGCCGTTGGGGGCCAGGCGTGGCAGCGTGATGAACTGGAACGCCAGGGTGACCACCCCCACAGCCGCAGCCGCGATAAATGCGCTGCGCCAGCCATACAAACCGCCAAGATAGCTGCCCAGCGGAACGGCGACGACAGTACCCACCGCAATGCCGCTGAAGATGATCGACAGGGCGCGCGGCAGCGACGCGGCCGGCACCAGGCGCATCGCCACGGCCGCCGCCATGCTCCAGAACCCGCCGAGGGCAATACCCAGCAGGATGCGCATCAACAACAGCACCACCAGGCTGGACGAGAACGCCACCAGCAGGTTGGACGCAATCATCAGCGTGGAGAACCCCAACAGCACCAGGCGCCGGTCGATGCCGCGCGTCAGGCCGGGCACCAGCAACCCGGCGAACAAAGCCACCACCGCGGTGACCGTGACTGCTTGGCCAGCCAACGCTTCCGACACGCCCAAATCCAGGGCCATCGGCGTTAGCAGGCTGGCCGGCAGGTATTCGGCCGTGAGCAGGCCGAACACCCCCATCGCCAGGGAAAACACCGCCATCCAGGCCGGAGTGCTCGGTTCAACCCCGCAATTGACAGGGGCGTGGGACACACAATCATTCATCACAAGACATCCTCAGGCTTTAGCGAGACGATCAGTCTAGGTATCGACATCTGGATGATCTATGATTCAAACCCTTAACTTTTTGACCGAAACCCCGATGCCAGTCGACACCGCGTTCACGCTGTCTTCCGAATTGATCAACGAACTGCTGCGCAGCATGCGCCTGCGCGGCGTGCAGTACCGGCGCATCCAGGCCGGGCCGGTGTTCGGTATCGGCTTTGCGGCTAAACCGGGTCACGCGTATTTCCATTTCCTGGCCGCCGGCTGCGCGACCTTGCGAATGGAGGACGGCAGCCTCTTTGAACTGTCGGCGGGAAATGCGGTGTTTATCGCCCACGGTGGCGCGCATGCGCTGTTATCCCAACCGGATGCCCCCGTGCAGGACATCGCCAGCTTCGACGCAGCGTCGCTGGGCGATACCGTGTGTGCCGTCAACGCCTCGCCCGATGAGCCTGCCAATACCCTGCTGTTCAGCGCCTGCATGGAGTTCGAACTCGACAGCATCCAGGGCCTGGGCAACCTGATGCCGGCCTTGATGCTGATCGACGCCGGCGGCCAGCGTTACCCCGGCCTGATGCCGATCCTGGCAGTGATGGAGCGCGAAGTTTCCAGCGCCCGCATCGGCTATGCCGGCATCCTGGCGCGTCTGGCCGATGTGGTGGCAGCGATGATCGTGCGCGGTTGGGTCGAATGTGCGTGCGCCAATGCGTCGGGCCTGGCAGCCGCCTTGCGCGACAACCGCCTGGCGGGCGCCCTGCTCGCCCTGCACCAGCAACCGGGCCGCGACTGGAGCGTGGCCGAGCTGGCGGCCCACTGTCATACCTCGCGCTCGGTATTCGCGGACCGTTTCCAAGCCACCCTGGGGGTGCCACCGCTGCGTTACGTAACCGAACTGCGCATGCGCCTGGCCAGTCAATGGTTGACCCTGGAGCGCCTGCCCATCGAAGAGGTGGCGTACCGCCTGGGGTATACCTCACAGGCCGCTTTCAGTCGCGCCTACAAACGCATCACCGGGCAACCGCCGGGCGCCAGCCGCCAAGGTTTCAGAAGCCCGGCATAAGGCATGCCTCGTCGACCGACTGAGCCATGCAAGCATTGCGCGGGGCGACCGAGGAACTTTAATCTGCGAACCCATCACCCTGACAGCAATGGAGGCTTCATGAAACTGATCGGTATGCTCGACTCGCCCTACGTACGCCGCGTCGCCATTTCTCTGGATCTGTACGGGGTGGATTTCGTGCATGAGCCCTTGTCCGTGTTCCGCACCTTCGACGAATTTGCGCAGATCAATCCGGTGGTCAAGGCCCCGACCCTGGTGCTGGACGATGGCACGGTGTTGATGGACTCCAGCCTGATCCTGGAGTACCTCGAAACCCTGGCCCCGGCTGACAGGAAGTTGTTGCCCCAGCAGCCTGGCGCACTTGCCCGCGACCTGCACATCCTTGGCTTGGCCCTGGCAGCTTGTGAGAAAAGCGTGCAGATCGTTTATGAGCACAACTTGCGCCCGGCCGAGAAGCTGCACGCGCCGTGGCTCGAACGCGTCAGTGGGCAGTTGCTTGCGGCCTATGGGTTGCTGGACAAGCAGTTGGGCGACAGCGAAGCGCTGACCCAGGCGTCGATTACAGCCGCCGTTGCCTGGTCGTTCAGTCAGTTCACGGTGGCCTCGGTGGTCAAGGCCGATGCGTTTCCCAACCTGCAACGGCATGCCGAGCGGCTGGAGCAGCATCCGGCGTTCAAGCGTTACCCGATCGCCTAAGCGGCGCAGTTCAAATGTGAGAAGGGGCTGGCCCCCGATGGCAGTGGGTCAGTCACTGATGCATTAGCTGACCCACCTTCATCGGGGGCAAGCCCCCTCCCACATTGATCTGGGTTGTCTGAACTGCAGTGTTCGGCTCAGACCCAGCCGCCATCGACAATAAAGTTCTGCGCCGAACACATCGCCGACGCGTCGGAGGCCAGGAACAGCGCCATATTGGCGATATGTTCCGGCAGTACGCTGCCGGGCAGGCACTGGCTGCGCGCGATCAGGTCCTTGGCGGCGTCATCGACCCACATGGCCAGCTGTTTTTCGGTCATCACCCAGCCCGGCACCAGGGTGTTGACGCGGATGCGGTCCGGGCCCAGCTCGCGGGCCAGGGCACGGGTCATGCCGTGGGCGGCAGCTTTGCTGGCGGCGTACACCGGGTAGCCGGCGGAGGCCATCATCCAACCCACCGAACCCAGGTTGATAATCGAGCCGCTGCCGGCGCTTTTCATCATCGGCACCACGGCCTTGGCCGCAAAAAACGCGTGCTTGAGGTTGACCGCGATAAGCCGGTCGAAGGTGTCCGAGTCGACTTCTTCCAGGGTGTGACGCACATCGTTGGCAGCGTTGTTGACCAACACTGTGATCGGGCCGAGGGACTGTTCGAAGCGGCCGATGGCGGCCTTGTAGGCGATCTCGTCGGTAATGTCGCAGCAGACAAACTCCACCGCGTCCCCGCGTGAACTCAACAGCGCCGCCAGGCGTTCGCCCTGGCTTTGCGCGCGATCCACAAAACCGACCTTGGCACCCTGGGCGGCAAACGCGCGAACCATGAATTCGCCGATCCCGGAGGCGCCCCCAGACACCAATACAGTCTTGCCCTTGAGGTCGGGGTAAACGGCGTGCTCAGTACTCATACAGTGATGCCTCGCTTAATTAGTCTTATTTTATTTTACGAAACGACGGTTAAAGGCTATAAATTCGCTGTCATAACGACAAAATATCGCTATTAGTAGAACTATTCCACTCAAAACAACAAAAGGAAGTTCGATCATGAAGCACCCTCGATACCTGCTCTCCGGCCTGGCGCTGTCGATGCTGATCGCCAGCGGCGGCGTTCAGGCGGCCGGCTTGTCCAGCGAGCACAAACCCTTCGGTAAAACCAACGACGGCACGCCGGTCGAACAGTACATCCTGCGCAACAGCCACGGCATGCAAGCCACGGTGATCACCTACGGCGGCGTGCTGCAGTCGCTCAAAGTGCCGGACAAGCACGGCAAGGTCGACGACGTGGTGCTGGGCTTCGACGACGTGCAAGGCTATCAGAGCGGTACCGCGTTTTTCGGCGCCACCATCGGACGCTTCGGCAATCGCTTGGCCGGCGGTGCTTTCGAACTGGACGGCAAACGCTACCAAGTACCCCTCAACGACGGCCCCAACTCGCTGCATGGCGGCGCCCAGGGCTTCGACAAGCAGGTGTGGAAAGCCGAGCCGGTCAAGGACAAGGATTCGGTCGGCGTGAAGCTGAGTTACCTGTCCAAGGACGGTGAGATGGGCTTCCCCGGCAACCTGACCACCGAGGTCACCTACCGCCTCAACGACAAGAACGAACTGCACATCGACTACAAAGCCAGCACCGACAAACCGACGGTGCTCAACCTCACCAACCACAGCTACTTCAACCTCGCGGGTGCGGGCAACGGCGATATCCTCAAGCAGGTCGCGACCTTGCATGCCAGCCACTACACCCCGGTGAATGCTACGTTGATTCCGACCGGTGAACTGGCGCCGGTCAAGGGCACGCCGATGGATTTCCTCAAGCCGACGCCTATCGGTCAGCACATCAAAGAAGACCATCCGCAGCTCAAGTTTGCCGAGCCGAAACAAGGCGGCTTTGACTTCAACTGGGCCCTGGACACCCAAGGCGACGTCAAGCAACTGGCTGCCGAAGTCCACGACCCCGAATCCGGTCGGCGCTTGCAGCTGTACACCAGCGAACCGGGCGTGCAGTTCTACACCAGCAACTTCCTCGACGGTTCGGTGAAGGGCAAAGCCGGCAAGACGTACCTGCACTGGAGCGGGTTTACCCTGGAGACCCAACACTTTCCCGATGCGCCGAACCAGCCCAAGTTTGCCTCGACCCGCTTGAACCCCGGGCAGACCTACACCCAACACACCGTGTTCAAGTTCAGCGCTGATTAACACCGCTTTACTGTGGCAGGGCTTGCCCCCGATTGCGGAGTGTCAGTCTGCTTTTTGCTTCTGATACACCGCCATCGGGGGCAAGCCCCCTCCCACATTGAGTCCTTACAGGGCATGGAGTCAGCGGTGTTTCATGGGCTCAATCACCGCTGCCAGCACCAGCATCGAACAGCCTTACTGTGGGAGGGGGCTTGCCCCCGATTACGGAGTGTCAGTCTGCATTTTTGCTTCTGATACACCGCTATCGGGGGCAAGCCCCCTCCCACATTGAGTCCTTACAGGGCATGGAGTCAGCGTTGTTTCATGGGCTCAGTCACCGCTGCCAGCAACAACATCGAACCGCTCTACTGTGGGAGGGGGCTTGCCCCCGATTGCGGAGTGTCAGTCTGCATTTTTGCTTCTGATACACCGCTATCGGGGGCAAGCCCCCTCCCACCTTTTGATTTCACATGACCAAGGCTCAGCGTTTTTTCATGGGCTCGATCACCGCTGTCAGCACCAGCATCGATCCGCTTTACTGTGGGAGGGGGCTTGCCCCCGATTGCTGAGTGTCAGTCTGCATTTTTGTTTCTGATCTACCGCTATCGGGGGCAAGCCCCCTCCCACATTGAGTCCTTACGGGGCATGGAGTCAGCGTTGTTTCATGCGGTCGATGACCACGGCCAGCAGCAGGATGGAGCCGCG
>Ga0308171_1000385_pt1 | contig 102233 bp, 88 predicted proteins | sample PhyGR1_FD_202135 | JGI IMG/M metagenome (GOLD analysis project Ga0308171, IMG submission 202135) | Phyllosphere microbial communities from UC Gill Tract Community Farm, Albany, California, United States - DLSLSG.R1 | ecosystem: Host-associated > Plants > Phyllosphere > Unclassified | place...
CACGCCCCCGTCCTGGAGGCGCATGGAAAACACCACGTCGAACACCAAGTAGTAAGCCGCAACGCTGAGCAGCGGCTGGAGGTAGGGCCAGGAAACGCCCAAGGCCGTGCCGGCATGCCGGGCCGCGACCTCGCGGCGCGTCAGGACCCATACCAAGGCCCGAGCCTGCGCAACTGCGCGGCATTCATTCACTAAAGTCTGCATGCAATCCCAATTTTTTGAACATCTTGGTAGGCGCCACGAGTGCTTCCCCGGAGACCGCCGGAAGCTTAATACGACTTCCGTCCCACTAAGTAACTGGGCCCCTACCGCTGTCCTTTTTTGTTTTCTCACTTGGACGGCCGCTTCGACACCGGCCGAACGAACCTCCAAACGCCACTTAGTCTGGACCGAAGACTTGGAACGGCATCGTTCTATTGCCGCCTAGTCCAGAACAGTTGGTCGCTGCTCCCGTTGGCGCCAAGACTCCAGTCGGCTCAGACTGTGTATCGCAGAGCAGCCTTGACCCAATCTGCCTTCGGCCGCCGAAAGCAGTACCTGGAGTGTTCCGCTCTCTCAAGGCTTCAAGCGGATTTCGGTGGGCTTGAACCCAGCGGAGAAGGCGCTAATGGCGTCCTTGTCTACCTGCATGCCCTGTTGCAGCCGGAGCGCCTCTTCTGCGCGGGCCTGTTGCATCACGCTTTCGCGAATTTCCTTGATCAGGTCTGCTCGCACTTCATCGAAGGGTCGCACACCGGCCGGCTTACGCTCCACCAGTTTCAACACGTGGTAACCGAACTGGGTCTCCACCACGCTGCTCAACTGACCTGGCTTTTCCAAGGCAAAGGCCGCCTGCTCGAATGCGGGCACCATGCGCCCAGACTCGAAGAACCCCAGATCTCCACCACGCGCCGCGCTAGCCTTGTCAGCAGAGTTGCTCTGAGCCAGTTGCGCGAAATCGGCACCCGCCGTCAGGTCCTCCAGGAGCTTTTCAGCCTGGGCACGGGATTCAGGCGTGATTCCTGCCACCAGGATATGGCTGACCCGCACCTGTTCCTTGGCCATGAAACGGGACGGCTCGGCTTTATACGTGTCGCGAGCGAGCTTTTCTGCAACCGCGTCTGTAATTTGATGTTGCGCATCGATGCGAGCAATCCACGCATCGGAAAGCACACGGTCTCGAGCCACCTTGAGGGCGGCCTCGACCTGGGGAGTGTTGCCCAAGCCTGCGGCTTCAGCTTCCGCAGCCATGGCACGGCGCGCATACAGGTTGCCCGCTACCTGCGACACGTTGGACGAACGCGAAAGAACCTGGTCGCGTGCTTCGGCAGGCACCCGCTCTTTCGCATCAGCCAACACATCGTAACTGCTGACGCTGATCGCTTTTCCATGGGCGAGCACTGCGGGTGCTGTCTGCGGTGCCGTAGCCGCTTGTTCCACGACAGGTGGAGCATTAGTGGGAGCCGCCCCCTTGGTCATCGGAGTTTGGGCCATTGCCGATGACCCCAGCAAAGAAAGAAGGACAACCGTAGCAGCAGTAACCGAAGGGTGGACAGGGCGCATAGCTTTATTCATCGTTCCATCAAAGCAAGGAAATAAAAAAAGGCGGGGTAAACCCCGCCTTTTTGATTGCAAAACTGCAATTCAGTGCCCCGCTAAGGGGCCTAAATATCAGTTCGTAGGCGCAACCACGCGCGTGAAGCGGTGAGGCCAGGTGATGCCGAAGTTGCCGGAGATACCACCGCCCACATTGGGGTTGGTCAGCTTCGTGAACGAAGAGCCCAGCACTGGCAGGCCAGGACCGCCGTTGGTCGTGGTGATCACGCCCCAGCCGTTTTCCGAGAAGCCACCCGTCAGGGTTTGACGGGCAACGTTGCCACCCAGAACCGAAGCGCCGCCATCCTTGAACGCCAACACGCTGGTTTCGCCGCAGAACGCGAAGCGAGCAACGCTAGCAGGCGTACCAGGCGAGAAGATTGGCTCAGTCGTAGCAGCCTCTGGGCCTTCTTCGCGGTCACGGAACACTTGGGCGTCGGAGTTCACGCAAATGTTACCAACCAGGTCCACGCTGGTGTTGTTCGGACGGAACCAGTCAGCGGCCACGAAGGGCGTGACACCGGCGCCTGTAGCCGTTTGCCCATTGGCCAGAACGGAGAACAGACGGTAGCTAGGAGCGTTCAGACCGGTCAGCGTTTGGCCACCTTGGCCCGTGGCCGTAGCAGCGTAGTTAGCCACAACGCTGTAACGACGGGTAGGCATGGAGAACACCCAGTCAGTCTTAGCGGTGATGACGGCATCGGTAGCGTACTGGTTGGTGATCGACGTAGCAGCCAGGGCGGTCGTCAGCAAGTTAGCTTGCGTCAGGGGACCGCGACCGGGGGTTGCGGCGTTGTCGCTGTTAGCCGTCGTCGTGTAAGGCGTCGACATGTCGGGCAGGTCGTAGTTGGCAGCCCGCACCGTGGCAGACGTCAGTGCAGTACCATAATCCGCCGTGTTGTCCGTGGTGGTTGCAGGGCGTGCATTGGTACGGAACAGCGGGTCAGCAGTGAAAGCGTTGATGGCGGTGGCAGGGGTAGCACCAGTGACAACAGATTCGCTGGTCTGCGGGAAGTGGACAAAGTTACCACGTGCAGCGACTTCACCATCTGTCGTTGCAACCACAGAGGTGGAGGCTCCGGAGAATGTGGTGGTCTGAGGCACGTTGATGATGTACCAATCGCCAAGCAAGCCGGTAGTAGGCGTATTGAAGCCAGCGCGAGCAGCCGTATCTTGATCGTTGTAAGCCGTGATTGCCGTGGTGTTCAGCAGCGTACGAGCAGCCGAGCCAGCCAACGAGCAAGGAGCAACGCCGTTCACGTGCTTAATGGCAGTGTACAGAGCGGTAGCCGTTTGGCCGGTTGCGGGACCAGGAATGTCAGCCATGTTGAACAGCTCAACATAACCTTCACGGGTCTGGTTGGCCTTGTCAGCAGCAGCCAGGTTCGGGTTCAGACGGGCGGTAACAAACTTCTGGGGCACGTTCTTGGTCAGGGCAGGCACCGTGCAGCTGTTGTCAGCCGTGGTGATCTGCGCCACACCGTCAGAACCTTGCGTCACGGCAGCGGTCCACACGTCGCCGGGCGACAGGAACAACTGGAAGTCCAGAATATCGTCAGAGTTGGAAGCGCTGCGGAAACGCACCTTGACGGCCTTGCCGTTCACGGTATCGGTGTTCACCACGTGGAAAACGCTCATGTTGTTGTTCTGAGCGTTGAAGTATGGCACCAGCAGGTTGTGACCCACACCAGCGTCAGAAATACGCAGGGTGGTTGCATTGGTCGTGGTCATCTGACCTGCGCCCACAGCAGCGGTGTTACCGTTCCAGGTGCCGTTACCAGGAACGACGCCAGCCGAGGCAGCACCTGCCAGGCCCAGGCCACCAATCATGGCAGCAATGCTCAGAGCCAGAACATTTTTCTTCATACAAGGAACTCCAGTTAAAAAAGTTGGTAAGCGCAACTACCACGATTGATTACGCCGAGGAATGTTAGCACAGCGTACGAAGCGGGAGACTACCAGGGAAACTGTAAAAAAAAACGTTGTTGATGAAATGCAACACAGCGACGCAAGTACGGTCGAACTACGTCGCAAAGGCGCCTCAAGGGGCCTCGTAATGCCACCAGTTTCCGTCCTCCAGCACCCAGACGTCGTCCGAGTACATCTCGATTGGCTGCATGTCCTTGATGGCCATGGGAGGGAACACTTCCATCTTGATGCGGGCCACACACCGCTCGGCTTCGCACGACACACTGTCCACGGCCACCGATTTGGCGCCCAGACCGGCGAACCTTGTGCGGTACTGCTGGAAAGTGCGCAGTTGCCGGTGGGATGGCGTGGTCAGCTCGTAGGCTTTGTCAATGCGCCCGTCCAGCCTGGCTTGCCAGAACTCACTTGCCCGGCTCTTGACGGAGCCCTCCGGCCCGCCAAAGGTCGCGCAGCCAGCCAAAAGGGTTGCCGCGCATGCAACAGCCAATGCCGTCGCCGCTCGCGAATACGAAAAGGTAACAATTCTCATGGTTTTCTTCCTCAAGGGTTGCAGCAGGAGCGATGCACGCGGCACCGAATCCGGAACGAGGTCATTGTGGAGGCAATGGGTTGATGGACAAGGGCAACGTGGTGGCAGGGTTGCTGCTTTGCGTTCTGGGGTTGCGCTCTTCGATGGCACGCAAACCGCGCAACCGATCACGCAAGTCTTCGCTAACTTCCCGGATCTCGGGGTCGGTGCGAACGACTCGAGGCGTGAGAACCACCAATAGTTCCGTCCTCGCGCCATTACGCGTGTTGTTGCTGAACAGGTTGCCCACCAACGGGATGTCCTGCAACAGCGGAATGCCACGCTTGCCCGAGGAGTCCGAGTCGGTAATCAACCCGCCCAAGACCACGGTTTCCCCCGAACGCACGGCGACCTTGCTGTTGATCTGCCGTTGGAGGAAGGTGGGTTGCTCTGCATTGCTGCCTGCCGCCGTGTCTGTCAGCGACTGATCGATCTGCAGCGTCACGAGATTGCCAGCGTTGACGGAAGGCGTGACGGCGAGATTGACCCCGGTATCGCGGTACTGAAAGGACTGTGTGCTGGCACCGGTCGGGTCTCTGAGCAATTGAGACGGGACGGGCACCTGATTACCGACTGACATGATGGCCACGTGATTGTCCAGCACCATCAACGATGGGTTGGAGACCATCTTGACCAGGCCCTTGGTGGCCAGCGCATCGAGAACGACGCGAACATTGCCGTTGGCCAGAGAGTAGGTGAAACCCTCGCTCGCACCCACACCGGGCAAACTGGTCCCAGCCGCGCGGGCCGCGCTTGAAAACAGGCCGTTTCCGTCGAAGCGCCCCACCCCTCCGTTGAATGCCCACTGCACACCGTACTTGAGAGTGTCGTTGAGAGTGACTTCAATGATGGATGCATCGATCAGCACCTGAGTCGGTGGCAAGTCCAACCGCTTCAAGGTTGGCTCGATCTTGGCGAACTCACTCTTCGTACCCCAAACCAGGATGGAGTTGTTCAACTCGTCCGCCATCACGCGGATGTTGCCGATCAAAGCAGTCGATGAGCCCTGGCCTGCAACGCCCCGGGCACTGTTGGCATTGCCCTGGCCGAACTGCCCTCCGGAAGTCCGATTACCGAAGGCGCTGTTGCTGCCAAAGCCACCCGAGCTGCCATAACCCGAATTGCCGAAGCCGGAGTTGCCGAAGCCGGAACCACCGAACCCAGAGTTGCCGAAGCCCGAACCACCAAATCCGGAATTGCCCTGGCCGTAGGAATTGCCGAAGCCGCCCCCCAGGCCAGGAGCGACTCCGCTATTGGCCACTGAACCACTACCTGCCATGCCGCCGAAAATTCCGCTCAGCACCCCCGCCAAGTGACGCGCATTCCCGTTTTGCACCTTGTAGATATGGAGTTGCGGCTCGGCTCCGTTGTCGACCGGTTGATCCAGCTTTTCGATCCAGCGGCGCGCTTCTTCCAGGGCCGACGCTCGGGGCGTGACTACCAGAATGCTGTTGAGCCGCTCGACCGGGACGATACGGACGCCAGCAAAGAAAGTGCCGGCGGAGTTGATAGATCCACCCGTTCGGGCGTTGGCACCGGGCGCTTGCCCGGCAGCGCCCGCAGCAACGGCAGACGAGCCGCTGCGCGCCGCCGAAGACCCGGCGGAAGCACCGGCAGTTGCCGCCTCCCCCCCGCCACCCGTCATGAGCCGCATGGCGGCTTCGACGTCTTCGATGGAGATGTTCTTGAGTGGGAACATTCCCACCGACATACCCTTGAGCAGATCCACGTCGAACGTGTTGACCAGGTCAAGCCACCCCTCGGCCTGGGTGCGCGTTCCGGTCATGACGAGCATGTTGCGCAGTGAGTCCACCCGCACGATGGCTTCCGCAGGCACCATGGGCCGGAGGATGGACGCCATCTCGGCGGCGCCGATGTACTGCAACGGAATGATGATGGCGCCATAACCAGGAGGCAGTGGCGCACTCTTGCTGGCCTGACGAATGGTCCCGCCGATGCCGCGCAACAGTTCGGGCTTTCCGACGTGATAAGTGCCACGCGCGTCGCGCAACATGGCCAGGCCATTGGCCTGCAGGGCACTCTCCAGCAAGAACACCGCCTGGTCAGGCGGGATGGCCGATCGCGTGGACAGCGTGACAGAACCCACCAAGGGTGGGTGAAGCACATAGGGTGTCTTGAGGATGTCGCCCAGCAGGGTTCGCACGACCTCTGCCACGGGGGCATCCTCGAAATTGAAGGTGAGAGGCGCCCCGGTGATCGGGGGCACGTCCTTGGCCGGAGCGACGACGATGTCGTTGCCGCGCATGAAACGTGGCTTGGACGTGTCTGCACCATCTCGGTCGGAAAGCGTGACCGCCTCTTGCGCGGCGGCCGTAGGTGCGGCCTGCGCTCCTGGCGCGGCCAGGCCGCTTTCCGAAAGGGACGGATTGGCCTGCGCGCCTGCGTTGCCCGCCAGCGCGGCGCAAGTCAAAGCAGTAAGGGCGTAACGGGGGAAAGTCATGTCTGCTATACCGATCATCACGATGGGAACGGGCGCGGCGCCTATGAGCTGCCGCCGAATGTAGGCTGCGGAGGGGGCGGCGGCGCATTACCCCTTGCACCAGCACTCTGCTGATTGGCCGGAGCAGCTTGCGGCGGTGGTGCGTTGACCGCAGAGGGCGCACCTGCCGGGCTGGGCTCGTAACTCATCGCCGGGACGGAAAACGCCGAGACGGGAGACCCACGTACAGCGCGCCCTCCACCCGTCGAGCCAACTGGTGCAGTTGCGCCATTGGCAGCCTCACCGGCGCCCGTTTGCAGCAGCGAGCGCTGCAGTGTCAGAACGCGCTGCTGCCCGCCCCGCACAAAGGTCGCCGACTGGCCCTGGATGGCTTTCAATGTCCAGCCGTCTACCAGATCGTTGATTTGTGCACGTTGCTGCTTGCCCGCGACCAGAATGATGACACCCCCAGCGCCGTTGCCCTGGAACATGCCAGAGATGCGGGCCGTGCTCAGGTTGTCGGGCGGAGGCGGAGGCTGCGCGGCCTCCGGCGGTGGTGGCGGCGGGGGTGGCCGGCGGGTCACGGAAAATATGGGCCGATCCAGCATGGCGACGAAACGACTGGTGTCGGCCGACCCGACGCCGGGAAGCGTTGGCAACATGGCTTGGTAGTCGGCACGCAATGGCTCAGGTGGCACCCAGGTGCCGTTGCGCACGGTGCCGTCGGGCCGAAACCACAAAGCCGCCAGGACCAGGGCAAGGCCGATCGCAAGGCCGGTGAGAAGGTGCAATGCGTAACGCTTCATGGGCGCTCCCGCAACACGCTGATGCCAAACTGAGCCGACAGTTTAGGAGCGAATTTGGGATTGGCGACCGCCAAGCCACCGATGACCTGAATGTCGAGATCGTCCAGGATCATGATGGGCATCTGGCTGCTGAGCACAGCCAGGGCACTTTGCACGGCAATGAGATCGCCATCCGTTCGGAATGTGACAGGGATGCGGTCGAAGCCCTTTTCCTCCTTGGGTGGAAGCACCTGGCTGCTTCTGATTTGCAGGCCCGCGGCGCTGAAGATGTCGCGCACCTTTTGCTGCGCCACGTTCCCGGTTTGGTTGGAGTCTTGCGTTGCAGGGTAGATGTATTGCGCGCGCATCTGGTTGGCTTTGGCCAGCACGCTCGCAATCTCTTCCCCCTGCGCTTGCAAACCGAGCATGCGCGCATGGCGCGGCTCGAGCTTGGCCATGTTGTCCTCGGCCCAACGATGCTTGCCGAATACGTACCAACCGGCTACCGCCAGCGGCGCCAACACCAGCAACAGGCTGCCGGCCACCAACGCCCATTCGCGCATGCGTAGTTTCTTCATTACCGCGCCTTTCCACCGGCAGGGGCTGCTGGGGCGGCAGGAGCAGATCCGCCGAATGTCGCACCTCCACCGAACGTGGCGCCGCCGCTGTCTGCAGCCGCCTTGCCCGCTGCGGGTGCAGCAGCCGGCGCCGGTGTTGCCGTTGCAGGCGGCGTGGGTGCGGCAGGCGGTCCAGCAGACCCGGCGGTTGCAGCACCCGTCGCAGAAACGGCGGCTGCCGCTGGTGGATTGGCAGCCACTGCGCCAGCAGCCGACGCAGCCGCAGGCGGCACCACCCCGAACTCCTTCAGGTCGAGCATGAATTCGATGACAAACGTTTCCTTGGTCGACGCGCCGACGCGCGTCGCGGGGCTGGGCGCCTTGACGTCGCGCAAGCCGGGCTGTTCGCCCAGCAGTTGCATCAGGGCGGACGCATTGCCCGCAGTGCCCGACAGCGTGACCTTGCGGCCTTGCAGCTTGAAGCTTTGCACGGCCGTGTCGTCAGGCAGCAGGCGCGTGAGCATGTCGAGCACACGTAACGGCTCTACACGATCAGCGACGGACTCCGACAGCGCGCCGAGCTTCTCGATGGACTTCATCATCTCCTCGCGCTGCCGCACTTGCGGCGCCACCTCCTTGGCCAGGGCATCGTGCGCGGCAAAAGCCTGCAGCGCACGCATGCGCAACTGCAGGGTCGGGGTGACGGCCATCGCCAATAGCAGCACGGCGATCAACGCGAGCAACGCATATCCAGCACGACGGAAGCGCCGGCCATAAGCCTTGCGTGCGGCTTCGCCGTACCCCCGCAGAACGATCGGCGAACCCGCAGCACCGCGCACCCAGACTTCATAGTCGGCGATGGCACCCAGCCGCGATGCCTGCGACGCCGCATATTCCGCCACCTGCTTGCGTGATGCGATCGCCACGTCCGCAGTAACCCCGCCACCCACACCAGGACGGGTGGCGTAGCCCCACACCAAGTCATCCGCAGGAAAGGGGCTGATGGACCGGGCCTGCAGTGCCACGGCGCCTTCCAGATCGCTGGCGCCGAGCCGCGGCAACGCCATCGAGCGCCGCAGCACCAAGTCTTCCGGCACTTCGAGGGCCGTGAAGCTGGACTTGAGTCGGCCGATGGGCTGCGCGTGTCCCACACCGGCGCACCAGAACGACTGCCCGCCATCTGCATGCAGCAGCACGACTTGGGGTTCGGGGGTCAACCATGACAGCGCGGGCGATTCGCTCACGCTGGCCCAGGCCTGCCGAGTGTCTCGCCACAGCGCACGAAGATCGATGCCCAGGAAACGGGCGTCGGAGGAAAGGGACGGCATCTGTTATGGGGTAGTTGCGCGTTGGACAGGCTCAACACTGCGGAGGATGCGAAAGGTATGCCACGGGGCACCATCGGGGACACGTGCGTCCAGGGCGACGTTGCGAGCGACGCGCACCATCGACCCATCACCCATGGGAACTCTCGCCTGCACTCGGAATTGCCTCACTGCGGAAACGTCTGTCAGCGACCCATCGATAGACGAAGTGTCGACCCCCACTTGGCCCGCAGCTCTTCTGGATGCGATCTGTGCCGCAGCGCCTGCGTTGCCTCCGGTCAATACCTGCAGCACCTCAGGAGGTGCCGCCATCGGATTCACACGGCCCGAGCCGCGCAAGTCGGCCGTCAAAAGGCCAGCGAGTCTAGCATAGAGGTCGTAGTCGATACCGGGCACCCTGAGCAGGTCCTCCTCCGCCTCGAAGCGCTGGCGACCACCTCGCGCATCGGGGGTGTCGCGCACCGTGATAACGGCCTGCGCGGCCGCCTGGGCGGCTGCAGAGGGCAGCCCACCGGCCACTGCGAAGAGGCGCTCCAGCAGTGGCGCAGGCGCCGCATTGATGTCGATATAGCCGTTCAGGGGAATGACTTCCACCTGCATCGAAACACCGCGGTAGACCACTTGCGACTGCACCGCCTGCGACACCGGCTGGTTGTTGGCAAGCAGCGCTTGCAGGGCGACCTGGATCGCGCCGTCTCCCATCGCCTGCGCCTGCACTGACTGGCGAGACAGTGACATCATGCGTGCCTCGTCCCGGATGGAACGCGTCAACCCCGTCGCCAGCACGCTGAGTGACGCCACGATCCACAGCACCGCGATCAGCGCCACGCCGCGCATCGCGGGCCGGTGGGGAGCAGCGCAGCAGGGCGCCATGCCGATGCGGCCCATGCTAGCGCCCCCCAAAAGTAGGTTCGTTGGAACGGGGGTCGCTGGCGGGCATGACGCGAAGCGGCACGATGAGCTCGGGCCAATCGCCAGTTTCCGCTTGCACCGAGACCAGCACCCGCTGCGGCAGCACGTCGACTTCCTTCCAAGCAGCAGACCATGCCGGCGGCTCGTAACGCGCGTCTTCATACTGAATCGCCAGTCCTGTGGCGCCGGTCATCAGGATGTAGGACTCGGCACCGCCCCAGTTGGGTGGCGTGGCGGTGTCCACCCACGGGGTGTACTGCAGAACCAGTGCGCCATCGACCAGCCCCAGACGAAAGTGATACCGACCGCCGGCGCCATAACGGCCGGGCATGACGCCGACCCACGCCAGTTGCTGGGCCTGCCCCTGGAAAAAGAACTGGCTGGCGCCGGCGGGCACCAGCCCCGCGATCTTCTGCCCGGACACCCGCTCCAGAACCGACCGCAAGAAGCCCTGCGCCACACGCAGGTCATCTGCCTGTTGCAGACGGGAGTCCACCCGGCTTTCCGTCTGCGCTGCCGTGCGCAACGCGGACCCCAGCGCCAGCATGATGAGCGACAGCAGCGAAATCACCACCAACAGTTCCACGAGAGTGAAACCCGGCGCAACGCGACGGCAACTCCCGTCCCCAAAGCGGCGTGGCGAGGAAAGAGGACGGCCTTGGCCCGCAGCGAAATCGACGCGAGTCATCGTGTAAACCCCGTTTCGGGCGGCTTGCGCTGCGGCCGCAGCGTCGCAAGCTCGAAGCTGCGGTCGCGCTCGCCATCGAACCAGTTGACGACGATTTCGACCTCATGGAGCGGAGGAATGTCGGGCCCCGACAGGCCTGTGCGGTACGGCGCGGAACTGACCTGCCAGCGGTATCCACCGGATTCGCCCGATTGCCGCCAGCCCTGCTCGGGCACCGCGTCGCGCAGCGCCATGATGGATTCGGCCAGCAACACAGCACGCTGGTAGCGCTCCACATCGCCCGCGCTGCGGGCACTGCCGCCCATCGCGCGATAGAGCATTCCAAGCGCCAGCGCCATGATGGCGAAGGCGACCAGCAACTCAAGAAGCGTCAGCCCGCGCTGACGCGCATAGCGCGTCATGGGGTCAGAGCCTCCTGGCTTACCCGGCCAGAAAGCCAATCCACGCGCAAACGCGTACCGACCTGTGGCGAACGCAGTATTTCGATACTGCCGCCGGTGGCACCACCGCTCGGGAGAAACAGGATGGAGGCCTTGCCGTCCGTACCCAGCTCGCGACCGGCGACGATGGCCCGCAGCTGCAGCGGCTCTGGCAAGGGCTTTCGCGCTTCATCCACGCCATAAGACCTCGCCTGCAGATCCACCGTGAACCGCACATCCCGGCCTTCAGCCATGGCAGTACCCCTGGCGGCACGCATCTGGCTGAACATGGTGCGGACCGCATCGCGGTACTGCGACGATTCACGAAAACGTTCGAACGCGACCGGCACCAGCCCGATGACCAAGGCCAGGATCGCAAAGACCACCAACAGCTCTACCAACGTAAAGCCGCGCGCGCGACGCATGCTGCCAACGAGACTGAAAAAGAGAGAGCAGCGGGCTTACTGGGTGTTCCGGATGTCCGCGGCTTCGCCGTCACCGCCGGGCGCACCATCGGAACCCAGCGACAGGATCTCGATGCCGCCATTCGCACCGGGACCGGTGTAGCGATAGGCGTGGCCCCATGGGTCCGTAGGCACGCCGCCCTTGAGATAAGGGCCTGCCCAGCCATTGACGGCGCCAGGGCGCTTGACCAGCGCTTCCAGCCCTTCTTCGGTAGTGGGATAGCGGCCGACGTCGAGCTTGAACAACTCGAGCGACTTGTCGAGGTCGGCAATCTGCACGCCCGCGGTCTTGGACTTCGCGCCACCGAGCTGATTGAGCACACGCGGGCCGACCAAGCCGGCCAGCAGCGTCAGGATGGCCAGAACGACCAGCAGTTCGATCAGGGTAAAACCGCGCGCGGACCGGCGGGAGGGCATCTGGCCGACGGTACGGCTTGCACGGGATTGCGCCATGAACACGGCTCCTTCAGTAAACCAAAAATTATACGGCGAGGTCATTGATCGACAGGATGCCCAGCAGGATCGACACGATGATGGCGGCGATCAGCACACCGAGCACCAGGATCAGCACGGGCTCGACCAGGGTCAGCAGCCGTTTGATACCGGTTTCCACTTCACGGTTCAATATGTTGGACAACTCCAGCATCATGGGCCCGATCCGCCCGGTCTCTTCGCCCACGCGTATCAGGTTGATGGCGAGCGGCTCGAAGATGCGGGTGGCCGAAACCGCCTGCACGACCTTGCCGCCTTCCTTCACGATAGGGGCGACCTTCCCGAGGGATTGTTGAAGCACGGTGTTGCCCACGGTATCGGTGGCAATGTGCAGCGCCGTCAGCATTGGAACGCCGTTTCCGAGCAGGGTGCCGAGCGAACGGGAAAAAAGTGTCAACTGATATTTCAAGGTCAGGCGGCCGACGAGCGGCAGGCGCAGCAGCCATGCCTGCCACCACGCGCGTCCGCCAGGAGAGCGGAGCCAGCGCATCGTCAGCGAGCCCAGGCCGACCAGCAACACCGCGATGACCAGCCCGTAACTCTTGAACGCATGGCCCAACGCCATGACCCACTGGGTCGGCAAGGGCAGCGCATCGCCCATGTCGGTGAACAGCTTCTCGAACTGCGGAACGACGAAGCCCAACATCGCGATGAGCGAGAGCACTGCCACACCCAACAAGATGGCAGGGTAGATGGTGGCGGAGATCACGCTCTCGCGCAGGGCGCGTTGCCGCTCCATGTGTTCCACCAGACGCTCCATCACCGCAGACATCTGCCCGCTGGCCTCCCCAGATCGAATCATGTTGATGTAGAAATCGCCGAAGAGCTCGCGGTGGGCCGCCAATGCCCGGCTGAGCGGCGTTCCACCCTTCACGGCGTCGAGCACGCCCTGCAGCATCGCGGCCACGCTGGGCTTGTAGCTCATCTCGATCAGCACACGCAGCGCGTTGTCGAGCGCCAGCCCCGCCCGCAGCATGATGGAGAGTTCAGAGGTCAGCGCCAGTACGTCCGACGCCTTGACGGGGCTCTTGTCCACCCGCCCCTTGCGCACCGGCGCGATGGCCGCCGCGCCTGCGGCCGTGGTGGCCGAAGCGCCCTTGCCCACCGCCGCGCCAGGCATGGCGCCTTCGACCACGGACAAGGGCGTCACTCCCTGCTCGCGCAGCACTTTCAGCACCGCGGCCTCGGTGGCCGCATGCAGATGGCCTTCGGTGATCTTTCCGGCGGCGGAAACGCCCCGCCATGAGTAATCAGGCATCGGACTGGTCCTGTGTCACCCGCGCCAGTTCATCCAGCGTAGTCATGCCTGCAGCGACCTTGCGCAGTCCGTCTTCATAAAGATTGAGCATGCCCGCCTGCGAGGCCAGGGCGTTGAGCGCATTGGCGTCACGCCCCTCGATGATGGCGCGCCGCATGGGTTCATCCAGCACGAACAACTCGTGAATACCCGTTCTGCCCCGGTAACCCGACTGCCTGCAGTGCTCGCAGCCCACGGCACGGTAAACAGGCTGCCCCAAGGCAGAAAACCGGCTCAGGCCCGTCCGCTCGCGTATCTCGGGCCCGGGCTCGTAAGCCTCCTTGCATTGCCCGCACAAGGTGCGCACCAGCCGCTGGGCCAGCACGCCGTTGACTGCCGAGGTGATGAGATAACTCTCGACGCCCATGTCCTGCATGCGGATCACCGCACCGGCCGCCGTGTTGGTGTGCAGCGTCGACAGCACCAGGTGCCCGGTCAGCGCAGACTGCACGGCGATCTGGGCCGTCTCGCCGTCCCGCATTTCCCCGATCATGATGATGTCGGGGTCCTGCCGCAGGATGGAGCGCAGCGCGTTGGCGAAGGTCAGGTTGATCTGGGGGTGCACCTGGATCTGGTTGATACCCTCCAGTTGGTACTCCACCGGGTCTTCCACCGTGATGATCTTGTTGGCCTCCGCGTCGATCTTGGAGAGGGCCGCATACAGCGTGGTCGTCTTGCCGGAGCCGGTCGGGCCGGTTACGAGCAAGATGCCGTGGGGCCGAGCCAGCAACTCGTTGAAACGCCCCAGCGTGTCTTTCTCGAAGCCCATTTTTTCCAGATCGAGCCGCACGCTGGCACGATCCAGCACCCGCATCACCACGCTTTCGCCGTGTACGGTGGGGACCGTGGACACCCGCAGGTCGAGTTCGCGGCCCTTGACGCGGGTTTTGATCCGGCCGTCCTGCGGCAGGCGGCGCTCGGCGATATCGAGGTGGGCCAGCAGCTTGACCCGGGAGTTCACGGCAGCGCTCAGGCGGGGCGGTACCAGCTCGCCTGTGTGGATCACACCGTCCACGCGGTAGCGCACATGCAGTCCGTCGTCGAACGGCTCCAGATGGATGTCCGATGCGCGAAGATCAATCACGCGGCCGATAATGCTGTTGACGAGCCGGATCACCGGTGCCTCGCTGGCCAGATCCTTCAGATGCTCGACGAAGTCGCCGCCATCGGTGCCATCACCGAATCCGTCATCCGCGTCGTCGCCCTCGGCCCCCTGCTCCTCGGCCGGTTCGGACAAGGCCTTTTCGATGTCGCTGTCCAGTGCCAGGTGCGGGATGATCGCGTGGCCGGTGGCCAACCGCAACGCCTTGACCACGAAGGCATCCTGCGGGACCGCCATGGCGACATGCAGGCGCCCCTCGGACAGCCGCAGCGGATAGACGCTGTTGGCGTGCAGGAATTCTGGCAGCAGGCCCTCCACCTCAGGCATGAGCTCCGGGAACTCGCCAGCCGTAACGATGGGCACGTCCAGTTGCCGTGACAAGGCCTGAATCACGTCCGATTCGGACACCAACCCCAGCCGCACGAGAACGCGGCCCAGCATGCCGCCCATCTCCTGCTGCGCCGAAAGCGCTCGCTCCAGATCGCGGGCACTCAGCTTGCCTGATTGGACGAGCAACTCCCCCAACGCAGGACGCAAGGTGGGCGTCGGATCTACCAAGGGGTCTATACGTTCAGGAAGGGTATGCGTCGTCATGGGGTATGCAAAGGCTCGCCGTGAGCGGCGCCGCGTGCGGTCGAGCGCGCGGAACGGGTGCAAGTGTAGCTGCGGCCACCACGCGCCCTCCCGAGAGCGGGCACCGCCATGTGCACCCTAGCCAGACAGTGGAACGCTTCGCTTAAAGTCGGAGGCAACCCGGGACGCTCTTCACGAACGGGAGGGCTGCAAACCGCTGCGGGTTCGTCCGCTCTGCGATCTTGCAGAGGTTCGCGCCCGACCTGCAAATGCTTCGCCTTTGCTCATCGCGCCACTCAGCAGGCACCTGACGCCCGATTCGTGAATGGCTTTCCAGCCGATCCCTTGCAATCACCCACAGTCCGCCCATGCACAGCTCCACCCGACGAATCGTCCTTCATGCTTCTATGGCCATCGCAGCCACTGGCGTCGTGCTGGCGGGCGCGGGCGGAATGTGGCTGCTACAGCGGCATGCCACGCCAGATGCCCCCCGAGCGGACCGTCTGCTTCTGGCGCCCATGATCGGCATCATCGAGCCGTGCGTACTCTCGCCAGAATCCCTTCCAGGTTCGATGCAGGATCTGGCTGCCCGCTGCCAAGGGCCCCAAGGTTCGGCGGCGGCGTTGATCGAATCGACCCTGACGAGCATGCAGCCCGAGCGGGCGCCTTCGGCGCGCGAAGACCTCGGATACACCTTGCCGGTACCGCTGCTCCAGCTCTTCCAACAGACGGCGCAGGGGGCATGGCAGATCGACGAGGAGAAAGTAGGCCGGCTGGTCCGCACATTGCGCGACAGCCCCCGGCCGGCGATCCTCTATTTGTTCTCCACGCATTTCTCGGCGGACGCCCCCATCGAGAAGGTTTTGTCTGCGGATCCCGCCAACATGGGGCGCACCCGCGATGGTGCGATGGGGACCGACGACTATTACGACTCGAAGGTTTACAACTGGTCTTTCGCGACCACTCACAACACCTTGACGCAAAGGCGTGTGCAGGCCGTACGTGCAGTGCTGGACGCCACGTGCCAATTGCCCGAGAAAGACCGAGCAAAAATTCGGGGTGTGACGCTCTTGGGCGAGTTGCATCACCTCTTTCCCAATTTTCAGGCGGGCATGGGGTTCGACGGCCGGTATCGCGTTACTGACTACAGCCCGGCATCCATCGAAGGTTTTCGCCAGTACCTCTCGGCCGAATTCGGCAACATCGACTCGCTCAACCGCGCCATGGGAAGTGACTATGCGGCTTTCTCAGAGGTGGATCCCCCGTCCCGCGACATACGCACGGAGCCGTTGCGTCGTTATGCCGAACACATCGATGCGTTCGCGCACGGCACGCTTCCGATTTCTGGCTGGGCGCATGTCGAGGGTGTCGACGCGGGCCGGCCTGCATGGGTCCATCTCTATCGCAACGGTCAATTTGTCGGCAAGACTGCAGTGCAGCTCGGGCGGCAGGACGTTCTGGCAGCCAAGCCGGAGTTCGGAGACGCCAACACCGGTTGGCGCATGGATCTGGATTTCACCCAACTGCCGGCAGGCATCCATCAGCTGGACATATTTCTGGAGGTGCGACCCGGTACATTGGCCCACTTAGGGCGCCGCGACGTGGCGATCATGGACCGGCAGCAGACAACACCGCAGCGCCAGCCGCAGGCAACCTTGCCGTCAAGCCGGCCTGCTGGCCCTGAGTTGCAGTCGCACATCGATACGCCGCAGGATGCGTCTTCCTATTACTACAACCCTCTGGTTCCGCTATGGCATGCGTATCGGGCTCGGCAAGTGGTGGACTATCTGCGGTATTTCGAGCACGAGGTCGCCAACTCGTGCCTGGTGGACGTGCCCCGCTACACCCACCAGATCGTGCCGTTCACCAACCCGAGCTGGGACGGCAACAAGTTCGCGATCCAGGCATCGCTACGACCTTTGGGATCCATTCGCCTGGGCGTGAGCCTTTATGGCGAGCCCACTTATGGACGTTCTTATTTCGACTGGCTGGCCGGCAGCGGCCATAGCCGCTATGGGATCACTGAATTTCACCCGTTGAAAGCTATGGATCCCGCCTCACTGCAGCGCATCTTCGACGCGCATTCACGGCACGGCGCGGACTTTATTTCATTCTTTGCCGAACCGCGGTGGAACGGTGCGCTGGTTCCACGAGGGCACAACATGTTCTCTTTCGACCCGGACAATCCAAAATTCGGGTCGGACCGTCTCTACCAGTCCGTGCAACGATCACTGGCGGCGACTAGCCGTTGATGGGCGTGCCCACCGTCACCGGGCAATTCCCTGTCCGGTGACTCATTTCAGGCAAATACTTCCGCTTGACTGAGAGGCACGCCCTTCATGTCCTTGGCCGACAAACTGGGCGCGCCTTCGAAATGCCAGTCGATCGCCAAGTCGGGATCGTCCCAGGCGATGCTGCGCTCGTACTCAGGTGCGTAGTAATCTGTGGTCTTATAGAGAAAATCAGCGGTGGGACTGAGAACGACGAAGCCGTGGGCAAAGCCTGGCGGCACCCAAAGCTGGCGGCGATTCTCTTCGCTGAGCTCCACCCCCACCCACTGACCAAAGGTGGGTGAACTTCTCCGGATATCTACCGCCACGTCAAACACTGCGCCGCTTACCACACGCACCAACTTCCCTTGCGGCTGACGCACCTGGTAATGCAACCCTCTCAACACCCCGCGTGAACTCCGGCTGTGGTTATCCTGCACGAACTGGTACTCACTGCGGGTTGCCTCATCAAACTGCTTCTGATTAAAGCTCTCCATGAAGAAACCTCTCGCATCGCCGAACACTTTGGGCTCGATGATCAGGACTTCAGGAATGCTTGTAGCGGTTATCTTCATGAACTATTCACTTTGTTGGACTAATGACCTTACTCGGCGCCATGGCTCCGCACTTCTCTGACCGAGAAGTGCTGTGGAGCCGAGCCTTGTAGATAAAATTTCATCATCTGCTCATATGCGGACTCAAGATCGTGAGTGAACCCTGCCGCATCGAACAATGCGGAGGTGGATTTCTTCTGCACCAATCTATTTTTGAGGGTCTGCAAGCGTACGGGATCTAATGCCAGTTCCCGAGCCAGACTTTCGTACTCATGCAGACTGTGCGTGATCAGCTCTGGCATTTCCATCGTGTTGAGCAAACTGGCGGCCACACGGCCTGCAAACGTGTTACCTAGACAACTCACCACTGGCAAACCCGCCCAAAGCGCATCGCTCGCGGTGGTATGGGCATTAATGGGCAACGTGTCCAGAAAAAGATCCGCGAGTTGATGGCGGGCCAGATGACTATCCAGTGGCTTTCGAGCAGCGAATACGAGTCGCTCGGCTGCCACACCGCGAACTTCGGCCTCATGGCGCAGATTGCGTACGACGTCTTCGGAGTCGCTGATCAGCCAAAGCGTACTTTGAGATACCGATCTCAGCAACCGCATCCAGACGTCGAACAGCTCAGGAGTAATCTTGTATGAGTTGTTGAACGCAGCGAATACAAAGCCCTCGGCGGGAAGACCTTCGTCACTTCGCCGGCATGTCGCAGGGCTTATCGCTCGCAATCCATCATTGGGCTGATAACAGTGCGGCAGCTGCACAATTTTTTCGACATAGTGCGCTTCATGCTCAAAAGGCGTTACCACCGCATCACCAATCATGTAGTCATACGCCGGATGCCCCATCGTACCTGGGTACCCAAGAAAGTTCACCACGATGGGAGCGGGCTTTCGCAGAAGAATCCCGGTGCGCGCCCCGCGCGTATAACCCTTCAGATCCACGACGATATCGATTGCATCTTCATGAAGCCGCTGGACAACGGCGGCGTCGGCGATTTCTCGCACCTCGCGGAACTCATCGAATGCAGCCCGAAGTCGCCGTCTCATCGCATCATCCGAGTCTTGACCAAAGGAATAGGCAAAACTCTTCACCCGCAGCCTGTCGTGCATTTCGAAGACCTGCGCCATCAGGTAGGCCGTCGCATGCTCGTGAAAATCCGCGGATAAGTAGGCAACTCGGATAGGACGGTTGAGACCTTCCTTGACGCAGGAGGCACTAGGGGCAGGGCCGAGCGGGATGCGGTGGGATGCCACCAATTCGTCAGCAAATTGTTTGGCACACCGGCGATGATCGGATGGATCGCCAGACAACCACAGCATGTCAAAAGGCGAAGCCGCCAGCTGGCCGGCAGTAAAGCGGTCCAACACCAACCGACCAACCGATTGCAGTTCCTTCCAATCGCACAATGCCGCAAGTGATTGGGCGAGCCCACCCAATGCGGCGGCATCACCCGGCAAAAATTCCAGAACCTTGCGATAGGCAGCGCACGCCTGGGCATGGCGGCCCAGCACTTGCAGCATGCCGGCCTTGTTGGACCAGGCTGCGGCGTACCCTGGCCGACGCGCAATGGCCCGTTCGCTCGCCTCCAGGGACTGCTCGAAGCAGCCCAGGTCTTTGAAAGCATTACCCAGGTTGTGGTAAGCGACAGGGTCTTCAGGCCATATCAGCAGACTCTGCTGGAAACACCGCAGGGCTTCTCTGGGGCTTCCCTGATGTGCCTTCGCAATGCCCAGCAGATGCCAAGCCAATGCGTGCTGCGGCTGCTCGGCCAGTACGCCTCGGTAGATCGATTCAGCCTTGTCAAACAATCCCTGCTGCTGCAACTGCAGCCCTTCACGAAGGCGCTGGCTCCAGGGATCGACGCTCCCCGCCTGTCGGGTCATGGCCGCACTTGTTCCTTCAAGATGCGCTCCAGATACTTGCCGTAGCCGCTCTTGTACAAAGGCTTGGCAAGACGCTCGAGCTGGGCGCTGTCGATGAACCCGCGCCGCCAGGCGATTTCTTCGGGACAGGCAATCTTGAGTCCCTGGCGGTGCTCCAGCGTGGCGATGAACTGCCCTGCTTCCAGCAGGCTTTCGTGAGTCCCTGTGTCCAGCCAGGCGTAGCCTCGTCCCATGATTTCCACATGCAGCGCGTCCCGCTCCAGATACAGGCGGTTCAAATCGGTGATTTCCAGCTCGCCCCGCGGAGATGGCTTGAGCTGCCGCGCCAGTTCCACCACATCGCCGTCGTAAAAATAGAGACCGGTGACCGCATAGCTCGACTTGGGTGCCACCGGCTTTTCTTCGATGGACAGCACCTTGCCGTCCACATCGAATTCCGCGACACCATAGCGCTCCGGATCCAGCACGTGGTAGGCGAAGACACTGGCGCCATGCTGCCGCTGCATGGCGTGATCCAGCAGATCCTCGAAGTCGTGTCCGTGAAAAATGTTGTCGCCCAGCACCAGCGCGCAGGGACTGCCTGCCAGGAATTCTTCGCCAATCAGGAACGCCTGGGCCAGGCCATCCGGGCTCGGCTGCACCGCATACTGGAGGCGGATGCCCCATTGGCTGCCATCACCCAGCAGTTGCTCGAAGCGCGGCGTGTCCTGCGGGGTGCTGATGATCAGGATGTCACGGATCCCGGCCAGCATGAGCGTGCTGAGCGGGTAATAGATCATGGGCTTGTCGTAGACGGGCAGCAGTTGTTTGCTGATGGCGAGCGTCGCCGGGTGCAGGCGAGTGCCGGAGCCGCCGGCGAGGATGATGCCTTTGCGTTGGTTCATGGTGGTCCTGACGGAGTTACAGCGTTTCGCGCAGCATCCGTGCCACGCCGGCTTGCCAAGGAGGCAGAACGAGGCCGAACGTGCGCTGGAACTTGTCGGTGTTCAGACGCGAGTTGTGGGGCCGGCGCGCCGGCGTGGGAAAGGCGCTGGTCGGCACGGCGTCCACACGCTCAGATGACGCCTTCAGCGACAGGCCTGCTGCTTCGGCCTGTTGCAGCACGAACCGCGCGTAGCCGTGCCAATGGGTTTCACCGCTGGCGACCACATGGTAGAGGCCTGCCTTGGCGCGGTCGGCAAGCGTTGCGCGCACGGCATGCGCCGTCACGTCGGCCAGCAGTTCAGCGCCGGTGGGCGCACCAAACTGGTCGTCGATGACGGTCAGGCGCTCACGCTCCCGGGCCAGCCGCAGCATGGTTTTGGCGAAGTTGCCACCTCTGGCCGCGTAGACCCAACTGGTTCGGAAGATCAGATGGTCCGGGCATTGCTGCGCCACCTGGCGCTCACCTTCCAGCTTGGTCTGGCCGTAGACACTCAGGGGACCGGGTGCATCGCCCTCCAGCCAAGGTCGGGAGCCGCTTCCGTCGAAAACGTAATCCGTGGAATAGTGCACCATCAAAGCGCCCAGTTCATGCGCGACGCTGGCAATGGCACCCGGGGTCGTGGCATTCAACGTGCGGGCGAAGGCTTCCTCGCTTTCCGCCTTGTCCACGGCGGTGTGGGCAGCCGCGTTGACGATCACGTCTGGGCGAAGCCGCCGCACGGTCTCCGCGACGGCTTCGGGGCGACTGAAATCGGCCACGTGCTCCGCGCTGTCGTGGTCCAGCGCCGTCAGCTCCCCCAGGCAGGCCAGGCTGCGCTGCAATTCCCAGCCGACCTGGCCGTTGCATCCCAGCAGCAGCACCTTCATGCGGCCGCCTTCGTGTCGTATTGCTTTTCCACCCATTCGCGGTAGGCGCCGCTCTGGACGTCACTCACCCAATCGCGATGGGTCAGATACCACTCCACCGTTTTGCGAATACCGGTTTCAAAGGTTTCCGCGGGCTTCCAGCCCAGTTCGCGCTCGAGCTTGCGGGCGTCGATGGCATACCGGCGGTCATGGCCGGGACGATCGGTGACGTAGGTAATCTGGTCCTTGTAAGGTTTGCCATCCGGCCGAGGACTCATCTCGTCCAGCAAGGCACAGACCGTGTGCACGATCTCGATGTTGGGCTTTTCATTCCAGCCGCCCACGTTGTAGGTCTCTCCAACGACGCCAGCCGCCAGCACGCGGCGGATGGCGCTGCAGTGGTCCTTGACGTAGAGCCAGTCCCGGACCTGCATGCCGTCGCCGTACACGGGCAGGGGCTTGCCCGCCAGGGCGTTGACTATCATCAACGGGATGAGCTTTTCCGGAAAGTGATAGGGGCCGTAGTTGTTGCTGCAGTTGGTCGTGAGCACCGGCAGGCCATAGGTGTGATGCCAGGCACGCACCAGATGGTCGCTCGCCGCCTTGCTGGCCGAGTACGGGCTGTTGGGCTCGTAGGCATGGTGCTCCGTGAAGGCCGGCGCATCCGCAGACAGGGTTCCGTACACCTCGTCGGTCGAGACGTGCAGCAGGCGAAACGCCGACTTCTCCTCGCCAGACAGGCCCTGCCAGAACGCCCGCACCGACTCCAGCAGGTGGAAGGTCCCCACCACATTGGTCTGGATGAACTCGCCCGGCCCATGGATGGAGCGATCCACATGCGACTCGGCCGCGAAGTTGATGACGGCGCGGGGGCGATGCTCCGCCAAAAGACGGCCGACGAGGGCGACGTCGCCGATGTCGCCCTGCACGAACACATGCCTTGGGTCGGACTGGAGGGAGGCGAGCGTCTGCAGATTGCCCGCGTAGGTGAGTTTGTCGAGGTTGACGACAGGCTCGTCATGTGCGGCCAACCAGTCGAGAACGAAATTAGCGCCGATGAAGCCTGCGCCGCCAGTCACGAGAATCATAAAAAAAGAAAAAGTCTGAAGGGCCGGTTCGGCAGGACAGGAATTATCACACCTGTGATTGCCCGAACCGCAACGAAGAGCGCACACGAGGCAATCACGTTTCCCGATCCAGCAACGCGACGACTTTCACGACCGGTTGCTGCACTGCAGCGTGTGTATCTTTGGTACGTCGAGTAGAGTGGCTGCGAGCCTTGGACATAACGAGACAGTGGAGGCAGCACATGGCGAAGAAACCGCCGCGCCGCACGGCCGAACGCATTCTGGAAACCAGCCAGGAGTTGTTCAATCGTTTCGGCGAGCCCAACGTCTCGACCACCGCCATTTCGGCCGAGATGCGCATCAGCCCAGGCAACCTCTACTACCACTACCCGGCCAAGGACGAACTGATCAACGCGCTGTTCGCCCGATTCGATCTGGCGCTTCGGGCGGTTTTGCAGGAGTGTGGTGCCGCCCGGACGCTGGACGATGCGTGGCGGGGCCTGCGCGCCTTGTTCGAGCTGATCTGGCAGTACCGATTCTTCTACCGTGACCTGAACGACTTGATCTCGAGGAACCGGCAGCTCGAAGCCGCGGTTCAGCCCGTGATCGGCCATCAAATGCAGGCCATGCAAAGCATGTTGCGCGGCCTGCGTGCGAGCGGCGTGCTGGACATGGACGAGCAGCACATCGCGGACACCAGCACCAGCATGGTCGTGCTGGTGACCTACTGGATCAGTTTCGACTACGTGCGCAACCCTCGGCATGCGCTGGAGCCAGCGAGCGCCCAGCAGGCCTTGTTGCGTGGCGTGCAGTTGGCAATGAACCTGTTGACGCCCTACCTGCCTGCAGAACAGCGCAGTCGCCTGGCGTTGCTGGCGTCCCACGCCGAACCCGCGGACATGGCGCTGCCGGCCTGACTGTTGGCCCACCCGGAAAACACCCCATGCCCCACTGGATCCCGTTTCGCTCCACGGCGGACTTCACCAGGGACGCTGCCGACTTGCGGACTGCCTGGCCCCAACTGCATGCGGGCGACGCCGAACCCTGGCCGCACGATGCCGATGTCCTGCACGCCTGGGCGTTGTTTCACGCGGGGAAATTCGAGCAGGCACGCCACGCAGGACTGGCAGCAGGCCCGGCCGGGTGGACGGCGGCCAACAAGGCCACGATCGTCTACGCCCTCTACCTGGAGCCGGATGCGCGCCGCCAGCTCGAACTTCTGCGGCAGGCGGCGGAACGTGCAGAGCGACAGGCACTGGAGGAACCACGCAATCCCAATGCCCGGTTCTGGCAGGCATATGCCCTTGGCCGCTGTGCGCAGCGCGGCAGCGTGACGCAGGCTCTGGCGGAAGGGTTGGGCACCAAGGTGCGGGATCTGCTGGCAGAAGTGCTGGTGCTGGAGCCGGGTCATGCGGATGCGCGGCTGGCCCTGGGCACCTTTCACGCCGAGGTCATCGACAAGGTAGGCGCGTTGGTGGGAGGCCTGGCCTTCGGTGCGCGAAGGGACACCGGGTTGAAGCTGTTCCAGGAGGCGCACGCCATCGATCCGCACAGCATCATCGGCAGGCTGGAGCACGCCCGGGCGCTGGTCATGCTGGAGGGCGATGCAGACCGACAGGCGGCGATGCGGCTCTACGAATCGGCAGCCCGGGCCCAGCCCCGTGATGCCGCCGAGCATCTGGCCCTTGCTTTGGCACAAGCCCAGTGGGTGCAGTGCGTGCCTGACCCCTCTGCCTGAAGCGCCCCGTGGTGGCGCCATCAGTTGCTCAGACGCCGATCCCTCTCACGCCGCTACCGGCGCGAATCTGCGGGCGGCGATTTCCAGCAAACCGTCGAAGATCAGGTTCTCGACCAGATCGAAGGGGCGCGTCATGCTCGGCGCCATCTTCCAACCCGCACCGCCGGTCATCATGCAGGCGGGCTCTTCGCCGCAATGGGCGGTGACGTGCTGCACCATGCGCTCCACCGCTCCGGCGATGGCGTAGGTGCCGCCGCTCGTCAGCGCGTCACTGGTGTTGGTGGGAAAGAGACGTACCTCGCCGGTGGGAACATGCAGCCCTGCCGTGCCTGTTTCCAGCGCTCGCAGCATGATGCCGTGGCCGGGAAGGATCAGGCCGCCCAGAAAGCGGCCCTCGGCATCGATGGCGTCCACCGTCACCGCCGTGCCCACCATCACCACGATCAAGGGCCGCGCCCGCCCTCCGGCCAGCATGCGATGTCGGGCGCCGATCATGGCCACCCAGCGGTCCGAACCCAATCGGGATGGATGGTCGTACCCGTTGACCAGCCCGGCCTCCTGTGCCGACGACACGACCCACTGCGCCGGAACGTCCCACAGCTCCATCTGCTCGACCACCCGGCGCTTGACCGCGTCACCGGCGACCACGCAACCCAACATGCGTGTGGGCGCAGGCAGTCCCGCCCACGCACCGTCGGCCAGCCGGTCGATGTTGTCCAGGAACTCGGCACCGTGGGCTCGCATGGGCGCCGAGGCGTGCGGTGCGTCGAACAGGGCCCACTTGAGACGGGTGTTGCCAACGTCGATGGCCAGGAAAGTCATGGACCGATTATCGTGAGTTTTGCTTCCACGCCCCGGCGCAGGCCGGTCGAAGGTAACGAGGGCGACAGACCGCCCCACGGAATGAATCGTCCATCAAATGTCAAAAATGCACGTTCGGCATACTTTCCGACAACCTGGTGCGCAGGCGCCCCGCTACATTGCAGCTTCGTTCAACACCACCGGAGGAATGAAGCCATGGGTCTTTTCAATTTCATCAAGGAAGCCGGAGAAAAACTGTTTGGAGGCAAGGACGCGCACGCGGCCACCGCTGCTGCGCCTACACAGGACGAACTCAACACCAAAGCCAGCAAGGCGATCGAGACGTACATTGCTTCGCAGAACCTGGGCACCAGCAATGTGCAGGTGGCGTTCCAGGGCCCCGAGGGCAAGGTCACGGTGAAAGGCGAAGCGCCCACGCAAGCCGCCAAGGAAAAGATCACCCTGTGCTGCGGCAACGTGGCGGGCGTGACCAGTGTCGACAACCAAATGAGCGTGACGAACCCGGAGCCCGAAGCGCAATACCATGACGTGGTGCGCGGCGACACCCTGTCCGCCATCGCCAAGAAGTTCTATGGCGACGCCAACAAGTACCCCGTCATCTTTGAGGCGAACAAGCCCATGCTGACGCATCCCGACAAGATCTACCCCGGACAGAAGCTGCGCATCCCAGCGCTCTGAAGATGCAAGGCAAGGCATGCCGATCACGGTCTGCCTTCTTTCCCAACTCGCCTGTCGCGGTCAACGCACAGGCGTTTTGTTTTTTGGACCGCTTCTCCACCTGAGCGTCGTGGTGCGCCCATCCACACTCGGATGGGCGACGAAATCCGGGCCTGCTTCAACCATACAATCCGCCGGCCCTTGCTCACAATCCGAAACATTAACAATTTTTGAAAGTTATCCGTTGAACACCCTTCCGGGCACCGCGACGACGGCCGACCCGTCCATTCCGCTCGTGGTCGATCTCGATGGGACCCTGATCCTCACGGACATGCTGCATGAATCGGCCTTGCAACTGGCGAGAACCCGTCCAGCCGCCGCGCTGCAGGTGCCCGTCTGGCTGGCAGGCGGCAAGGCGGCGCTCAAAAAGCAAGTATCCGATCGCACGCGGATCGACGCCGCCTCGCTGCCGTTCAACGAACCATTCCTGGCCTGGCTGCGAGAGCAGAAGGCAACGGGCCGACGCCTGGTGCTATGTACGGCCTCCCATGCATCGATAGCGCATGACATCGCCGGACATCTCGGCCTGTTCGACCAGGTGATGGCCAGCGATGGCGTGCTGAACCTGTCCGGGGCGCACAAGGCGGATGCCCTGGTGAAGACTTTCGGGGCGCGGGGCTTCGACTACGCCGGGAACGCAGGCGTGGACCTCGCCGTATGGAAGATGGCCCGCCAGGCCATCGTCGTCAATGCATCGGACACCGTCACAGCGAGGGCTCGTGCGCTCGGCAACGTCGTCCACGAGGTGCCTGGCATCCGGGGTGCACGGCGTGCGCTGCTGTGGCTGCGTGCCATGCGCGTGCACCAGTGGCTGAAGAACCTGCTGCTGTTCGTGCCGCTGCTGGCCGCCCATCGGCTGCAGGATATCGACTCTCTCGCCACGCTGTCGGTGGCATTCCTCGCTTGGGGCCTGTGCGCGTCGTCGGTCTACATCGCCAACGATCTGCTGGACCTCGACAGCGACCGGGCGCATCCGCGCAAACGGCTCCGCCCGTTCGCGGCGGGCACGTTGTCTTCGTTGCACGGCGCGATCGTGGTCCCCATTCTCGCCGCAGCGAGCCTGTACCTCGGGGCCCTGGTGGGACCGCAGTTCCTGGCCTGGATGCTGGTCTACCTGGCGCTGACCTGGGCGTACTCGCTGTCGCTCAAGCGTATTGCGCTGCTGGACTGCATCACCTTGGCCTGCCTCTACACGCTGCGCATCGTGGCTGGCTCGGTCGCGGCCGATCTGCCCCTCTCCTTCTGGCTGCTGGCGTGCTCGGCCTTCCTGTTCCTCTCGCTGGCCTTCGTCAAACGGTATGCCGAACTGCTGGTGCAGCAGGCAGCCGGCAAGACACGCGCCCATGGCCGTGGATACGAAGTGTCCGACGCATCGATGGTCCAGTCGCTGGGTGTGGCGGCCGGCTACACGGCCGTCGTGGTGTTGGCGCTCTATCTGAACAGCGCTACGGTACTGGTCATGTACAACACGCCGGAACTCATCTGGGGCGCCGTGCCCATCATGTGTTTCTGGGTCAGCCGCATGTGGCTTTGTGCGGCACGCGGCCAGATGCACGACGACCCGCTGGTGTTCGCGTTCAAGGACCGCGCCAGCCTGGTGGCCGGCGCGCTCTTTTGCACCGTGCTGACGGCGGCCAGCGCGCATTACCCATGGTAGTCGCTCGCTCGTGGGGCCGGCTCTCCGCGGACCACCACACCCTGAGCCCCCTGACCGATCATCCTCCGCAAGCGCTGGCTTTGCCTTCTGGCGGCCGCGGCCTCGCACACGGCATGGGGCGCAGCTATGGCGACGTGGCCCTAAACCCGGGCGGAACGCTTTGGCTGACCGCGCCGCAGGATCGCATGGTGTCCTGGGACGAAACCACGGGCGAGCTGACCTGCGAGGCCGGCGTGCTGCTGCGCGACATCCAGCAGGTCTTCGTTCCCCGCGGATGGATGCTGCCGGTGACACCAGGCACGCAGATCGTCACCGTCGGCGGTGCCATCGCCAACGACGTGCACGGCAAGAACCACCACGTGCAGGGCTCGTTCGGCGACCACGTGCGCTGCCTCGAACTGCTTCGCACCGATGGTGAGCGCATCCGCTGCGGCCCTCAGGTGCAGAGCGACTGGTTTACCGCCACCGTCGGCGGCATGGGCCTGACCGGCGTGATCACCCAGGCGACGTTGCGCCTGGTGCGCGTGCCCGGCGCCTGGCTGGATACGGAAACCATTCCCTACCGCACGCTCGGCGCCTTCTTCGATCTGGCCGACAGCTCCGAGCAGGCCTGGGAACACACGGTGTCATGGATCGATTGCCTCTCGGCTCGAGACGATGGCCGGACGGTGCGAGGCATCTTTCTGCGCGCCAACATGGCGGGACCTGAAGCTGGCGAAGTGCTGCATGCGGCCCCCGCCGCGTCTGGTCGACCGATCACCGTGCCGTTTGCGCCACCCATCTCGCTGGTGAACCGCGCCACCCTGAAGCCCTTCAACGCCGCCTACTACCATCTGAACCGCCGCCGCGCCGGCCGTGCCCGCCAGCATTACGCTCCCTTTTTCTACCCGCTCGACAACGTGCAGGAATGGAACCGAATCTATGGCCGCGCCGGGTTCTACCAGTACCAGTGCGTGGTGCCCCGCGCCTCGGGCCCGCAGGCCATCGCCGCCTTGCTCCAAGAAATCACCGCCGCGGGCCAAGGCTCGTTCCTCGGCGTGCTGAAGACCTTCGGGCAACGCGAATCGGTGGGTCTGATGAGCTTTCCGCAGCCTGGCGTCACACTGGCGCTGGACTTTCCCAATCGGGGCGAGAGCACACTGCAACTGTTCGCACGGCTCGACGGCGTCGTGTCCCAAGCCGGAGGCCGGCTGTACCCGGCCAAGGATGCGCGCATGCCGCGTGCGCTTTTCGAGTCCGGCTACCCGAAACTCCCCCAATTCCTGCCGTTTCGCGACCCCGGCATCCAGTCGGCGATGTCGCAACGGCTGATGGGTTGGTGACCGCCGTCATCCTGCGACGCCGCCGACTCCATCCCTTGAATCCTTTCCCATGCAGACCCCATCGCACTTCGACACCATCGTCATCGTGGGCGCCACCTCGCTCATCGCCCAGCATTGCGCGCGCCAGTGGCTGCAAGCCAACCCTGCCCGGCGGCTGGTGCTGGTGGGGCGTGACGGTGCGCGGCTCGAGAGCGTCGCCAACGACCTCCGGGTGCGTGCGCCGCAAGCCACCGTGGACATCGTCGAAGCCGACCTGACGCAGGCGGTTTCCATCGACGCCATGGCAGAAGAGGTCCACGCGCTCTGCACGCCGGACGCCGTACTCATCGCGCATGGCGACCTGCCGGATCAAGCGGGCTGCCAGCAGCGGTCCGCCGAAGCGCAAGCTGCCATGGTCGTCAACGGCCTATCGCCCGTGCTGTGTGCGGAAGCGTTCGCCCGCTCCATGCAGTCGGCTGGCCGAGGCACGATCGGCATCGTCGGTTCGGTGGCGGGCGACCGTGGCCGCAGATCCAACTACGTTTATGGGGCCGCCAAGGGGCTGGTGGAGCGCTACGCGCAGGGCCTGCAGCACCGCTTCGCGGGCACGGGCGTCGCGGTGGTGCTGATCAAGCCGGGGCCGACCGACACGCCGATGACCGCGCACCTCAAGGCCAGTGGAGCTCGGCTCGCCAGCGTGGAATCGGTGGCCGCGGCGACCATCGCCGGCATGGAGCGCGGCAGGCCCGTCGTGTATGCACCGGCCAAGTGGGCGCTGATCATGCTGGTGATCCGCAGTCTGCCCCGGGCCATATTCAACAAGATGGACATCTGAGCAGATGGCTACGTGGTTATCGCGTCGTCCGCAGTGGACTCCCTGGGCGGTGGCGGCACTGCTGCTCTACGGCGGCTGGTTCGTGCTGGCCACAGCCGTGGCAGCATGGCGCGCGTACACGCCCGTGCCGATCTGGGACATGTGGCACTTCGTGGAATTTCTGCACGGCTTGGCGACCGGTTCAGGCTGGAAAGTCTGGTGGAGCCAGATGAATGAGCACCGCCTGATTTGGACTCGGGCACTGTTCTGGTTCGAGCACCATGTCTTCGGCGGTCACTTCATCTTTCTCATTGCGATCAACTATCTGCTGGCACTCACATCGTTGGCTACGCTGCACGCCTACTTACGCGATCGCGCGTCACCCATGACTCCGTTGCAGACCACCCTTTCCTGGGTAGTCATGGGCGCGTGGCTGCTGTCGTGGGTACAGCAGGAAAATCTGGCGTGGGCTTTCCAGAGCCAGTTTTTCCTGGCACAGCTGTTGCCGTTGCTCGGCCTCTTCAGTCTCTACCGCGCCACCCGCCCCGACGCCCACCGTGCATGGTTCCGGGCCGCCTGCGCCCTGGGCGTGGCGAGCATCGGTACCATGATCAGCGGGATCATGGCACTGCCGATGCTGCTGCTCTACGCAGCGTTGCTGCGCATGGGCTGGCGCCGGATCGGCGTGCTCATCGCATTGACCGCCGCTTGCCTGGCCATCTACCTAAGGGACTATGTATCCCCCAGGACGCATGGCAGCGTGCTAGCGACCCTGCAACAAAACCCGCTGGGCATGGTGCACTACACGCTGCAGTACCTCGGCAGCCCGTTCCAGTGGATGGCCGAGGAGCCCGCATCGATGTGGATCGGCCAGCACTTCGGCGTATTGTTCCTGGCGTTGGTCCTGCATCAAGCGGCGAAAGCGCTGCGCGCACCCCGCGCACATGCCCTGGAACTCTCCCTGCTGGCATTCATTGCCTATGTGGTGGGCATCGCGTTCGCCACGGCCGGCGGGCGGCTCCAGTTCGGCATGGCCAGCGCCCTCTCCAGCCGCTACACCACGCCGACGATGATGGCCTGGGCGGCCCTGGCGATCCTGTACTGGCCCACGCTGATCGCGTTGCGCGGCAAAGCCCGTGCGCTGGCTGTCGCGCTGTTGGCCGGGCTGCTCTGGCTGATGATCTCGGTGCAAATACAGGGTACCCGTCGCACCGAAGTAGCGCATCTGCGCATGACAGGGGCGCTGGCGCTACTGTTAGAAGTGCACGACGCAAGGCGCACCGGCATGCTGATCTGGGACGAGGTGTTTGGGATGCGATTGGCGCGGCTGGGCGCTGAACAGAGCATCGGCCTTTTTGCGCGCCCCCCCCTCGCGGGCGCAGGCGAAGCCCTTGGCCGGCAGGAAGAGGTGCCTCCGCCCACCTGTCATGCCACGATCGACAGCGTGGAGCCTGTCCCGGAAGACCCCCGGTTCATGTTGGTGAAGGGAGCACTTCTGCCAGATGGGCCACCTGTAGACGCCTATGCTCCTGCTCCGCCATCCATCCACCTTATCCATACTGATGGCACGGTGGCGGGTATTGGCCTGACTGACCGCTGGCGCAAGCGCCATGTGGCGGGCAGTGAGTCAACCCGGGTCAGGCATCTGACCTTCACCGCTTACCTTAGGGCCTTCCCTGTCGACCTGCCGGCCCCCATGGTGCTGACCGTGCCCGGTACCTCGTGCTCCGTCCCACTGACCGTGCCCGCGCCGCCATGACCGGCGCCCTCGCCCCGCACAACGCATCCCACACGCCATGCATTCACCCAAGATCATCCTCCCCGGCGGCGCCGGCCTCGTCGGGCAGAACCTCGTCGCCCATCTGAAGCTCCACGGCTTCCACAACCTGGTGGTGATCGACAAGCACGCGGCCAACCTCGCCATCCTGCGCCAGATGCATCCCGACATCGTGACCGAGCTGGCCGACCTGGCGGAGCCGGGCGACTGGGCGCGGCACTTCGAGGGGGCCGATGCGGTGGTGATGCTGCAGGCGCAGATCGGCGCGCCGCAGCTCGAGCCCTTCGTGCGCAACAACCTCACCTCGACCCAGCACATCCTCGCCCTGATCCAGCAGCACCGCATTCCGCACACCGTGCACATCAGCTCGTCGGTGGTGGAGTCGGTCGCGCAGGACCATTACACCGACACCAAGCGCAAGCAGGAGGACATGGTGCTGGCCAGTGGCATTCCCTGCATCGTGCTGCGGCCCACGCTGATGTTCGGCTGGTTCGACCGCAAGCACCTGGGCTGGCTCTCGCGCTTCATGCGCCGAGTGCCGGTGTTCCCCATTCCCGGCAGCGGCCGCTACATGCGCCAGCCGCTCTACGCGGCCGACTTCTGCCGCATCATCGTGCGCTGCATCGAGGAGCGCCGCGTGGGCGGCGTGTTCAACATCACGGGGCTGGAGAAGGTCGACTACATCGACATCATCCGCACCATCAAGGCCGCCACGGGTGCAAGGGCCGCCATCGTGAAGATTCCCTACGGTCTCTTCTACGTGCTGCTGAAAACCTGGGCGCTCTTCGACCGTGATCCGCCCTTCACCGCCGACCAGCTCAAGGCCCTCGTGGCGCACGACGAGTTCGAGGTGATCGACTGGCCCGGCATCTTCGGCGTGCGTGCCACGCCCTTCGCCGAGGCCATCCACGAAACCTTCCACCACCCGGAGTACAGCCGCGTGGTGCTGGAATTCTGATGAACGCCGCCACCCCTGCCACCCCCTCTGCCGCCGCCTCCGGCCAGCGCATCGCCGTGCTCGGCGCCGGTCCTATGGGCCTGTCCGTGGCCTACCAGCTCGCGCGCGACGGCCACCGCCCCGTGGTGTTCGAGGCCGACGACCGCGTGGGCGGCATGACCGCGATGTTCGACTTCGACGGCCTGCCGATCGAGCGCTACTACCACTTCCACTGCACCTCGGACCACGACTTCCTGCAGGTGCTGGACGAGCTGGGCCTGGGTGACAAGATGCGCTGGCACGCCACACGCATGGGCTACTGGTTTCAGAAACGACTGCAGCCCTGGGGCAACCCGGTGGCGCTGCTGCGCTTCCAGGGCCTGGGGCTGGTGGCCAAGTTCCGCTACGGGCTGCATGCTTTTCTCTCCACCAAGCGCAACGACTGGAAGCCGCTCGACGGCGTCGAGGCCACGGGCTGGATCCGCCGCTGGGTGGGCGCGGAGGCCTACGAGGTGCTCTGGCGGCGCCTCTTCGAATACAAGTTCTACGAGCACACGGGCAACCTCTCGGCCGCCTGGATCTGGAGCCGCATCCGCCGCATCGGCCGCTCGCGCTACAGCCTGATGCAGGAAAAGCTCGGCCACCTCGAAGGCGGCTCCGCCACCCTGCTGGACGGCATGGCGGCGGACATCCGCGCGCACGGCGGCGAAATCCGCCTCTCCACGCCCGTGAAGCGGGTGCGCATGGAGGCAGGCCGCGTGACGGGCGTGGAGGCGGCGCAGGGCTTCGAGGCCTTCGACAAGGTGATCAGCACCGTGCCCCTGCCCTTCGTGCCGCGCCTCATGCCGGATCTGCCGCAGGACGTGCTCTCGCGCTTCGCGGCGCTGAAGAACATCGCCGTGGTCTGCGTGATCGCCAAGCTGCGCAAGCCCCTCACCGAGAACTTCTGGCTCAACGTGAACGACCCGGACATGGACATCCCGGGCCTGGTCGAATACAGCAACCTGCGCCCGCTGCCGGAATCCATCGTGTACGTGCCCTTCTACATGCCGGGCGAGCACCCCAAGTACGCCGAGCCCGACCAGGCCTTCCTCGACAAGGTGCGCCGCTACCTGCGCACCATCAACCCCGCGCTGCAGGACGATGACTTCCTCGCGATGCGCGCGAGCCGCTACCGCTACGCGCAGCCGATCTGTCCGCCCAACTACCTGCAGAGCCTGCCGCCCGTGCAACTGCCCGTGCAGGGCCTGTGGGTGGCCGACACGTCGTATTACTACCCCGAGGACCGGGGCATTTCCGAGAGCATCGGCTTCGGCCGCCGCATGGCGCGGAGCGCCGCCGCCACAGCGCCGGCGGCCGGCGCCTGAACCGCATGCTGGCCCTCTTCCGATCGCGCCAGTTCGTGGCCTTCCTGGTGACGGGCGGGCTGGCCGCGCTCGCCAACTTCGGGGCGCGCATCGTGCTGAACCAGTGGATGCCGTTTTCCTGGGCGGTGGTGCTGGCCTACGGCGTGGGCATGGTCACCGCCTTCGTGCTGGCGCGTGCCTTCGTCTTCACCGACAGCCGCCAGCAGACGCACAAGTCGATGCTGTTCTTCGTGCTGGTCAACCTGGTGGCCGTGGCGCAGACCTGGGCCGTGAGCATGCTGCTGGCCCACTGGCTGCTGCCGGCGCTGGGCGTGGAACGCTTCGTGCCGGCAATCGCCCATGCCGTGGGTGTGGTGGTGCCGGTCTTCACCAGCTACCTGGGGCACAAGCGCTGGTCGTTCTCCAACCGAGGATGACGGGCGTCAGCCCTGCCGCCACGGCAGGCCGCGAAAGCGCCAGCCGCCACGGCGGTTGCGGTGGCCGTTCTCGTCGGCATCGCCTTCGAAGCCTTCCAGCACGTTGTAGGCGGTGATGCCCAGCTCCGCCGCGCGGCGGGCCGCGGCGACCGAGCGCACGCCGCTGCGGCACAGCAGCACGGCCTTGCCGCCCGGCGGCACGGCAGCGCGCAGGGTGTCGTCGAAGGCGGGGTTGGGCGTCATGCCGGGCCAGTGCTTCCAGGGCGCGGCGACGGCGCCGGGCACGAAGCCGACCCAGTCGCGCTCCGCATCGGTACGCACGTCGACCAGCACGGCCTCGCCCGACTGCACCCAGTGCCAGGCGAGCTGCGGAGAGACATCGCCCGCATAGCCGGCGGCGGGCCGGGGGCCGTCCAGCGCGGCGGAACCAGAAGAAAAAGCAGCAGCGTCTTGGTGGATCGAGGTCATGCGCCGCATTCTGTCAGAGGCGGCTGCGGCCCCGGCCACCGCATGGGCAAACGCCGGGGAGGCCATCGCCGCCCTCGCCCGGTCACTCCCAGAGCGGCGCCGGCTGGTCACGCAGCTGGTTGCGCAGCCCGGCGTAGTCGGGCATGACGCTCGCCACCGTGTCCCAGAAGCGTGGGCTGTGGTCCATCACCCGCAGGTGGGCCAGTTCGTGCGCCACCACGTAGTCGATCACGGCCGGCGCGTAGTGCAGCAGCCGCCAGTTCAGGCGGATGGAGCCGTCCGTCTTGGCGCTGCCCCAGCGGGTTTCCGCGCTCGACAGGCGCAGCCGCGTCCAGCGCACGCCCAGCAGCGGCGCGAAGTGGTCGAGCCGCCGCGTGAAGTGGCTGCGCGCAGCCCGCATCAGCCAGGCCTGGACGGCGTCGCGCACCTGCTCGGGCGAGGCGCCGCGCGACAGGCCCACGCGCAGGGTGCGGGCCGGCGCGGCCGCGCCACCGGCCGGGTCCGCCGCCGGTTCGTCGACCAGGGCGGCGCCCTGACCGGTGAAGCCGTGCGTCGGGTCCAGCACCACCGTCAGCGGCGCGCCGAGGTAGGGCAGCACGGCACCGTCGCGCCACACGATGCGGCCGCTGGCCTGCTTGTCCTGCCGGGCCTGGGCCTCGGCCAGCTTGCGCAGGATCCAGTCCGACTTCTCCTGCAGCGCCTGCTCGATGCCGGCGATGGTCACCCAGCCGGGCGCACGCACGGCCAAGCCGTCCGGGCCGACGGTGAAGCCGATGCTGCGGCGCCGGGCGCGCTGCAGCGCATAGCCGATCAGCGCGTCGCCCAGCAGCACCTCGCGCTGCGCACGCGGGTGGCGGAAGATGGCGGGAGCGAGCAAGGTGCCGAGCGGCTCGGCGGGCGGCGCATCAGCCGGCCGGGCCGCAGGTGGGCAATCGCGCTCCGCTACTTTTTTTATAGCGTCTGGCCCAGGTGCATCAAGCGCTGGAGGCCGATTTTGGCCTGAATCCGCCCGAAGTGCGCCGGAGTCCGGCGCATGCGGTGCCGGTGCAGGCGGCAGGGCCCCGGGCGCCGTGGGCGCGGGCGTTCCGCCGCCCCACAGGTCCAGCGCCAGTTGCACCAGCCGCTGCATGGCTCAGCGCTCCGCCCGGCCGGGCAGCGCGTGCGCCGGGGCGCCGCTTGCCGCATACGCATCGGGGTCGAGCCGGCGCATCTCGCCTTCGATCCACGCCTCCACCTCGCGCATCAGCTCGTCGGGCGAGCGGCCGGTGGTCGGGATGGCGCGGCCGATGGACACGTCCACCGTGCCCGGCCGCTTCACGAAGGCCTTGCGCGGCCACACCTTGGCGGACGTCACCGCGATGGGCACCACCGGCACGCCCGCTTCGATGGCCAGGCGCGCGCCGCCGCTCTTGTACTGCCCGCGCTCGCCGCGCGCGGCCCGCGTGCCCTCGGGGAACATGATCACCCAGGTGCCCTGCGCCAGCAGCCGCCGGCCCTGGGCCAGCACCTTGCCGAAGGCCTCGGCGCGCTGGCCCCGGTCGATGTGGATCATGTCCAGGCTGCCGATGGACCAGCCGAAGAACGGAATGCGCAGCAGCTCCCGCTTGAACACGTAGGCCAGCGGGCGCGGCATGATCGCCGGCATCAGGAAGGTCTCGTAGGTGGACTGGTGCTTGACCAGCAGCACCACGCCCTCGGCCGGGTCGGTGGGCAGGTGCTCCATGCCCGCCACGCGGGTGCGGATGCCGATGAACCACCGCGCCGCATCCACGCTGAGCTTGAGCCAGGCGCGGGCGATGCGGTAGCGGGCCCGGCTGTGGCCGCCGAGGGCCCGCACGATCAGGATCGCCAGGGTGTAGGGCACCACGGTGACGGTCATCCACAGCAGGTGCAGGAGGGACGCGAGAAAGGCCATGGCAGGGTCGCTCGGGCGCGTTTTCGAAGGGTTTTCGGGCTCCAGCGCCGATGGATCCAGCGCGGGCAGCTATGGTTTCAATAGCATCAGACGGCCACGGCCAGACCGGCCGCCTCGGGCGGCTCGCCGGGGCGCGGGGCGGCGGTCGCCTCCAGCAGCGTGGCCGCCAACGCCTCCAGGCTGGCGTGCAGGCGGGTGCCGGCCGGCCAGCCCTCGGGCACGGGCTGCTCGGGCAAGAGCCCGGCCGCGCGGCCGGTGCAGACACCGTGCAGCTGGCGCGCGCCGATGGCGGCGGCCGCCTGCAGGTGGGTGGCGCAGCTGCCGATGGCGACCACGTCGCTGCCCTCCACGCCGTAGCGGTCGCAGATCTGCTCCATCAGGCCCGGCAGGGGCTTGCGGCAGGTGCAGGGCTCGCTGTCGGCATGCGGGCAGTAGAACACCGCGTCGATGCGCCCGCCGGCCGCGGCCATCATGCGGTGCATGCGCGCATGGATGGCGTTGAGCGCGAGCACGTCGAAAAGGCCCCGCCCGAGGCCCGGCTGGTTGGTGGCCACCACCAGGTGCCAGCCCGCCCGGTTCAGCCGGGCCAGCGCCTCGAAGGCGCCGGGCACCGGGTGCCAGTCGCTTTCGGAGGCGATGAACTCCTCGTCGCCCAGGGCGTTGAGCGTTCCGTCACGGTCGAGGATGGCGATTTTCATGGCGCGGCGGGCGGTGGGTGAAGGGCGACGAGCCTCAGGCCGCCAGGCGCGACAGGTCGGCCACGCGGTTCATCGCCACGTGCAGGCGCTTGAGCAGCCCTTGGCGATTCAGGCGCAGGTCCAGTTGCTCGGCATTGACCATCACGTCGTCGAAGAACGCATCGACCGGCGCGCGCAGCACGGCCAGCGTCTGCAGGCTGGCGGTGAAGTCGCCGGCCTCGAACTGCGCATCGGCCTCGGGCACGAAGCGCTGCAGCGCGGCGAACAGGTCCTGCTCGGCCTTTTCCTGCAGCAGGTCGGGGTTGACGTGCGGGTCCACCGCGCCTTCGACCTCGGCTTTTTTCAGGATGTTGCCCACGCGCTTGTTGGCCGCGGCCAGCGCCGGCGCCTCGGGCAGCGTGGAGAAGGCGCGCACCGCCGCCAGCTGCCGTTGCACCAGCGACAGGCGCTGCGGGCGCAGGGCGATGACGGCGTCCACTTCCTGCGCGCTGTAGCCCTGCTCGCGCAGGCTGCTGGCCAGGCGGTCGTAGATGAAGTCGGCCAGCGCCGTGCTCGCGTCCTCGATCTTGCCGCCGAAGGCGGGCACCGCGCTCGCCAGCACCGACTGCAGATCGAGCGGCAGATCCTTTTCGACCAGCATGCGGATCACGCCCAGCGCATGGCGGCGCAGCGCGAACGGGTCGCGGTCGCCGGTGGGCAGGTTGCCGATGCCGAACATGCCGACCAGCGTCTCCAGCTTGTCGGCCAGGGCCACGATCACGCCCACGTTCTCGCGTGGCAGTTCGTCGCCGGCGAAGCGCGGCTTGTAGTGGTCCTCGATCGCATGGGCCACCTCGTGCGCCAGACCGTCGTTGGCGGCGTAGTAGCCGCCCATGACGCCCTGCAGTTCGGGGAATTCGCCCACCATGTCGGTGACCAGGTCGGTCTTGGCCAGCAGCGCGGCCGTGTCCACGCACGACAGCAGGTAGTCGCGGGCGATCTCGCCGTCGGGCGAATCCAGCTCGGGGCTCTGCGCGCCGATGCCGGCGAAGAGCTGCTCGGCGATCGCACGGGCGATGGCGCGCACGCGCTCGACGCGCTCGCCCTGCGTGCCCAGCTTGTTGTGGTAGACCACCTTGGCCAGCAGCCCGACGCGCGAATGCAGCGTCTTCTTGCGGTCCTGGTCGAAGAAGAACTTGGCGTCGGCCAGGCGCGGGCGCACCACGCGCTCGTTGCCGCCGATGACGGCGCTGGCGTCCTGCGGGCTGATGTTGCTCACCACCAGGAACTGGTGCGTCAGCTTGCCCTCGGCGTCCAGCAGCGGGAAGTACTTCTGGTTGGCCTTCATGGTCAGGATCAGGCATTCCTGCGGCACGTCCAGAAATTCCTTCTCGAATTCGCAGACCAGCACGTTCGGCCGCTCGACCAGCGCGGTCACTTCGTCGAGCAGCGCGTCGTCGTCGATGGCACGCACGCCGCCGCCCACGCGCTCGGCCGCCGCCTGCAGCTGGCGCGCGATCTCGGCGCGGCGTTCGGCAAAGCTCGCGATCACGGCGCCTTCGCGCTGCAATTGCTCGGCATAGCTGTCGGCGCTCTGGATGACGACCGGATCCACCGCCGCCTCGAAACGGTGGCCCTGCGTGGTGTTGCCCGCGGCCAGGCCCAGCGCCTTCACCGACAGCAGCACCTCGGTGCCGTGCATCGCCACCAGGCCATGCGCCGGGCGCACGAAGTTCACGCTGCTCCAGCCATCGGCCAGCTGGTAGCGCATCACCTTCGGGATGGGCAGCTTGGCGATGGCCTCCTGCAGCGCCTTCTGCAGCCCGTCGGCCAGCGTGGCGCCCCGGGCGGTGCTGTTGTAGAACAGCACGTCGGCCTTGCCGTCGTTGACGCGGGCCAGGCCCGGCACGGCCGAGGCGTCGGCGCCCAAAGCCGCCAGCTTCTTCAGCAGCGCGGGCGTGGCCGTGCCATCGGCGGCCAGGCCCACCGCCACCGGCATCAGCTTGTGCGAGACGGCCTTGTCGGCCGCGGCGGGCGCCACTTCGGTGATGTGGGCCGCCAGCCGGCGCGGCGAGGCGAAGGCGGTGCTGCGCGAATGGGCAGCCGTCAGGCCCTGGGCCTTGAGCTGCTCGAACAGCACGCCGGCGAAGGCGTCGCCCAGTTTCTGCAGCGCCTTCGGGGGAAGTTCTTCGACGAACAGTTCAACGAGGAGATTGGGATAGGTCATGTCTGGATGCTCCGCGCTGCGCCTTCAGGCGGCCTTCTTGTTGTTGTTGTTCTGTTGTTGCTGTTGCTGCTCGGCCTTGGCCAGATCGGCCAGCACCTCGGTGGCCCAGTCCTTGGGCGCCATCGGGAAGCCCAGCCGCGCCCGGCTGTCGAGGTAGCTGCGCGCCACCGCCCGCGCCAGGTTGCGGATGCGGCCGATGAAGGCGGCCCGCTCGGTCACGCTGATGGCGCCGCGCGCGTCCAGCAGGTTGAAGCTGTGCGCGGCCTTGAGCACCTGCTCGTAGGCCGGCAGGGCGAGCTGCTGCTCCATCAGGTGCTGGGCCTGCTTTTCATGGGCGTTGAAGGCGGTGAAGAGAAAGTCCGCGTCCGCATGCTCGAAGTTGTAGGTGGACTGCTCCACCTCGTTCTGCTTGTACACGTCGCCATAGCTGAGGCCATCGGTCCAGGTCAGGTGGTAGACGTTGTCCACACCCTGCAGGTACATGGCCAGGCGTTCCAGGCCGTAGGTGATCTCGCCCGTGGCGGGCTTGCAGTCGATGCCGCCGACCTGCTGGAAATAGGTGAACTGCGTCACCTCCATGCCGTTGAGCCAGACTTCCCAGCCCAGGCCCCACGCGCCCAGCGTGGGGTTTTCCCAGTCGTCTTCCACGAAGCGGATGTCGTTCTTCTTCAGGTCGAACCCCAGCGCTTCGAGCGAGCCCAGGTACAGCTCCAGGATGTTGGCCGGCGCGGGCTTGAGCACCACCTGGTACTGGTAGTAGTGCTGCAGGCGGTTGGGATTCTCGCCGTAGCGGCCGTCCTTGGGGCGACGGCTGGGCTGCACGTAGGCGGCCTTCCAGGGTTCGGGGCCCAGGGCGCGCAGAAAGGTGGCGGTGTGCGAGGTGCCGGCGCCGACTTCCATGTCGTAGGGCTGCAGCAGCGCGCAGCCCTGGTCGGCCCAGTAGGACTGCAGCTTCAGGATGATTTGCTGGAAGGTCAACATGCTCTGGATTCGTGTGTGGCGCCGCGGCGCGTGAAGGGCCGGCGCGAGAGGTCGGCGTAAACCCTTCATTCTACGAGCCGGCGTCGTCCATCCCCCGCGCGCCCGGGCGCGCTGTCGCCTGCAGGCGCAGCCAGCGCGCCAGCGTATGGGCCGCCGCGTCGGCCCCGGGCGCGAGGCCCAGGTAGTACGGCGCAGCCGCCAGGCGCAACTGGGGCAGCGGCGCCGCCAGCCGGCCGCTGGCCAGCTCGCTGGCGGCCAGCGAATCGGGCGCCAGCGCCACGCCCAGCCCGTCGCTGGCGGCCTGCAGCACGAGGTAGTGGTGGTCGAAGGCCAGCATCCCGCGCGGGCGCAGCCCCGGCGCGCCCACCTGGGCCAGCCACGCACGCCAGTCGTCGGGGCGGGTCTTGGCCTCCAGCAGCACGTGGGCGGCCAGGTCCGCCGGCGCTGCGACGGGGCGGCGGCGCAGCAAGGCGGGCGCCGCCACCAGGGCCAGGTCGTCCTGCAGGAAGGCCACGGGCTCGATGGCCGCGGGCCAGCCCGCCAGGCCGCGCTGCACCGCGATGTCGTAGTGGCCTAGGCGCTTGTCCGGCGCGCGCGAGGAGGTCTGCACCTCCGGCGCGATGCCCGGGTGCTGCGCCACGAAGTCGGGCAGGCGCGGGATGAGCCAGCGCTGCGCGAACGAGGCCCGCACGTGGATGCGCACGCGGCGCACCGCATCCTGCGGGCGGCGCAGCGCGGCCGTGGCGCCGGTGAGGCGTTCCAGCGCCGGCCCGGCATCGGCCAGCAGGCGCCGGCCTGCGTCGGTGAGGGCGATCTGGCGCACGCGGCGCTCGAACAGCGGCTGGCCCAGGTGCTCTTCGAGCTGGCGCACCTGCCGGCTCACCGCGCTGTGGGTGACGTGCAGCTGCTGCGCAGCGCGGCTCATGCTGAGCGTGCGCGCCACGACGGTGAACACGTAGACGGCATGAAGCGGGGGCAGGCGGTCCGGGGCGATCATGTGTGCAATTTTCTCACATGTGCATTCGGCAAATTTATCGTTTGCTGCACACCGGCCGGCGGCCCATGATCTCGGACACATGCTCCTTCCATCCCCAGCTTCCTCGCCCGCCCGCCTGGCCGACCGCCATGCGCGCGACGCCGCCGCCACGCTGGGGCTGACCCTGCCCACAGACGTGGTGCTCTACCTGCTGCTACCGCTGTACGCCGACCGGTTCGGGCTGACGCTGCCCGAGGTGGGCCTGCTGCTGGCGGCCAACCGCCTCGTGCGCATCGCGGGGTACGGCTGGATCAGCCGCCTGCACGCCCGCCACGGCCCACGCCGCATGTGCAGCGCGGCGGCACTCGCCACACTGGCCTGCGCGCTGGGGGCGGGACTGCTCTCGGGCTTCTGGGCGCTGCTGCCGCTGCGGCTGCTGTGGGGCCTGAGCTATGCCGCGATGAACCTCTCGCTGCAGGCGCTGGTCACCGCGCAGGCCGAGGGCGCCGCGCAGCGCAGCGGGCGCGCGCAGGCCATCGTCGCGGCCGGGCCGATGCTGGCGCTGCCGCTGGCTGCGGTGCTGGCGGCCGCCTGGAGCCCGCGCGCGGTCTTCGGCGTGCTGGCCGTCTGCACACTGCTGGCCCTGCCCTTCGCGCGCCGCCTGCCCCCAGGGCCCGCCGCAGAGCCCGGCGCCGTCCCATCCACCCCCACATCCCGGATGCGCCTGCGCCGGCCGGGCAGCCTGGACATGTGGTCGTTCGTGGAAGGCTTGGCGCTGGACGGCCTCTTCATCATCGGCCTCACGGTGCTCGGCCAGCAGGCCCTGCCCGAGGGCGCGGTCTTCGCCGCCGGCCTGCTGATGGCCGCGCGCTACCTGTCGGAAATGCTGCTCTCACCGACGGGCGGGCACCTGGCCGAGCGCTGGGGTGCCGAGCGCATGCTGGTGGCGCTGTCGCTCCTGACGGCGGCGGCGCTCACGGCCTTCGGCGCAGGCGGCGGTTCGCTGTCCATGTGGGCCTGCGCGGCCGCCGTCGTGGTGCTGCGCGCGCTGCAGCTCCCGCTGCTGGCCCCCATCGTCGCGCAACGCAACCCGGGGCCCGGGCGCGTGCCGGCGCTGGCCGCGCGGCTGGCGTGGCGCGACATTGGTGCGGGGCTGGGGCCGATGCTGGCCGGTTTGCTGCTTCCCGTCGCGCCCCCATGGCTGCTCTACGGCACGGCGGCCGTGGCGCTAGGCGCGGCGGCAGTAGCATGCCGGCGCCCCAAAGCGCCGGAAGAGTCCTGAACACAAGACGGTTGCAGCGCTCATGCCGTAAGCGCTGGGAGCTGGCTTTCCAGCGATGTCAGCTGCCCCAGCGGCGCAGCACCAGGCTGGCATTGGTGCCGCCAAAGCCGAAGCTGTTGGACAGCACGGTGGTCAGTTCGGCATCGCGCGAGGTGCGCACCACGGGCATGCCTTCGGCGGCCGGGTCCAGGTTCTCGATGTGGGCCGAGCCGGCGATGAAGCCTTCCTGCAGCATGTAGAGGCAGTAGATCGCCTCCTGCACGCCCGTCGCGCCCTGCGAGTGGCCGGTGAGCGACTTCGTTGAAGAGAACGGCGGCACCGCGTCGCCGAACACCTCGCGCAGCGCGCGCAGCTCGGGCAGGTCGCCCACCGGGGTGGAGGTGCCGTGCGTGTTCACGTAGTCGATGGGGCCGCCGCCGGCTTCGGCCACGGCCTGCCGCATGCAGGCGATGGCGCCGTCGCCCGAGGGCGCGACCATGTCCTCGCCATCCGAGGAGAGGCCGAAGCCGACGATCTCGGCGAGGATGGTGGCGCCGCGCGCCTGGGCGTGCTCCAGGCTTTCCAGCACCAGCGCGCCGCCACCGCCGGCGATCACGAAGCCGTCGCGGTCCACGTCGTAGGGGCGCGACGCCTTCTCGGGCGTGTCGTTGTACTTGGCGGACATGGCACCCATGCCGTCGAACAGCATGGCCAGGCCCCAGGACAGCTCTTCGCCGCCGCCCGCGAACATCACGTCCTGCAGGCCGAAGGCGATCTGCTGGGCCGCCACGCCGATGCAATGCGCGGACGTGCTGCAGGCCGAGGTGATCGAGAAATTGATGCCCTTGATGGCGAAGGCGGTGGACAGGTTGGCCGACACGGTGGAACCCATGCAGCGCGTGACCTGGTAGGGCCCGACGCGGCGGATGCCCTTGGAGCGCAGGGTGTCGGCCGCCTCGATCTGGTTGGCCGGCGAGCCGCCGCCCGAGCCCATGATGAGGCCGGTGCGGGGGTTCGAGACTTGGCTTGGCGCCAGGCCCGACTGGGCGATGGCGTCCTTCAGCGACAGATAGGCGTAGGCCGCCGCGTCGCCCATGAAGCGGCGCAGCTTGCGGTCGATCAGCGCGTCCAGGTCGATCTGGGGGATGCCCGCCACCTGGCTGCGCAGACCGAGCTCCTTGAACTCGGGCATGGCGCGGATGCCGGAGCGGCTCTCGCGCAGCGACTGCACCACCGTCTGCTGGTCATTGCCGATGCACGAGACGATGCCCGCGCCCGTGATGACGACGCGCTTCTTGCTGGTCATGCCGTGGCTCCCGCTGCGGGCGCTCCGTCCTTGCCGTCTTCTTCACGTTTGAAGAGGCCGACGCGGAGGTCGTTGGCCACATAGATCTCCTGGCCGTCGGCCAGCAGCCGGGCGTCGCCGATGGCCATGACCAGCTTGCGCTTGATGACGCGCTTGATGTCGATCTCGTAGGTGACGAGCTTGACCTGAGGGCCCACTTCGCCGGTGAACTTGACTTCACCCGCGCCCAAGGCCCGGCCGCGGCCGGGCAGTTGCAGCCAGGTGAGGTAGAAGCCGATGAGTTGCCACATGGCGTCCAGCCCCAGGCAGCCGGGCATGACCGGGTCGCCCTGGAAATGGCAGGCGAAGAACCAGAGGTCCGGCTTGACGTCGAGTTCGGCACGAATCTTTCCCAGCCCGTGGGCGCCGCCGTCGGCGTCGATGTGCGTGATGCGATCGAACATCAGCATGGGCGGCAGCGGCAGGCGGCCGCTGTCGGGGGTGAACAGCCGGCCTTCACCCGAGGCGATCAGTTGTTCATAGGAAAAGGAATCAGCCATTGTCAGTCGTGCTCCAGATCGGCACCTTGCCGTCGCGGGGGAGGGGTGGGAAACTAAAAAAACTCGCAAATGCCAGCGGGCGACGCCATGGCGGCGCACGTACCGGGGCCCATATTGTGCCGGGCCGCCGCCCTGCATTATCCAGGGTGCCGATGGCCCGGGCATGTGCCAGGGCCAAGGGAGATCACCTATCCTGCCCCCAAAGCGCTGCCTGGCCGGTAGGCCAGAACCCACAAAAGCCCCGAATGGGGCTTTTGCGAAGGGGAAATCGCGGGGTTTTCGCCAGGGCGGCGCGCTGCCCCGCGTGGGCTGCGGCGGCTCAGTACTGCCAGAAGATGCGCTGCAGTTCCTGGCTGCTCTGCGGGCGCGTCAGCGCCACGGCGGCCAGGATGCGGGCCTTCTGCGGGTTCAGGTCGTGCGCGACCACCCAGTCGTACTTGTCGTCGGGCTGCTCGGCATTGCGCAGCACGAAGCCGTCGGCCACGCGCGAGGAGCGCACCACCTGCACGCCCTGGCTGCGCAGCTCCTGCAGCGCGGGCACCACGCGGTCGGCCACCGAGCCGTTGCCGGTGCCGGCGTGGATCAGCGCCTTCACGCCCGAGCGGCCCACGGCCTCGACCGTCGAGCGCGGCACGTTGCCGTAGCCGTAGACGATCTCCACCGGCGCCAGCGTGTCGATCTCGTCGATGTTGAATTCCGACTGCGCCGTGTGGCGCTTGACCGGCGCGCGGAACCAGTAGCTCTTGCCTTCCACCACCATGCCGAGCGGCCCCCACTGGCTGCGGAACGCCTGGGTCTTGATGTTGACGCCCTTGGTCACGTCACGCCCGCTCTGGATCTCGTCGCTCATGGTCACCAGCACGCCCTTGCCGGCCGATTCCGGGCTGGCGGCCACGGTCACGGCGTCCAGCAGGTTCAGCGCGCCATCGGCCGACAGCGAGGTGCCGGGTCGCATCGAGCCCACCACCACGATGGGCTTGCTGGTGCGCACCACCAGGTTCAGGAAGTAGGCCGTCTCTTCCAGCGTGTCGGTGCCGTGGGTAATGACGATGCCATCCACGTCGGGCTGCTTGGCCAGCGCGGACACGCGCTTGCCCAGCGCCAGCAGCTGCGCGTTGGTGAAGCTCTCCGACGCGATCTGGAACACCTGCTCGCCCCGCACCGTGGCCGCGTTGCCCAGCTCGGGCAGGCCGGCCAGCAGCTTGTCGACCGGCACCTTGGCGGCCGCGTACGACGCGCTGTTGGTGGCCGAAGCGCCCGCGCCGGCGATGGTGCCGCCGGTCGCCAGCACCACGACCTGGGGCTTGGCGACGACGACGGCCTGCTGCGCCGGTTGCGCGGTGGGAGCCAGCTGCTGCGCGGGCGCGGCGATGGCCCAGGCGGCAAAGGCGGCGCCGGCCAGCAGGCGCTTGAGTTTCAGGTGCGAAAACATGGTGGTCGATTCTCCGGAAATGTCAGGAATGGTCGTTGCAATGCGGCGGTGGCTCGCGGCCGGGGCACTCCTCGCGCCCCGGCCCTCCTCGCGCCGGCCCGCGCCGATCGCCGCGGGTGCCGTATGGTAGGGAGGCGCCGAGAGGCCGATGGGGAATAATCGCCGCCCGGGTGTGAACGGAAGTCATATCCGGGAAAACACCGCCGCCCACCGCTATCACGATCCGTGCCAGCCGGTGGCCCGGTCCCGTCGGCTCGAAAGCATTCGTCCCGGCCATCCTTTTCTTTCCCCACCCGCAGCGGCGCGGACCCTCCTTCTGAGCCCCATGAACCTGCGGCAACTCGAAGTCTTCCAGGCGGTCATGCAGACCGGCAACATGAGCGCCGCCGGGCGGCTGATCCGCATCACGCCGTCGGCCGTGAGCAAGACCATCGCCCATGCCGAACTGCAGCTGGGCTACCTGCTCTTCAGTCGCGTGCGCGGCACGTTGGTGCCCACACCCGAGGCGCAGGCGCTGTTCGCCGCGTCCAGTCAGATCCACCGCCAGCTGGACGAGCTGCGCCACACCGCCCTGAACCTGCGCCAGCCCGAGGACGGCCTGGTGCGCATCGCCGCGATTCCTTCGGTCACGCATGCCTTCCTGCCGGCGGTGCTGGAGCAGCACGCCCTGCGCGCGCCCCGCGTGCAGATCGAAGTGCGCACGCTGCACCAGGACCAGATCGCCCAGGCGCTGCTCACGCGTGCGGTCGACGTGGGCCTGGGCTTCTACCCGCATCCGCACCCGCAGGTGCACAGCGAGATCCTGGTCAGCGGGCCGCTCTTCATCGCCATCACCCGCGAGATCTGGCAGCGCGCCGTGCGCGTGAACCGTTCCGACCCGCTCAGCTTCCTGGCCAACACGCCGATGATTCCGCTGTTGGGCGACGACCCCATGCGCCCGCATATGGCGGAGCTGGCGCGGCAGCTGGGCGTGCACCAGGAGCTGGGCATCCAGGTGCAGACATCGCAGCTGGCACTGGAACTGGTCAAGCGGGGCATGGGCTGGACGATGGTGGAGTTCCTCACCGCCAGCAACCTGGACGCCGCCACCATGGCCGCCGTGCCGGTGCGCGACCTGCCACCCATTCCCTTCTACGCCTACCACGCCACCCGCTGGCCGCCCGACCGCCAGGCGGCGCGGCTGCTGGCGTCGCTGCCGGGGCTGCTCGACCGGGCACTGGCACGGCCGCACGCGCAGCCCGCGGAGTAGGAAGAAGGTCTCAGCCCCGGGGCGTGCGGCGCCACCGCGCTGCCCACGCAGCCCCGGCCACCGCCAGCCCCAGCGCCCAGAACGGCCACAGCCCCCAGCGCGACACCCACCACGCAAACGGCGTGACGGCGCCGGTGCGCCCCTGCACCTCGGCCGCGAGCACGCCCCGCGTGTGCGGCGCCAGCGCGTGCGTCACGCGGCCCCGGTGGTCGATGACGGCCGTGGCGCCGGTGTTGGTGGCGCGCACCATGGGACGCTCCAACTCCAGCGTGCGCATGCGGCTGATGGCCAGATGCTGGTCGATGGCCAGGCTGTCGCCGAACCAGCCGATGTTGCTGAGGTTGACCATCACCGTCGGCGCGGTGGACGCGTCGGCGAAGCGCGCGCCCAGCTCCTCGCCGAACAGGTCTTCATAGCAGATGTTGGGCGCGATGCGCTCGCCCTGCCAGTCGAAGGAGGGCTGGCCGACGGCTCCGCGGTTGAAGTCGCCCAGCGGGATGTTCATCAGCTCGGTGAACCAGCGGAAAAAGGGCGGAATGAATTCGCCGAACGGCACCAGGTGGTGCTTGTCGTAGCGATAGGGAGCGCCCTGCCCGGGCGCGAAGCCCAGCACCGAATTGGTGTAGCCCAGCTCGCCGTTGCCGAGCGGAATGCCGATCAGCGCGGCCTGCCGGCCGGTGGCGTAGCGGGTGGTGATGCCCTCCAGGTAGCCGGGCATCAGCTGCTGGGGCAGCAGGGGAATGGCGGTTTCCGGCGCCACCACCAGCGATGCGGTCGCGGCGTTCAGTTGGTCGGCGTACCAGCGCAGCGCCAGCGGCACGCCGCTGCCGGGCTGGAACTTCTCGTCCTGCGGGATGTTGCCCTGCAGCAGCGCCAGCGACAGGGTGCGCGGCGGCTCGATGGCCGTGTGGCAGAGCTCCACCGCGCAATGCCGCTGCGCCGTGAGCGCCGCCCAGGCCAGCAGCGCGACGGTCGCCAGCACCCACACGCCCCGGCGGCGCGCGTCGGCCCGGCGCAGCAGCGCAATGCCCATGGCCAGCGCGGCGGCGGCGAAGCCGATGCCGTAGACGCCCACGCTGCGCGCCAGCACGGCGAGCGGCCCGTCCACATGCGCGTAGCCGCCCGCTCCCCACGGAAAGCCCGTCCACCAGATGCCGCGGGCCAGCTCGGCCAGCAGCCAGAAAGCTGCAAAAACGATAGCAGCCAGCGCTCTATTGGCGGGCGCCCAAGCCCGAAAACACCCTGCGGCGACGGCGTAGTAGCTGCCCAGGAACGCCGCCAGCCCCAGCACCGCCAGCACGGCCAGCGGCGCGGCCAGGCCGCCGTAGGTATGCATCGAGATGAACAGCCACCAGAAGGTGCCCGACAGCCACACGGTGGCGAACAGCCAGCCCAGCGCCGCCGCCCGCCGGCCACCGGGCGCGGCCACCAGCACCCGGGCCAGCAGCGCGAGCGACAGCACCTGCAGCCACCAGAGCGGCTGCCCGCCCCAGGGCCAGGCGATGGACGCGGCCTGCGCCAGGCCGGCGGCCGCCGAGGCGAGCCAGGGCCATGCGCGCCGCCACGGCGGCGGGGACATGGCGTGGCCTGGCAAGGGCGCGTCCGTGCGGACGGCAGCGGCCGGGGAGCCCATCAACCGCCGTGAGCCGAGCCGGCAGCAGCGGCGGCGGCGGCGGCATCACCTTCCGTCGCCGGCGACACCTTGAACCAGCGCACTGCCCCGCCCTTGGCGTGCAGCACCACGAACTGCAGCCCGCCCAGCACCACGGGCTCGCCCTTGTGCGGCATGCGGCCGAGTTCATGGACGATCAGCCCGCCGATGGTGTCGAAATCCTCATCCGGGTCGCTGGCCCGCAGCACCACGCCGAAGGCATCGGCAACGCGCTCGACCGAGGTGTCGCCGCTGACCCGCCAGGTCTCGTCGGCCAGACGGAAGATGTCGCCCGCATCCTCGGGAATGTCGAATTCGTCCTCGATCTCGCCGACGATCTGTTCGAGCACGTCCTCGATGGTGACCAGGCCCGCCACGCGGCCGAATTCGTCGATCACCACCGCCATGTGGCTGCGCGTGCTGCGGAAGTCGCGCAGCAGGTCGTTCAGGCCCTTGCTCTCGGGCACGAAGACGGCCGGGCGCAGCAGCGCGCGGATGTTCAGCTCCGGAGCGCGCCGCAGCTTGAGCAGGTCCTTGGCCAGCAGCACGCCGATGATGTTCTCGCGCTCGTCCTGAAAGACCGGGAAGCGCGAATGCGCGGTGTAGATCACCTGGTTGACCAGTGTTTCGAGCGGCGCGCCGATGTCGAGCAGATCCATGCGGGTGGAAGGCACCATCACGTCGCTGGCCGTCATCCCGGCCATCAGCAGAACGCGCTCGAGCATCACGCGGGCGTCCGCGTTGATGACGTCGTTGGTCTCGGCCTCGGCCAGGGTGGCGATCAGCTCGTCGGTCGAATCCGGTCCGGGGTGGATGAATTCGATGAGCCTCTGCAGGAAGGTGCGCTTGTCTTCCCGTTCGGAAGGGCGCCCCGGGTGGGGGTCTGCCACGGTCTTGGAGTGCAGGACGTGCGGTCGTTGAACAAGCCGCAAGGATAGCGGATCGCCCCGGGCGCCCCGGCGGCGCCTTCGCCGCGCCGCCTATTCGGCGGCCCGGTGGCGGCCGCTGCGCACGCCCTGGCGCACCTCCTGCACGCCCGAGAGGAACTTCCAGAACTGCCGCGCCTGCTTCTTGATCTGGTAGTTGGCCTCGCCGTAGTGCAGCGTCATCAGCTCGGCCATGTGCGTGGCGCGCCCGGCCGGACTGAGCTGCAGATACGCCTCGGCCTCCGAGCCGTCGCGGCGCACGGTGGCACCGGCGCGGCGGGCGATCTTCAGCATGGCGGTGTTCTCCGAGAGCGCGTGGATGAACACCATGGTGACGCCCGCCGTGCGCGCATGCATCACGGCGCGCTCGAACAGGCGCGCCCCGAACCGCCGGCCGCGCGCGTGGGGCAGCACCGACACGCCGAACTCGGCGCAGCCCGGGTGGCCCGGCTGGGCCGCGAAGGCCAGGTGGGCGGTGGCGATCAGGTCGAGCCGGCGATTGAAGATGCCGAAGATCTCGTCACGCGCGAAGTCCAGCTGGTCGGCATAGCGGCGCACCTGCTCGTCGGTGGCGGCGTAGCCGAAGCGCAGGTAACGGTCGGCCGGCGCCAGCGCCAGCAGGTGCCGGGCGATGCGCTCGCGGTGCTGCGGCCCCAGCGACCGGATGGGCACCGACACACCGAACGACGAGGATGAAGAACCAGCGGACGACGAGGCCGAGGACATGGATTCCCTCCGATGCGCGAGCGGTGCCCGCAGCCCATTGCGGCAAGCGTGCCAGGAAGCGCGGATCCAGTCAGGGAAAGACAGCATGATGACTGCGATTCTAGGGTTTTCCCTAGGTTGGCGCAGCATTGCTTCCGGCTGGGCGGGTGGGGTGGCCCGGGCCCGAAATACCCATCAAATCAGGCTCCAGCGCCCTACCCACATCGGCTTTACGCTATCAAAAACATAGCCATCGGCACCGATGGCCCGGCGCTTCGCTGTCGCCTGCGCGTCACGTGCGCCTCCAAGACCGGTCGGCCCGCCCGCCGGCCGTCCCTAGAGCGGCACCGCCGTCGTGGCCTTGACCCGGTCCAGCACGAAGCTGGTCTTGCAGTCCTGCACGCTCGGGTGCTTGAGCAGCGTGTCCATGATGAAGCGGCTGTAGTGCGCCATGTCGGCCACCACCACCCGCAGGAGATAGTCCATCTCGCCCGTCAGCGCGGCGCATTCCACCACTTCAGGCCAGGTCTGCACGCTGGCGCGGAACAGGTCCATCGGGTTGCGCTTGTGGCTCTCGGTGTGCTTTTCCAGCCGCACGTTCAGGTAGGCCGTGAGCCCCAGGCCCACCGCCTCGGGCTGCACCAGCGCGACGTAGCGGTCGATCACGCCGGCGTCCTCCAGCCGCTTGGCGCGACGCAGGACCGCGCTGGGCGACAGGCCCACCTGCTCCCCGATCACGTCATAGGTCTCGCGGCCATTCGCCTGCAGGCAGCGCAGGATGGCCCGGTCGAGCCGGTCGAGTGCATGAGGAGCGTCCATGGCGCAGGATTCTAGGGAAACTCTGCACGAATGGAGCGGAAAGTGAGCGTTCTCGATCGAAAGGGGCTGGAAGGCGCGAACCGCAGCCATGGCGAGGCTGTGGCGAGGATTTGCAACGCCGCATGTCCCCCAGGGAGGAGCGGGCGATTCGTGCCCATCTTCATGGGGCCTGCATACCGGCGACGCCTGGCGCGATAGTGGTGCCGGCGCGGCGTGAAGAAACGGCACCACGCAGTTTTCCTGCAAGCCGCCCGTGACGCAGCGCAAATTTCGCCAGAAACATCCGCACCCCTGCGCCTACAGTGCGTTGACGGACATCAACACGACGCACGGAGACCCAGCCCATGAACACCCCCCTGCCCGCCGAGGCGACCCAGACCATCGCCGCCCAGGAAACCGCCGCCTGGGAGAACCCCATGGGCACCGATGGCTTCGAATTCATCGAATTCGCCGCGCCCGATCCGCAGGCCATGGGCCAGGTGTTCGAGGGCATGGGCTTCAAGCCCGTGGCGCGCCACCGCCACAAGAACGTGACGCTCTACCGCCAGGGCGAGATCAACTTCATCATCAACGCCGAGCCCGACAGCTTCGCGCAGCGCTTCGCCCGACTGCATGGCCCGAGCGTGTGCGCGATCGCCTTCCGCGTGCACGACGCCAAGGCCGCCTACGAGCGCGCGCTGAACCTGGGCGCGTGGGGCTTCGCAGGTTCCGCCGGCCCGGGCGAGCTGAACATTCCCGCCATCAAGGGCATCGGCGACAGCGTAATCTACCTGGTGGACCGCTGGCGCGGCAAGAACGGCGCCCAGCCCGGCGACATCGGCAACATCGGCTTCTTCGACGTCGACTTCGAGCCGCTGCCGGGCGTGTCGGCCCAGGAGGCGCTGAACCCCAAGGGCCATGGGCTCACCTACATCGACCACCTGACGCACAACGTGCACCGGGGCCGGATGATCGAATGGGCCAACTTCTACGAGCGCTTCTTCAACTTCCGCGAGATCCGCTACTTCGACATCGAGGGCCAGGTCACGGGCGTCAAGAGCAAGGCCATGACCAGCCCCTGCGGCAAGATCCGCATCCCGATCAACGAGGAAGGCAAGGAAAAGGCCGGCCAGATCCAGGAGTACCTGGACATGTACAACGGCGAGGGCATCCAGCACATCGCCATGGGCTCGGACGACCTCTTCGCCACGGTGGACGCGCTGCGTGCCTCGGGCGTGCGGCTGCTGGACACCATCGACACCTACTACGAGCTGGTGGACAAGCGCATTCCCGGCCACGGCGAGAGCGTGGAGGAATTGCACAAGCGCAAGATCCTGATCGACGGCAAGAAGGACGCCGTGCTGCTGCAGATCTTCAGCGAGAACCAGTTGGGGCCCATCTTCTTCGAGTTCATCCAGCGCAAGGGCGACGACGGCTTCGGCAACGGCAATTTCAAGGCCTTGTTCGAGAGCATCGAGCTCGACCAGATGCGCCGCGGCGTGCTGTAACTGCGCAGGCCACGCTGGTATCCGGCGACGCGTCCAGGGTCACTTTTCCGCCTTCCGGCACGCCCGCCCATGACGCGTCGCAACACGGCTTTCTATACTCCGCGCTTCGCCCGACCCGAAGACGAGGAGACCCTCCATGCCGTGCCGCCCCCTTCCCTTCCTGGCCTGGGCCGCGACCCTCGCGCCCATGCTGCTGACGGCCACGCTGTCTGGCGGCGCCCGCCCGGCGCTCGCGCAGAACGCGGCCGCGCCGCTCGGCATCGTGGTGCCCTACCCGGCAGGCGGCCCGGTCGACAAGACGGCGCACATCCTCGCCAAGGCGGTGGCGCCGCAGCTCGGACCCGTGGCGGTGCAGAACAAGCCGGGCGCGGGCGGCAACCTGGGCGCCGAGATGGTGGCCCGGGCGCCGGCGGACGGCAACCTGCTGGTGATGGGCGCCGTCGCCACCCATGCGGTGAACCCCTGGCTGGCCAAGCCCTTTCCCTACGACCCCATCGCCGACTTCACGCCCATCGTGCTGGTGGCGCGCACGCCCAATGTGCTGGTGATGGAGGCCGGACTGGCGCAGCGCCTGCAGATCAAGACCACCAGCGACCTGGTGAAGTACCTCAAGGCGCATCCGGACACGCTGAAATACGGCTCGGGCGGCAGCGGCAGCATCGGCCACATCGCGGGCGAGATGTTCAAGTCGCTCACCAACACCCGCATGGCGCACACGCCCTTCCAGGGCGCCGGCCCGGCGCTGAAGGCGCTGCAGGAAGGCGGCGTGGCGCTGGCCTTCGACAACCTGGCCTCGTCGCTGCCGCTGATCCGCTCGGGCAAGCTGGTGGCGCTGGGGGTCACCTCGCTGGGCAGCGACGACGAGCTGCCCAACGTGCCCAGCATCAACAGCGAAGTGCCGGGCTTCAACGTGTCGACCTGGTTCGGCCTGTTCGCGCCCGCCTCCCTGCCCTCCGCCGCGGCGCAGAAATACGCCGCCGCCTTCTCCGCCGCCATGCAGACGCCCGCGGTGCGCGAGCAGTTCAAGGCCATGGGACTGGATCCGGAGTCGTTGACGCTCGGCGCCTTCGGCAGCTTCGTGCGATCCGAGCACAGCAAGTACGGCTTTCTCATCAAGGCCGCCAAGATCAAGACCGACTAGCCGCGATGCGCCCTGGCGCCCCCGGTGCAAGTCGGCCCACCTGACCGACAACCACCAAGGAGACAACGCCATGGGACAAGCACCCGTCGTCTACGGACAGTCCAGCCGCCCGCCGCGCGGCGACTACGGCCGCTGCGGCGCCGACTACACCTGCCCGCAGGACTTCGCCGCCTACACGCCGCAAGACCACGACACCTACCGGCGGCTCTATGAACGCCAGTCGGCGCTGCTGCCCGGTCTGGCGGCCGATGCCTTCATCGCCGCCCTGCCCTCGCTCGGCGCCCGGGACCGCATCCCGCGCTTCGACGAGATCAATGAACGGCTCTGGCGCGCCACCCGGTGGGAGATCGTGGGCGTGCCCGGCCTCATTCCGGAAGCGCCCTTCTTCACCCTGCTGGCGAACCGCAAGTTCCCTGTGACGGACTGGATCCGCACGCCCGAGGAGTTCGACTACATCGTCGAGCCGGACATCTTTCACGACCTGTTCGGCCACGTGCCGCTGCTGTTCAACCCCGTGTTCGCCGACTACGTGCAGCGCTACGGCCAGGGCGGCCTGAAGGCGCACGGGCTGGGCGCGTGCGAGCTGCTCTCGCGCCTGTACTGGTACACCATCGAATTCGGCCTGATCCGCCAGCCGGACGGCCTGCGCGCCTATGGGGCGGGCATCCTGAGCTCGGCCGGCGAGCTGCCCTACAGCGTGACCAGCCCCGAGCCGCAGCGCCTGCCCCTGCAGCTGGAGCGCACCATGCGCACCCGCTACCAGATCGACAGCTTCCAGAAGACCTACTTCGTGATCGACGATTTCGAGCAGCTCTTCGACATGACGGCGCCCGATTTCGCGCCGCTCTACCAGCGCCTGGCCGGCCAGCCCGAGTTCGCCGCCGATGCGCGCGGGGAACCCGTGCCGGCCTGATCCCGGCCCAGGGAAGCGCTGCACGCATCACGGCGCTGCGTGCTTCTGCGGACCCTTGCCGTTCGACTCGTGCAGAGGTTCCCTAACCGGCAAGCAGTTCCAGGCACGCCTGCACCACCGGCGGGTGGAACGCCATCTGCACGTGCGCCACGCCGGGCACGAAGCGGTTGTCCGCGCCGGGCAGCGTGGCGGTGCGGGCCGGGAAGACGATGTTGTCGCAGCTGGAATAAAAGCAGGTGAAGCGGGCGGCGCGGCCGGGCGGCTCGGCGCGGCGCAGCGCCTGCACCCATTCGCCTTCCAGCGCCATCTGCCGGCCATTCACCGCGTGGCTGAAGCGGCCGGCCCAGGTGCCGCCGTGGGGCGAGCCGAGCGTGATGACGCGGTGGGCGCAGGCCTCGGCCCGACCGGCGTCGCAGGCCCGCAGCCAGGCCCGCGCGGCGATGCCGCCCATGCTGTGGCCGATGACGACCGGCGCACGGCCGGTGGCCTCGGTGACGCGGCGCACGGCCGCGTCGATGGTGCCGGCATAGTCGTCGATGGAGCCGAAGGGCGGCTCCAGGTCCACCGCCACGAAGGCATGGCCGCGCTCGCGCAGCAGCGGCAGCCAGGGTGTCCAGAAGCCGCGGTTGCAGAGAAAGCCGTGCACCAGCACCACGCCGCGCGGCGCCGGGCCGGGCTCGCCGCGGCGCTCGGGCAGCCAGTCGGCGATGGCGCCGCGCCGGAAAGGCTGCCACCAGCCGAACACCCGCGTGGCCCAGCCGCTTTCGGCCCACCAGGCTCGCAGCATCTGCCAGGCGCCGGGCGCGGGCGAGGGGTCGGCCCGGTTGGCGCGGGCCATCAGCACGAACTGCAGCCCCATCAGCAAGCGAAAGCCCAGCAGCGCCAGCACCGGTCCGCCCAGCGCCCAGCCGGGCGAGCGGGGCCATTGCCAGGCGATCCAGGCGGCGGTGAGCGCCAGGTTGACGAAGACCATCCAGCGCTGCCAGCGTGCGTTGCTCAAGGGGCTGCCTTTCCAGGGGCGTCGCGGCGCCGAAACGCCGTGACGCTATGCATTTGATAGCTATCCGCGCTTGGATTTCAAGCGCCGGAGGCCATTTTCGTCAATAAACGTCGCGCCGGTAGCGCCCGGCGGCGATGAGATCGTCCAGTGCGTCGCTGCCCAGCACCTCGGCCAGCGCGGCGTCCACGCCGGCGGCCATGCCTTCCAGGCTGCCGCAGACGTAGATCACCGCGCCGTCGTCCACCCAGGCGCGCAGCAGGTCGGCGGCGTCGCGCAGCGCGTCCTGCACGTAGCGGCGCTCGGGCTGGTCGCGGGAATAGACGAAGTCGCCCCGCGCGATCTGGCCGGCCGCCAGCCAGCCGGCGGCCTCGGTTTCGCAGTAGGCATCGCAGGCGCGCTGGCGTTCGCCGAACAGCAGCCAGTTGCGGTGGCGCCCGCCGCGGATGCGCGCCAGCAGGTGGCCGCGCAGGCCGGCATAGCCCGAGCCGTTGCCGATGAAGATCGCGGGGGCTTGCGCGCCACCTTGCGCCCCGCTTTGCACGGCGCCGTCCTCGGCGGGCGCGAAGGCCATGTTCTCGATCAGCCGCAGGGCGACCGGCGCGCCCAGCGGCGCATGCGCCGTGAGCCAGCCCGACGCCAGCCCGAAGCCGGCGTCGTGCCGCACCTGGCGCACCAGCAGCGCCAGATGGCCGTCGCCGGGCAGCGAGGCCACCGAATAGCTGCGCGCGGCCAGCGGCTTCAGCGTGTCTGCCAGGGTCTGCCAGGCGCTGGCCGGCGGCGTGCCGGCATCCGCGCCGGGCAGCGCCGGCGCCTCGCCCGCAACGGGCAGCACGCTGCACGCCAGCGCTTCCCGCAGGCTCACCGTCCGGCCGGCCCGGCGCACCGGGGCATCGCCCGGCCAGCCGTGGCGCTGCAGCAGCGCGTCGAGGGTGGCGTCGTCATGGCGCGGCAGCACCTCGACCAATGCGCCTGCCTGCCAGCCTGGGGCGGGCGCGCCGGACGGCGGCGAGAGCTGCAGGGCGAAGAGCGGCGCGCCCTGGCTGCCGGGGTTGCACAGCGCGCGCGCCGCCAGCGTCCAGTCGGCGAAGGCCGGGGCGCCGACCTCGCCCAGCACCGGCGAGGCCGCATCGGCCGCCGCCGCCAGTCCGGGCGCGTTCAGGTGGCCGGCCAGCGCGGCCAGCCACGCGGGCCAGGCGGCCGTGTCCTCGCCGTCCATCTCGATCAGCGGAAAGAGCGGCTGCGCGCCCAGGCGGCGCAGCTGGTGGTCCAGCGCATGGCCGAAGCCGCAGAAGGCGGCGTAGTGCCGGTCGCCCAGCGCCAGCAGGCCGTAGCGCACCGGCGCCAGCGCCGCGCCCTGCGCCTGGGCCAGGTTGCGGGCGAAGCGCCGGGCCGCGTCGGGCGGGTCGCCCTCGCCGAAGGTGCTGGCGATGAACAGCACGCGGCGGTGATGGCGCAGCGCTTCGGCGCTCAACGTGGCCACGGGCGCGAGCGTGGCCGAGAGCCCGGCGCCGCGCAGCAGGGCGGCGGTGCGCACGGCCAGCCGCTCGGCCCGGCCGGACTGGCTGGCGTAGGCCACCAGCACGGCGTCGCCGCCCGCCGCCTGCGGGGCCGACGCGGCGAGTGCCGCGCGTTCGGCGCGCACGGCGCGGGCGCGGCGCCGCCGGTCCAGGTACAGCAGCCAGCCGGTGATGGCGAAGAGCGGCATGGCCAGCGAGGCCAGCGTCATCGCGATGCGCCCCGGCAGGCCGAAGTACGTGCCCATGTGCAGCGGGTAGATGGCGGCCACGGCGCGGCGGCCGGGCGGCAGGTCGGCAAAGCGCTCGTCCTGCTGCACCGTGCCGTCCGGCCGCAGCTGCAGCTGGTTGCGGGCGCGCTCGTGCGCCGCATCCGCGCCCAGCCAGGCGATCTGCAGGGGCTGGCCGGCGCGCTCGGGCATGCGCAGTTCCGCCCTGCGCCAGCCCGGCGCCAAGCGCTCGAAGGCCGACCAGGCCTGCGCGAGGTCGGCCGGCGCGGGCAGCGTGCGCTCGGCAGCCGGCGCCCCGTTCGCGGGCCGGGCCGCGGGGGCCATGGCGGCGGCCCGGGCGGGCACGCCGGCCCAGCGGTCCACCGGCGCGCGCACCGCGTCGAACGCCCAGTACAGGCCCGTGGCCGCGAACACGACATAGGCCACCAGCGCCCAGGTGCCCGCCACCGAATGCAGGCCCCACAGGAAGGAACGGCCCTTCAGCGCCGGGTCGAACGTGAGCCAGGCGCGCCACGACAGCGGCCGGCGCGGCCAGCGCAGATACAGGCCCGACAGCGCCAGCCCCAGCAGGCAGGCGGCGAGGATGCCGGTGACGGTGCGGCCGTCGCTGCGCGGCAGCAGCAGCCAGCGGTGCAGCGACTCCACCCAGTCGAAGAACGCCGCGCCGCGCTGGGCGGGCAGCACGGCGGCGGTATAGGGGTCGACGAACACCGCCTCGCCCCGGCGTTGGCCGGGCGGCGGGGCGAAGCTCACCCGCGCCGAGCGCCCCGGCTCGGCCTGCACGGCGATGCGCTGCACCGTGCGCGTTTCGCCCGCCTGACGCAGGGCCTGGGCGATCTGCGGCGGGGTGAGTGCCGGCACGGCGCGCGCGGGCACCGACGCGGTGCCGGGGTTGGCCCAGTCCAGAATTTCTTGATGGAAGGAGAACACCGCGCCGGACAGGCCGATGACGATGAGCACGGTGCCGGCGGTGATGCCGACGAACCAGTGCAACTGGAACCAGAGGTTCTTGAACGTGAGCGAAGGCGAGGGCATGGTCAGGGCGTGCGCGGCACGGCGAGGCGGTATCCATACCGCCGCGTCGCCGCCCCGTTAATGCGAACCAATTGTATTGACCCTCGACGCAACCACCCGCTGTCACCTGCATGACGCAGCCCTGGGTAGGCCCCGAGGCGGGCTGGCGCGGTGGCTCCCACAATGCCCGTTCGAAGGAGACACCCCATGACACTGCAACGCCCCTGGCTGGCGCACTACCCCGCCGGCGTGCCGCACGACATCGATCCCGACCGGTACCGTTCGGTGGCGCACCTGCTGGAGGAATCGTTCGGAAAGCACGCCGCGAACCCGTTCTCGGTCTGCATGGACCAGTGGATGCGCTACGGCGAGCTGGACCGACTCTCCGCCCAGCTGGGCGCCTGGCTGCAGGGCCAGGGCCTGGCGCCGGGCGCGCGCGTGGCGATCATGCTGCCCAACGTGCCGCAGTTCGCCGTGACCATGGCGGCGGTGCTGCGCGCGGGCTACACCTGCGTGAACGTGAACCCGCTCTACACGGCCCGCGAGCTGGAGCACCAGCTCAAGGATTCGGGCGCCGAGGCCATCGTCATCCTGGAGAACTTCGCCCGCACGCTGGCCGAGGTGATCGACCGCACCGCCGTGCAGCACGTGGTGATGGCCGCCATGGGCGACCTGCTGGGCCCGGTCTACGGCCGGTGGATCACCTTCGCCGTGCGCCACCTGGCCAAGATGGTGCCGGCCTACGCGCTGCCGCTGACGGGTAGCCGCCGGGTCACCACCTTTCCCGACACGCTGGCGCAGGGAGCGGCGCGCACGCTGTCGCCCAGCACCGCCACGCTGGATTCGGCGGCCTTCCTGCAGTACACAGGCGGCACCACGGGCCTGTCGAAAGGCGCGGTGCTGACCCATCGCAACATCGTCGCCGCCACGCTGCAGGCCGAAGCCTGGTTCACGCCGGCGCTGGGCCGGGTGGGCGACGTGAGCCGCGCCAACTCCATCGCCGCGCTGCCGCTCTATCACATCTTCGCGCTCACGCTCTGCCTGCTGGCGATCCGCCAGGGCTCCCACCTGACGCTGATCCCGAACCCGCGCGACATCCCGAAATTCGTCGCCGTGCTGAAAAAGCGCCCCTTCCACATGCTGCCGGCGGTGAACACGCTGTTCAACGCGCTGCTGCAGAACGCCGATTTCCGCGCGCTCGACTTCCGGCCGCTGTGCGTGTCGCAAGCGGGCGGCATGGCGGCCAGCGAGAGCACGGCGCGCGAGTGGCAGAAGGCGACGGGCAGCACCATGATCGAAGGCTGGGGCATGAGCGAGACCTGCGCCATCGGCACCAACAACCCGGTCAGCAACACGCAGTTCACCGGCACCATCGGCCTGCCGCTGCCGGGCATCGACATCGCCATCAAGAACGACGAGGGCGAAAGCCTGCCTCTCGGCGAGGCGGGCGAGATCTGCATCAAGGGCCCGAACGTGATGCAGGGCTACTACAACCAGCCCGAGGAGAACGCCAAGGCCTTCACCGCCGACGGCTTCATGCGCACCGGCGACATCGGCGTGATGGACGAGCGCGGCTACACCCGCATCATCGACCGCAAGAAGGACATGATCCTGGTGAGCGGCTTCAACGTGTTCCCCAACGAGTTGGAGCAGGTGGTGGCGCTCTGCCCCGGCGTGCTGGAATGCGCGGCCATCGGCATCGCCGACGAGAAGCAGGGCGAGGCGATCAAGGTCTTCGTGGTGCGCAGCGACCCGGCGCTGACCGAGGACGACGTGGCGCGCTACTGCGAGGCGAACCTGACGGGCTACAAGCGCCCCAGGCACATCGAGTTCCGCGACAACCTGCCCAAGACCAATGTGGGCAAGATCCTGCGGCGGGAGCTGCGCGGGCCGGCGGCCTGAGCCGGGCGCGGCGCCCGCGCTCCGGGGCGCGGCCCCGGCGTCAGGGCTGCCCGTCGCAGCTGGCCACACCTTCGGGCAGCTGCACCCAGGCATGGCGCCGCCGCGTCCAGATCTGCCGCTGCGGCGTGCCCAGCTGCTGGCGCTGGCGGATGGTGCCCACGCGCAGCGAATACGCGGCGGTCCGTTCCACATCACAAGCGTAGAGCGTGCTGCCGCACACCTCGCAGAAGGCCAGCAGCCGCTGCCGGCCGCTGTCCGCCGTCTTGAGGTAGGTGCGGGGCGTGCCGCGAACCAGCCGGAACCCGTCGGCGGGCGCCGGAATGTTGGCGCGGAACACCGAGCCCGACTGCGCCTGGCAGTCGTCGCAGTGGCAGACCGTGATGGTGCCGGGCTGCACCTCGGCCTCGTAGGCGATGGCTCCGCAGTAGCAACTGCCGTCGATCTTCATCGCTGACTCCTTTCATGGGGATGCATGCATCCGCAGGACTGTAGGGCCAGGCGAGCGCGGGCAGGCTCGGATATTCCGCGATTCCGGCAAATGGTCGCCCGCCATGACGGGTCGACTGCACCGCCCCGCCCCGGCCGCGACCGTGGCCCCCGACAGCGGGCGGCGGCCGGAGGGTGCGTCCAGCGTCCGGGGTCGAGGCCTCGCAGGCACCCCCAAGCGGCAGCCCATCCTCCAAAAAATCGGCTCTGTGATTCGGTTACAGCGCATCGCCTGGCAGCCGGTTCAACCACCGGTCTCGCCACTGTGTGACGCGGTTACCAACTTCTGCGGCCACCCGGTGTTGGCAGCAACGATCAGCTACCAAATCGGGGTAATCCACGAGGCGCAAACGTTTGCGCAAACGTTTTACATCGTTAACATCCGCATCCTCGGCCAGTGGGGGAGCCAACCCTTGTAACGCCGCAACCGCACTTCCGCACGGGGCGTGCAGCCGAGAAACGACGCTGGACTCCCCCACATTCACCGACCCGCAACGCATCAGCACACACGACAACGGAGACACCATGCAGTTCACCCGCCGCACCATCCAAACCGCAGCCGCCCTCGCCCTGATGGGCGGCCTGGTGGCCAGCCCCGCCTTCGCGCAGGACGGCAAGCCCAAGATCGCCCTGGTCATGAAGTCGCTGGCCAACGAATTCTTCCGCACCATGGAAGACGGCGCCAAAGCGCACCAGAAGGCGCACGCCAGCGAATACACGCTGGTCTCCAACGGCATCAAGAACGAAACCGACACCGCCGCGCAGATCAAGATGGTCGAGCAGGCCGTGGCGCAGAAGGCCAGCGCCATCGTGCTGGCCCCGGCGGATTCGAAGGCGCTGGTGCCGGCCGTGAAGGCGGCCATCGACAAGGGCGTGATCGTCGTCAACATCGACAACCGCCTGGACGCCGACGCCATGAAGGAAAAGAACATCAACGTGCCCTTCGTCGGCCCGGACAACCGCGCCGGCGCCAAGCTGGTGGGCGACTACCTGGCCAAGCAGCTGAAGGCGGGCGACAAGGTCGGCATCGTCGAAGGCGTGTCCACCACCTTCAACGCGCAGCAGCGCACGCTGGGCTTCCAGGACGCGATGAAGGCCGCGGGCATCAACGTGGTGGGCGTGCAGTCCGGCCAGTGGGAGATCGAGAAGGGCAACACGGTCGCCGCCGGCATGCTGCGCGAGCACCCCGACCTGACGGCCCTGCTGGCCGGCAACGACAGCATGGCGCTGGGCGTGGTCGCCGCCGTGAAGGCCGCCGGCAAGACCGGCAAGGTGCAGGTGGTGGGCTACGACAACATCCAGGCCATCAAGCCCATGCTGGCCGACGGCCGCGTGCTGGCCACCGCCGACCAGTACGCCGCCAAGCAGGCCGTGTTCGGCATCGAGCTGGCGCAGAAGGCGCTGGCCGCCAAGACCCCGCAGGCCCAGCTGCCCGCCGAGGTGAAGACCGACGTGGTGCTGGTGACCAAGGGCAGCAAGTAAGGCGCTTGCTGGCGGGCCCTGGGCGGCGGCGCCTGCCGCCCACCGGGTTGGTCCCACCCGCCCTGGCCCGGCCCGGACCGCCCCGGCGCGGCCCGAACGGTGGGGGCGCCGCCCGCAGCCCCGCGCCCCGCACCCAACGCTCCGCCCCACGCACCGCACACGCCCACCATGCTCCAGACACCCTTCGCCCCTCCCGCCACGCCCTTGCTGCACATCGACGCGGTGGGCAAGGACTACCACGGCACCACCGTGCTGCACGATGTGACGCTGGCGCTGAACGCGGGCGAGGTGCTCGCGCTCACCGGCGAGAACGGCGCGGGCAAGAGCACGCTGTCCAAGATCGTCTGCGGCCTGACGCCCGCCACGCGGGGCGGCATGCGGCTGTCGGGCGCCGCCTTTCAGCCCGCATCGCGCCAGGACGCCGAGCGCCAGGGCGTGCGCATGGTGATGCAGGAGCTGGGCCTGGTGCCCACGCTGACCGTGGCCGAGAACCTGCTGCTGGGCCGCATGCCCAGCACCGCCGGCTGGGTGCGGCGCGGCGAGCTGCATGCCGCCGCCCGCGCGCAGCTGGCCAAGATCGGGCTGGAATCCATCGACCCGGCCACGCCGGTGGCGCGGCTGGGCATCGGCCAGCAGCAGATGGTGGAGATCGCCCGCAACCTGCAGGACGACACGCGCATCCTGGTGCTGGACGAGCCCACCGCCATGCTGACCCCGCGCGAGACGAACTACCTGTTCGAGCAGATCGCGCGGCTGACGGCGCGCGGCGTGGCCATCGTCTACGTGTCGCACCGGCTCGAAGAGCTGCGCCGCATCGCCGACCGCGTGGCCGTGCTGCGCGACGGCCGGCTGGTGGACGCCTGCCCGATGGCAGGCCTCTCGGAGGACGACCTGGTGCGCCGCATGGTGGGCCGGTCGGTGAACGACCTGGAACACCGCCCGCGCCGCGCCGCCGGGGCGGTGGTGATGCAGGTGAACGGCATCGGCCGCGCCGGCGCCGTGCAGGACGTGAGCCTGGAGCTGCGCGCCGGCGAGGTCTTCGGCATCGCCGGCCTCGTGGGTTCGGGCCGCACCGAACTGCTGCGCCTGCTCTACGGCGCCGACCGGGCCGACCGTGGCAGCGTGGCCTTGTCCGCGCAGGAATCAGACCCAAAACAGCCCGCATCGCTTGATACACCTGCGCATGCAGCTATTAAATCAGTAGCAAACGGTGTGGTCAGGACGTTCGCCAGGGGTTTCCGGTCGCCCCTGCAGGCCATGGCCGCCGGCGTGGGCCTGGTGACCGAAGACCGCAAGTCGCAGGGCCTGCTGCTGGCCCAGCCCATCCGCATCAACGCCACGCTGTCGGACCTGTCCGCCGTCTCGCGCGGCGGCTGGCTGCAGAGCGCGCGCGAACACGGCCTGGTGCAGGGCTTCATCCGCACGCTGCGCATTCGCTGCACGAGCGGCGAGCAGCCGGTGGGCCAGCTCTCGGGCGGCAACCAGCAGAAGGTGGTCTTCGCCCGCTGGCTGCACCGGCCGGTGCGCGTGCTGCTGCTGGACGAGCCCACGCGCGGCGTGGACGTCGGTGCCCGCGCCGAGATCTATGCCGAACTCGACCGCATGGCCGCCGAAGGGCGCGCGCTGCTGATGGTGTCGTCCGACCTGCGCGAGCTGATGGCCATGGCCGACCGCATCGGCGTGATGAGCGCCGGCCGGCTGGTGGCCATCTTCGAGCGCGGCGAGTGGACCGAGCAGTCGCTGCTGGCCGCCGCCTTTTCCGATGCCGCGGGCCGCCCCGCCCCGGCGCAACCCGTTTCTTCCGTCGCCGCATGAACCCCGTCACGCCCCCCTCCACCACCGCTGCGGCCGCGCCCGCAACCCCATCCGCCACGCCGATCTGGCGCACCCAGCTGGGCACCTACCTGGGCCTCGCCCTGGTGCTGGCCGGCATGGTGGGCCTTTTCTCCTGGCTGTCCGAATACTTCTGGAGCGTGGAGACCTTCGTCACCATCGCCAATGAAATTCCGGCGCTGGCCGTGATGGCCGTGGGCATGACCTTCGTGCTCATCATCGCGGGCATCGATCTGTCGGTGGGCTCGGTGATGGCGCTGGCCGCCGCCACCTCGGCCGCCGCCATCCTGCAGTGGGGCTGGCCGGTGCCGGCCGCCGCCGCGCTGGCGCTGGTGACGGGGCTGGTCTGCGGCACCATCACCGGGGCGATCTCGGTCGCCTGGCGGCTGCCGTCCTTCATCGTGTCGCTGGGCATGCTGGAGGCCGTGCGCGGCAGCGCCTATCTGGTGACCGACTCGCGCACGCAGTACGTGGGCGACGCCATTTCCTGGCTGGCCGCGCCGCTGGTGGGCGGCATCTCGGTGGCCTTCCTCATCGCGCTGGTGCTGGTGGTGGTGGCGCAGCTGGTGCTCTCGCGCACGGTGTTCGGCCGCAGCGTGGTGGGCATCGGTACCAATGAAGAAGCCATGCGCCTGGCGGGCGTCGATCCGCGCCCGGTGCGCATCATCGTCTTCGCCGCCACCGGCCTGCTGGCGGGCCTGGCGGGGCTGATGCAGTCGGCCCGGCTGGAAGCGGCCGACCCCAACGCCGGCAGCGGCATGGAGCTGCAGGTGATCGCAGCCGTGGTGATCGGCGGCACCAGCCTGATGGGCGGGCGCGGCTCGGTGGTGACCACCGCCTTCGGCGTGCTGATCATCGCCGTGCTGGAGGCGGGCCTGGCCCAGGTGGGCGCGAGCGAGCCGAGCAAGCGCATCATCACCGGCTGCGTGATCGTCGCCGCCGTCATCATCGACACGCTGCGCCAGCGCCGCGCCACGCACTAGCCAGCGATCCCATGGCCACGATCAAGGACGTCGCCCGTCACGCCGAGGTGTCCGTCACCACGGTGTCGCACGTGGTCAACGGCACGCGCCACGTCAGCGCCGAGGGGCGCGAACGCGTGGAGCAGGCCATCCGCGCCCTGGGCTACGTGCCCAGCGCCATCGCCCGCAGCCTGAAGCGCAACAACACGCGCACGCTGGGCATGCTGATCCCGAACAGCTCCAACCCGTACTTCGCCGAGATCGTGCACGCGGTGGAAGACCGGGCCTTCGGCGCGGGCTACAACGTCATCCTGTGCAACACCAACGACGAGCCGCACCGCCAGGGCAGTTACCTGCAGGTGCTGGCCGAGCGCCGCATCGACGGGCTGATCGTCGTGTCCACCGGCCAGGACGCCACCCTGCCCACGCAGCTGGCGGGCCTGCAGGTGCCCACCGTGCTGGTGGACCGTGAGGTCGAGATCGACGAGCAGCCCGGCGACCTGGTGGAGACGGCGCACATGCAGGGCGGCCTGCTGGCCACGCAGCACCTGTTGGCGCTGGGCCACCGGCGCATCGCCTGCATCCACGGCCCGGCGGGGCTGCGCCCGAGCGAGCAGCGCATCGCCGGCTGGCGCGGCGCGCTCGCCGCCGCCGGCTGCGAGCATGGCGACGCGCTGCTCTGGAACGGCCATTTCACCAGCCAAGGCGGGCACGACGCGATGCAGGCCATGCTGGCGGCATCGTCCAGCGCGCCACCCACCGCCGTCTTCGTCTGCAACGACCTGATGGCCATGGGCGCGCTCTGCGCCGCGCACGAGCGCGGCCTGCGCGTGCCCGAATCGCTCTCCCTCGTCGGCTTCGACGACATCGAGCTGGCCGCCTTCACCAGCCCGCCGCTCACCACCGTGGCCCAGCCCAAGCTGCGCATCGGGGCGCTGGCGGTGGAGATGCTGCTCGAACGCATCGACGGCCGGCGGCAGGCCGCCCGGCAGGTGATGCTGCAGCCCGAGCTGCGGGTGCGCGCCTCCACCGCGGCGCCTTGCGCCGATGTCCCTGCCTCCGCTTCTTCCCCGTCTCTTGCCTTGCACCCATGAATGACCGCGTGACCACGCCCCGCATTGCCGTCGTCGGCAGCCTCAACATGGACCTGGTGCTCCAGGTCGACCATGCTCCGCAAGGCGGCGAAACCGTGCTGGCCCGGGGCCTGCGGCTCATCCCCGGCGGCAAGGGCGGCAACCAGGCCGTGGCCTGCGCACGCCAGGGCGCCCGCGTGTCGCTGTTCGGCCGCGTGGGCGACGACGACAACGGCCGCGCCCTGCGCGCCGCGCTGGACGCCGACGGCATCGACCACACCGGCGTGCTGACGGACCCGCTCGAGCCGACCGGCGTGGCCGTCATCACGGTGGAGGCGGGCGGCCAGAACCGCATCGTCGTGGTGCCGGGCGCCAACGGCCGCTTCACGCTCGATGCCGGCCTGCTGCACGCCGCCCTGCACGGCGCGGGCGGCCTGGTGCTGCAGTTCGAATGCCCCCTGGCCGAGGTGCTGGCCGCCGCCCACCAGGCGCGCGCCGCCGGCTGCCCGGTGCGGCTCAATCCCTCGCCCATCCAGCCGCTGCCCGACGCCCTTTGGCCGCTGGTGGACACGCTGGTCGTCAACGAAGGCGAAGCCGCCGCGCTCACCGGCCTGCCCGTCGCCACGCCGCAGCAGGCCGCCGCCGCCGCGCAGGCGCTGCGCGCGCGGGGGCCTGCGCAGGTCGTGGTCACGCTGGGCGCCGCCGGCGCCGTGGCGGCCGACGCGGCCGCCTGCCGCCACCACCCCGGCATCGCCGTGCGGGCCGTGGACACCACCGCCGCCGGCGACACCTTCCTGGGCGCCCTGTCGGTGGCCCTGGCGCGCGGCGACACGCTGGACGCCGCCGTGGAGGTCGGCATGCGCGCCGCGGCTCTGTGCGTGACCCAGCCCGGCGCGCAGCCCTCCATTCCCACCCGGGACGCCGTGCTGCAGAGCCCGCCCGCCCCCGCCTGGATCGCCCTGCCATGAAACGCACCACCCTGCTCCATGCCGAACTCTCCCACGCCATCGCCAGCCTGGGCCATGGCGACATGCTGGTCATCGGCGACGTGGGCCTGCCCATTCCGCCGGGCCCTCGCCGCATCGACCTGGCGCTGACGCCCGGCATCCCGTCCGTCGCCGACGTGCTGCGCGCCGTGCTGTCCGAAATGCAGGTCGAGCGCGCCGTGATCGCCACCGAGGCCGTGGCCCGCGCAAGCGGCGACCTGCCCGGCTGGTGCATGCTGCCGGTCACGCCCGAACAGCTGCCGCATGAAGACTTCAAGCGCCTGACGGCCCAGGCGCGGGTGATGGTGCGCACGGGCGAATGCACGCCGTACGCCAACGTGGTGCTGGTGGCCGGCGTGACGTTCTGACGGGGCTTGCCGGGCTCGTTCTTGCGCGGGCCGGCCCCTCACCCGGCGGCCGTGTCCCCATGGACGCGGTAGCCGTTGCGCCCCTGGTGCTTCATCTCGTAGAGCGCCCCATCGGCCTGCGCCACCAGCTGCGGCAGGCCCGGCGCCGGGGCCTGCTCGAACCGTGTCGAGGTCACCCCGGCGCTGAGGGTGACGACGCCCAGCGGGCTGCCCGGGTGCGGGATCCGCAGGGCGCGCACCGCCTGCACGGCGCTGGCCGCGATGACGCGGGCGCCCGCGTCATCGGTCTCGGGCAGCACGATGATGAATTCCTCGCCGCCGTAGCGGGCCACGATGTCGCCCGGGCGTTGCGCCGTGGCCTGCAAGGCACTGGCGACGAGGCGCAGGCATTCGTCGCCGGGCTGGTGGCCGAAGTGGTCGTTGTAGGCCTTGAAGTGGTCGACATCGAGCAGCAGCAGCGAGAGGTTGCGCTGGTGCCGGGCGCAGGTGGCCACCAGGGCGGCGGCCTGTGCGTCGAAGGCGCGGCGGTTCAGCAGATCGGTGAGCCCGTCGTGGGTCGCCAGGTGTTCCAGCCGGATGTTGGCGTCGCTCACCTGCCGATGGGCCCGCACGATCTGTCGCTGCGCGTCGCTGCGCAGGCGGATCATCTGGATCACGAAGCGGCCGAAGACCGCGATCAGCACCGACAGCACGAACACGGTCAGGCACTGCACGGCGATGGAGCGCCACCAGCTGCGAAAGACTTCGCTCTCGGCGCGGGCGACGGCGGCCACCACCGGGTGGTTCTGGGTGAATTCGAAGCCCAGCACCCGGGCCACGCCATCGACGGGCGATCGCATGCGGGTCGTGCCGGCACGGGCCCGCTTCAGCTCGCTGGCGATGTACGGGTTGCCGATGTTGCGCCCCAGGTCGCTGGCCGCGAAGGGCCGCCGGACCAGGATGGTGCCATCCGCCAGCGTCAGCGCGGCGGCGCCGTGCTCGCCGATGGAAAAACCCTCCAGCACCGCCCGGGCGTAGTCCACCTTGATCGACGCGAGCACCACCCCGCCGAAGCGGCCCTCGGAATCATTGAGCCGCCGCGTCACCGGAATCACCCAGGTGCTGGAGAGCCGGGGCGTCAGCGGCGGGTTGATGAGCGTCATGGTGCTCGGGCTCGTGAGGTGCGCGAGGAAGTACGGCCGGTCGGCGTTGCTGATCGTGGAGGAGCGGCCGGGCTGCGTGCTGACGATGGAGCGGCCGTCCTTGTCGAAGACGAAGATCGAATGCAGGTGGTCGCTGTGACTGAGCGTGTTCACCAGCTCGGGCTGCAGCGCCTCGATGTCCGGCGCCAGCAGGTCGCCCTGCTCGATGCGGAACGCGATGTTCTCCACCGTGCGGGAGACATCGGAGAAGATGCCGTCGAAGTGCTGGGCGACGGCGTGCGACAGGTTGCGTGCCGATTCCTCGGCCAGGCCCAGTTCTTTCTGGTAGCTGCGCCACGCCAGCCAGGCATTGCTTCCGATCAGCGTCGACAGCGCGAAGGCGATGAACGCCACGACCACGCGGACCCCACTCAGGCGCCGCTGCACCTGGCCTGCGATCGATCCCGCGATGCTCTTTGCGTTCAGTCTCACCTCGGCTCCAGCGCGCGCGCTTGTGGGCGGAGGGCCATTGTCTTACGAGCCCCGCATCGCACTGCGGAAATGCGCAAAGCGGCCGGCGGGCGGCGGCCCCTCGCGGTCCGCAGCGCGCCTTGGCGCACGATTCGTGCAGCGCTCGCCTAGAACCGCTCCCACCCCTGCAGGAAGCGCCACGCCCCTTCGGCACCTTCGCGAGCGGCACGCGGCCGATGCGGATGCGCTTGATGGCCTTCAGGCGCAGCCCCACCGCCTCGCACATCGACGTAATCTGCCCGGGCCGGATGCCCTTGAGCGCGAAGCGCAGGCGGTTCTCGTTCTGCCAGCTGACCTTTGATGGGCTGCAGCGGGCGGGCGTTGAAGCTGAGGCCGTGGCCCGCGAAGGCGGCGACCTGCCCGGGTGGTGCATGCTGCCGGTCACGCCCGAACAGCTGCCGCACGAGCACTTCAAACGCCTGACGGCCCAGGCGCGGGTGATGGTGCGCACGGGCGAGTGCACGCCCTACGCCAACGTGGTGCTGGTGGCCGACCAGCACCAGCACCAGCACCAGCAACAGGATTGATCGATTGATCGATTAATTCGTCGATATCGAAAATCGCTCCAATATGGAATTCCACCCTCGCGCCATTCAGCAAGTAAAGAAATCCATATTTCAATCCATCATCTGCCAGCAAGCATCCCAACAGGCTGGAGAGGCTTTATCCAACACGATTAACGGGGAGCCATAGACTGATATTCCTGGGAACTGCATTCAGCACCTGCAAGCGTGAGTTCCCTCTGAAGAATTCTCCCGAGTTTTCTCGATCCGCAGATTCTCGCCGGAACCAGGCCGTCGCACACTCCGTTATCGGCGAGCTTACGCAATTCCGCCCTTCTTCGGCAGCCTCCAACCGCAGATGATTTTGCCGGACCTTCCATACACTTTCCGGGTTGTTAAATCAGAAAGCGTACGTGAAATCGCCAAGCCATTCAGAGAAGGCCTCCATCGGCACCCGCCCGTTGCGCAGTGCACGCTGGTTCCAGAAGAATGATCTGCCTGGATTCATCCACCGCTCGACGCTGGCGGCGCAGGGGTGGACCCGGGAAGACCTGCTGGAGCGCCCGATCGTCGGCATCCTCAATACCTGGTCCGATCTCAATCCCTGCAACAGCAACTTGCGTACGCTGGCTCAGCATGTGCGGGAAGGGGTGCTTGAAGCGGGCGGAATCCCCTTCGAGCTGCCGCTGATGTCCATCAGTGAGAACCTGATCAAGCCCAGCGCATTCCCCTTCCGCAATCTGCTGGCGATGGCGGCAGAGGAGAGCATTCGCGGCTACCCGCTGGACTCCGTGGTCCTGCTCGGCGGGTGCGACAAGACCCAGCCCGGCCTGCTGATGGGGGCCGCCAGCGCCGACGTGCCGGCCATCGTGCTCAACAGCGGGCCGGGAACGCCACGATCGGCCACCGGCGGCCCACTGGCGACGGCCAACGGCGTATGGCGCTTTGTCGACCAGTTGCGCGCCGGCAGCGTCTCCATCAAGGCCTTCGAGGACTTCGAGCGCGGAGTGATGGGGACGCCGGGCCATTGCAGCGAGATGGGCACGGCCTCCACCATGTCCGTGCTGAGCGAGGCGCTCGGCATGGCGCTGTCGGGCAGCAGCCTCGTCCCCTCCAGCGATGGCCGACGCCTCCAGTATGCGAAGGCCGTGGGCCGTCGCAGCGTGGCGATGACGGGAACCGCCAGTGCCTCCCCCGCCAGCATCTTGCGGGCCGAGTCTTTCGACAACGCAATCACGCTGCTGTGTGCCGTGGGTGGCTCGACCAATGCCGTCATCCACCTGCTGGCGCTGGCACGGCGGGTGGGCGTGCCGCTGTCTCTCGACCGCTTCGACGAGATCGCACGCAAGGTGCCGCTCATCGCCAACGTCCAGCCGTCGGGCCACCATCTGACCGAACGCCTGATGAGCGCGGGCGGAGTGCCGGGGCTCTTGCACGTCCTGCGGCCGTTGCTGCATCTCGATGCCGCGACCGTGGAGGGCCGCACCATCGGCCAGATCGCGGACGAGGCGCATGTCGGCGATCCGGAAGTGATCCGCCCGCTGGACGAGCCGGTCAAGCCGGGGGCCAGCCTGGTGGTCGTCCAGGGTAGCCTGGCCCCGGACGGTGCGGTCATCAAGACCTGCGCTGCTTCGCCGGCCTTATTCCGCCATCGTGGCCCGGCGGTGGTCTTCGAGGACGTCCAGAGTATTGCGGATCGCATCGACGATCCGGAGCTGGACATCGGTGCCGACAGCGTCCTCGTGCTGCGCAATGTCGGGCCGGTGGGAGCCGCCATGCCCGAATGGGGCATGCTGCCGATCCCGCGCCGGTTGATGGAATCCGGGGTGACCGACATGCTGCGGATCTCCGACGCGCGCATGAGCGGCACCGCCTACGGCACGGCCATCCTGCACGTATCGCCCGAAGCGGCCGTGGGAGGCCCTCTGGCCCTGGTGCGGACCGGCGACATCATCGAACTCGATGTCGAGGCGCGACGGCTCGATCTGATGGTGTCCGGCGACGAACTGGAACGCCGCCGCGCCGAGCTCGGCCCCCTGCCGCCGGCGCGCCCTGGACGTGGCTACCGCAGGCTCTATGCGGACAACGTGGAGCAGGCGCACCTGGGCTGCGACTTCGGGTTCCTGCGCGGCGCCAATGCCGGGACGCTGCCCGACGGTTTGTTCGACGGCTGGGTCGGCGGCTGGTAAGCCGCAGGAGCTGCACATCATGGCCGTCCTCTACCGTTCCGACGCATCCCGTGGCGCTGCATGGCAGGCCCTCTTCGCCGAGCTGGCGCCCGACATCGACTTCCGGGTGTGGCCCGATGCGGGCAACCTCGACGAGATCGAATACCTGATTGCCTGGCAGGCGCCGGCCCCCTTCCTCGCGTCCCTGTCCCGGCTCAGGGTGCTGTTTTCGTCAGGGGCGGGCGTGGACCACATCGACATGACCGCGGTGCCGGCGCATGTCGAGATCGTGCGCATGGTGGAGCCCGGCATCATCAACGGCATGGTCGAATACGTCGCGATGATGGTGCTTGCCGTGCACCGTCACCTGTTCGACTACCAGGCATCGCAGCGCGCGCGGCGGTGGGAGCCCATCGAGGAATATCCGCCGTCCACCTGCTCCGTCGGGGTCATGGGCCTGGGCGTTCTGGGGCAGGCGGTCCTTGCCCGCCTCGGCCTTTTCGGATTCACGCGGCTGGGCTGGAACCGCTCCCACCGCGACCTTCCGGGCGTACGTTGCTTCGCGGGCGACGCCGCGCTCGATGAATTCCTGAGCCAGGTCGACGTGCTGGTCTGCCTGCTTCCGCTCACCGATGCCACCAGGCTCATCCTGGGTGCCCGGCTGTTCGCCCGGATGCGCGAAGGCAGCGTGCTGATCAACGTGGGCCGCGGCGGCCACCTGGACCAGCAGGCGCTCTTGCAGGCGCTCGACACCGGTCGCCTGAGCCGGGCGATCCTGGACGTCGCCGATCCGGAACCGCTACCCGCCGAGCACCCTCTCTGGGCCCATCCCCGCGTCGTACTGACGCCGCACATCGCGAGCATGACGCAGCCCGAGACAGCGGTGCCGATCCTGATCCAGAACCTGCGTCTCCATGGCGAAGGCCAACCGCTGCCCGACCTGATCGACCGGCGCGCCGGCTACTGAAATGTTCTCCCTTGATCCCGCTCTTCTTCTTCCTCAACCACAAAGGCTCCCATGACCGCCGTCTTCAAACCCAAATACATCAGCTTCGACTGCTACGGAACGCTCACCAACTTCCAGATGGCTCCGAGCGCCCGACGTCTGTTCGCCGACCGCATCCGCCCGGAACAGATGGATGCGTTCTGCAAAGATTTCGCGGCGTTCCGGCTCGACGAGGTATTGGGCGACTGGAAGCCTTACTACGACGTGGTCTACAACTCCGTCATGCGCACCGCGAACAAATGGAAGGTCCCTTTCCGGGAATCCGACGTGGCGGAGATCTACGCCTCGGTCCCGACATGGGGCCCGCACCCGGACGTGACCGCCGGCCTCGCCAAGATCGCGGGGAAAATCCCCCTGGTGATCATCTCGAACGCCATGGACAACCAGCTGGTGCACAACGTCGAGAAGCTCGGCGTACCGTTCCACCGCGTCTACACCGCGCAGCAGGCCAAGGCATACAAGCCTCGCCTGCGCGCCTTCGAATACATGATTGAGCAACTCAACGCCAAGCCGGAGGACTTCCTGCACGTGTCCTCAAGCATGCGTTATGACCACATGTCGGCATCGGACATCGGCATCCGCGACAAGGCTTTCGTCAATCGCGGACACGAGCCGGGCGTGCCTGCTTACAACTACGCGGAAATCGCCGACATCGGCGGTTTGCCAGGGCTGGTCGGGCTCTGAGGCAAGCCCTGGCCCCGGCGCGTGGGGCGGGCCCCGCGGCCCCAATCAGCCGGTGGCGCCGATGGATCCAGCGCGCCAAGCTATTTTTTTGATAGCACTTCTCGCGACGCGCGCCTGTGCCACGGAAGACTCCGGCGCGCTGACGGAGCTATCTCGAGGCGTTCGCACGCCGCATGATCGACCACCGGACGGGAGCGGATTCAAAACCGCTCCCACCCCTGCAGGAACCGCCACGCCCCTTCCGGCACCTTCGCGAGCGGCACGCGGCCGATGCGGATGCGCTTGATGGCCCCCACGCGCAGGCCCACGGCCTCGCACATCGACGGAATCTGCCCCGGGCGGATGCCTTTGAGCGCGAAGCGCAGGCGGTTCTCGTTCTGCCAGCTGACCTTGATGGGCGGCAGCGGCCGGCCGTTGAAGCTGAGGCCGTGGCAGAGCCGCGCCAGCCCGCCCTCGGCGATCTGGCCGGACACGGTGACGATGCATTCCTGCTCCAGCGACTCGATGTCTTCGGCCAGCTTGCGCGCCACGCGGCGGTCCTGCGTGTAGACGACCAGGCCGCTGGCGGGTGTGGGCAGCGGCGTGAAGCATTCGAGCTGGCGGAAGTGGCGCTGCAGCACGCGCACGCCGCTCGCATCTTCAGCGGCGTGGGTGTCGGCGCGCAGCAGCGCGAGGGCCTGGGGCGCGCCTTGGCTGCGGCTGCCATGGCTCTGGTGGCCCGCACCCTGCGACGGCGCCGCGCCCAGGCCCGCTTCGTAGCCGGCGGGCTTGTGCAGCAGCAGGGTGACGGGGGTCAGCTCCAGCAGGCTGGCGTCGGGCGCCAGCGCCACCGCCTGGCCGGGCGACACGCGGGCGCCGGGTGCCTCGACCACGCGGCCATCGACGCTGACCCAGCCGCCTTCGATGTATTGCTCGGCCGTGGTGCGCGAGCAGTTCAGTTGTTCAGCCAGCCGCTTGGCCAGGCGGATGTGTTCGGGAGGGTTCTGCAATCGTGTTTCCTGTGGGTTGTTGCGCTCAGACATGGCCGGGCTCCATGGCCTGGATGCGCTCGACGTGCGCCAGCAGCGAGCGCTCGGCCACCGGCCACAGGCGCTCGGGCACGTCGCCGTAGGCATGCCGCACCCAGTCTTGCGTGCTGCCGCCCGGCAGCGCCTGCATGGCGGCCAGCACCTTGGCCTCACGCGCCAGGCGGTGCGCCTTCAGCTGGGCGATGGCGCCGCGCGCGTCGCCCAGCACGTAGCCGTGCGCGGGCAGGATGAATTCGGCGCCGTGCCGGGCGCAGAGCGCATCGAGCCGGTCCAGCGAATCGAGGTAGTCGGCCATGTTGCCGTCGGGCGGGTCCACCACGGTGGTGCTGCCGTTCAGGATGTGGTCGCCGCTGAAGAGCAGCCCGTCCTCGCGCAGCAGCAGGCAGAGGTGGTTGGCCGCGTGGCCGGGCGTGTGCACCACTTCCAGCGTATGGGTGTTTTCGGGCGTTGGCGCAGGTGGAATAAGCGTGAGCAGCTCTCCATTCGATAGCACCCGGTCGGGCGTGAAGCGGCTCGCGGCGCGGGCCGTGGGGGCCGAGGGCAGCCCCAGCACCGGCGGGCGCGGCCGGCCGTGCGCGGCCACCCGGGCGGCCAGCGGCGCGGCGCCGGGCGAATGGTCGGGGTGCGAGTGGGTGCAGACGATGGCGCGGATGTCGCCGCCCGCCGCGCGCCACAGGCGCTCCAGGTGCTCTTCGTCCGCCGGGCCGGGGTCGATGGCGATGTAGCCCGTGTCCGGGTCGCCCACCAGGTAGCTGTTGGTGCCGGGGCCGGTCATCACGCCGGGGTTGGGCGCGGTCAGGCGCTGCACATTCTTCAAGAGGGGCACGGGCCGCTCGGCCTGCCAGTCCAGTACGTGCAGCATCTGGCCGTCGGGGCAGACCAGCGCCAGCTCGCCGAAGGGCGGTTCGTGCTCCATGTAGCGCGACTCCCTGCCGGCCAGCAGGCCGCTGCGCGGGCAGCTGGTCCAGAGCGGGGCCTGGTCCCGCTGCTGTGCCACCGCCTGCAGCACGGCGCCCGCGCTGGCGAAGGCGGCCAGCCGCTCCAGCGTGCGGATGGTCGGGAAGATCATGAAGAACTGGCCCGCCGCGTGCCGCGCCAGCGCGTCGGCCGGGCGCACCCACACGGGCTCGAACTGCTCGCGCTCGTCGGCCACCGGCTCCTGCCCCTCCGGCATGCGGGCGACGAGGAAGTGCACGTCGAAGCGCTTGGGCAGGTCGCGGTCGGCCGTCCAGTGCGCCAGCCCGAACATCGCGTCCGCCGCCAGCGTGAGGCCGCGCGCCTGGCACTGCGCCACGAACGGCGCGGCGCGGTCCAGCGCGGCGATGTCGGCGGCATCGGCAAAACGCCCGTCGGCATGGCGCGCCAGCAGCACGCCCAGCTCCTCGAAGCTCTCGCGGATGGCGGCGACGGCCTGCGTCAGCTGCGCCGGCGACTGGCCGGGCCGGCGGCGCACCGCCGCGTGCGTGGCGGGCGCCGAGTCCAGCGCGTCGACCGCGCCGCCCGGAAACACGTACGCGCTGGGGGCGAAGCTGGCCTGCGGCGAGCGCCGGGTCATCAGCACTTCGAGCACGGTGCCGGCCTCGCCATCGGCGGCGGGCGCGTCGCGCAGCAGCAGCACGGTGGCCGCGGCACGCGGCGCCACGGGCTCGCGGTGGGGGTGGAGTTGTTGGGTGGTGCGGGGCATCGCCCCATTATCGGCAGAGTGCCGTTCTTCGGCAGTCACTCCTGAAAAGATAGCGCCATGCCCAGGCCCGGCGGTCGCTGCGGGGCATTGTTTTCATGAATATCGACGCGGCGCATGCGCCCTGGGCCCGGCCGGGCGCGCCGTTTCACGCCGGCCGGCGCCGGCGCCAGGCCAGCAGCCCCAGCAGCGCGCTGGTCAGCGCCAGGCCGGCATGGGACAGCGTGGGCACGGCGGTGGCGTCGCCGGGCACGGCCTGTGCCAGCGGCGTCGCGCCGAGCGGTGCCGATGCCTGGCTGGGGCCGAGCGCATTGGTGGCCGTCAGCGTGAAGGTGTAGGGCGTGCCGTTGGTGAGCCCCGTCACCGTGCAGCCGGTGGCGGTGGCAGGCACGCTGCAGCCGCCGCTCGGCATGCCGGACACGGTGTAGCCCGTCAGGGGGCTGCCGTTGTCCGCCGGCGCCGTCCACGCCAGCGTGACCTGGCGGTCACCCGGGGTGGCACTGGCCAGCACCGGAGCGGCCGGAGCGCCGGCACCGCCATTCACCAGCACGCCCGCCGTGCTGCCCACGTTGTTGAGCGTCAGGATGGCGTCGTTGCCCGCCAGGTCGCGCAGAGAGCCGCCTTGGGTCTGCAAGCTGCCGACCGCGATGCCGTCGGCGTCCAGGTCGCCGGCCACGACGGTGTACCGAAACAGCAGCGTGCGGCCTCCCGAGCCGGAGAGGTAACGGGCTGCGCGCGAGGCGGCCCCGATGGAGATGGACAGCGCGGGCGTGCCGCCGGCACCTTCCACCCCCACGGGCTCGCCGAAGGCGACGGCAAAGTCCAGCAGGTCGTCCTGGTGGTAGGTCGCCGACGCCGGCACGGCCACCGCCACGATCTGCGGTGCCATTGTGTCCAGCGTATAGGGCCGGATCAGCGGCGGGCTGCTGCCGTCGGCATTGGCCACGCGCGCCTGGAAGATGCCGCCGCCCACCAGCGTCACACCCGGAGCGGACCAGGTGCTGTCCCCGGCACCTGCGGTGACGACGACCCAGGAAGCACCGTCGTCGATCGACAGCTCCACACGCTCGTCCGCTGCGAGCGGCGCATCCAGCGTGCCCGCGACCGCCTGCGCCGCGATCCGGGTCACGAGATCCGTTTGGCTGCCGCCGGTGTCCGCCGAAATGGCAAGGCTGCTGACCTGGGTCACGGGCACGGCAGCCAGCGCGGAGCCGGCCGCGAGCGCGAGGGGGGCCGTCGCCAGCCCGACCGCCAGCAGGCGCAGCGGCGCACACCAAGAGCTCAATGGACGGGACACGCCGGCAAGGAGTGAAAAGTGAGAGTCAGGGCGCATGCAATCCACCGCGTGAAAAGAAGAAGGAAACCAACACGGGAAACGGGGCGGCAGGCCGAGCGCCGGGGGACGTTCAGTGACCGGTGTGTCGACAAATGGTAAGCCTTGCAACGCCGTTCGCCAGGGCGGCGTTGGGCAATTCCATTCGCGCAGGGCAGCCGATGAACCAGCCCGGGGGTGGCGATAATCGGGCCCATGCACATCCGCTTCACCAAGATGCAGGGCGCGGGCAACGACTTCGTCGTGCTCGACGAGACTCAGGGCCGCCTGGGCCTGAGCCCTGCGCAGTACCGGTTCCTCGCCGACCGCCACTTCGGCGTGGGCGCCGACCAGATCCTTACCGTGCGCCCGTCGCCGGCGGCGGGCATCGACTTCGAATACGTGATCCACAACGCCGACGGCGGCGAGGTGGAGCAGTGCGGCAACGGCGCGCGCTGCTTCGCCCGCTACGTGCGCGACAAGGGCCTCACGGACAAGGACACGCTGCGCGTGCAGACGATGAAGGGCGTGATCTCCCCCCGCCTGACAGACGATGGCCGCGTGACGGTGGACATGGGCCGGCCACGCTTCGCGCCCGCCGAGGTGCCGTTCGATGCCGAGGGCCTGGCGCCGGTAGCCCAGGGTTCGGGAGAAAAATGGCCGCTGGCGCTGGATTCATCAGCGCAGGCAGCTCCTGTTTTGATAGCAACCGCCTCCATGGGCAACCCGCATGCGGTGCAGCTGGTGGACGACGTGGACACCGCGCCCGTCGCCGCCATCGGCCCGCTGGTCGAAGGCCATCGGCGGTTTCCGCAGCGCGTGAACGCCGGCTTCCTGCAGATCGTGCACCGCGGCGAAGTCCGCCTGCGCGTGTTCGAGCGCGGCACGGGCGAGACGCTGGCCTGCGGCTCGGGCGCGTGCGCGGCCGTGGCCTGCGGCATTCGCCTGGGGTTGCTGGACGCGCGGGTGGACGTGCACACGCGCGGCGGGCTGCTCACCATCGCCTGGGCCGGCGGCGCCGACGACGCGGTCTTCATGACCGGCCCGGCCACCACGGTCTTCGAAGGCCAGATCGAGATTCCCGACACACCATGACCCAATCCGCCATTCCTACTTCCTCCGCTTCCGTGCCGCCCATCACCGAGGAGGACATCGCCGAATTCCTGCAGCAGACCCCCGGCTTCTTCGAGCGCCACGCCGAGGTGCTGGCCAGCGTCACCTTCACCAGCCCGCACGGCCACCGCGCCGTGAGCCTGCAGGAACGCCAGGCCGAGATGCTGCGCGAGAAGATCAAGGCGCTGGAGCAGCGCGTGATGGAGATGGTGCGCAACGGCAACGAGAACGGCCACATCGCGCAGAAGATCCACCAGTGGTCGCGCGAGCTGGCCGCCGTGAAGGACCCGCACGCCCTGCCAGGCGCGGTGACCGAGGGCCTGCGCCGCCTGTTCGACGTCCCCCAGACCGCGCTGCGCGTCTGGGACGCGGCGGCGCCCTTCCAGAACGCCGCGCTGGGCGGCGCCAGCCCCGATGCGCGGGCCTTCGCCTCGTCGCTCACCGCCCCTTTCTGCGGCGCGAACCTGGGCTTCGAGCCCACGGCGTGGCTGCCCGATGCGTCGCAGGTGCAGTCGCTGGCGCTGCTGCCGCTGCGCGAGGGCGCGCTGGACGGCGAGACCCCGGCCTTCGGCCTGCTGGTGCTGGGCTCGCCCGATGCCCAGCGGTTCACCGCGGAGATGGGCACGGACTTCCTCGTGCGCATCGCCGAGCTGGCGAGTGGCGCGCTGTCTCGCCTGCGCTGAAATGCCGCCGGCCCGGGCCGACATGAACCCTGCCCGAGCCGATACCGGCGCAGGCCACCCCCCGGCCGCGCTGCCCCCCGAGGCGCTGCGCTACCTGGAGCACGTGCGGGTCGAAAAGCGCCTGGCGGCCCGCACGCTCACCCTCTACACGCTCGACCTGGAGCGGCTGGCGCGCCACGCGGCGGAGGTGGGCGTGCCGCTGCTGCAGCTGTCCACCGCCCACATCCGCCGCTTTGTCGCGCAGATGCATTCGGCGGGGCGCAGCGGACGCGGCATCGCGCTGATCCTCTCGGGCTGGCGAGGCTTCTTCACCTGGGCGGGCCGGCAGGGCCTGGTGCCGCACAACCCGGTGCTGGACGTGCGCGCGCCCAAGGCGCCCAAGCCCCTGCCCAAGGCGCTGCCGGTGGACGACGCGGTGCGCCTGGCCGAACATGAACATGCCGGCGGCGACCCCTGGCTGGAGGCGCGTGACGCCGCCATGGTGGAGCTGCTCTACGGCTGCGGCCTGCGCGTGGGCGAGCTGGTGGGCCTGGACGCCGTGCCCGGCCCGGACACGCAACGCGCCGGGCGCGGCTGGATCGACCTGCAGGCCGCCGAGGCGCATGTGTTCGGCAAGGGCTCGAAGCGGCGCAGCGTGCCGGTGGGCGGCGCCGCCCTCGCCGCGCTGGGGGCCTGGCTGGCCCAGCGCGCCCTGCCCTTCGGGGGCGCGGCCTCGGCCCGGCTGGACGCGGCGCTCTTCGTCGGCCAGCGCGGCGCGCGGCTCACCGCGCAGTCGGTGTGGCTGCGCCTGCGCCAGCGCAGCCAGGTGGCGGGCCTGACCACGCCGGTGCACCCGCACATGCTGCGGCATTCCTTCGCCAGCCACCTGCTGCAGTCCAGCGGCGACCTGCGCGCCGTGCAGGAGCTGCTGGGCCACGCCAACATCACCACCACGCAGGTCTACACACGCCTGGATTTCCAGCACCTGGCCAAGGTGTACGACGCCGCCCACCCGCGCGCCCGGCGCAGCAAGAAGCAAGAGGACTGAGCTGAGCGGGCCAGCCCGCCGCGCCCGCCCCTGCCGCCGGCAGCTTCCGCCCGGGTGGCCATGCACTGCGGGATGCAGCGCAAAAACGCTGCTATACACTGCGCGCCATTCCAAAAAGAGGGAGCCATGCGCATCAATCCAACGACCGACCGCGTCGGCCCGCGGCCGCCCTTCGTCTCGCAGGAGATCGAAGCCCATCCGCTGCAATTCACCGGGCAGGGCGGCGAGTATTTCCGGGTGTGGATCGTCAACGTGCTGCTCACCATCGTCACGCTGGGCCTCTACACCCCGTGGGCCCGCCGGCGCACGGCGCAGTACTTCTACGGCCACACGCTGGTGGCGGGGAGCCCGCTGGAATTCACCGCACAGCAGCGGCGCATGGTGGTGGGGTTCCTGGTGCTGCTCGGCATCACGGTGGCCTACCAGATCGCTGCCAACACGGGGCAGGACCTGGTGGCGGGCCTGTTCATTCTGGGAGGCGCGCTGCTGGCGCCCTTCATCTGGGGCAGTGCCATGCGATTTCGGCTGGGCAACACGCGCTGGCGCGGCCTGCGCCTGCAGTTCACCGCCCGCTGGGCCGAGATCTACCGGGCCAGCTGGCCGGTGTTCGCCTTCGCACTGATCTGGATCGTGGTTTCGTACGGCCTGCATTCGATGTGGCAGGACATTCCTGTCGACCCCGCCCGGGGCCGGCGGCTGCCTGGCCAGATCACCGCGCCCATGTGGGGCCTGCTGGTGCTGGGCCTGGTGCTGTCAGTGCTGTGCGTCATCCGCCTCGAATACAACTACCGCAGCCTGCTGGTGCTGCGCGCCCGGCTGGGCGACGAGCCCGGCCGCTGGAAGCCCGTCTACATGGATTTCGTGAAGATCTGGCTTGCCACCGTGGCCGTGTTCATCCTCTGCGCGGTGCTGCTGTCGGCCCTGGTGGCCGCCGCTGCGGGCGGCATCGTGGCATGGGCGGCGGTGGCCCGCAGCGGGGGCTTGGGCCTCTTCTTGTTCCTCGCCATCATCGTGTCGTTCGTGGTCGGGCTTTTCATGGTGCTGGTGGCCACCGCCCCCGCCCGTGCGTACCGCGAGGCACGGATGTTCCAGCTGATGTGGGACAACGTCGGGCTGAGCCGCATCGCCCGCTTCAAGTGCCAGCTGCGCACCGGCTCCTACGTGGCCCTGCGGCTGCGCAACATGCTGTTCACCGCGCTCACGCTGGGCTTCTTTCGCCCGTTCGCGATGGTGAGCGAGTACCGCATGAAGCTCGAATCGGTCACGCTGTACGTCAAGGGCGGCCTGGACCAGGTGGCGGGGCGCCTGGTGGAGCAGCAGCGCGACGGCATCGGCGACGCGCTGGCCGACGCCGCCGGGCTGGACCTGGTCGGCTGAAGACGCCGCCCGCATGCCGCAACCCCCACCTGCTGCCACCGCGAACAGGCCTTCGGCGGGCGGCGACCTGGTGCCCGCCCGCTGGTACGACGGCCGCAGCAGCCGGCCCAGGCCGGCGCTGATCGGCTTTCTGCCCACGGCGCAGGGTCCCTCGCTGGTGCTGCACCCGGTGGAGCCGGCGCCGGAAAACGGCGGCGCGGCAACGCTGATCTACCGCCACGCCCAGGTCGGCTGGCCCGAGACATGGCACGCGCATCGCGTGCAGCAGCGCCTGGTGGTGGACCTGCAGGACGGCGGCAGCCTGGAGGTGGACGACGCCCCGCGCTGGCACGCCGCGCTGCGGGCGGCCGGCCAGCGCCCGACCCTGGCGCACCGCATGCAAACGCGCTGGACCACCCTTGCGGCGGTGGTGGCCCTCGCGGCCGTGGGACTCACGCTGTTCTACCGCTACGGCACGCCCTGGGCCGCCACCCAGCTCACGCGCTTCGTTCCGCTGTCGTGGGAGACCGCGCTCGCCAGCGACGCGCTCGCGCGCATGGACGACGGCTACCTCCAACCCAGCCAACTGCCCGCCGCGCGCCAGGCCGAGCTGCGCCAGCGCTTCGACACCCTCGTCGCCCAGACACCCCCGGCCCTGAGGCGCTATGGCGGCTACGCGCCGCGCTACACGCTGTCGTTCCGGTCGGGCATGCCAGCCAATGCCTTCGCGCTGCCCGGCGGCGCCATCGTGGTGACGGACGACCTGCTGCGGGAGGCGCAAGGCAGGCAGCTGGGCGACGACGCCATCGTGGGCGTGCTCGCGCATGAAATCGGCCACGTGGCGCACCGCCACACCACGCGCCTGCTGGTAGAGCAGGGCGTGCTCAACGTCGGGCTGGGGCTGGCGCTGGGCGACGTGTCGGCGCTGCTTTCCACCGGCAGTGCCCTGTTGACCGGCCTGGCCTACCGCCGCAACCATGAGCGCGAGGCCGACTGCTTTGCCGTGGCCCTGATGGGCGAGGCCCGGCTGCCCACCGCGCCCATGGCGGACCTGCTGCTGGCGTTGGCGCGGCAGGAGCACGACCAGGAACAGCGCCCAGCCGCGGGCCAGAAGGAGGCCCGGGGCGAAGCGCCTGCGGCCGCGGCCGCGGCCTCCGCATCGCGGCCGGCATCCAGCCCCCGCGCCCGCGGAGCCTCCGTGCTGTCGCTGCTGAGCAGCCACCCGGACACGGTGCAGCGTGCCCAGGCGCTGCGGACAGGCTCGCTGGCGGACTGCGCGCGCTGACGGCCGCGCCCGCGCAGGGCCTCGATGGAAGAAAAGTGTGAAGCGCGCCGATAAGCCGGATTCTGTGCACCCGGTTGCCCGGGTGTGACCGCCATTACTCTGGGCCGGGCGTCGCCGCCACGGCTCGGTGCTACCTACCCGCCAGCTCTGCGGAACCACATCGACGCTGGCCTACTTGGTATTGCTGCGCGTAGAGATTGCCCGTTTCACCTTGGGCGCGGAACGCGCCCAAGGTGGCTGTGGGCTTTCCCGGCTTTCGCCGGGAACCGTCTGGCTTACGCCATCCGGCGCCAGCTTGCGCTGGCGACCCACAGAACACTCCGTGACCGTCCGTAACCCAAACTCGTCTCTGTTGCTCTGATCCTCACCTCACGGTGGGCAGCCGTTAGCTGCTACGCTGTCCTGTGCAGTCCGGACGTTCCTCCAGTGCCAGGTTTCCCATACGGCACCAGCGACGGTCTGGCGTGCTTCACGGTGCGCATTATCCCATCCGATCGGGCGGGCCACGGCGGGGCGGCCAGGTGACCCTGGTGCGGGGCATAACCATATTGCCGAACGGCAGTAGGGCTGGCCCACAATGATCGCTGTTTCCCGTTCGCTTTCCACCCCTTCCACTTTTTCTTCGGAGATGCCATGCCCGTACAGAACATCCTGCAAACCATCGGCAACACGCCCCATGTGCGCATCAACCGCCTCTTCGGCGCCGGCGCCAACGTGTGGGTGAAATCCGAGCGCGGCAATCCGGGCGGCTCGATCAAGGACCGGATCGCGCTGGCGATGGTGGAAGACGCGGAGCGCAGCGGCACCCTGCAGCCCGGCGGCACCATCATCGAGCCCACCTCGGGCAACACCGGCATCGGCCTGGCGCTGGTCGCGGCCGTGAAGGGCTACAAGCTGATCCTGGTGATGCCCGACAGCATGAGCCTGGAACGCCGCCGCCTGATGCTGGCCTACGGGGCCACGTTCGACCTCACGCCCAAGGAGAAGGGCATGAAGGGCGCCATCGCCCGCGCGCAGGAGCTGGCCGCCAGCACGCCCGGTGCCTGGGTGCCGCAGCAGTTCGAAAACCCGGCCAACGTCGACGTGCACGTGCGCACCACGGCGCAGGAGATCCTGGCGGACTTCCCCGAGGGGCTGGACGCGGTCATCACCGGCGTGGGCACCGGCGGCCACATCAGCGGCGTGGGCCGGGTGCTGAAGGCGAAGTTCCCGCAGCTGAAGGTGTTTGCGGTGGAGCCGGTGGCCTCGCCCGTCATCTCCGGCGGGCAGCCCGGGCCGCACCCGATCCAGGGCATCGGCGCGGGCTTCATTCCCGCCAACCTGGACACCACGGTGCTGGACGGCGTGATCCAGGTCGATGCCGAACCGGCCCGCGAATACGCCCGCCGCGCCGCGCGCGAAGAAGGTCTGCTGGTGGGCATTTCCTCCGGCGCTACGCTCGCGGCCATCGCGCAGAAGCTGCCCGAGCTGCCGGCCGGCGCCCGGGTGCTGGGTTTCAACTACGACACCGGCGAGCGCTACCTGTCGGTCGAAGGCTTCCTGCCTGGCTGACCGGCGGGCAGCCGCCTTGGCCACGGGGTCCACGGGGCCGCCGCAGCGCGGCTCCAAGGGCGTTTCCGGCATGCAGCGTCAAGGGGTCGGCCACCCGTCCTACAGGGGGTGGAAGTGCCGGTTTGGAACAATCGACCACCGCAGACAGCCCGCCCTTTCGGCGACGCACCTGCCCCTTTTGCGATCGAACTGATGGACACCGCCACCCCAAAGCCCATTGCGTTCAAGGTGCTGACCGTGAACGTCCACAAGGGTTTCACCAGCTTCAACCGCCGCTTCATGCTGCACGAGCTGCGCGACGCCGTGCGGGAAGTATCGGCCGACCTGGTGTTCCTCCAGGAGGTGCTGGGCACGCACCACAAGCATGCCGGCCGCGTGGAGAACTTCCCGCAGGAGCCGCACTACGAATTCCTGGCCGACACGATCTGGCAGCAGCATGCCTATGGCCGCAACGCGGTGTACGACAACGGCCACCACGGCAACGCGCTGCTCTCCAAGTTCCCCATCACCCACTACGAGAACCACGACATCTCGGTGACCGGCCCCGAGCGCCGCGGCATGCTGCACTGCGTGTTGCAGCCGCCCGGCAGCCCCACGCCGGTGCATGCCATCTGCGTGCACCTCGGCTTGCAGGAGGCGCACCGCCAGCGGCAGCTGCGCCGCATCTGCGACCTGGTGGCCACGTTCGACCCGGATGAGCCGGTGGTGCTGGCCGGCGACTTCAACGACTGGCGGGGCCGTGCCCACGAAGTGCTGAAGAAGGGGGCCGGCCTGCACGAGGTGTTCATGCAGGGCGGTCGCAAGGCCGTGCGCACCTTTCCGGCGTCCATGCCGCTGTTGCCGCTGGACCGGATCTACGTGCGCAATGCGTCGGTGCTCACGCCCGTGACGCTGCCGCGCAAGCCCTGGGACCGCCTCTCCGACCATGCGCCGCTGGCGGCGGAGATCGCGCTGTGAGCGGCCCTTCCGCCGCGCAGGACGGCGCCGCACGCCGCGATCGCAGCGCCGGCAGCCGGTGGGTGCAGGGCAACGATTTCGACCTGCTGGAAAACGGCGAGGAGTTTTTCCCCCGCGTGTTCGAGGCCATTCGTGCCGCCCGACGCGAGGTATGGCTCGAAACCTTCATCCTCTTCGAGGACAAGATCGGCCTGCAGCTGCACGCCGCCGTGCTGGAAGCCGCCCGGCGCGGCGTGACGGTGCACATGCTGGTGGACGGCTTCGGCTCGCCCGACCTGTCCGACCGCTTCGTGGGCGAGCTGGTGGAAGCCGGCGTGCACTTCCGCATCTTCGACCCGGGCCGCCAGCTCTTCGGCCAGCGGCTGAACGTGCTGCGCCGCATGCACCGCAAGATCGTGGTGGTGGACGGCGAGCGTGCCTTCATCGGCGGCATCAATTACTCGGCGGACCATGTGGCCGACTTCGGCCCGGAGGCCAAGCAGGACTATTCCGTCGAGGTGCGCGGCCCGCTGGTGGCGCAGATGCACGCCTTCGTGCAGGACGCCGTGGTGCCGCTCAAGCAGCGGCGCCGCCTGCGCCAGTGGAAACAGAGCCACGCGGCGGCCGACACGCCCCACGCCGGGCCGGCCCAGGCCCTCTTCGTCACCCGCGACAACCACAACCACACCAACGACATCGAGCGGCACTACCGCATCGCGCTGCGCTCGGCCCGCAAGCGCGTGGTGATCGCCAATGCGTACTTCTTTCCCGGCTACCGCTTCGTGCGCGAGCTGCGCCGCGCCGCCCAGCGCGGCGTGGACGTGCGGCTGATCCTGCAGGGCCAGCCGGACATGCCCATCGTGAAGACCGCCGCCGGCCTGCTGTACGACCACCTGCTGCGCGCCGGCGTGCGCATCTACGAATACTGCGACCGGCCGCTGCACGGCAAGGTGGCGCTGGTGGACGACGAATGGTCCACCGTGGGCTCGAGCAACCTCGACCCCTTGAGCCTGTCGCTCAACCTGGAGGCCAACGTCATCATCCGCGACGGGGGGTTCAACCGGCGGCTGTACGAGCGCCTGGCGCACCTGATGGAGCACAGCTGCAAGCAGGTGGAACCCGAGCCCAAGGGCCGCTGGGAAGGGCTGCGGCTGGTGCGCAGCTACTGCGTGTTCCACCTGATGCGCTGGTTCCCCACCTGGGCGGGCTGGCTGCCCAGGCACGAGCCGGAAATCTCCCTGGTGGACGAAGCCGCCCTGGCGACCGAAGCCTCGCAGCGCCCGTCGGGCGCGCGATGAAGCGCGAGTCCCGGCGCCCGCCTGCCATGCCGTCTCCGCAGCCCCCGTCGCCGGCACCCGAGCGGCCGGGGCTGGCGGGCCGATTCGCCCGGTTGCGTCGGCAGCGTTGGTGGCCCTGGCTGCTGACCGGGCTGACCGGGGGTTTCGTCGGCTTCGTGCTGTACCTGCTGTGGCACCAGGGCAGCCGGGTGGATTGGGGGTCGGTGTGGCACTCGTTTCTCGCCCTGCCCCCCGCCGTGGTGCTGACGGCCGGCGCGCTGGCCTGGAGCAGCCACCTGCTCTACAGCACTTTCGACCTGTTCGGCCGCCACTACACCGGCCACGGCCTGACGGTGGCCCGTACCATGGGTATCACGCTGATCGCCTACCCCTTCACGCTGAACCTGGGTTCGGTCATCGGCGGGGTGAGCGCCCGCTACCGGCTCTACTCGCGCCAGGGCGTGAGCCTGGCCCACATCGGCCACATCGTGGGCCTGTCCATCCTGACCAATTGGCTGGGCTACTTTGCCCTGGCGGGCGCCGTGTTCTGGGCCTGGACGCCACAGCTGCCCGAGGGGTGGACCGTGGGTGCGCAGCATCTGCGCTGGGCCGGCACCGCGCTGGCCTGCGTCAGCCTGGCCTACCTGGTGCTCTGCGCATGGCGCCGGGGCGAACCCCTGGTGGTGCGCGACCACCCCCTGCCCATGCCGCGCTGGCCGGTCGGCCTGCTGCAGGTGGCCGTGTCGGCCGCCAACTGGATGCTGATGGCCGCCGCATTGTGGTGGCTCACCCAGCGGCAGGCACCCTACGCGGCCGCGCTCGCCACGATCCTGCTGGGCGCCGTGGCCGGGGTGATTTCGCGCATCCCGGCCGGCCTGGGCGTGCTGGAAGCCGTGGGCACGGCCGTGCTGTCCGCCTACATGCCGGCGCCGCAGGCCCTGGCGGCCGTGCTGGCCTACCGGGCGCTGTACTTCTTCGCGCCGCTGGCGATGGCGGCCCTGGCCTTCGCGGCCACCGAGATCTGGTGGCGCCGCCGCGCCGCGACGCCGGATCGCTCTCCCTCCACCGCACCCGAGGCTGTGCACGAGGCGACGGCCACCGCGACGGCGAACGGCCCGCGGCCGTCCAGGCACGCCCTGTGATGTGCCGCCGCGCCGCCTGCGCGCAGGCATGATCGCCCCATGTCCGGCCCCCGCGAAACCTCGACGCCTTCCGCCTCCATCGCCATTCCGTCACGGGTGGGCCTTGCGGACGGGGCCTCGCCGCCGCTGTCGCAAGCGCAGCAGCAGTTCAACACCCTGGTGGAGCGGATCGCCGAGGAGCGTGCGCAACTCGGCACCTGGAATGCCGCCATCGCCGCCTACCAGCAGCGCTACGCCCGCGAGCTGGAGCCGCTGATCCGCGACTACCACGCCATCCACGTGGAGCTGGTGCAGTGGCTGGACACCGAGGCCACCAGTCGCATGGGCCTGAGCAAATCGATGCAGCAGATGGCGGGCGAGGTCATCGCCAGCATGGCGGCCTACTTGGCCGAAGGCGTGCTGGACGAGGACACTCGCGCCGCCATGCAGGCCCTGCATACGCGCTACGGCCCGCAGGACGCGCCGGCACCGGCACCGGCACCGGCAGCGTCTGCGGCCCCCGACGGACCGGGCGTGGACGGGCCGGACGACGACTCGCCGGAAGCGATTCTGGAGCGTGTGGAAGCACAGCTGCGCGCCGACCGCGCCCGCTTGGAGGCCGAGCGCCAGCGCCACCGCGCCCAGCGCGCCAAGAAGCCCACGGCCCGGGAGCGGCGCGAGCAGGAAGCCGCCCAGCAGGCCGGCCAGTCGGTGCGCTCGGTGTATCGGCAACTGGCCAGTGCACTGCACCCGGATCGCGAGCCCGACCCCGCACAGCGCGACCGCAAGACCGCGCTGATGCAGCGGGTGAATCGGGCCTACGCGGCCGACAACCTGATGGATCTGCTGCAGCTGCAGCTGGAGGTGCAGCAGATCGACCCGGACCATCTCGCCCGGCTGGGCGAAGAGCGTCTGGCGCATTACAACCAGGCCCTGGCCGCCCAGTTGGCCGGCCTGCAGCGCGAGTCGCGCGCGATCCAGGACGATTTCAAGGCCCGCTTCGGCTTGACGGCGCCCGGCCAGCTGTCGCCCCAGTCGCTGGAGCGGCACGTGCGGGCGCAGGTCCAGCAGTTGCATGAAGATATCGCCGACTGGCGGCTGCAGCGCCGCGCCCTGGAACACCCGGCCGAGCTCAAGCGCTGGCTGAAGGCGCAGAGCGCCGCGTGGCGCGACCGGTAGGTCGGCGGCGCACGGAAAACGCGCCCCTTCGGTATCATGGGCGCCCCCGCGAACCTGCCACACGCCCGATAACCACGGGCCTGCACGCCATGATCCGTCTCTCAGAAATCAAGCTGCCGCTGGCGGCCCTGCCGGCCGACGCCGGTACCGCCGACTCCCCCGAAAACCCGCACGCCCACCCCGTCGCTGCCCTGCGCGCGCAGGCGGCGGCCCTGCTCGGCATTCCCGAGGGCGCACTGGCGCACCTGCGTGTTCACAAGCGCAGCTTCGACGCGCGCAAGCCCGAGCTGCTGGCGGTCTACATCCTCGACGTCACCCTGGCCGACCCGGCGCAGGAGCCCGCCTTGCTGGCCCGGCATGCGGCCCATCCGCACATCCAGCCCACGCCCGACATGGCCTGGCGGCCCGTGGGCCGGGCACCGGCGGACCTGGCGCACCGCCCGGTCGTCGTCGGCTTCGGGCCCTGCGGCATCTTCGCCGCGCTGGTGCTGGCCCAGATGGGCTTTCGCCCCATCGTGCTGGAGCGCGGCAAGCCGGTGCGCGAGCGCACGAAGGACACCTGGGGCCTCTGGCGCAAGCGCGCGCTGCACGCCGAGTCGAACGTGCAGTTCGGCGAGGGCGGCGCAGGCACCTTCAGCGACGGCAAGCTCTACAGCCAGATCAAGGACCCGCGCCATCTGGGCCGCAAGGTGATGGAGGAATTCGTGCAGGCGGGCGCGCCGCCGGAGATCCTCTACGTCGCGCACCCGCACATCGGCACCTTCAAGCTGGTCAAGGTGGTGGAAACCTTGCGCGAGCAGATCATCGCCCTGGGCGGCGAGGTGCGCTTCGAGCAGCGCGTGACCGACGTGGTGGTGGAACAAGACGCGAGCGGCCAGCGCCACCTGCGCGGCCTCCAGGTGCTGGATCAGGCCACCGGCGAGTCGCACACCGTGCGCGCCGACCATGTGGTGATGGCGCTGGGCCACAGCTCCCGCGACACCTTCGCCATGCTGTACGACCGGGGGGTGCACATGGAAGCCAAGCCGTTCTCGGTGGGCGTTCGCATCGAACACCCGCAGGGCGTGATCGACCGTGCGCGCTGGGGCCGCCATGCCGGCCACCCGTTGCTGGGCGCGGCCGACTACAAGCTGGTGCACCATGCCGGCAACGGCCGGGCGGTGTACAGCTTCTGCATGTGCCCTGGCGGCACGGTGGTGGCCGCCACCAGCGAGCCCGGCCGGGTGGTCACCAACGGCATGAGCCAGTATTCACGCAACGAGCGCAACGCCAACGCCGGCATGGTCGTGGCCATCGACCCGCGCGACTATCCGCGCGATGCCGAGGCGTTTGCTGCGGCGCTGGGCGCAACGCACGGCGTGGAGTCGCTGGCGCCAGGCCAGGCGCACCCGCTGGCTGGCATCGTGCTGCAGCGGCAGCTCGAATCGAACGCCTACCTGCTGGGCGGCAGCAGCTACAACGCCCCCGCGCAGCTGGTGGGCGACTTCCTGGCGCAACGCGCCTCCACGCAACTGGGCAGCGTGGAGCCGTCGTACAAGCCGGGCGTGACGATGGTCGATCTGCGCGAGGCCCTGCCGGCCTATGCCACGGATGCCATGCGCGAAGCCCTGCCCGCCTTCGGCAGGAAGATCCGCGGCTACGACATGCACGACGCCGTGCTGACCGGCGTGGAGACGCGCACCTCGTCGCCGCTCAAGATCGGCCGGGGCGAGAACCTGCAGAGCCTGAACACCGCCGGCCTCTACCCGGCGGGCGAAGGCGCCAGCTACGCGGGCGGCATTCTGTCGGCCGGGGTGGACGGCATCAAGGTGGGCGAGGCCGTGGCCCGTGCCCTGCTGGGCCAGGCGGCCTGAGGGTTCAACGCCGCGCGCCGCGCGCCCTTCTTCCCTCCTATCCCGCGCGTTCCAGCATGGCGTGCAGCAGCACGTTGCAGCCTGCGGTGATGTGCTCGGGCTTTGCGTCCTCGATCTCGTTGTGGCTGATGCCGTCCTTGCAGGGGATGAAGATCATTCCGGCCGGGGCCAGCTTGGCCATGTAGACCGCGTCGTGCCCGGCGCCGGACACCGCCGGCATGTGGCTGTAGCCCAGCCGGGCAGCGGCGCGGCCGACGGCCTCCACGCATTCGGCGTGGAACTGCTGCGCGGGGTAGCTGGAGACGAGATCGATCTGCACCTGCACGCCGTGTTCCTGGCCCACCTGCTCGGCCAGGGCCTTCACCTCGGCGGCCATCGCATCGACCAGCGCGTCGGTGCTGTTGCGCAGGTCGATGCTGAACTTGACCCGGCCGGGAATGACGTTGCGGCTGTTGGGGAAGACCTGCACCATGCCCACCGTGCCCCGCCCGTGCGGCGGGTGCCGGTGCGCGGCCGCGACCACGTCCTGCATGATGCGGGTGGCGGCGAAAAGCGCATCCTTGCGCAACCCCATGGGTGTCGGACCGGCATGGGCCTCCATGCCCGTCACGGTGCAGTCGAACCAGCGGATGCCCAGCACGCCGCTGACCACGCCGATGGTCTTGTCGTTGTCCTCCAGCACCGGGCCCTGCTCGATGTGCGTCTCGAAATAGGCGCCGATGGGGTGGTCGCCGGGCTCCTGGTCGCCGATGTAGCCGATGCGCTCCAGCTCGCCTTTGACGGTCTTGCCCTCGGTGTCGGTGGCGGCGTAGGCGTGTTCCAGCGTGAAGGCCTTGGCGAAGACGCCGGAGCCCATCATCACGGGCACGAAGCGGGAGCCCTCTTCATTGGTCCAGAACGCCACCTCGATGGGCGCCTCGGTCTCGATGCCATGGTCGTTGAGCGTGCGCACCACCTCGATGCCCGCCAGCACGCCGTAGTTGCCGTCGAACTTGCCACCCGTGGGCTGGGTGTCGATGTGGCTGCCGGTCATGATGGGCGGCAGGCTGTTGTCGCGGCCCGGGCGGCGCATGAAGGCGTTGCCGATCTTGTCGATGGTGACGGACATGCCGGCCTCGCGCGCCCAGCCGGTGACGAGGTCGCGCCCCTGCTTGTCCAGGTCGGTGAGGGTGAGGCGGCACACGCCGCCCTTGGGCGTGGCGCCGATCTGCGCCAGTTCCATGAGCGAATCCCAGAGGCGCTGGCCGTTGATGCGCAGGTGGCCGATGTCGGCTTTGGCTTTGGCTTTGGCTTTGGTGTCCATGGTGTTCTCCGGAGTCTGGGAATAGTGGTGAGGCACGCCGCTCAGCGCGCCACCGCCGTGGGTGCCAGGTCCTGCGTGCGGCGCTGCTGGGCCTGGAACTGCGGGCCGAAGGCCGGGCGCGGCAGGTAGCGTCCCGCGCCCCGCTCGGCGCGCAGATCGCCCTGCGCGAACACCACCCGCCCCTGGCTGATGGTGTGGCTGGGAATGCCGCGCACGGTGCGGCCTTCGAAGATGTTGAAGTCGCCCTTGCTGTGCTGCGTCTTCGCGGAAAAGGTCTTGGTGCCCTGCGGGTCCCACAGCACCAGGTCGGCATCGGCGCCCGCGCCAACGAAGCCCTTCCTCGGGTAGATGTTGAACAGCTTGGCGGCGTTGGCGGACGTGATGGCCACGAACTCGCTGGGCGTCAGCCGGCCCGTGTTCACGCCGCCATCCCAGATGGCGGCCATGCGCTCCTCCACGCCGCCGGTGCCGTTGGGGATCTTGGCAAAGTTGTCGCGCCCCATGGCCTTCTGCGCGGCGCAGAAGGTGCAGTGATCGGTGGCCGTGGTGTGCAGCTGGCCGGCCTGCAGGCCGCGCCACAGCGCCTCCTGGTGGCCGCCCGCGCGCGAGCGGAAGGGCGGACTCATCACGTGGGCGGCGGCGGTGGCGAAGTCGGGGTCGCGGTACACGCTGTCGTCCACCAGCAGGTGGCCGGCCAGCACCTCGCCGAACACGCGCTGGCCACGCGCGCGGGCGCGGGCGATGGCCTCGGCCGCCTCCGCGCAGCTCACGTGCACCACGTAGATCGGCACGCCCAGCACGTCTGCGATGGCGATGGCGCGGTTGGCGGCCTCGGCCTCCACCATGGGCGGGCGGGCCAGCGGGTGGCCCTCGGGGCCGGTGATGCCCATCTTGGCGACTTCCTGCTGCAGCAGATAGACCAGTTCGCCGTTCTCGGCATGGACGGTGGGCATGGCCCCCAGCTCCAGCGCACGCTTGAAGCTGTTCACCAGCGTCTCGTCGTCGCACATGATGGCGTTCTTGTAGGCCATGAAGTGCTTGAAGCTGTTGATCCCTTCCTCGCGCACCAGGGTGCCCATGTCGGCGTGCACCTGCTCGCTCCACCAGGTCACGGCGACGTGGAAGGAGTAGTCCGCCGCGGACTTCTCCGCCCAGCCGCGCCATTTGCGGTAGGCGTCCATGAGCGGCTCCTGGGGGTCGGGAATGACGAAGTCGATGATGCTGGTGGTGCCGCCCGCCAGCCCGGCCGCCGTGCCGGTGAAGAAGTCGTCCATGGTGACGGTGCCCATGAACGGCAGCTGCATGTGCGTGTGCGGGTCGATGCCGCCGGGCAGCACGTACTGGCCGCTGGCGTCCAGCGTCTCGGCGCCGACGGGCGCCTGGACGGCGGCGGTCTCGCCCACTGCGGCGATGCGGCCGTCCACGCAGAGCACGTCGGCGCGCTCCTCGCGGTCGGCATTCACCACGGTGCCGCCGCGAATCAGCAGGGCTTTCGAAGGGGTGGGGGTCATGGCTCGTCTCCTGGGAAAGGGGGTGGTCAGGCGCGGCGCAATGCCGTGGGCGCGGGCTTCATCCGGCCCGCCATGCCGAGGCGATACACCACGGCGGCGATGGCCAGGCCTACGAACCAGGCATAGGCGTAGATCTGCTTGAAGACCTCGCCCACGCCCGGGAAGGCGGCTGGAAAGGCGGCATTCAGGAAACCCGGTACGTTGGGTGCCACGCCCAGCACGAAGGCGAGGACGGCCACCGCGTTCCAGCCGCCGCGGTAGCGGTAAGGGCCGTCATCGGCATAGAGTGCCTTCACGTCCAGCTCGGTGCGGCGGATGAGGTAGTAGTCCACCATCAGGATGCCGGCCACCGGCCCCAGCAGGGCCGAGTAGCCGATGAGCCAGGTGAAGATGTAGCCCTGGGTGGATTCGAGGATCTTCCACGGCATCATCGCGATGGCGATGCCCACGGTGATGTAGCCGCCCGCGCGGTAGCTGATGCGCGAGGGGCTCAGCGCCGAGAAGTCGTACGCCGGGCCGACCAGGTTGGCCGCCAGGTTCACGCTCACCGTGTCGATGAGCAGGATGATGAGCGCGATCAGCACGGCCGCGCCGGTCATGCGGCTGGCCAGGTCCACCGGGTCCCAAAGGGCCTTGCCGTAGATGACCACCGTGGCAGAGGTGACGATCACCGCCAGCGCGGCCAGCAGTCCCATGGGCACGGGCAGGCCGATGGCCTGGCCCACCACCTGGTCGCGCTGGGACTTGGCGAAGCGGGTGAAGTCGGGAATGTTGAGGGCCAGCGTGGCCCAGAAGCCCACCATGGCCGTGAGCGAGGGCCAGAACACGGCATGGAACTGCCCGGCCTTGGCGCCGCCCGGCGCGAACTGCGAGGGCTGGTGCAGGATGGGGCCGAAGCCGCCGGCCTTGTCCCACGCCCACCAGAGCAGCACGAAGCAGATCACGATCTTGATGGGGGCGGTCCAGGTCTCGAGCTTGCGGATCGACTCGATGCCGTGCACCACGAAGTAGAACTGGATCGCCCAGAAGACCAGGAAGCAGACGAGCTGGCCCAGGTTGATGCCCAGGCCCGCGATCTTCTCGCCCTCCAGCGGATGGCCGATCAGCACGCCGACCAGCGTGTAGATCATCATGCCGCCGAACCAGGTCTGGATGCCGTACCAGCCGCAGGCCACCAGGGCCCGCAACAGCGCTGGCAGTTTGGCGCCGCGCGTGCCGAACGAGGAGCGCGCCAGCACCGCGTACGGAATGCCGTGCTTGGCGCCTGCATGCCCGATCAGCAGCATGGGCACCAGCACGATGAGGTTGCCCAGGAACACGGTACCCACCGCCTGCCCCCACGACATGCCGCTCTCGATCAGGCTGGCGGCCAGGGTGTAGGCGGGAATGCACATCACCATGCCCACCCACAGCGCCGCGAAGTGGTACCAGCGCCAGGTACGCTGGTGCGCCTGGGTGGGGGCCAGGTCCTCGTTCCAGAGCTCGCTGTGGGAGCCGGGGGGTTGCACGGTGTTCATGGAAGTGTCTCCGGTACGTTGTGGGCAGGGGGCCTCAAGCCGCCACGCGCTGCGGGTTGTTGGGGTGCGTGGTCCAGTTGGCGTATTCGCCGGTGACCCTCTGGCCCGTGCGCGCATCGACTTCCCCGGGCGCCAGGCTGCGCATGGTGATGCACTCGGGCACCGGGCAGATCGAAGCGCACAGGTTGCAGCCCACGCACTCGGCCTCGTTCACCTCGAAGCGGCGCACGCCGCCCTGCTTGTCGAAGGTGATGGCCTGATGCGACGTGTCCTCGCACACCACGTGGCAGCGGCCGCAGCCTATGCAGGCGTCCTGGTCGATGACGGCCTTTTCGATGTGGTTCAGGTCGAGCTGCTTCCAGTCCTTGACGGTGGGCACGGCCTGGCCCCGGAAGTCGTCGATGGAGGCATAGCCGTGCGCGTCCATGAAGTTGGAGAGGCCGTCGCACAGGTCCTGCACGATCTTGAAGCCATACACCATGGCGGCGGTGCAGACCTGCACCGTGCCGCAGCCCAGCGCGATGTATTCGGCCGCGTCGCGCCAGGTGGTGATGCCGCCGATGCCGCTGATGGGCAGGCCGGCGGTCTGTGCGTCGCGCGCGATCTCCGCCACCATGTTGAGCGCTATGGGCTTGACGGCCGGCCCGCAATAGCCGCCGTGCGATCCCCAGCCGCCGGTATTGGGGCTCATCGCCATGCGTTCCAGGTCCACCCCCATGACGGAATTGATGGTGTTGATGAGCGACACCGCGTCCGCCCCGCCCGCCTTGGCGGCCCGCGCGGGGTGGCGCACGTCGGTGATGTTGGGCGTGAGCTTCACGATCACCGGCAGGCGGCTGTACTGCTTGCACCAGGCCGTCACCATCTGGATGTACTCGGGCACCTGGCCCACGGCCGCGCCCATGCCCCGCTCGCTCATGCCGTGCGGGCAGCCGAAGTTCAGCTCGATGCCGTCGGCGCCGGTGTCTTCCACCATGGGCAGGATGCGCTTCCAGCTCTCCTCCACGCAGGGCACCATGAGCGAGACGATCATGGCGCGGTCGGGCCAGTTGCGCTTGACGCGGCGGATCTCCTCCAGGTTCACCGCCAGCGGCCGGTCGGTGATGAGCTCGATGTTGTTGAGCCCGATCACGCGCCGGTCCTGCGACATGAGCGTGGAATAGCGCGGCCCGTTCACGTTGACCACGTGCGGGTCTTCGCCCAGGGTCTTCCAGACCACGCCGCCCCAGCCGGCCTCGAAGGCGCGGGTGACGTTGATCTCCTTGTCGGTGGGCGGCGCGGAGGCCAGCCAGAACGGGTTGGGGCTGCGAATGCCCAGGAATTCGCTGCGGATGTCGGCCATGTGCGGCTCCAGTCGGTCGGTGTTCTGTTCTGTTCTGTTCGTGGGACGGGCGGGGCTCAGCCCAGCAGGGCTTGGTGGATGGAGGCGGCAGCCACCTTGCCGTGCTCCACGGCCTCCACGGTCAGGTCGCGCCCGCCGGCACGGCAGTCGCCGCCGGCCCAGACACGCGCCACGCTGGTGCGACCTTCTTCGTCGGTGGCGATGCGGCCCGCCTGCAGCGCGATGGCGGGGCCGGCGTGCTCGTGCAGGTAGCTCTGGCCGATGGCCTTGAGCACCATGTCGGCCTCCAGCACGAAGGTTTCGCCGGTCGCGGCCAGCCGGCCCGTGCCATCCACCGCCGTCGCGGCGAAGCGCATGCCGCGCACCACGCCGTCCCCACCCAACAACTCCTGCGGCGCGGCCCAGTGGCGGATCGTGACGCCGTTGGTCTGTGCCCACTGCTGCTCGACCGCCGAGGCCGACATGCCGTCCGGCCCGCGGCGATAGACGATGGTCACTTCCTCGGAGCCCAGCTTGCGCGCCTGCACCGCCGCGTCCACCGCCGTCATGCCGCCACCGATCACCACCACGCGCCGGCCCACCGGCACGGCAGAGAGGTCGGCCGCCTGCCGGATGTCGGCGATGAAATCCACCGCGTTGCGCAGCCCCTGCAACTGCGGCTCGGCGATGCCCAGCGCGTTCACGCCGGCCAGCCCCAGGCCGAGGAACACGGCGTCGTAGGCCTGCAGCAGGCCGTCGACGGTGATGTCACGGCCCAGCACCTGGCGGCAGCGCACCTCGATGCCGCCGATGGACAGCAGCCACTCGACTTCCTTTTGCGCGAAGCCGCCCGTGGTCTTGTAGCTGGCGAGGCCGTATTCGTTCAGGCCGCCCAGCTTGGGCCGGGCGTCGAACAGCACCACGTCGTGCCCGCGCCGCGCCAGGCCGTGCGCGCAGGCCAGGCCCGCCGGCCCGGCGCCCACCACCGCCACGCGCTTGCCGGTGGGCGCGGCGCGGGTGAAGAGCGGCGCGCCGGGCTGGGCGAAGTAGGCATCGGTGGCATGGCGCTGCAGCGCGCCGATCTCCACGGCCTTGTCGTCGTGCGCGTTGCGCACGCAGGCCTCTTCGCACAGCACCTCGGTCGGGCAGACCCGGGCGCACATGCCGCCCAGCGGGTTGGCCTCCAGGATGGCCCGCGCCGCGCCCCGCTCATTGCCCTGGGCGATGCGGTGGATGAAGGACGGAATGTCGATGCCCGTGGGACAGGCCGTGGCGCACGGCGCATCGAAACAGTAATAACAGCGCTCGGCTTCCACCAGGGCCTGCGCGCGGGTGAGCGGTGGATGCGCGTCGCTGAAATTCACGGCGTAATCGGCCAGGTTCAGGCGTGCGGCATGCACGCCGCAGGCGCGGCTTGCGGTCGTTTCCATCGGATTTTCTCCAGCAGAGGGGGATCAGTCGTGGGGGATGCGCGAGCGCGATCGCGCAAGGCGGAGGCCCGAACGTTTTCGGCGCGGCATGGGGCATGCGCAGGCGACAAACCCGGCGCACGTGCGTGCGATCTGCGGAGATTTCATCGGGGCCTCACGGGGTGTGGCAGGTGTCATCGGCGAAACCGTCGCCCTGCCTGTTGGTCAATTTACCGATTGGTAAAAATTTACCAATCAGTAAAAACCCATCTGCAAGCGGCATGCCAGGCAAAGCCTGCCGCATTCACCCCACAATGGTGCGATGAGCCGTCCCCCGTCCACCCGGCGCCCAGTGCCTGTGCACCAGCGCACCTCTCCAGACATTCCCCCGGCAGGCATCCGGCAGCCCAGCGCCGCCCGGCTGAAGAAGGAGCAGTCCATCCTCGCCGAAGCCGAGCGCCAGTTCGCCCAGGTCGGCTTCGAAGGCGCCTCGCTCGAAAGCATCGCGGCGGCCGCGAACATCAGCCGCCACAACCTGCTCTATTACTTTCCGAGCAAGGAGGCGCTCTACCTGCGCGTGCTCGACGACGTGCTCACGCAATGGCTCTCGGGCATGGAAGCCATGTCCCAAGGCGACGAGCCGCAGGCGGCGCTGCGGCAGTACATCCGCGCGAAGCTGCGGTCGTCGCTGGAGCGGCCCGATGCCGCCAAGGTGTTCGCCCGGGAGGTGATCGCCGGCGCCCCGCGCTACGCCCACGTGATCGCGGCGCGGGTCGGGCCGGTGCTGAAGAACGACGTGCGCACCTTCGAGCGCTGGGCCAGCGAAGGCCGCATCGCCCGGGTGAACTTCATGCACCTGATGTTCATCATCTGGTCGGTCACGCAGGCCTATGCCGACCAGCAAACCCAGTTCGCGCTGCTGCTCGGCCAGCCCGCGCTGAGCGAGCGCGACTACGAGCATGCAGAGACACTGCTCTGCCACCTGGTGCTGAAAGGCCTGGAGCCGCCCTTGCGTGGCAGCCAGGCCGGCGGCGAAGGCGACGACGCTTCAGCCGCTCCTACGGGTTTGCCTTCCATCGGGTCACCAGGCGGGAAGCCGAAGACAGCGCTGTAGCACGGCGAGGCGAACCGACGAAGTCAGACGATGGAAGGCGAAGCCGTGTCAGCGGTAGGCCCAATGGCCCGGGCGCATGTGCCAGCCGCCCGGGCCCGGCTCCCAGTGGTGTGGCACCCAGACCCAGCCCGGCTTGGGCGGCGTGGCCCAGTGGCCGGGCCGCCAGGCATAGCGGCCCCCGCTCCATTCCCAGAACCCGCCCACCCACACATGGGCCGATGACGGCGCCACGGTGATCGTCTCCACATAGGGCGCAGGCGGGGCCGAGGGCGCCACGACGACGGCCTCCTCCTGCACCACCACATGCCGCGGGGGCGGCGGGGCGGCGCAGCCTGCCAGCAGGGCGGCCGCCAGAGCAGCGGCCACGCCCATCCCGCCGAGGCGGTTCCGATCCGTCTTGAACACCATATGCAACGCTCCAGTCCTTGAGCCATGGGAATGGAGATTCAACGCGCCCCGGCGGCACTCAGCGTACGTCCGCCCTGTAAAGAAAGGCAAACAGCAGGGGTGGACCCGCGGGGCGCTTCAGCCCGTGGCCGGCGGCCCGCCGGTCAGTCCGGCTTCACGCCCGCCGACTGGATCACCTTCGCCCATTTGGTGGTTTCCGCGGCGATGAAAGCGTCGCACTCTTTCGGCGTGGAGCCTTCGGGGAAGGTACCCATGGTCTGCTCCATGCGCCGGCTCACCTCCGGGCTGCGGACGATGCGCGCCACCTCCTCGGACATGCGCTGCACGATGTCCCCTGGCGTGCCGGCGGGCGCCAGCATCGCAGCCCAGGTGCTGCCGACGAGGGCCGGGAAGCCCAGTTCGGCGAAGGTGGGCACGTCCGGCAGCGCCGGCAGCCGCTTGTCGCTCGCCACGCCAATGAGGCGGATCTTGCCGGCCTTGGCGGGCTGGATCAGGTTGGGAGGCGGGTCCAGGAACAGCGGCACCTGCCCGCCCATCAGGTCGGCCAGCGCGGGCGACGCGCCCTTGTACGGCACGTGCACCATCTCCACGCCCGTCACCATGCGCATCAGCTCCGAAGTGAGGTGCGCCGCCGAGCCGCTGCCGGACGAGGCATAGCTGATCTTGCCCGGGTTGGCGCGGCCATAGGCCACCAGCTCGGCCATGGTCTTGAAGGGCGCGTTCATCGACACGGCCGCCACCAGCGGAGACACGCCCATGAGCGAAACGCCCGTCAGGTCCTTCTGCGGGTCGTACGGGAGCTTGGGGTAGAGCGTGGTGTTGGCCGCATAGGCGGCGATGAACACGCCGAAGGTGTATCCGTCCGGCGCGGCCTTGGCCACCGTGTCGACGCCGATGATGCTGTTGGCGCCGGGTTTGTTGTCCACCACGATGGGCTGGCCCAGGCGCTGCTGCAGGCCGACCTGCAGCAGCCGCGCCATCTGGTCGGTGAAGCCGCCCGCCGTGTACGGCACGACGATGCGGATCGGCTTGGCGGGCCAGGCGCCCTGCGCGTGGCTGGACACCAGCGGCAGCAGGGCGCCGGCCGCGACGGCGGAGCCGGCCTGCAGAAAGTGGCGTCGGGAAGAAAGGGATGGCATGGCTTGTCGTCTCCTGTTTTTTTGTTCGTTCCGCGCTGGTGGTTCAGGTGCGGTAGCTCGGGTCGATCCGATCCAGCCGGCGCAGCAGGCCGGGCCAGGCCAGACCGGCGCCCTTGCCCTTGGTGACCTGGCGCGACTGCTGCACCGAGGTGGCGATGATCTCGCCTGAAATGCGCGTGAGCGCGCCGCCGCCGGCCTGCGCCAGGATCTGGATGCGGCAGGCCGATTCCAGCGTGTACATGGCCAGCAGCGCCTCGGGCACGCTACGCCCGCAGGTCAGCAGGCCGTGGTTGCGCAGGATCATGCTGTTGCGGCTGCCTAGGTCGGCCACGAGGCGGGGGCGTTCGTCGTCGTTCAGCGCCACGCCTTCGTAGCCGTGATAGGCGAGGTTCGCCAAAGGGAAGATCGACTGCTGCGAGATCGGCAGCAGCCCACCCTCCTGCGCGGATACCGCAACGCCGTACTGCGTGTGGGTGTGCAGCACGCATTGCACCTCGGGCCGCGCTTCGTGGATGGCGCTGTGGATCAGGAAGCCCGCCGGATTCACGTCGTATGCCGTCGGCATGACAGGCTCTCCGTGGTGGTCCACCTTGACCAGGCTGGAGGCCGTGATCTCGTCGAACAGCATGCCATAGGGGTTGATGAGGAACTGGTCCGGCTCGCCCGGCACGCGTGCGGAGATGTGAGTGAAGATCAGGTCGTCCCAGCCGAAGTGGGCCACCAGGCGATAGGCGGCGGCCAACTCGACGCGGGTCTGCCACTCCTCGGGCGTGACCTGGGCGCGCACGCCGGACGCTGCGGCGGGGTCGGTGATGGATCCAAGGGTCGCGTTCATCGAAATCGTCCTTCCATGCAAGGGGAGAGGGGTATGCCGGGCGTGAAGGCCGTCAGATGCGGCCGACCAGCTCCGGCACGGCCGTGAACAGATCCGCCTCCAGCCCATAGTCGGCCACGCTGAAGATCGGCGCCTCGGCGTCCTTGTTGATCGCAACGATCACCTTCGAATCCTTCATGCCGGCCAGATGCTGGATCGCCCCGGAGATGCCCGCCGCGATGTAGAGCTGCGGGGCCACGATCTTGCCCGTCTGGCCCACCTGCAGGTCGTTCGGCGCGTAGCCCGCATCCACCGCCGCCCGGCTCGCGCCGATGGCAGCTCCCAGCTTGTCGGCGAGCGGCGTCATGACTTCGTTGAACTTCTCGGCGCTGCCCAGGGCCCGGCCGCCTGAGACGATGATCTTGGCCGCCGTCAGTTCGGGCCGGTCGTTCTTGGTGACTTCGCGGCCCACGAATTGGCTCTTGCCGGAGTCGGCCGCGGCGTCCGTCTTTTCCACGGCGGCGCTGCCGCCCGTGG
>Ga0308171_1000386_pt1 | contig 101640 bp, 82 predicted proteins | sample PhyGR1_FD_202135 | JGI IMG/M metagenome (GOLD analysis project Ga0308171, IMG submission 202135) | Phyllosphere microbial communities from UC Gill Tract Community Farm, Albany, California, United States - DLSLSG.R1 | ecosystem: Host-associated > Plants > Phyllosphere > Unclassified | place...
CGCTGACGTGTTCGCAGACGTTCGAAGGCGGTGTGCTGGTGGGCACTCCGTCTGCGGGTGTGGTGGCGGTGTTCGGTGCGTATCTGGACGCGTGGAAGGCGTCGGGTGGGGAGAAGGGGTCGTTGGGTCTGCCGACGGGTGCGGACTCGTGTGACGGGAAGAGCTGTTCGCAGTCGTTCCAGCGGGGAGTGCTGGTGTGGACGCCGGCGCGTGGTGTGCTGATGGTGTCGAGCTGGTTCGTGTCGCCGTGGCAGGCGAAGGGTGCGACGTCCGGTTTGCTGGGTGCTCCCACGACGAACGCGTCGTGCTCGTCGCTGACGTGTTCGCAGACGTTCGAAGGCGGTGTGCTGGTGGGCACTCCGTCTGCGGGTGTGGTGGCGGTGTTCGGTGCGTATCTGGACGCGTGGAAGGCGTCGGGTGGGGAGAAGGGGTCGTTGGGCCTGCCGACGGGACCGGACTCCTGCAGCGGGAACAGCTGCTCGATCAGCTTCCAGCGGGGAATCGTCGTGTGGACATCCGTGCGCGGAGCGATCACGGTGGGCCCCCCGGTGTTCGACGTCTGGCAGGCGGCCGGCGGCGCGAAGGGTCGGTACGGTCTCCCGCTGGACGGCGCCACGCGCGACGGCAAGACGGTCACGCAGACGTTCGAGCGCGGCAACATCTCCGCGGCGGGGTGACGGGCGTCCGACACCGACGGCGGGCTGCCTCGCGGTGCTGCGTGCGGGGTGGCGACGTCGCTGCGGCATCGGCGCCGAAAGAGGGCATGACGCGGGATGGTAATCTGGGGCACACGGGGCGGGAGCGTCGCGCGGCCCCTCGGGGGCGCGACTTCCACCGCCTCTTCCCGTCCGTCGCCGTACTGCGGGAGACGTAGCGTGGTTCGACAAGACCGTACATTCGACGGGCGGATTCCGTTCTCGAAGAAGGTGTGTCGGGTGCCATCCGCGCGTGGAGCATAAATGAGAAAGGTACGTGGCGATGGCGCGTGGTGAAGATTTGACGACGAACGTCGTGGACGGGGTGTCCCTCGAACGGGCGCTCCAGGATGCCGAGGTCGCCAACAAGCGCGTCATCGAGCTCACCCGAGGACTACTCGAGCGCGAAGCGCAGATCGAGAAGCTGCAGATCGAGATCGTGTCGCTGAAGCAGCTGATGGACCCGCGCCGCAAGGTGGAGCATGTCTTCCGCAAGAACCACGCCCTCTATGTCATGGCGCGCCGAGCGCGAAGGATGATGGGCCGGTGACCCCGGCGTCCCTCCCGCGCATCCTGCTCGCCGTCACGTTCTACAACGGTCGTGACTTCGCTCGTCGGACCCTCGAGTCCATCGCGCGCCTGGATCGTACGGGTTTCGAACTCGACGTGCTCGTCCTCGACGACTGCAGTCCCGAGCCGGGTTTCAGCGACTACCTCGACGAGGTCTCGCGCGAGTTCGGCGCACTGTACTACCGCTCGCCGCGTAACCTCGGCATCCCGCGCAACGTCAACCTCGGTCTGGCCACGGCGCAGAAGCTCGAGTACGACTACGTCATCATCTCCAACTCGGACGTCATCTACGCGCAGAACTCGGTGAAGGTCCTCTTCGACGTCATCTCGTCGTCGCCGTCGGCGGCCTCCGCGACGGCGTGGTCGACGAACGTCGATCCGTACTCGCTGCCCAACGGCACCGAGATGTACATCGAGACGCAGGAGGTCGCCGACGCCATCGGAGACGCGCTGAGCGCCCGCTTCGGGTCCGAGTCTCTTCGCATCCCGGCAGGCATCTCGTTTGCGATGATCGTCCCGGTCGCGGTGCTCCCGACCGTCGGACTGATGGATCCGGTCTTCGGCCGCGGGTACGGCGAGGAGTCCGACTGGTCGGCGCGGGCCACCAACGCCGGCTACGAGCACCTGCTGGCCCAGGGGTCGTTCGTGTACCACGCAGGCCGCGGCTCCACGCTGGCCGCCGGGGTGGTCTCGCAGTCCGACATCGCCGACTGGAGCAACCAGCACATCGTCAACCATCGCTCACCGATGTTCCGGTGGTCCGTGGACGGCTTCCTCCGCTCCCACGTCCTCGAGGAGGCGCAGATCGCCGCCGCCCGCGCGCTTCTCATCGCCGCCGCCGCCCGATGGGGTTACGTCGTCATCGACGGCGCGCGCGACTGGGAGGACACCGACCAGAAAGTCGTGTCCGTCGCCATTCGCTCGCAGGCCAACGAAATGTGCACCGCGACGTGGTGCGGTTTCACGGTCGAGATCGACACCGACACCGTCGATGTGCTGGGGGCCATCCGCGACTACTTCGGCGGTGCCGAGCCGATCTCGACGAACATCCCGGCCGCGACGTGGGAGGGTGCCGAGGAGTTCGGCTATCCCCTCGGCGTGTGATCGCGGTGCGCAGTCTGGGCGAGGTGTTCGACCCCCGTCACAATTCGATCGGGTTCCTCCGCTGGGCGATGGCCTTCATGGTCATCTTCTCGCACGCGGGGCCGATCGCCGGCATCTTCGGCGGCGTCGACATCGGTGCGCAATGGGGAGCGGAGACGTCGCTCGGCGGTGTCGCCGTCACGGGGTTCTTCTTCCTCTCCGGCATGCTGATCACGCGGAGCATGGTGCGCTCGCGCTCCCCGCTCCGTTACCTCTGGCACCGCGTTGCGCGCATCTACCCCGCGTGGTTCCTGATCCTCGTGGTGACCGCGTTCCTGCTCGCCCCGCTCGCCTGGCACCACTCGCAGGGCACCTTCCAGGGCTACCTCTCGTTCCCCGACAACTCGCCGTTGACGTACGTCGCCAACAACTTCACGCTGGTGCTCACGCAGTGGGGGATCGCCGGGACAGGCGCCAGCACGCATGCCGTGCAACTCGGTTACGACACGTGGAACGGGTCGGCCTGGACCCTGATGTACGAGTTCGCCTGCTACCTCGGCATCCTGGCCCTCGGGATCATCGGGGCGCTGCGCGCCCGCATCGTCGGCGCGGTCGTGGCGGGAGGTCTGCTGCTGCTGAGCACCTTCCAGGCCCTGCACATCGGCGACCTCGGCTCCGTCGTCCAGACGTTCTCCAACCCGCAGGTCCTTCAGCTGATCGCGCCGTTCGCCTTCGGCACCCTGGTGCAGCTCTACATCGAGAAGGTGCCGTTCGACGACCGGCTCGGCATCGCGATGCTCGTCGTCGCGGCGCTGTGCTGGTGGCGCGGTGGGTGGTTCCTCTTCGGCCAGTACGCGTTCGCGTACGGGCTCATCTGGTTCGGCACCCGCGTCACGGCGCTGTCGCGGTGGGACCGCCACGCGGATCTCTCCTACGGCATCTACATCGCCGGCTGGCCGGTGATGTTCCTCCTCGCCGAGTACGGCCTGCCGGAGCGGGCCGGCGGCTTCGTCTACCTGCTCGTGGTCATCGTGCTGGTGCACATCTACGCGTACCTCAGCTACATGCTCATCGAGAAGCCGGCGCTGGACTTGAAGAACTGGATGCCACGTTGGTTGGCGCGCATCCTCCGCGTCGACCCCGTGCCCCCCAGCGGGAGCGGGACGAGCATTCTGGCGCGCACGCGGTTCATCCCGCTCGTGGTGCTCCTGGCCGTCACGGCCGTGCTCGTCGTGGTCGGCGTCGTACGGTAGAGCAGAGGAAGCCGTCGTGAACAGGATCGTCGTTATCACCGGTGCCGGTGGCTATGTGGGCCGGCACGTCACCCGCGCCGTCGCCGAGCTCGGATTCGAGGCCGTCGCCGTGGTCCGTCGGCACCGCGAGGGCGACTTCGACGATGCCGTCCGGGTCGTGGAGGCCGACGTGCTCGACCCGTCCTTCGACATCGCGACCATCGCGCCCGCCGACCGCATCGCGTCCGTGATCCACCTGGCGTGGCAGGACGGGTTCGTGCACAACGCACCCTCGCACCTCGAGCGCCTCTCCGACCACTACCGGTTCCTCACCGGCCTGGTCGCGGCCGGAGTGACGCGCATCGCGGCATTGGGGTCGATGCACGAGATCGGCTACTGGGAGGGCGCGGTGACCGCCGAGACGCCCACGAACCCGCTCACTCTCTACGGCATCGCGAAGGACGCTCTGCGGCGGTCCGCGACGCTGAGCATCGGAGATCGTGCTCAGTTCGTCTGGCTGCGCGCGTATTACATCCTCGGCGACGATCGCCGGAACCGCTCGATCTTCGCCAAGCTCCTCGAGACCGCCGACCGGGGCGAGACGGTGTTCCCCTTCACGACGGGGCGCACGCTCTACGACTTCATCGACGTGGCCGAGCTCGGCCGCCAGATCGCGGTCGCCGCGACCGCCGAGGGCGTCACCGGCATCGTGAACGTGGCGTCGGGGGAGCCGGAGTCGCTGGCGAGCCGCGTCGAGCGTTTCATCGCCGAGAACGGCCTCGACATCGCGCTGCAGTACGGGGCGTTCCCCGATCGGCCGTACGATTCCCCCGGCATCTGGGGAGACGCGACGGCCATCATGGAGCTGATGGCGCGGTCCCCGTTCGCCGACCGCGTCTGAGGGCCGTACCGGCGCCTCCGCCGGCGGGTGAGCGGGGCGCTCAGCCTCCGCCGGCGGACGAGCTCAGCGACGTCCGGTGGCGGAGCCCTCGACGTCGATGCGCAGGTAGCCGGTGGCCCGGGGGTCGAACTCCACGTTGAAGGAGGTCGCCTGCATGATGTTGTGCAGGTCGTTGCCGTGGCCGTCGATCAGTGTGGCGTTGACGAAGTACTTGCCGCCCGCGAGCGGCGGGTCCTTCAGCACGAAGGACACCTCCGCCTGTCCGTTCATCGGGTCGACGGGGGTCTTCAGCCAGTCTGTACCGGTGACGAACATCTTGTGCCCCATGTGATCGTCGATCTGCACGCGGCACCCCCATTCGTCGAGGTGCGATGAGGCGAGAGTGAGACGGATCTCGAGATCATCACCGGGCTGCAGGGCCTCGCCGGGAGCGCGTCCCGCCACCACAGCGCTCACGCTGACGACCGCACCCTGGGGGCGCGGCACGCCGGGCTCGGCGGCATCGCGCTCGGCCACCCGTCGCTCTTCGAGCAGGTCGCGGAAGCGGGCCACGGCGGTTGACGGGGCGCCGTCGAAAAGGACCTCGCCGTGGTGCAGGAGCACGGCGCGGCCGCACAGCTCGACCACCTGGTCGAGCGAGTGCGTCACGAGGATGATCGTGCGGCCTTCCTTCTGGAAGTCGCGGATCCGGTCCATGCACTTGCGCTGGAACGCCTCGTCGCCCACGGCGAGCACCTCGTCGACGAGGAGGACGTCGGGGTCGGTGTGCACGGCGACGGCGAAAGCCAGGCGCACGTACATGCCGGAGGAGTAGAACTTCACCTGCGTGTCGATGAAATCGCCGATCGACGCGAACGCGACGATGTCGTCGAACTGCGCCTCGGTCTCCTCGCGGCTGAGCCCGAGCACGGAGGCGTTCAGGAACACGTTCTCCCGACCGGTGAGGTCGGGGTGAAACCCCGCGCCGAGTTCGAGCAGTGCCGCGAGGCGCCCGCGCTCCTCGACCGTGCCCGACGTGGGATCGACGATGCCGCCGATGACCTTCAGCAGCGTGCTCTTGCCCGAGCCGTTGTGACCGATGAGCCCGATCGTCTCGCCGGCGTAGATGTCGAGGTCGACACCGCGCAGCGCCCAGAACTCCTTCTTGTGGCGTCGACCGGCGCGGCCGAGCGTCACCACACGCTCCTTGATGGAGGAGTCCTTGCGGATCGTGAATTTCTTGGACACGCCGCGGATGCGGGCCACCTCGGGGCGAGGGGCGTCCTCCGGGGGCAGTACGGGGGGAGTGGACATGGGGGTCAGAGCTCCTGGGCGAAGTTGCCCTGCAGGCGGATGAAGACGCGGTGGCAGATGAGCAGCAGCACGATACCGACGGCGCCCGCGATGCCCATGCGCGTGAGGAGGTCGGCGGGCCACTCCGCGGTGTCGCCGGCGACCCAGAATGCCCGCTGGAAGCCGAGGACGGCGAGGGTGAGCGGGTTGTTGGTGTAGATGTCGAGGACCACGGGGGAGGGGATGAGTGTCTTCGCCATCTGCCACGAGTACACGACCGGGCTTGCCCAGAACATCAGCATCGTGATGACCTCGACGAGATACTGCACGTCGCGCAGGTAGACGTTCACCGCGCTGAACAGCAGCGCGAACGCCGTGCCGTAGAGCACGATGAGCAGGATGGCGGGGATCGCGTAGGCCAGCTGCAGGTGGAACGGGGGCTTGGCGACGATGAGCGTCGCCCCGATCAGCACGATCAGCTGGATGCCGAAGTTGAACAGCGCCGAGCCAACGCTCGAGAGCGGGAACACCTCGCGCGGCAGGTAGACCTTCTTGACCAGACCGGCGTTCGTGAGGACCGAGCCGGTTCCTCCGACCACGATCTCGGTGAAAAGGCCGATGGCAGACAGACCCGCGAAGACGTACACCGCGAAGTCGGGGATGCTCTTCGCCGCGCCCAGGAACTGGCCCATGACGACGAAGTAGACCGCCAGCTGGATCAGCGGGCGGATGAGCGACCAGAAGAAGCCCAGCGTAGAGTCCTTGTACCGTGCCTTCAGGTCACGGCGGACGAGCAGGCCCAGCATCTCCCGGTGGGAGAAGATGGCGCGGATCGCTCCCCACCACGCTCCGTGTCCGCTGATAGCGCCGACGGGCGTGAGCGGGGTCGCCGCGAGCCGCTGTAGGCGCAGCGTCGCCTCGTGATTTGCGGGTGACATCTCTACGATCCTACCGTGCGCGTCCCGAGGAGCCGCTGGACGCGACGTATGGTCGCCCGCGCGGCCCGCGGCTCGGCGGGACGCGCGGGCGACCGTCAGCGACGTGACGCGGCGAGGTAGTCGGACAGCCGCTGATGCCAGGTGACGTCCAGGACGTCGGTCGCGAGGACGCTGTTGCGGGGACGCGGTGAGATCGCGCGAGGCGCCGACGCGGCGTACTCCTCGGTGCTGACGCCCGTCACGCGGTCCGGGTCGTGTCCGGTCAGGCGGAAGACCTCCCGGGCGACGTCGTACCAGCTCGCCGGCTCGCCGACGCTGGTGATGTTGTGGACGCCGTACGGGGCACCCGTCTCGAGCAGGTGACGGATACCGGTGGCGACGTCGCTCGCCAGTGTCAAACGGCCGATCTGGTCGGTGACGACCCGCGGGTCCACACCTCGTTCGGCGAGGTCGGCCATCGTGCGGACGAAGTTCGGCCCGTCGCCGACCACCCAGCTCGTGCGGACGATGTAGTGCCGGGGGACGACGGAGACGACCGCGTCGCCGGCGGCCTTGGTCTGTGCGTACACGCCGAGGGGCGATACCCGATCGCTCTGGGTGTAGGGCTCATCCTTCTCGCCGTCGAAGACATAGTCGCTAGATACATGCACGAGCGTGATGCCGTGGGCGGTCGCGACACGGCTCAGCGCCGCGACGGCCGTCACGTTCGCCGCCCACGCGTCGGCCCGGCCTTCGGGCGTCTCTGCGACGTCGACCTCCGTGTAGGCGGCGGCGTTGATGATGACGCGATAATCGCGCCAGCGGCGCGCGGCATCCAGATCCGGCGCCGTGAGGTCGAGATCCGCGCGGGAGGCGTACTCGATCCATGGGTGATCGCCGAACTCCGCGCGCAGCGCTCGACCGAGTTGGCCACCGGCGCCGGTGACGAGGATTTTCGCCGGCGGCATGGGCACGACGTCGGCGAGTCGGGGGTGCTGCAGGTCCTTGGGGCTGATCTCCACGGAATCCAGCGGGATGGGCCAGGCGATCGCGGCCGTCTCGTCGGCGAGGTTGAGGAACGTGTACGTCGCGTCCGGTGACCAATGGTCGTTGACGAGATAGGTGTAGGCGGTGTCGAGCTCGAGCGTCTGATAAGAGTTACCGACACCGCGCGGGACGAAGATCGCCGTGGACGGGTCGAGCTCGGCGGTGAACACGGCCCCGAAGGTGTCGCCCTCGCGCAGGTCGACCCAGGCGCCGAAGATGCGGCCCGTGGCGACCGAGACGTACTTGTCCCACGGCTCCGCGTGGATCCCGCGAGTGGTGCCGACCGCATCGTTGAACGAGACGTTGTTCTGCACCGGACCGAAGTCGGGCAGATCGACGCCGGCGGCCACCATCTTCTCGCGCTGCCAATTCTCCTTGAACCACCCCCGTGCGTCTCCGTGCACGGGCAGGTCGAGCAGGATGAGACCGGGGATGGGCGTCGTGCGCGCGCGCAGCGCTTTGCCGAACTCGATGGGCACGCGGTCACTGCCCCTTGCTGGCGTAGAAGGCCTCGACGCCGTCCTTGGTGGGGGCCCACCAAGACTCGTTGGCGCGGTACCAGTCGATGGTCGCCGCAAGTCCCGATTCGAAGTCGCCGTAGGTGGGCACCCAGCCGAGCTCGGTACGGAGCTTGGTGGAGTCGATGGCGTAGCGCAGGTCGTGCCCGGGACGGTCGGTGACGAGGTCGTACGCGTCGGAGGGCTGACCGGTGAGGCTGAGGATCAGCTCCACCACGCTCTTGTTGTCCTTCTCGCCGTCGGCGCCGATGAGGTACGTCTGACCGATCTCGCCCTTGTCGAGAATGGTGAGCACGGCCGAGGAGTGGTCGTCGGCGTGGATCCAGTCGCGGACGTTCTCGCCGGTGCCGTAGAGCTTGGGCCGGATGCCGCGCAGCACGTTCGTGATCTGGCGGGGGATGAACTTCTCCACGTGCTGGTACGGGCCGTAGTTGTTCGAGCAGTTGCTGATCGTCGCCCGTACGCCGAACGACCGGACCCACGCCCGGACGAGCAGGTCGGACCCGGCCTTGGTCGACGAGTACGGCGACGACGGGTTGTAGGGGGTGCTCTCGGTGAACCGCGCCGGGTCGTCGAGTTCGAGATCGCCGTACACCTCGTCGGTGGAGATGTGGTGGAAGCGCACGTCGTGACGACGGGCGGCCTCGAGCAGCGTGTACGTGCCGATGATGTTCGTGTCGAGGAAGGGGCGAGGATCGTGCAGGGAGTTGTCGTTGTGCGACTCGGCGGCGTAGTGCACCACCGCGTCCGCCTCCGCCACGAGGGGATCGACGACCGCGGCATCCGCGATGTCCCCGACGACCAGGCGCACGCGGTCCTCCGGGAGTTCCGCGAGGGACGCGCGGTTGCCCGCGTAGGTGAGCTTGTCGAGCACCGTCACGGTGTGATCGGTGTGCGCGACGACGTGGTGGACGAAGTTGGATCCGATGAACCCCGCTCCACCGGTGACGAGAAGTCGTGCCATCAGCGGCCTCTTTCCAGAATTTCGAGCAGGTAGGTGCCGTAGCCGGACTTCACGAGCGTCTGAGCTCGCTCCCTCAGCGCTTCGTCGGAGAGGAAGCCCTGCCGCCAACCCACCTCTTCGGGCACGCCGATCCGCAGGCCCGTGCGGCGCTCGATCGTGCGGACGTAGTCGGCGGCATCCGTCATCTGGTCGAACGTGCCGGTGTCCAGCCACGCGGTTCCCCGCGGGAGAACCTCGACCTGCAGCTTGCCGGCGTCGAGGTAGGCCCGGTTGATGTCGGTGATCTCATACTCGCCGCGCGCCGAGGGCTCGAGGTGGCGGGCGATCTCGACGACGTCGTTGTCGTAGAAGTACAGTCCGGGCACGGCATAGTTGCTCTTCGGCCGCGCCGGCTTCTCCTCGAGGGAGACGGCGCGTCCCGCGGCGTCGAACTCGACCACGCCGTAGGCCGACGGCTCGGCGACCCAGTAGGCGAAGACGGCGGCACCGTCGACGTCGGTGTAGCGCTTGAGCTGCGTGCCGAGTCCGGGCCCGTAGAGAAGATTGTCGCCGAGGACGAGGGCGACCTTGTCGTCACCGATGAAGTCCGCGCCGATGGTGAAGGCCTGTGCGAGCCCGTCGGGGGAAGGCTGCTGCGCGAACGACAGCCGGACGCCGAACTGCGAGCCGTCCCCGAGGAGGCGCTCGAAGAACGGGGCATCGTGGGGTGTCGTGATGATCAGCACGTCGCGGATCCCCGCGAGCATGAGGGTCGACAGTGGGTAATACACCATCGGCTTGTCGTAGACCGGAATCAGCTGCTTGGAGACGCCCAGCGTGATCGGATGCAGGCGCGTGCCCGACCCGCCGGCGAGAATGATGCCCTTCACACCCCTCATCGTGTCATACCTGACGGCCTCCGCTTGTCGCGATCTTCGTCGCAGGGGAGATCGCGCCGTCCGCGGAGGCGGTGCGGGCGCGGACTACTTCAACAGTCGGCGCGCCGCCATCTCCTCGAGGGAGCGCCGGTACTCGTCGGCGCCCACGGGTTCGTCCTGAACCCACTCCACGAAGCGACGCACGCCTTCGGCGAAGGGCACCGAGGGACGGAAACCGAGCACCGCCGACAGGCGTCGCGTGTCGGCGACGTTGTGGCGGATGTCGCCCAGGCGGTACCGGCCGGTGACGGCGGTTTCGACGCGCGTGCCGAAGGCGGAGCAGAGCGCCTCGACGACCTCGAGGACGGTCGTCGCGACTCCCGAGCCGACGTTGAACACCCCACCCGCGGCGTCCGGCGAGGTGGCGGCGAGGAACGTGGCCTCGACGACGTCGTCGATGTAGACGAAGTCGCGGCTCTCCTCGCCGTCCTCGAACACATCGATGCCTTTTCCTTGTCGGATCAGGGTGGAGAAGATGGAGAGGATACCGGTGTACGGGTTGGTGAGCGACTGCCCGGGCCCGTAGACGTTCTGGTACCGCAGCGACACGGCCTCGATGCCGATCGTGGGGGCCACGGTCATGACCAGGGATTCCTGGACCTGCTTGGTGATGCCGTACACCGATGAGGGGTGAAGGGCGGCATCCTCCGGGGTGGGAATCATCTCGAGCTCTTCGCCGTCCTCACCGCGCACGGCGAAGTCCCCGCCCGCCATCGCGGCGTCGGTACGGTGGGGCGGGTAGACAACCGTCCCGGTGGAGGTGCGGTACGCTCCCTCGCCGTAGATCGAGCGGGAGGATGCGACGACCACACGCGCGACGCTGTGAGGCTCGTTGGTCAGCAGGTCCATCAGCTTGGCCGTGCCGCCGATGTTGGCTTCGACGTAGCGGTCGATCTCGTACATCGACTGCCCGGTGCCGGTCTCGGCCGCAAGATGCACGACGACGTCGATGCCGACCAGGGCCGCACGCAGATCCTCGGTCGAGGTGACCGTCCCGCGGTGCACCTCCGCGATGTCGACCACCGCGCGCAGGAGCGGCGAGGTGGAGTCGGGATCGGGCCCGTGCACCTGCGCGATGAGCGCGTCGAGCACCCGCACTCGATGGCCCCCGGCCACGAGCCGCGCGGCCAGACGGCTGCCGATGAAGCCGGCCCCGCCGGTGATGAGAATGTGGGCCATGGCTCAGGCCTCCAGGACGGAACGGAAGTAATCGATCGTGCGCTCGAGGCCCGCCCGCAGGGCGATGGTGGGCTCCCATCCCAGCTCGCGACGTGCCAGATCGATGTTGGGCTGGCGCTGCTTGGGGTCGTCCTGCGGCAGCGGGCGGTATTCGATCTGCGACGAGCTGCCGGTGATCTCGAGCACCGCCCGGGCGAGTTCGAGCATCGTGAATTCACCCGGATTGCCCACGTTCATCGGTCCCGTCACCTCGTGGGAGGTGTTCATCAGCCGGATCATGCCGTCGACGAGATCGTCGACGAAGCAGAACGAGCGGGTCTGCGAGCCGTCGCCGTAGATGGTGATGGGCTCGCCGCGCAGTGCCTGGACGATGAAGTTGGAGACCACGCGTCCGTCGTTCGGATGCATGCGGGGGCCGTACGTGTTGAAGATACGGATGACCTTGATCGACAGGTCGTGCTGGCGGCGGTAGTCGAAGAAGAGGGTCTCGGCCGCGCGCTTGCCCTCGTCGTAGCAGGAGCGCGTGCCGATGGGGTTCACGTTGCCCCAGTAGTCCTCGGTCTGGGGGTGCACCGCCGGGTCGCCGTAGACCTCGGAGGTCGACGCCTGCAGGATCGGCACCCGCAGGCGCTTGGCCAGACCGAGCATGTTGATGGCGCCCATGACGCTGGTCTTCGTGGTCTGCACGGGGTCGTGCTGGTAGTGCACGGGCGACGCGGGGCACGCGAGGTTGTAGATCTGGTCGACCTCGACGTAGAGGGGGAAGGTGACGTCGTGCCGCATGAGCTCGAACCGCGGGTTGTCGAAGAGGTGCTCGACGTTGCGGCGGGACCCCGTGAAGAAGTTGTCGACGCAGATGACCTCGTGGCCCTCGTCGAGGAGACGCTCGGAGAGATGGGACCCGATGAAGCCGGCACCGCCGGTGATGAGAACTCTGGATGACACGTCCTCAGCGTAACAGCGGGCTCGTCGGCGCCTCAGCGGGTGGCGGAGACCATCCGCGCCTGGCCGAAGGTGCGGCCGAGGGTGCCTTCGAGGCGGCCCAGGAACATCGGCCATCCGTCTCCGACGGTGATCGGGCGCGGGTTGCGGACGCCGTAGAGCAGGCCCGCCCCGACGAAGGCGAGGCGCCACCACAGGGGATACCCGTGCACCGCGAACGCGCGACCGGTGCCCCGGCCGTAGGCGCGGAGCTTGCGGCGACGCTCGGGGGCGCTGAGGCCGAAGCCCGTCGAGATGCCGTCGACGTGCACGTCGGCGGGCAGCCAGCGGAACTCGCGCACCAGGCGGGGTTCGCGCGCCATCGCGCGCAGCAGCAGGTCGGTGCCCTCGGCAACCTGCCACGGCGACGCGGACCCCGGGCCCATGTTCTCGTCGAAGCCGCCGACGGCATCGAAGAGCGAGCGGCGGATGAGGATGCCCATCTCGATGACGGACCACACGTTGTACTTGTCCAGCGCGGTGCCCGGGGCGGGGAGCGTCGTCTTGGGGCCGCGCTCGTCCCACGAGGTGAAGCCGCCGGCGAGGAAGGCGTCGTCGTCCACCGCGGCGTGGAGAGCGGCCACCGTTCCAGGGGGGTAGGTGGTGTTGTCGTTGGGGAAAGTGACGACGGCCTCGCCCGCGGGGAGCGCCGCCACGCCGGTGTTCCTCCCCAGCGACGCACCGCGCCCCGAGGTCGTCGCGGAGACGGCGACGCCGCGCGCGGCGAACTCCGCGGCGAGGGCGGCGACCTCCTCCTGCGCGCCCTGGGCGACGAGGACGACGTGGTCACCGTCACGCAGCTGGTTCTCCAGCGAGGTCAGGAGGGCGCGGAGGGGGTCGAGACGCCCCAGGGTCGTCACGACGAAACCGATGTTCACCAGACGATTCTGCCCGTCGTAGCGGCCTCGGCGGGAATCAGCGCGCCTCGCGGTCGATGATCGCGTTCCAGGCGGAGGTCGTGGCATCCCAGGTGAACCGCTCCGCATTGGCGCGGCTCGCCGCCGACAGCGTCGACCTCAGCTCGGCCGAGGCGGAGATCTCGGAGAGCAGGGATGCCAGCTGCGCGGGCTGCGTGGGCGGGAAGTACCGCGCGGACGAGCCGAGGATCTCCCGGTTGATCGGGATGTCGGATGCCAGCACCGGAGCGCCCAGGCGCTGGGCCTCCAGCGGCGGCAGACCGAAGCCCTCGTGCAGGGACGGCCACACGAACGCGTCCGCCCGGGCGAAGGCCGCGGCGAGGTCGTCGTCGGAGACCGGGCCCGTCCACCGGATGCGCTCGGCGGCGATGCCGCGCGTGGCCGCGTAGGGCTCCAGCTCGGGGTCGAGCTTGCCGACGAACTCCACGTCGACGTCGGAGTCCGCCGGAAGCAGTGCGAGCGCGTCGATCACCGCGCGGGTGTTCTTGGCCGCCCCGTGGCGTCCGAACGCGACGACGTGCGTCCGCCGCTCGCCCGACGGGGTCTGCCGCGGCGTCGCCGGCAGGCTGTCCGCGCCCTCGTAGACGACCTCGATCCTCGCCGGGTCGACCGAGAACCTCTCCGCGATCTCGCGCTGCGACGCGTGGCTGACGCTCACGAGGCGCTGGCCTCGGCGCAGCATGCCGAGGCGGACGGCGAGGTGCCACTGGACGCGGAACGCGGCCGTGAAGTCCTGAGGGCGGATGGCGGGGGCGATGTCGTGCAGCACCGTGATCTGGTGCCGGTACGACATCGGGGCGATGTTCGCGAAGTTCAGCAGGAGGGGCGATCCGTTCCGCCGCAGCCACCGCGGCAGTTCGAGCTGCTCCCAGGCGGGACCCGCGAGACGCCCGACCCGCTCGATACGCACCCCCTCGATGCTCGAGGTGTCGGCGGTCGTCGGCGCCATCAGCACCACGTCGTCGCGCGACTGAGCGAGGTGGTGGGTCAGCTCGGTGGCGAAGCGGCGGACCCCACCGAAGGAGTCGATGAGGAAACGTCCGTTGATGGCGACGGTCAACGCGGGGTCCTTTCGTGCGGGCGCAGGAGGTGAGCACTCACGGCGTGGCCTCGGCGGGGGTGTGGCGCAGGTCGTGCAGCACCCGCAGGCAGCGACGGGTGAGCAGCAGCGCCGCCGCCCCCTCGGTGAAGGCGTAGCCCAGGGCCGCGCCGATCGGTCCCCAGGCGATGCCGAGCCCGATCATCAGGGGGATGCCGAGGGCGGTGGCGATGAGGGTCGCGCGCATGACGGCGGCGGCCTGCCCGGCGGGGAAGAGGACGAGGCGGGCGACGGCGGTGCGCACGGAGAAGAAGAAGAACACCAGGCCCATGACGAACAGGATGTCGAACGGGGCCGGCGCGGTCGGCAGGTAGGCCTGCGTCAGCCACGGTCCCACGAGCGCCAGGCCCGCCCATCCGGCCAGGCCCGTCAGGGCGGCGAGCCCGATGGCCAGGCTCATCCGCCGCCCGCGATGAGGGCCGTGAGCCTCGCCGACCCATGCCTGCAGCGCGTTGGCGAGGGTCATCGGGATGAACTGGCCGAGCTTGAGCATCTTGTCGGCGGTCGCGTACCCGCTGGCGGCGGCGGGGACCGCGGTGACGTTGACCACGGGGGCGGGGACGCTGGAATACCCGCTCAACCCGGCGTCGTTCAGCGCCACGGCGACGTTGGCGCGGAGCAGCCGCGGCAGGTCGCGCGGGCGCGGCCACGGACCCGGATGCCGCCGCAGCAGGCGCACCGTGAAGAGGGAGGTGCCCACGAGGGTGACGAGGATGCCGGCCAGCGGATACAGCACCACGACGCCGGTGGCCAGGACCAGGCCAGCCGCCGCGAGGTTGGCCAGCAGGCGGGGAGCTGCGTCGTAGATGACGATCGTGCGGGGATCGCCGACCCCCGCGCAGAACCAGGTGAACGACAGGGCGATGAGCGCGCCCTGCATCCCCATCAGGATCGTGAGCCATTCCGACCCGGGCGAGGAGACGAGCCAGCAGATGACGGCCAGCGCGGGTACCGCGATGATCGAGATCGACAGGCGCACGGCGAGGGACTCCCGGTACAGGCGCGCCCGCTCATCGTCGTCCGCGGCGATGGAGATGAGCGCCGGGCCGATCGTGGCCCAGCCCCAGCCGATGGCGATCGCGGCGAAGGTGCCGATCGACTCGCCCGCGATCGCGCTGGCCCAGCCCGCCTGGCCCGCGATCGTCGTCACCGCGGGAAGGGCGATGATCGGCGACAGGGCGGCGATGGCGGGGATCAGGAGGAAGCCGAGCAGCCGCCGTTTCATCGACGGTGCAGACGTCATCGTCGTACCTGCGACATCGTGGTGTTCAGGATCTCGGCGGTCGCCGCGGCGGCGGCGTCCCACGTGAAGCGGGAGGCCCACCGCTGGGCCTCGAGCCGCGTGGCGTCGTCGGCGGGGGCGCGGAGCGCGGTCGTGATCGCGGCGCCGAAGGCGGAGGCATCCGTCGCGTCGGCGTAGCGGGCGGCGTCGCCGCCGACTTCGCGCAGGACCGGCACGTCGTGGGCGAGCACGGGCACGCGTCGACGCAGCGCGTCGACGACGGGCAGCCCGAAGCCCTCGGCCAGGGAGGGGCAGACGTACACAGCGGCGGACTGGTACAACGCTTCCAGCTGCTCGTCGCCGACCCAGCCCGGCAGCACGACGTCCCGCTCGAGTCCGAGACGCGAGACCTCGCCCGCGAGCGGATCGGGAAGCCGACTGCCGGCGATGACGGCGACCGGGCGGTCCGCGGGGGCGATCGTGGCGAGCGCCGCCAGCAGACCCGGGAAGTTCTTGTGCGGCATCCGGTTTCCGACACTGAGGAGGATCGGGCGGTCCGTCGGCAGCGCGAGGGACGACAGGATGCCACCGGGGTCGGCGACCGGGCGCGGGTCGGCGCTGCCGTTGTGCACCACCGAGATGCGGTCGGCGGGGACGCCGAGAAGGCGTTCGATGCTCTCGGCCGCCGCGTGCGACACGGTCACCACGCGGTCGGCCGTCCGTGCCGAGCGCCGCATGAGCAGGGAGGTCGCCCCGCGCTGCGCGCGCTGGGCGAGACCGCCGGGCACCTCGTCGTAGATCGCGTCGTGCACGGTCACCACGCGGGGGACCCCGCGGAAGATCGGTCCGAAGTTGGCCGGTGCCCAGACCAGATCCGCACCGTTTCGCCGGGCGAACGCGTCCGTGGCGGCGACGGCGCCGAGCGCCCAGGTTGCCGGGTCCGTTCCCACCCAGGGGACGATCTGCGCCGGTCCGGGGAAGAACGTCGCCACCCGCGCGCTTCCTGCGCGCCCGGTGATCGCGGCGAAGCGCGTGCGCGGCATCTGCTCCGCCAGGCGGGGGAGGAGCTCACGCACGTAGGTCTCGGTCCCGCCGCGCGAGCCGGTGAACCCCAGCAGATCGACGAGGACGCGTCGCGCGGTCATCAGCTCTCGATGACGGCTTCGGGCCGCTGCTCGCGCCGCGGGGTGGTGAGCACACCCGAGAAGAAGCTCATCATCGCCGTCTGGAAGCCGAGGATGATCAGCAGCGCACTGGGCACCGCGATGCGCACGGCCTGGGCCGCGTTCTGCTGCCCGAAGTCGATGTTGCCCCACAACGCCACCTGCACGACGCCGATGACGATGCCGAGCAGGAACAGCGCGACGCCGATGAGCAGGCCGCGCTCGGCCGACCACTTCGCGACGATCCGCCGGTACCTCTCGCTCGTCGGCAGGAAGCCCTCCTGCGTGGCGTAGAGCTTGGTCAGCCAGAAGAACAGCAGGGATTGGAACCCGATCACGCACAGGGCGCTGGCGTACACCATCGTGGTGACGTCGAACCCGACCCCCGCGACCTCGACGCCGCCGAACGACAGCACGCCCACGGCGATCGCGCCGAGGAAGAAGGCGACCAGGCCCGGGTACACGAACAGCCAGCGCGGGGCGAACAGCAGGAGGAAGCGCAGGTGGCGCCAGCCGTCGTGCCAGCTGCGCAGGTGGGGCGGACGGGAGCGGCCGTCCTTCTTCAGCGTGGTCGGCACCTCCTCGATGCGGTACCGCGCGAGGGAGGCGCGCACGACCATCTCGGAGGCGAACTCCATCCCGGTCGTCTGCAGGTCGAGGTCGCGGATGCGCGCGCGGTTGAAGCCACGCAGGCCGCAGTGGAAGTCGCGGATGCCGGGGCGGAAGAACAATTCCCCGATGAAGGACAGCACCGGGTTGCCGAGGTACTTGTGCAGCGGCGGCATGGCGCCGGGGGCGATCCCGCCGCGGAAGCGATTGCCCATCACGAGGTCTGCGCCGGCGCGCAGGCGCTCGATGAAGGGCTCCAGGTTCTCGAAGTCGTAGCTGTCGTCGGCATCCGCCATGATGACGAAACGGCCGCGTGCGGTGTCGATGCCGTTGATGAGGGCGGCGCCGTAGCCGCGACGGGGCGCGTGCGAGACCCGGGCGCCGAGACGCTCGGCGATGGCCTGCGAGCCGTCGGTGCTGCCGTTGTCGGAGATGAGCACCTCGCCGCGGATGCCGGAACGGGCCAGGAAGCCCTGCGCCTTGCGGATGCAGACCTCCAGCGTCTCCGCCTCGTTGAGGCAGGGCATGAGGATCGTCAGCTCGACCTCATCGGTGGGGGCGGGATCGGTGCGGGCGGGAGAGGTCACGGGGTGTCTTCTTTCGTCTTCACCGAGGAGCGGGTCGGCAGCGCCAGGACCGACGCGATACCTTCCACGGTGCGGCGGATGGTGCGGGTGCGGACGGCGGTGTCGTACCAGGCGCGCGCGGTGCGGCGCAGGTCGTCACCTCCGTCGGCGACGGCCCGGATGGCTCGGGCCAGGTCAGCGGGAGAGGGGGACGGGGCGACGACGCCGTTCACGCGGTCGTCGATCAGCTCGGTGGCGGCGTTGCCCTCGTCGGCGACGAGCACGACGGGGGTGCCGTGGGCGTTCGCCTCGACGACGACGAGGCCGTAGCCCTCGCGGCGCGAGGGGTTGGCCAGGCACAGGGCCTCGTGCAGGAGCGTGTCGAGCTCGGCATCCGAGACGAACCCGGGGAAGTCGGTCCACTCCGCTCCGCCGACGCGCTCGACCTCGGCGCGGATGGCGTCGGTACTGGGACCTGCGCCCAGCAGGACCAGACGCAGCCCGGGGATGCTCGCGCGCGCCTCGGCCACGGCGGCGGGGAGCGACTCGACCCGCTTGTCGGGGATGTGCCGACCCGCGTACAGCACGTAGGGCGGCGTGGCGGCCGCGGCGGGCGCGGCCACCTCGACGGCCGCGTCGATGAGCCCGGGGCTGACGACGGGGGCGCTGCGCAGGCCCTCGCGCCGCAAGCGCGTGGCACTCAACTGCGAATGACAGGTCGCGACAGGGGTGATGGCGATGGCGAGTCGCTGCAGGATCCAGGCGATCGTGCCGGTGACCCGGCCGGAGTACTCCACCCACTGCCGTCGGTGCCACACCTCGAGGTAGTCCACCGCCACGCGGGTCCCGGAGCCGAGCAGCGCGAGCCGCGCGGCGAAGACGTTGAAGACCGGCAGTCCGCTCACCACGACGGCGGCGTACCGACGACGACGACGCACGAGCGCCGCGAACAGTCCCGCCGCATACCGCAGCGCCGCGGGGATCCGGCGCGTGCCGTCGGCGGAGTACAGCGACAGTCGGCCGCTGACCGGGACGACGCGGAACCGCTCGTCGGTGGGCGTGGCCCCGTCCCACTGCACGGCCGTGAGGTAGTCGACCTCGAGGCCGAGGTCGACGAACGCGTCGGCGAACGCCCGGTACTGACGCTCCCCGCCTCCCGTGGAGTGCGGGAACAGGCAGTCGTAGGCGACGGCGACCGTCTCTCGGCGGGCCACCGTCAGCACCCCTCGATGCGGAACAGCCGCGCGTCGGGACCCTGGGAGTCGATGAGCACGAGGTGGGAGGAGGGCTGCAGGTCGAGGACGCCGGAATAGGCCGAGGGTCCGGTGGGATCGTCGATGACGTCACGGGTCCCGAAGTCGAGCACGTAGTCGACCCCGAGCGCGTCGATCGTGGAGCAGACCGCGGGGTCGCTGTCGATGTCGCGCAGGTGCGTGTTGAGGAAGCGGAGGTCGGCGGAGGGTGAGCCGAACACGTGCCGCTGGGTCACCTGACGGTCCGCCAGCGCCAGAGCGAGGGAGGTGCCGGTGCGGGGACTGCCGATGATGAGGGCGTCGTCGGGGGTCTCGTCGTCGAGCCGTTCCAGCAGTGCGTGCTCGTCGCTGGACAGGATGAGCGCGTTGTCGGTGTAGGCGTAGGCCTCGTGCACCTGGCCCAGGGCGATGCGGACGTTGGGCCCGAGGACGACGGAGAACACCGCGACGATGGCGACGGTCGCGCTCGCGAGGCGGGCCCACCGGGGGGGCGCCCAGCGTGAGGCCCAGCGGCGGCCCGTGTCCACCAGGGCCAGGGCTCCGAGGGTCGCGACCGGGATCGCGGCGAGCGGGAGGAGCGCCGCGAGACGGTTCGAGTCGTTGTACCAGGGGTTGGTGAGCCACTGCCGGATCGGGTGGTCGATGCGCAGCCCCGAGACCACGACGAAGAGGAACACCGCGACACCGAAGACGGCGAGGATCGGCAGCCACCGCGGTCGTCGCACGGCGACAACCACTCCCGCGGCCAGGAGCACCGCGACGACGATCGTCGGGGTGAAGCCGCGAGGCGAGGCGAGCAGGCCTTCGCCCACGGCCTGCGCGAGCTGCTGCCACGGCAGCCAGCCGGAGTGCTCGGCGCCCGTGCGGAAGACCGACCACACGACCGCCATGACGAGCCCGAAGCCGACGACGGCGATGCCGACCGCCATCACCGACGAGCGGCGGCGCGTCTGGGCGGCGCGCACGGACAGGATGCCGATCACGGCGACCGCGGCGAAGGCGAGCAGCGACAGGAACGCGTTCGGGTGCCCGAGGAACACCCCTCCGCTCAGCAGCGCGACCAGGAGCAGGGCCCGGGTCAGCGCACGGGGGCCGCGGTCGTCGAGCGCGGTGACGACGGTGGCCAGGGCGGCCGGCACCATCGCGTAGCCGACGAGGTTGGGGTAGAGCACGCCCCAGTTGAAGAAGAGGGCCGGGAAGGCGCCGAAGCCGGCGGAGAGGGCGGCGGCGGTGATGTAGGCGGTCCGCCGCTGTGCGAACAGCGCGCCGACGAGCGCCATGATCGACGCCGGCCACAGCAGCGCCACGATGGCGAGGTTCGCACCGTTCACGGCGACGGGGATGGAGGCGCCGGTCAGCTCGACCGCGAGCGTGGTGAGGGCGTGCCAGCCGTTGGGGTAGAAGCCGATGTCCGAGGTGGCGCCGATCTGGAACCCGGAAGCATCGCCGTTCTGCACCGCGAGCGCGATGGCGTTCAGGTGCACGATGTTGTCGAAGCGCTGCGCGATGTTGTCGGGCGAGCCGAACGCGCGCGCGAACATCACCGTCGACACCGCCGCCGTCGCCGCGAGCGCGAGGACCGCGATGAGCAGGGTGCGCCGACCGGTCGGTGCCGGATCGGCGCCCGTTCCGCGGCGCAGGAGCAGGGCGATGCCGACCACGACGATGGTCATGAGCGCCAGCGGGAGCAGGTTCCAGCGGAGTCCGACGAGCGGGGCGACGGAGGCCGCGGCGGCGGCGATCGTCGCCGAGATCGCCGGTGCGAGCAGGAGCCGCTGCGGGCTGCGCACGCCCCATCCGGCGGCGACGACCGCGGTACCGGGGAGGATCAGGACCAGGACGACCACCAGGTACGACGGAACGGCGCTGATCCAGTCACCCATACGATCCGTCTCCGTCAGTTCCGTTTTCGACACGTCATCGTATCCGACGGTCTCTGCGCGCCCGCTGAGGCGTTCCGTCCGGGGCGCGGAAAGCCCGCGGGTAGGATGGACGACGTTCTGCCCCGAGACGAGAGTTGTTCGCGTACATGGATCTTCTGGTAGTCGGTTCGGGCTTCTTCGGTCTCACGATCGCGGAGCGAGCGGCTGCCGCCGGTCGCCGCGTCACCGTGATCGACCGCCGCCACCACATCGGCGGGAACGCCTACTCCGAGAACGAGCCCGAGACGGGCATCGAGGTGCACCGCTACGGCGCGCACCTCTTCCACACGTCGAACCCGACGGTGTGGGAGTACGTGAACCGCTTCACCGACTTCACGAGCTACGTCCACCGGGTGTACACGACCCACAAGGGCGTGGTGTTCCCGCTGCCGATCAACCTCGGCACGATCAACCAGTTCTTCCAGGCCGCGTACACCCCCGACCAGGCCAAAGCCCTCGTGCACGAACTGGCGGGCGAGTTCGACGCGAAGGATGCCGCGAACCTCGAGGAGAAGGGCATCGCCCTCATCGGGCGGCCCCTGTACGAGGCATTCATCCGCGACTACACCGCGAAGCAGTGGCAGACCGACCCCAAGGATCTGCCCGCCGAGGTCATCTCGCGCCTGCCCGTGCGCTACACCTACGACAACCGCTACTTCAACGACACGTGGGAGGGTCTTCCCGTCGACGGCTACACCGCGTGGCTCGAGCGCATGGCCGACCACCCGAACATCGACGTGAAGCTGTCGACCGACTACTTCGACGAGTCGCAGCCACTGAACAAGAAGGACACCGTCGGCCAGGTGCCGGTCGTGTACACCGGGCCGGTCGACCGCTACTTCGATTACGCCGAGGGCGAGCTGTCGTGGCGCACGCTCGACTTCGAGCAGGAGGTGCTGCCGATCGGCGACTTCCAGGGCACCAGCGTGATGAACTACGCCGACGCCGACGTGCCGTACACGCGCATCCACGAGTTCAAGCACTTCCACCCCGAGCGCGCCGACCGCTATCCGACGGACAAGACCGTCGTGGTGCGCGAGTACTCGCGCTTCGCCACGCGCGCGGACGAGCCGTACTACCCGGTCAACACCGCCGACGACCGCTCGGGCCTGCTCGCCTACCGCGAGCTGGCCAAGGGCGAGCGCGACGTACACTTCGGCGGGCGCCTGGGCACGTACCAGTACCTCGACATGCACATGGCCATCGGCTCCGCCCTGTCGATGTGGAACAACCAGCTCGCGTGAGGGCTTCGTGCGTCTGATCGACGCCGTCCCTCGCCGCCCGGTACGCACCGCACCGGCGGACGAGGGGCGATGGGCGTACCGTCCCGACATCGACGGCCTGCGCGCCGTGGCCATCCTGCTGGTGGTGACGTATCACGTGTGGGTCGGCCGGGTCTCCGGCGGCGTCGACGTCTTCCTCATGCTGTCGGCGTTCTTCCTCACGCGAGGCTTCCTCCGGCGGATGGGCGGCCCCGCGCCGGCACGGCCCCTGGCACACCTCCTGCGTGTCTTCCGCCGCCTCGTGCCCGCGGCCGCGGTGACCCTGCTCGGCATCCTGGCGCTGGTGTGGACCTTCTTCCCCGCGTCGACGTGGCGGTCCACCTGGGAACAGACGTGGGCGTCGCTGCTGTACGCGCAGAACGCGCTCCTGGCCGCGGATGCCGTGGACTACTACACGCGTTTCGAGACGCCGAGCCCGCTGCAGCACTTCTGGTCGCTGTCGGTGCAGGGCCAGGCCTTCGTCCTCTGGGTGCTGCTCCTCGCCGCCTGTCACATGGTCGTCCGGCGCCGCGGCTGGGCGCCGGATCGCGTCGTGGCAACCGTCTTCGGCACGGTCTTCGTGCTCTCGCTGGTGTACTCCGTCGTTCGCACGTCCGTCGCGCAGCAGAGCGCCTACTTCGACACGGGGGCGCGCCTGTGGGAGTTCGCGGCGGGTTCCCTGCTGGTGGTCGTCCTCCCGCGGCTGCGCCTCGCTCCCGTCGTTCGTGCCGTGCTCGGGTGGACCGGGCTGGTCGGACTCCTCGTCGTGGGCCTCGTCCTCGATGTGCAGGGCGGTTTTCCGGGGTATCTCGCCCTCTGGCCGGTGCTGTGCGCGGCGGCCGTGGTCGTCTCGGGCGGCGGCGGCGACCGACATGGTCCGGCTCGCCTCCTGGCATCCCGGCCCCTGCGATGGGTGGGGCGAGACGCGTACGCGCTGTACCTGGTGCACTGGCCGATCCTCATCACGTTCCTCGTGGCGACCGGGAACGAGGGCGCGGGTCTGGTCGGGGGTGCGCTCGTCGTCGTGCTGTCGCTGGCGTCGGCGCGTCTTCTGACGGCCGCGGTGGACGCCCCGGTGCGCGCGTGGCGGGCGACTGACCCCTCGCCCCTCGTGCCCGTCGCCGTTCTCGTCGTCTCGACCGCGACGGTCGTCCTGCCGGTGACGGCGTGGCAGGTCTCGAGCGAGCTCGAGGCGCGCGCGGTCGCCGCCCGCGTCGCCGCGACCAACCCGGGAGCCGCGGTGCTGCGCGACCCCGCGCTGTCGGAGCCACCGGGTGAGGTGGCACTGCTTCCGCTGCCGACCGCCCTCGAGGACGAGTGGATGCAGCTCGAACGCCGGTGCGCGGGGGAGCGCGTGCCCGAGGACGCGATCCTCACGGGCTCGTGCTGGGAGAGCCCGCACGCCGCGCGCGCCCGGCAGACGGTGGTCGTGGTGGGCGACTCGCACGCGCAGCAGATGACCGCCGCGCTCCTTCCGGTCGCCGAGGACAACGGGTGGGGCGTGATCATGCTCGTCAAGGGCGGCTGCTCGATGGGTCTGGACGAGCCGGGGATGGACGATCAGTGCGACGACTGGCGCGAGGCGGCGATCTCGCACCTCGAGCGCACCCGCCCGGACGCCGTGCTGACCGTCGTGACGCGCTCCGACGGCGGCGAGCTCGACGAGGCCGTGCGTCCGGGGATCGACCGTTTCCTGGACCGGATGGGCGCAGCCGGCATCGACGTCGTCGGCGTGCGGGACAACCCCCGGTTCCCTTTCGACATGTACAGCTGCGTCGCCGCGGCCACGGACCCCTCGGAGTGCGCGATGCCGCGCGCCGCCTCGCTCGCGGAGGACAACCCCGCCACCGTTCTGGAGGGCGGCGGGGTGCAGCTGGTCGACCTGACGCCGTGGATCTGTCCCGACGACGTGTGCCTCGGAGTGGTGGGCAACGTGGCGCTGTACAAGGACGACAACCACCTGTCCCGGACCTACGCGGCGACGCTCGCGCCGTCGTTGGCCGAACAGCTCCCGTTCGGTCAGGAGTGACGGCGGACGGGGCGCCTGCGCCTCCGCGGGCTCCTCTCATGGGCGGCTCGGACGGGTCCTTTACGATGGAGACTCCGTCCACTTCCAGAACGTGAGCTCCCGTGCACCTTTCCGTCATCGTTCCGACCTTCAACGAGGGTCCCAACGTCGCCGAGCTCGTCCGGCGTACGACGCAGGCGCTCGTCGGCCGCGATGTCGAGATGATCTTCGTGGACGACTCCACCGATGACACCCCCGACGTGATCCGCGCGGTTGCTGCCGTGGCGACGATCCCGGTGCGCGTGATCCACCGCGAGGACCCGGTGGGCGGGCTCGGCGGTGCGGTGGTCGACGGCATCAAGGCGGCAGCATCCGACTACTGCGTCGTGATGGACGGCGACCTGCAGCACCCCCCGGAGGTCATCGCCGCCCTGCTCGACCGGGTCGAGCAAGGCGATGCCGACGTGGTCGTGGCCTCGCGCTACATCGCGGGTGGCACCTCGGACGGACTCGCCAACGCGGTGCGCACCGCCGTGTCGCGAGCTTCGACCCTGCTCACGAAGGCGATGTTCCCGAAGAAGCTGGCCAACTGCTCCGACCCGATGACGGGCTTCTTCCTGATCGATCGTCGCGCGCTCGATGTCGACCAGCTCCGCCCGCGCGGATTCAAGATCCTGCTCGAGATCCTCGCGCGCAAGCAGATGCGCGTCGCGGAGGTGCCGTTCTCGTTCGCGGAACGTTTCGCCGGCGAATCCAAAGCCTCATTCAGCCAGGGCATGCGCTTCCTGGTGCAGCTCACGATGCTCCGCTTCGGACGCATGTCCGCGTTCGCCGTCGTCGGCGGGATCGGTGCCGTCGTCAACCTCCTCATCATGTGGGCGCTCGTGGCGATGCACGTGGAGTACATCGTCGCCGCGATCATCGCCAGCGTGATCACGATCGTCGGCAACTTCCTGGCGCTGGAGTACCTCGTCTTCGCCGACATGCGCGCCGAGTCCGGGCTCATGCGGCACCGTTTCGTCAAGTCGTTCACCTTCAACGGTGTCGAGGCGATCGTGCGCATCCCGGTCATCGCGATCCTCGTCGAACGCGCCCACATGCCCAGCGTCATCGCCGCGGCCCTGACTCTGGTCGCCGCGTTCGTGGTGCGCTTCGTCTTCCATGCGCTCGTCGTCTACGCTCCCGCGAAGAGCCGGGCGGGCAAGATCGCCCGCACCATCGAGCCGCTCGAGGACGAGCTCACCGCCTGAGCCTGCCCCGCGCCGTGACGCGGGGTCGAGGTCCTCACGCCTTCTGCGCGGTCTCCAGCGGCGGCATCGGCTTCCACGATGCGTCGCGCAGGATGCGACGGCCGTCTCGGAGCCCGCGGAAGAGATGGCTGGTGCCGCGGAGCTTGCGTTCGACGACGACGAGGCGGATGAGTTCCTTGACGAAGGTCAGCGCGGTTCCCAGGGAGAACGGCAGGGCCTGGTACACCCCGAGTTCGCGGTAGTACTTCTGCAGGTACGCGCGGTTGCGCATGATGTAGTACCGGTAGGCGTCGCTGGAGGCGTTCATGTGCCGGATGCCCATGTCCCACTGCTTGATCTCGCGGGTGCGGCGCAGCACGAACTCGTTCACGATGACCGACGGTGTCTCGCGGGAGGCGAGCCACCCGTAGAGCTGGTCGTCCCAGTAGATGAAGAAGCGCGGGTCGGGCAGCCCGATCTTGGCGACGATGTCGCGGTGGATGAACATGCCCTCGAAGCACCCCGAGTTCATCGGCTTGAAGCCGGACTCGTCGAAGCCGGCGGGGGCGAAGGGGATCGGGATCGCCAGCGACTCGGCCACGCGGTACTGCCAGTAGAACTCGCTGCCGTCGTAGTCGTAGCGCCGGCCCTGGATGCTGCGGAACCGCGGCGCCCAGTGACCCATGCGGGCCAGGCCGTCGGAAACGACCTCCACGTCGTCGTCCATCAGCCAGATCCACTCGGAGCCGAGCTCGTACGCCGTGCGCATGCCCTCGCTGAAACCTCCCGAGCCGCCCGTGTTCGTCTCCAGACGGCGGTAGACGAGCTCGGTGGGGAGGCGATCGCGGAAGGACTCGACGACCTCGGTGGTGTCGTCGGTCGAGGCGTTGTCGATGATCACGAGATGCCCCGGGGCGGGCGACATCCGCTCGATGCTCTCGAGCAGGCGCGTGAGCAGGTGCGTGCGGTTGTAGGTGACGACGACGATGGTCGCGGTCGCCGGATCGAAGGATGCCATGTTCACGAACGCTCCTCGAAGGTCGCGCGCCACTGCGCCTCGGACACCAGGTCGGGCAGGGCCCGGCGGTACTGCTCGGCCAGACGCGGCCACTCGCGCTGCAGGCGACGGTGCAGGATCACGCTGTCGCGCAGCATGCGCCGGTACTGCGCGCGATCGCGGGTGTAGATGTTCTGTCCCGAACCGTCGGCGGCGCTGACGAGCGCGCTGTCGAAAGCGGGGACGCGCCACCAGTGCGCGTCAGCCTTGCCGAACTCCACCTCGGGCTGGGCGACGTTCTCGGGCCGCGGCGAGTGGAACCAGTGCGACAGGAGGGTGCGCACCGTGAAGACGCGCAGCCGCAGACCGGTGGGGCTGTCGAACTGGTGCTGCTTCAGGCGCTTGAACACCTGACGGCCGAGGCGCGCACGCAGCGGCACGCCGGAGTCCTTGTGCACGACCGTCTCGGGGTGCTTCTTCGCGATGGCGCGCGCCTCGGGCATCGCCGTCGCCAGGTTCCGGCGCATGTGCGCGGGCCCCGACAGCACGTCGCGCAGAGCCCGGTGCCGGAGCTCCACGGGGTAGTACTGCATCATCATCAGGTGCTTGAGGTCGAGGCGGCGGCTGTGGCGGATCAGGGTCCCGCCCTGGGGGGAACGGGAGTGCAGCAGGGCCGCGACGATGCGGTTACGGGCGTGGAAATACGCCTGCCAGTCGATGGAGTCGTCCTTGCCCACCCAGGACACGTGCCACAGCGCCACACCGGGCATCGAGACCGTCGGGTAGCCGGCATCCCGCGCCCGCACGCAGAATTCGGCGTCGTCCCACTTGATGAAGGCGGGCAGGGAGAGACCGATCTCGCGCAGGATGCTGGTCGGTATGAGGCACATCCACCAGCCGTTGTAGTCGGCGTCGAGCCGCATGTGCAGGGTCGGGCTCTGCCGGAGGTTCGCGACGCTGAAGTCGTGGGGCAGACGCTCCTGGTACAGCGCCCGCCACATGAAGGGGGCGTCGTCGACGACCTCGGCCCAGGCGTGCAGCTTGGGGCGGTCGAGCAGGTCGAACATGTGCGCGCCGACGATGGTGGGCACCGAGGCGTAACGGCCGAAGACGACCGAGCGGCGGATGGACTCCGGCTCGATGCGGACGTCGTCGTCGAGCAGCTGCACGAAGTCGCTCTCGGGGCGCTGCAGCGTCTCGGTCATGGCCCGCGCGAAGCCGCCCGATCCGCCGAGGTTCGGCTGGCGGATGACCTGCAGGGTCTCGCCGAGGCGGCCCGCGACCTCCGCGTAATCGGGCTGATCTGCGACGAGCTCGGTGCCCTGGTCGATGAGGAACACGCGGTCGACCACGTCGAGCACGTCCGGCGCGTCGGCGAGGGCCTGCAGTGTGCTCACGCAGTAGTCGGGCTTGTTGTACGTGGTGATGCCGATGCTGGCCTTGCCCGCGCGGACGGGTTCCTGCTCGGTCGTCCAGGTCGCACCCTCGAACATCGCGTCCGCGCGGTCGGCGGCGACGTCGAACCAGATCCACCCGCCGTCGCTGTACTGGTCGAGCACGAGATCGAAGGATGTCTCGGTGGCGTCGCCGCGGACCTCGCGCGTCTCGATCCGCTGCTTCGTGCCTGCTCCGTTGGACCGGTAGACCAGGATCGTGGCGTCGCCGGTGGTGCGCACGCTCAGGCGGACCTGGCGCACGGCGGTCCAGTGCTGCCAGTACGAGGCGGGGAAGGCGTTGAAGTAGGTGCCGAACGACACCCGGCGGCCCGCGACGATGCGCGCACGGTGCCGATCGAGGATGTTGCTCAGCTGAGCGACGTTGGTCACGCGGACCGGCTCTTCGTCGATCGTCGACCACGTCTCGGGGTCGACGTAGAGGGGAAGAAGGTCGGGATCGCGGTCGAGCGGGAGCACGGCGTTCTGCAGGGTGTACGTCACGAAGGGTCTTTCGTCGAAGGCGCAGGCCGTCGAGCGGCCAGCGGGGAGTCTACCCGGCGGCGGTGGGCGGGCCCTGTACGCCGGGGGCGATGCCGGCCTCGTCGGTCTTCAGGACGCGGCGCTTCGCGGTTCGCCCCGCTCGATGGCGATGCTCTGTTCGGCGGGTCCGACGCCGACGAGGGGGGCCTGCTTGATCTTCGCGCCGAACAGGATGACGAACAGCCATCCCCACAGCAGCAGCGGGCCGGAGTCGGTGAGTCCCTGGATCACCAGCAGCGCCCCCACGAGCGTGGGCAGCAACGTCAGGGGTGAGTAGGGGCGGTCCGCCCGCAGGTCCCAGCGTGGTCGGTCGATCGCGAAGAACCACGACCGCCAGAGGTAGGCCAGGAAGACCAGCGCGAGCAGGAAGACGCCGACACCGCCGAGCTGGAAGAAGGCGTCGATCCACACGCTGTGGGCCTGGACGACGGTCTGGCCGTGGTCGACGATCCATCCGTCGATGAGCGGTTCGGAGGCGACCCAGGGCGTCGAGTACCCCCATCCGATGACCGGGCGCTCCGCAGCGCGGGTGAGGACGGCGGACCAGATGGCGTCGAGGCTGGTGAGATCCGATCCTCGGCCGAGGACGCCGAAGAAGGCGTCGCGCGAGAACCACAGCGCCGCGCCGCCGCCGATGCCGAGCACCGCGTACAGCGCGTACCACCGCGTGCGCTCGCCGGGGCGGGCGGCCGTGCGCATCACCAGGACGGTGCCGAGGACGAGCACCACGAAGGCGGCGGAGATCACGGCCGTGGCCGAGCCGGCCCGGACGAACAGGAAGGCGGCGACGGCGATCCAGGCCAGGAGCAGGACGCGCCGCGGGGCCCCGGCGGCGTAGCGGATGGCGAAGACGATGATCGCCACGAGCATGACCGACGCGAGCAGATTCGCGTTGCCGACGATGCCCTGGATCTGCCCTCCGTCGAGAAGGTTGTCGCGCGACCAGAACCCGAGCGGTTCCTCGCCGTCGGCGGGACGGGCGAAACCGGGCAGCAGCGGTCCGCGAACGATGAGTGCGACGGCGATCTCGAAGAGCAGCGAGAGGCCGACGATCCACTTCGCCGCGGAGGCCACCGCCCGTACGACGTCGCGCCATGTGAGGACCGCGCCGATGAAGAGCCCCTGGAAGGTGGTGAACAGCAGGAGCAGGAGCGTGACCACGGATGCCGCCGGCCAGGCGCTCCAGGCCACGGAGGCGACAGCCCAGGCGAGGTACCCGAACGCGAGCCAGGGAAGCCGTCGCACGGCCAGCGGCGGACGCACCACGACCCAGATGACCGCGGACACGATCGCGGCGGCGACCACGACGACGGCGCTGATCGCGGGTCCGACGGCGTTGACCAGACCGACGCCGCCCAGTGCGAGCACGATGACGAAGACACACCACGCGCGCATCAGCAGATGACCGGTGGTCTCGCGGACGGGAGCCGACGGCGGCGCCGAGACCGGGTGGTTCGTGTACATGGCCATGGTGGGATCAGGCTACCGTTCGGGCCCCGTCGTGGACGGGCCGGAACGCTAGGCTTTCGCCGTGCTGGTTGCTCTATCGAACACCCCCCGCGATTACGCCTGGGGAAGCCCGACCCTTCTGGCCGAGCTCGAGGGGCGTGAGCCCACGGGCGCTCCCGAGGCGGAAGTGTGGTTCGGCGACCACCCGGGCTCGCCCGCCCGGGTGCTCGACGGCTCCGGCCGCACGCTCGACGAGTGGCTCCCGGCCGTGGCCGCCGAGGCCGGCGCGCCCGAGCGCCTGCCGTACCTGCTCAAGCTGCTGGCGGCCGGCGCGCCCCTGTCGATCCAGGTGCATCCCTCCCGCGCGCAGGCGGTCGAGGGTTTCGCCCGTGAGGAGGCCGCGGGCGTTCCACGCGACGCCGGGACGCGCAACTACAAGGACGACAACCACAAGCCCGAGGTCATCGTCGCCCTCAGCGAGACCTTCACCGCTCTCGCGGGTCTGCGCGACGTGGAGATCACGCGCCGCCTGCTCGGCGACCTCGATGACGGCGACGGTGTGCGCGCCCTGCGCGCGCGGCTGCAGCAGGACGACCCCGCCGCGGCGTTGCGCGCGGCAATCGGGTGGGCTCTCGGTGAGGCCACGACGGACGAGATCGATCAGATCGTCGAGGCCGCGGCATCCCTCTCCACGCCCTCCTTCGCCGCCGAGTCGGCGCTGGTCGCCCAGCTCCGCGAGGCGTACCCGGCAGACCCGGGCATCGTCGTCGCCCTGCTGATGAACCTCGTCGAGCTGCGGCGGGGCGAGGCCATCTTCGTGCCGGCCGGTGTCCTGCACGCCTACGTGTCCGGCCTCGGGGTGGAGATCATGGCGGCCAGTGACAACGTCCTGCGCGGGGGACTCACCCCCAAGCACATCGACGTGAGCGAGCTGCTCGGTCTCGTCGACTTCCACCCCGCGGCGCCCCCGCGCCTTTCTCCCACCTCGACCGATGACGGCGCCGAGATCTTCGCCCCCGGTATCGCCGACTTCGCCCTCGCGCACGTCGATGTGTCGACGGCGCCGACCCGCGTGCCGCTGCGCGGCATTTCGATCGCTGTGGGTGTGGCGGGAGAGGCGACGGTCACGGGGGCGTCGGGCGCCAGCGTCACCCTCGTTCCCGGGCAGGCGGCCCTCGCGACGATCGACGAGGGTCCGCTGACGGTGAGCGGCGGCGAGGTCTTCGTCGCCATGCCGGGGGAGTGAGCCGCGCGACACGCCGAGGGCGCGGGTGAAGGTTCACGTCGGCCTTGAGGGTTTACGATCCGCGACTTGACCAATCCGAATGACACGGGTGTAATTACTCGTACGCGATAACGCGTGGTGGGGGCTCGAGCGAGGCGGAGGACGACATGACGACGTCGCAGTACCGGTCCGGTGTTCCGGACAACTGGTTCGTCGATCCGGTCGACCTCGGTGTCCCCGGCGTCCGTCGCGATATCGACTCCGTCGAGGAGAACACCCTCGCCTGGCAGACCGACGCGCTCTGCGCGCAGACGGATCCCGAGGCGTTCTTCCCCGAGAAGGGCGGATCGACCCGCGATGCCAAGCGCATCTGCACCTCGTGCGACGTGAAGTCCGAGTGCCTCGAGTACGCCCTGCAGAACGACGAGCGGTTCGGCATCTGGGGCGGTCTCAGTGAGCGTGAGCGTCGCAAGCTCAAGCGGCGCGCCTGACCACGGGGTCGTCCCTGAGCGATCATCCTCCGCTCGGCGCGGCGTCGGCGAACGTGCGGGTGCGCGCTTAGGCTGACTGCGCCATGCCCGCCCGTGTTCACGCCATCCTCGTCGTCCGCCCCGAGGGACGCACTCCCGCCGCCCCGCATCTGACGCGTACCCTCGCGGCCATCGCCGCGCAGACGCGGCCCGTCGATGCGCTCACCATCGTCCTCTGCGGTGCCGATCCCGAGCTCACGCGGCTCGCGGCCTCCTCGGGGGCGGAGGGTGTCATCACCGCGGCCGCGGGAACCCCGTTCGCTGTCGCGACAGCCCTGGCCACGCCCCGCCTGAGCGGCGACGCGGTGTGGCTGCTCGCCCAGGACACCGCCCCCGAGCCCGAGGCCCTCGTGCGACTCGCCGGGGCGCTGGAGCTGTCGCCCTCGCTCGCTGTGGCGGCGCCCAAGCTGGTTCGCTGGGACGAGCCTGAACAGATCGTGTCGCTGGGCGTCAGCCTCACCCGCTACGGCCAGACGGTCGAGCTCGCGGCGGGGGAGTTCGACCAGGGCCAGCACGACGGCGATGCCGACGTGCTCGGCGCCGACGTGCGCGGCCTCCTCATCCGACGCGAGTCCTGGACGGCCCTCGGCGGACTCGACCCGGCCCTCGGCGGTGCGGACGAGGGCGTCGACCTGGGCGTGCGTGCACGCCTGGCGGGAGACCGGGTCTCGCTCGTCCCCGCCGCGCGGGTCGCCGTCGCCGGTGACGGCGTCGCGGCGATGGCGCGCGGACGTCGTCGCGCACGCCGCCGCGCCTTCGCCGAACGCACCGCGCAGCTGCACCGCCGTCTCGTCTATGCGCCCACCGCGGCCGTGCCCCTGCACTGGCTGTCCTTCCTCCCGCTCGCGCTCTGGCGCAGCATCCTGCACCTCATCGGCAAGGTGCCCTATCGCGTCCTGCCCGAGTGGGGAGCGACGATCCTCGTCATGGTCCGTATGGCGGCCGTGGCCCGTGGGCGACGCCGGATCCGCAGCGTCCGGTCCGTCGGATGGTCGCGCATCGCCCCGCTGCGCGTCTCCCGCGCCGAGATGCGACTGCGCTGGGACGGCGACGGCGCCGTCATCGACGCCCCCGTCCGCTCCGAGCTGCGCTTCTTCACCGGTGGCGGTGCGTGGGCGGTCCTTGTGGCCCTCGCCGTCTCTGCCGCGCTGTTCGCGCCCCTCCTGGCCTGGCCCGTCCTCGGCGGCGGCGCGCTCGCACCGCTGAGGGCCACGGTCGCGCAGCTCTGGGAGGACGCCGCGTGGGGCGCACGCCCCCTGGGCCTGGATGCCATCGGCCCCGCCGACCCGTTCTCGGCGGTCGTCGCCCTGATCGGCTCGCTGTCCCCGGGCGACCCCTCTCGGGCTCTCGTCGTGCTCTGGGTGCTCGCGCTGCCGCTCGCCGTGCTCGGGGGATGGTTCGCCGCGACCCGGCTCACCGAGTCGTCGCTGCTGCGCATCACCGCCGCCGTCGCCTGGGCTCTGGCCCCGACCTTCCTCGCCGCGATCGTCGAGGGCCGCCCCGCCGCGCTCGTCGCGCACCTCCTGCTGCCCTGGCTCTTCTACGCCGCGAGCGTCGCTCATCGGGCGTGGGCGCCGGCGGGTGCGGCATCCATCCTTCTGGTCTTCGTCCTCGCCTGTGCACCGTCGTTGGCTCCGGCGGTCGTCGTGCTGTGGTCGGCGGCGCTCGTGCTGGTCGCCCTCGCCGCCCCGCGTGGCGTGGCGCGCGTGGTGTGGATCGTGGTGCCTTCGATCGTCGTCTTCGCGCCCCTCGTGTGGACCCAGGTGCGCACGGGCAATCCGTGGGGCCTGCTCGCCGACCCCGGCGTGCCCTACGCCGGCAACGAGGTCGCGGCCGATCCGCTCGGCCGCGCGCTGCTGGCCGCGGGCTTCCCCAGCTCCGACCCCGGCGGATGGGCGTCGCTGGTCGCCGGACCGGTCTGGTGGGTGAGCCTGCTGATCGCCCCACTGGCCGTCCTGGCCGTCCTGGCGGTCCTGACGCCCCGCTGGCTGACGGCATCCGGTCTGCTCGTCATCGTCGCCGCAGGCCTTGCCACCGCGTTCGCCGCCGTCGGGGTCGCGGTGTCGTTCGACCACGGCACGCCCGTGCCGCTGTGGCCCGGTGCCGGGTTGAGCCTGGCCTGGCTGGGCGTGGTGGGCGCAGCGATGGTGGCCTTGGATGCCGGGATCGGTGAGCGCCTGCGCGTCCTGCGGCCGGTCGCCGCCCTCGTCACGCTCGCGGCACTGACCGTCGCCGTCGCCCCGGCCCTGACCGCATCCACGGATCAGGGGCATGCGCGCTCGGTGCTCACGAACGGCCCCACCTCGACCCTGCCGGCCTTCGTCGCCGCCGAGGGGCGCGGCTCGACCGCCATCGGGACGATCGTCCTGGACCCGCGCGCCGACGGCCTGCGCGTCGACGTCGTCTGGGGCGGCAGCGCCACGCTGGGCGGGCAGAGCACCGTCGAGGCCACCCGCACCGAGGTGCGCCCGGCCGACGTCGAACTGGCCGCGCTCGCCGCGGATCTGATCACGCCCTCGTCGGACGACGTCGTCGCGCGCCTCGCGGAGCGGGGGATCGGGTTCGTCTTGCTCGAGTCGGCGCCGGCCGGTGAGGACGATGTGATCCGCGGAACCCGTCTCGGCGCGGCGACCTCCCTCGACCAGCGAGACGCGCTCGACGCCGTGGGTACCACCGCGCGCGGCGACCTGTGGCGGGTGACGACCGACCTGCAACCGCGTCCGTCGATCGACGACCACCAGGCCCGCCTGCAGAACCTCGTCACCTTCGGCTCACTGGGGGTCCTCGTCGTCGCGCTGCTGCTCGCCGTGCCCACCACCGCCTCGCGCCGGATCGCGCGTCGCACGCCCCGCATCGTGGGCCCCAACCCGGGAGGAAGCCGATGACCAGCGATCGTCGACTCGTGCGCTGGGCGACGACGAGTGCGCGCGTGGTGGCGGGTTCCGCCGTGGCCGCCGCCGTCGTGGTGGGGACGGTCGCCGGCATCGCCGCCCCGTGGCCGACGCTCACCGCGACGCCCGTGCGCGTGGAGGCGACCCCCGCGGCCTCCGACACCGTGCTGGCATGCGACGGACCCCTCTTGGCCCTCGGCCGGACCGCTGAGCAGGCGGGTGCCCTGTCCGCCGCCGCCGCACAGCAGGTCGTCAGCGGACCGGCCGGAAGCCAGGCCGCGACCGGCGCCCTGACCGGGTCGACCCCGGACGGCTCGGGGGATGCCACCGCCCTGCGGGCGCAGCCGATCGACGGTGCCCCCGCGCCCCTGGCGGCCGCCGGATCGGCGACGGCGACCTCGGCGGACCTCATCGGGTTCGCCGCATCCGCGTGCCGTCCGCCGTTGCCGGAGTCCTGGCTCGTCGCCGGGGCGTCCACGACCGGTGCCAACGACCTCGTCGTCCTGGGCAACCCGGGTGACGTGCCGGCGACGGTGCAGCTGTCGGTCTACGGCGCACAGGGGGTGTCCACGCCTCCGGGTGGCAGCGACATCGTCGTGCCCGCGGGTGGGCAGCGGGTCGTGCCGCTGGCGGGCCTGCTTCTCGGCGAAGAGAGCCCCGTGGTCCGAGTGGTGGCCTCGGGTGCCCCGGTGCACGCCTCGATGCAGACGAGCCTGACCCGACTGCTCCTGCCGGGCGGGGTCGACCAGGTTGCCCCGGCCGCCCAGGCGGACACGCGTGTGGTGTTCCCGGGCGTGCAGATCCTCACCTCCGGTGGGAGCGAGGCGGGCACCGTGCTGCGTCTGCTCTCGCCGGGAGCGAACGCGACGGCGACCGTGACGCTCACCCCCGTCGCCGCGGGAGCCGTCGCGGGCACGGCGCGCCAGGTGCCGCTGGAAGCGGGCAAGCCCACGTCCCTCGACCTGTCGGGGGTGGATGCCGGGGCCTACACGATCGATGTCACCGCCGACCAGCCGGTGGTCGGTGGCGTGTGGTCGACGACCGGGTTCGGCGAGGGGGCGGACTTCGCGTGGTACTCCCCGTCGCCCACCATCGCGGTCCCGAGCACCGTGGCCGTGGCTGCCGGCGCCGGTGCGGCCCTCGTGCTGACGACGGACCCGGGTTCGGGCGAGCGGACCGCGACGCTGACCCCAGTCGAGGGTGGCGACCCGATCACCCTCGTCGTGCCCGACGGGGGGTCGGTCTCCCTCGCCGTCGCCGCCGGCGTGTACACGCTCGACCCGGGCGGCGCGGTGCGTGCCGCCCTCACCTACACGTCGACCGGTGCGCTGGCGGCGTACCCGCTCTGGCCCGCGAACACGGCGGCGTCGGCGATCACCGTCTTGCCGTGACGCGGGGAGTCTCGGCGCCCTGACCCGCACTCGCGCGGCGGTGTCTCAGAAGTAGCGGAAGCGCTCCGGCCCGAGGTCCCATGGGTCGCGGTCCAGATACTCCGCGGCCGCGCGGAAGACGGCGCCTTCGATCATCATGCGGCGGTGCAGGTCGTCGTCGTGATGCGGGTGGCCCAGACGCTCGATCGGCACGCGGTAGAGGATGATGCGCTTCTCTTCGCGCAGCACGGTCCAGCGCGGGATGCCGTCCGCCGCCGCCGGCGGCATGATCCCGATCTCGAACGACACCTCGCGCAGGTCTGCCCACGCCGAACGCAGGAACTCCGCGGCGGCTCCCACGGCGACGTCGAACCGCTCGACGCGCGTGTCGATCGGCGGGAGCGGGGGGCGCACGACCGGGCTGCGATTCTCACGACCGTGCCGGCCGTGGCGGGAGGGCCGGACGACCGGCCGTGCCTCGCGGGTTCGTCGACGCACCATGCGCCCATCCTACGGTCGCGGTCCTTCTCCGGTCGCGCTCGTCTCGCAACGCGCTCCCGTCATCCGGCCGCCGCAGCGGGCCGAGCACGGGCGCCGCGTCGTCGGCATCCGGTGACGACGGCGCGGCGCACGACCGGCCGGGATGCCGCGGACTAATGTGGCCCGCGATGCGCGACAGACTCTGCTCGAAGGTGGGATGCGCCCGCGAGGCCATGAGCACCCTCACGTACGACTACGGCGATCAGATGGCCGCTCTCGGTCCGCTCGGCCGCCCCGGCGATCCGCACGCGCACGACCTCTGCGCCATCCACGCCGACCGGCTCTCGGTCCCGCGTGGCTGGGTCGTGGTGCGTCACGAGACCCTGCGCGCCTGATCCCCTGCCGCGCCTTCGCCCCGGGCCTTCACCCGGGCACCTTCACCCCCGCGCCTTCACCCGCGGGGGCGGGGTGCGCGTGCCGGCCGTGCGGGCGCTAGCGGTCGGTGAGCTGCGCCGCGCGCTCGCGTTCGATGACGAGAGCGGCGTACTCCCGGTCCCGCCGCACGGCGGCGACGGCACGCACGAACGCTTCGGCATCGGCGGCGGGGCGCGGTGACACGTACGGCGTGACGGCGTCGGCCAAGGTCGCGGCGACGCGCGCGCGGGCGGCGGGGTCGAGCAGCTCGGCGCCGCGGACGAAGGTCGACAGGCGCGCGGCCAGCCGGTCCGGCAGTCGCGACACGTCCGCCACCTGTGCCCAGGGCTCCCATCCCGCCGGCAGGCCCGGCGCGGGAGGGGGAAGGGGTCGTGTTCGCGTGCGCTCGCTCGCGGTGCCGGCGAGCAGGTCGCCGAGGCGCTGCGCCCGCGGCGTGAACATCCCGACGATCGCGGCGAGGCCCCCGAGGGTGAACCACAGCTCGAGGACGCCGACGAGGGCGCGGATGAACGCCGCGCGAAACCCGGCCGCGCCGCCGTCCGTGCGCACGATCCGTCCGCCCACCGCGAGCCGGCCGAGGCTCCGTCCGCGCGAGAGGGTCTCGACGGTGGTGGGGACCACGACCATCACCAGCACGAGGAGCGTGATCACCGCGATGCGCAGCGCGCTGTCGGGGATGGCGCCGGAGGCCGACATGGTCACGAGCAGCAGCCCGCCCCCCACGAGGAGCACCACGCCGACGAGCATGTCGATCAGGCATCCCAGCGCGCGCAGGAAGAACCCCAGGGGTTGGACGTCGAGCGCGACCGCCTCGCCCGTCAGGGTCTCCTCGGCGGGGGTGTGCACGAGCGTCACCCCTCGAGTCGAAGAGCGGACGGATGCCGCGGACGAAGCCATGCGTACAGTTGACCACATGGACCTCGACGCCCTCACGGCCGCCCGCCGCGAGGAGTGGGCCCGCCTCGACGAGTTGGGACGGACCCGCCGGCTCAGCGGCGCGCAGGTCGACGAGCTGGTCACCCGATACCGCGCGGCATCCGCCGACCTCGCCGACATCAAGACCTCGGCCGGCCGCACCCCGCAGGGCGACTACGTCTCGATCCTCTTGGCGCGCACGCGCCTGCGGCTGACCGGTGTCCGCGAGAACATCCTGAAACAGATGCCGCGCTTCTTCCTCCTGCAGCTGCCGGCCGCGCTGTACCGCGTGCGGTGGAGCACCCTCGCCGTGGCGGTGGGCTTCGTCGTGGTCGCCACGGCGGTGGCCCTGTGGATCTCGGGCGACCCCGCGGCGGTCGCGGCCATGGGGAGCCGGAGCCAGTTGCAGAACTACGCCGACGAGCAGTTCGTCAGCTATTACCGCGAGAACCCCAACGCGATCTTCGCCGGGTCGGTGTGGACCAACAATGCCTGGATCGCCGCGCAGTGCGTGCTCTTCGGGGTGACCGGGTTCTGGCCGCTGATGGCCATGATCCAGAACGCCGTGGGCGTGGGCCAGTCGGCGGCGATCATGATCGCCTTCGACCGCGCCGACGTGTTCTTCCAATTCATCCTCCCGCACGGCCTGCTCGAGCTCACGGCGATCTTCGTGGCGGGAGCGGCCGGCCTGCAGATCTTCTGGGCGTGGGTGGCGCCGGGGCGGCGCACGCGCGCCGCGGCGCTCGCCGCGGCGGGGCGCTCGCTCGCCACCGTCGCGGTGGGGCTGGTGTTCGCCCTCGCGCTGTCCGGCGTCGTCGAGGGATTCGTGACCCCGCGGGACTGGCCGTGGCCGGTCAAGATCGCGATCGGGGCGGCGGCGCTCGGCGTCTTCCTGTTCTACATGCTGTGGGTGGGCCGGCGGGCCGTGGCAGCGGGGGAGACGGGAGACCTCACCGAGTACGAGGCGGGGACTCCGACGCTGACCGCCGGCTGACGGCATCCGGAAATCGATCGTTTACCCGCGTGTCATTTTTGATTTATTCAAAACAAGCTAGTCTGAACCCATGCTCGACGATCGGACGGATGCCACCGCGGATGCCCTCATCCGCGGTGCCGGGCTGCGGGTGACGGCGACGCGTGTCGCCGTGCTCGAAGCCCTGCGCGCCCGTCCGCATGCCACCGCGGAGGCCGTCTACGACGGCATCCGTGGGACCCTTCCCGGCACCAGCAAGCAGTCCGTGTACAACGCGCTCGGCGACTTCGCCGACGCGGGTCTCGCCCGCCGCATCGAACCCGCCGGCCATGCCGGCACCTTCGAGCTGCGCGTGGGCGACAACCACCACCACGTGGTGTGCACGGGATGCGGGCGGATCGACGACGTGGACTGTGTCGTCGGAGAAGCGCCCTGCCTGCACGTCCCGGAGGGAAGCGGCTTTCTCATAGAGACCGCCGAGGTGACGTTCTGGGGCATCTGCTCCGATTGTCGTGCGACCTCCGAAGCCGAAAAATCGAAAGGATCCCGATGAGCGACGCTCTGAACGGGTGCCCCGTCTTCCACGACGGAGCCGCGCCCGATGACAACCGACTGCCGGTGGGCGAAGCCCCCGCCGACAGCGAGCCCGCCGGCGCCCTGCCCCACCCGACCCAGGGATCCGCCAACCGCGTGTGGTGGCCCGAGTCCCTCAACGTGAAGATCCTCGCCAAGAACAACGCGCAGCGTGACCCGCTCGACGAGGGCTTCGACTACAAGGCCGCCTTCGAGGCGCTCGACCTCGCCGCGGTGAAGGCCGACATCCAGCAGGTCATGACGACCTCGCAGGACTGGTGGCCCGCCGACTTCGGCCACTACGGCCCCCTCATGATCCGCATGGCCTGGCACAGCGCCGGCACCTACCGCGTGACCGACGGTCGCGGCGGCTCGGGCGCGGGCATGCAGCGTTTCGCGCCGCTGAACAGCTGGCCCGACAACGTCAACCTCGACAAGGCCCGCCGTCTGCTCTGGCCGATCAAGAAGAAGTACGGTCAGTCGATCTCGTGGGCCGACCTCATGATCCTCGCCGGAAACGTCGCGCTGGAAGACATGGGCTTCCCGACCTTCGGCTTCGCCGGCGGCCGCACCGACGTGTGGGAGCCCGACGACGACGTGTACTGGGGCCCCGAGACCACCTGGCTCGGCGACGAGCGCTACACGGGCAACCGCCAGCTCGAGAAGCCGCTCGCCGCCGTCCAGATGGGCCTCATCTACGTCAACCCCGAGGGGCCCAACGGCAACCCCGACCCGCAGCTGTCGGCCCACGACATCCGCGAGACGTTCGGCCGCATGGCCATGAACGACGAGGAGACCGTCGCCCTCATCGCCGGTGGACACACCTTCGGCAAGACGCACGGCGCGGCGAGCGACTCGCACGTCGGCCCCAACCCCGAGGCCGCCGACATCAACGACCAGGGTCTGGGCTGGAAGAACGACCACGGCACCGGCAAGGGCGATGACACCATCACCAGTGGTCTCGAGGTCACCTGGACGTATCACCCGACCCGTTGGGACAACGAGTTCTTCCACATCCTCTTCGCCTACGAGTGGGAGCTCTTCCAGAGCCCCGCGGGCGCGCACCAGTGGCGTCCGAAGAACGGTGCGGGAGCCGACATGGTGCCCCTCGCGCACTCGGATGGCCGCCGCGAGCCCCGCATGCTCACGAGCGACCTGGCGCTTCGCGTCGACCCGGCGTACGAGAAGATCTCGCGCCGCTTCCTCGAGGACCCGGCCGCGTTCCAGGACGCTTTCGCCCGCGCCTGGTTCAAGCTGACCCACCGCGACATGGGCCCACGTGAGCGTTACCTCGGCTCCGAGGTCCCCGCCGAGGTGCTCGTCTGGCAGGATCCGGTGCCCGCCGTCGACCACCCGCTGATCGACGCCGCCGACGCCGCAGCGCTGAAGCAGCAGATCCTCGACAGCGGCCTGAGCGTGCAGCAGCTCGTCACCACGACGTGGGCTGCGGCATCCACCTTCCGCGGCAGCGACAAGCGCGGCGGCGTGAACGGCGCGCGCATCCGCCTCGAGCCGCAGAAGAGCTGGACGGTCAACAACCCCGAGCAGCTGGCATCCGTGCTCTCTGTTCTCGAGGGCGTGAAGGCCTCCTTCGACGCGCAGGGCGAGAAGAAGGTCTCGATCGCCGACCTGCTCGTGCTCGCCGGCAACGCCGGTGTCGAGCAGGCAGCCCTCGCCGGTGGCGTCGAGGTGGAGGTGCCCTTCACCCCGGGCCGCACCGACGCCTCGCAGGAGCAGACCGAGATCGAGTCGTTCCGCTGGCTCGAGCCGATCGCCGACGGCTTCCGCAACTACGCCTCGCGCGAGGCGCGGCTTCCCGCCGAGTTCCTGCTGCTCGACAAGGCCAACCTGCTGACGCTCACCGCCCCCGAGATGACGGTGCTCGTGGGCGGCCTCCGCGCGATCGGGGCGAACTGGGACGGCAGCGACTGGGGCGTCTTCACCGACACCCCCGGTGCGCTGACGAACGACGTGTTCGCGAACCTCCTCGACCTCGGCACGACGTGGAAGCCGCTCGACAGCGGCAAGCACGCGTTCGAGGGCACGAAGGACGGCTCGGGCGAGAAGGTCGGGATCGGCACGCGCGTCGACCTCGTGTTCTCGTCGAACTCGGAGCTGCGGGCGCTGGCCGAGGTGTACGCCTCCGACGACGCCAAGGAGAAGTTCGTCCGCGACTTCGTCGCCGCCTGGCGTAAGGTCACCGAACTCGACCGGTTCGACCTGGTCTGAGCCTCCCCGGCCGCCTCGCGGCTCGGCGACCGGAAGGCCCGTCCCCTCGCGGGGGCGGGCCTTCCGGCGTTCCGGGGGACGCGAGATCACACGATCCGCGCGAGGTCACACGGTGTGGAGCGCCCAGAGCGTGCGCGGTCGGGCGGATCGTGTGATGTCGCGGTGGTGGGGCCGGCCGTAGCCCGGCGGCTGCGGCGCGACGGCGGGCACCGGCCGGCGACGGCCGAATCCGCACAGGATCACACGATCCGCGCGAGGTCACACGGTGTGGGGCCTGCGGAGCGTGTGCGGTCGGGCGGATCGTGTGATGTCGGCCAGCCCGAGGCGGTGGGGGCTCAAGCGCGGGGGAGGCGGCGGAGGCCCTCGTCGAGCGAGACCGCGGGCGTCCAACGCAGGTCGCGGCGGATGGCCGTCTGGTCGAACCAGTGCGCGGTCGAGAGCTGCTCGGCGAGGAAGCGGGTCATGGGCGGCTCGTCCTCTCCGGGGCGCACGGCCCAGACGCGCTCGACCAGCGCACCCGCGGCCTTCGCGAGCCCCGCGGGGACACTGAACCGCGGCGGCGCGACGCCCGAGGCCCGGCAGATCCCCGCGAGCAGGTCGCCTACCGGCCGTGGCTCGCCGTTCGTCAAGACGTAGGCGCGGCCGCTCACGTCGTCGGCGCGGTCGAGGGCGGCGACGATCCCGGATGCCGCGTTGTCGACGTACGTTGAGTCGATCAGGGCCGTGCCGCCGTTCAGCAACGGCAGGCGCCCGCGGCGCGCGCGGTCGACGATGCGCGCGATCAGTTGCGTGTCGCCCGGGCCCCAGACGAGGTGCGGGCGGATCGCGACGAGTGACATGCCCTCGGAGGCATACGACAGCGCGAGCAGCTCCGCCTCGGCTTTGGTTCGGGCGTACTCGCCGCGCGCCGCCGCCGGATCGGCGGGTTCGGCGCCCACCCCGGCCAGGGCATGACCGGCGTGCGCGACGGAGGGGGAGGAGACGTGGAGGACGCGCGTCACTCCGGCGGTGCGCGCCGCGTCGAGAAGCGTCCGGGTGCCCTCGACGTTCACGGCGCGGAACTGCGCCGGGTCTCCCGCGAGAGACACCTTCGCCGCGAGGTGCACGACGCCGTCGATGCCATCGAGCGCGGATGCCACGGCATCCGGATCCGTTACCGAACCGAGGCGGTCGTGGGCGCCCTCGACGCCCGAGGGGCGGCGCTGCAGAGTGCGTACCTCATGCCCCTCCTGCTGGAGGGCGCGGACGACGGCCCGGCCGAGGAAGCCGGAGGCGCCGGTGGCGAGGACCTTCACGGCGCCGTCGGCTTCTCGCCCGCGAGCAGACGCTCGGCCCACGCGGCCAGGCGTGAGCGGTCGATCTTGGAGTTGTGGCGGATGTCGGTCGGCAGTGTCGGTGCGACGAGCACGGCCGCGATGGTCTGCTCCGTCGAGGTGCGGACGGCCGCGGAGAGCTCGGGCGAGGCGAGGCCCGGCCTCCGGGCACCGGCCTCGACGACCACGACGACGACCTGGCGGCCGACGGGACCGACGCCCACCGCGGCGGCGCGCACGACGGCGGGGACCGTCTCGGCATCCTGTTCGATGCCGACCGGGGTCACGGGGCCGTCGGCGGTGGTGATGACGTGGGGCAGTCGACCCTCGACCCAGAGACGTCCGTCGGCGTCGAGGTGGCCGACGTCGCCGGTGCGGTGCCACCGGTCGGGCAGGCCCCGGCGCGCCTCGCGGTCGGTGAGGTAGAGGCGGAAGTACCCGCGCTTGAGGTGCGGTGCGGAGATGACGATCTCGCCGGTCACGTCGGCCGCGGTCGTCGGCTCGCCCGTCGCTCGACCCTCGTCGTCGATCGCCGAGATGCGCACCTGGCCCGTGCCGAGGGGCCGCCCGACGCAGACGCCGCGGTCACCCGCCGCCTGCTCGATCTCGGGCAGGGTGACGTCCGCGACGAGGAGGCACTCGGTCATGCCGTACGGGGTATGCGCCGTCGCGTTCGGCATGAGCGCCTGAGCCTGGCGCAACAGCTCGATGCTCACGGGAGCGCCCGTGGACAGGAACGTCTCGACGCGCTCCAGCGCTGCACGGTCGGCGCTGGCCAGCGCGGAGGCGGTCGCGACGACGTTGGCGACCGCGGCGGGGGAGAGGAAGACGATCCGCGCATCCGAGGCCCGGACGGCTGCGGCCACCGCGGCAGCGGTCAGGGTGCGCGGGGCCGAGACGTCCATGTCGGGCGTCGCCGATCGCGTGCCCAGGGCGGGTCCGAGCAGCGCGAACGGGGCGAAACCGGTCACCAGGCCCGTGTCCGCCGTAACGCCGAAGTGCGCGGCGAGGGTGTCGCGCAGCGCGGTCAGCTGCGCGTGCGTGTAGACGACGCCCTTCGCCGGTCCCGTCGATCCGGAGGTGAAGAGGACGGCCGCGTCGGCGTCCGGGGCGGGGGCGTCGGGGACGGCGCGACCGCGGCCGGCACGGGCCAGGTCGGAGAGGCTGGCCTCGACGCCGAGCGCGCGTGAGGTGAGAGCGGGCAGCGCGGCGGCGGAGATGCGGCGACCGGGCCAGCCGAGCGCGCGGGCGGCGGTAAGCCCCGCGACCTCGCCGATGACGACGTCGGGCACGGCACCGCGCACGGCGCGGGACAGACCCCGGATGCCGAGGCCCCGGTCGGCCACGACGACGACCGCGCCGATGCGCAGACACGCGTACAGCGCGGCGGTGAGCGTGGGACCGGGCGGCACGAGGAGCGAGACGCGGTCGCCCGCGCGGACGCCGAACGCGTCGAGCCCGGCGGCGAGCTCGTTGACGCGCGTGGCGAGCTGTCGCCAGCTCACCCGCAGCGGTGCGCCGTCGCGGGAGGTGCTCATGTCGATCACGGCGGTGTCGTCGTCGTCGCGGCGGGCGTCGAGGGCGTCCCACAGGCGACCGGTCGGCGCCGTGTCGGGTGCGGCGGCCGTGCTCGCGGCCGGCTCAGCGCCGGGGACCGGCTCTGCGTCGGCACCCGGCTCGACGCCCGCGGCCGGCTCAGCGCCCGAGGCCGCGGCATCCGTCGCCACGCCCTTCTCGTCGAGCCAGTCGAGCACGACCTCGGCGTAGGGACGTTCCTCGGCGATGAGGTGGCCGGCGCCTTCGAAGCGGTGCACGTCGGCGTGCGGGAGGCGCTCGGTGAGGTCGTCGAGGTGGCCCTCGCCGAACACCGGGTCTTTCGGTCCGCGCAGGAACAGGGCCGGCACATCGAGCTCGCGGAGCCCGGACGACATCCGGCGCAGCGCGGGGGTGCTCTCGTCGGCCGCGGTGGCGGGGATGTCGGCGACGAACCCGCCGATGCCGCGGCGACGGGCGACCGTGGCGTAGGGCGCCCGGAACGCCGCACGAACGGCCGGGTCGAGGTCGGCCAACGCGAGTGTGGTGTCGAGGAAAGCCGTGGTGCCCGTGGTGCCGGCGGCGAGCATGCCGCGGGCCGTCGCGACCCGCAGCGCGAACGGCAGCGGCGCCCCGTCGGGGTGGTGCACCGCGGTGTTCAGCGCGATCACGGCGGCGAGGCGGTCGCGGTTCTCGACGGCCCAGCCGAGCGAGACCGGCCCGCCCCAGTCGTGCCCGATCGTGACGACCGGGCCCGTGATGTCGAGCGCGCCGACCAGGGCGTCGAGATCGGCGATGCGCTGGGCGAGCGTGCGCCGCAGCGACGTGCGGTCGGAGAAGCCCATCTCGAGCTGGTCGACGGCCACGACCCGCCAGGGCGTGCGCCCTGCCGCGGCACGGGCGAGCGAGGCGGCGACCAACGCGCGCCAGAGGTACGACCACGTCGGGTTGCCGTGCACCGCGACGATGGTGCCCACCGGCTCGATCCCTCCGGCGGAGAGAGCGGAGCCGGAGTCGAGCACGTGCCACGTGCGGGTGTGGCCCGCGTCGGCGGCGGCACCGGGTACCTCGACGAGCCGCGACAACGTAGGGTCGAGGCCGGGGAGCCCGGCGGGGGGCAGGGTGGCGTCGAGGGCGGTGACCCTCACCAGGCCAGCTCCAGCATGCCGGTGTTCAGCCCGGAGCCCACTCCCATCAGCAGGACGCGGTCGCCGCGGCGCAGCGTCTTCTGCTCGTCGACGAGGGTGATGGGGATGGATGCCGGACCCACATTGCCGAGGTGCGGATAGGTCACGGGAACCCGGCTGCGGTCGAGCTTGGCCGCGCGCACGATCGCGGAGGTGTGCACGGAGGACACCTGGTGCGTGATGTAGCGGTCCATGCCGGTCCAGGAGAACTCGCCCTTGGCCTCTTTCCAGGCCGAGACGACGAGATCGAGCCCGCCCTTGAGCAGGGCCTTCGCGTCGGTGAACATGCCGTCGACGCTGCCGACGCACAGATCGTAGAACTGCGTCGCCGCGCGGGTGACGCCGCCGACCAGGCGGTGGCCCTCGGGGTGGTCGCTCGCGCGGCCGAGGACGGCGGCGGCCGCGCCCGAGCCGAGCGTGAGCGAGGCGAACTCCTGCATGAACGCGTCGCGGTCGAGGTCTTCCCGGACGAGGCGGTTGATGGTGTTGACCTGGATCTCGTCGGCATCCTCGCCGTTGACGATCAGGGCGTACTTGACCTGGCCGGACTGGATCATGCCCGCCGCGAGGCTCATGCCGTTGATGAACCCGAGGCACGCGTTGGCGACATCGAAGTTGATCGCCGAGCTCGGCAATCCGAGGCCGTGGTGCAGCCGTACCGCCACGGAGGGCTCGAGGTGCTTGCGCGTGACAGAGGTGTTGATGATGAGGCCGACCTCGCGGGGATCGACGCCCGCCTCGGCGAGCGCCTGCTTGCCCGCGGCGATCGTCGCCTCGTCGGAGGATTCTCCCGCGGCCCAGTTGCGGCGCTCGTTCACGCCCGCGACCCGTCGGAGGAGCCCCGGCTTGAGCTTCAGCCGGTGCAGGGCGGGAGCGAGGCGGTCTTCGATGTCATCCGACGTCGTCACCCGGCCGGGCAGGACGCTCGCCACCGATACGAGGGCCACATCGTCGAAGCGGGTCGTGGCGTTTCCTGGCAAGAGTTCTCCCGCATCCTGTGCATAGACGGCGCAGCCGGGCGCGGAGGGGACGCGCGGACGGCTCGAAGGGTACCCCCCAGGATAAGCCGCGTCGTATGTCCCGGGCTGCATGGGGTGGCATGTGCTAAAGCCGGCCCGCAGCCTTCAACGCGAGGTACCGATCCGCCACGAGCGGTGGCAGGTCGTCCGCGGAGGCGGCGATCGCGTCACCGCCGGCACGCACGACGGCAGCGCGCACGCGGTCGGCGTCGTGCCGCGCGCGCTCGATGGCCGCCGCGGCGTAGACCGCGGCGGCATCCGTCCGCTCCGGCTCCTCGCCGGGGCCGTCGGTGGCCGTGGCGACGAGAAGACGTGAGCGCGCGGCGACGGCCGGTAGCGACGCGAGGAACCCGCGGGCCGCTTCGGGGTCGTCGTGGGCGGTGAGCAGAACCACGAGGGCCGGCCGCACCGCGAGCTGGCGGACCTGTGCGAAGGCGGCATCCCAGTCGGTATCGATGAGGTGCGGCTCGACCGGCGCCATCGCGTCGACGAGCGCCGGCAGCAGCTGCGCCCCGTCGACCCGCGTGACGCGGGCGCGGGGCACGCGGTCGAACATCACCAGGTGTACGTGATCGCCCGCCCGCGCGGCGAGGGCCGAGAGCAGCAGTGCGGCCTCCATCGCGGCGTCCAGGCGCGCTCCATCGCCGACGCGGGCGGCGGCCGTGCGGCCCGTGTCGATCACGATGACGACGTGGCGGTCGCGCTCGGGTCGCCACGTGCGGAGCATGGTCGTGCCGGCGCGGGCCGTCGCGCGCCAGTCGATCGAGCGCACGTCGTCGCCACGGACGTATTCGCGCAGGCTGTCGAACTCGGTGCCCTGTCCGCGGACCTGGAGGCTGGTGTTGCCGTCGAGCTCGCGGAGCCGCGCCAGGCGGGAGGGAAGGTGTCGCCGCGCCGTGAACGGGGGCAGCACCCGGACCCGCCCCGGTGCGTCGATGACCGCCTGTCGCCCGGCGAGGCCCAGGGGACCGGCGGAGCGCACCACCGCGAACGCGCTGCGGATCTCGCCGCGCCGCCGCGGAAGCAGAGGCAGGGGTGCCCCGCGCCGCTCGCCGGGCGGGACGACGAACCGCGCGCGCTGTTCCGGCGCTCCCGCCGTCGGCTGCCAGGCGTCGCGGACCTGCGCGCGCAGGAGTCGCCGTCCCCGGTTGCGCACGCGCAGTTCCCCGGCGACGGGCTCATCGCGCAGGACACGCTCCGGGAGCACCCGGGTGATCTCGACCGCGCGCGCATCGGCCGCGGCCAGGACGTCGATGCCCGCAGCAACCGCGCACAGCACGACCCACGCACCCACGACGAGCCATGCCGAGAGCCCCGCCGTGCTGAGGACAACGAGCGGCACGACGCCCAGGGCGACGAGCAGGGCGAGACGGCCGGTGACGTACATCAGATGGGAACGCGCGTCTGCTGCAGCACCGAGGTCAGGATCGCGTCGACGGACACGCCCTCCATCTCGGCCTCCGGACGCAACCGGATCCGGTGGCGCCAGACGGGCACGAGCATGGTCTGCACGTGGTCGGGCGTGATCGCGGGGTAGCCGCCCAGCCAGGCCCAGGCCTTGGCGGCAGCCAGCAGCCCGGTCGTCGCGCGGGGGCTGACCCCCAGGAGCACGGAGGGGCTCTGGCGGGTCGCCCGGGCGAGGTCGACGATGTAGCCGAGGACGTCGTCGTCGACCGCGACGCTCGCTGCCGCGCGCTGCGCGGCGAGGATCTCGGCTGCCGTCACGACGGATGCGACGCCCGCCTCCGCAAGGCGGCGGGGGTCGAAGCCGCCCGCGTGCCGGCGGAGCACGTCGACCTCGGCGTCGCGCCCGGGGAGGTCGACGACGAGCTTGAGGAGGAAGCGGTCCAGCTGCGCCTCGGGGAGGGTGTAAGTGCCCTCGTGCTCGACCGGGTTCTGCGTCGCGGCGACGAGGAACGGATCGGGGAGCGGTCGGCTGACGCCGTCGGAGGAGACCTGACGCTCCTCCATGGCCTCGAGCAGGGCGGCCTGGGTCTTGGGCGGCGTGCGGTTGATCTCGTCGGCGAGCAGCACGTGCGTGAAGACGGGGCCCGCCCGGAACTCGAACTCCCCGGCGCGGGCGTCGTACACGAGAGAGCCCGTGACGTCGCCCGGCATGAGGTCGGGGGTGAACTGCACCCGGTGCGTGTCCAGACCCAGCGCACGGCTGAACGAGCGGACGAGCAGCGTCTTGGCGACACCGGGGACGCCTTCGAGCAGCACGTGTCCGCGCGAGAGCAGCGCGATCAGCAATCCCGTGATGGTGCCGTCCTGACCGACGACCGCCTTGCCGACCTCGACGCGCACCCGGTGCATGGCCTCGCGCAGGGCGGCGTCGCCGTCGGGCGCCGTCGGCGGGCCGTCCGGAGTGTCCGGGGTGACCCCGGTGGCGGGTCGCGACGTGGCGTCGGTGCCGTCGGCGGGCCGAGGGGCGTCGAGAGGACTGTCGCTCATCGGGTGGTCCTTTCGGTGTGGAGCGCGGCGCGCACGCTCGTCTCGAGATCGCGCAGCCGATCGCTTGCTGCGACGAGCTCCCGGTCGGTGGCGGGGGTGACGGAGAACAGGATGCCGCGGATCACGGCGCGGTCCGCGCCGAGCCGATCGGCGACGGCGTCGGCGACCTGCTCGACGGGCGTGTGGGCCGCGAGGCCGAGCGCGCGCACGAGACGCCCTCGTGCCGCGCGACGCAGCTCGTCCAGGGCGTGGGGGGCGTCGCCGGAGGCCGCGTAGAGCCGGGCACGACCTTCCGTGGTCTCGTTCGCGCGCACCGTGACCGGCAGCCGCTCGGTGACCAGCGGCCCGAAGCGACGGCCCCGCCAGATCGCGGCGACGAGGGCCGACAAGAGCAGGAGCACGATCGCCGGGGTCACCCACGGGGGCGTCAGCTCGCCGATGGTCGGCACCGCGGTCGCGGGATCGGCGTCGGTGAAGGACGAGACGTACCAGACGACCTTCCCGGTCGTCGCGAGCGTCCCGATCGCCAGGGCGGCGTCGCCGTCTCGCGGCAGCGCCGCGTTGGTCATGGTGGACAGCCCGTCCAGAGCCGTCACGGTGCCGCCGTCGGGCGACGCGGTGGTGAGCACGGCGAACTGGCCGTTCACCGGATAGCACCCGGTGACACCGGCGCCCGGGATCATCAGATCGCCGGTGCGCACCGCCCCGGCCGCCTGCGCCGCCGGCAGGTCGCACGCGGGCGTGGCCGCCCGGTCGTCGGCGAAGCCGCCGAGGGCCGACCCGTCCATCAGGAGATCGAGGGCACGGGAACGCGGCTCGATGAGCACGACGTCTCGAGCCTGACCGGCAAGGCTGCGCAGCGCCGCGTCCGAGAGGACCGGCGCATCGGGGAGCACGAGGGTGGCATCGCCTCGCGCGAGGGCTCGCGCGGCGGCGTTCCTGTCTCGCGCGACCGTGACCTCGACACCCTGCTGCTGCAGGATGCGCACCAGCGCGCGGGTGCCGTCGGGTGCCGGCGACTCGGGATCCAGCGCGTCCTTCCGCGTCCACCCGCCGTACACGAGCGTGGTGCCGACGAGGCCGATGAGCACGAGGGCGGCGACGATCCCCACCCAGCCGAGGGCGGCGCGGCGGCGGGGGCGTACGCGGGCGGACGCGTCGGCGAGCATCGTCACGACGTCGCAGCCGGGGCGGCGGAGGCGGGACGGGTGCGCACGGCATCGGCATCGAGGGCGGCGACGACGCGGTAACGCTGCGCGGTGCCCGGACGACGGAGGTAGCGTACGTCGTCGAAGATGCCCGCCGCGTCGTCCAGGCCGGAAGTCAGCGCGGGCAGAGCGGCGGCGGCGACGCGAGCGAAGGCGCGCACCGTCGCGCCGGGCGGCGGGTCGACGAGCCCGCGCTCGGACAGGCCGCGGGCGAAGGCTCGGAAGCGGAGCACGATCGCCGCATCCCAGTCGAAGCGCGCGGCGGCGGCCTCGGCGTCGGCCCGCAGGTCGTCGGCGGAGCGACCGTCGTCCTCGTCGAAGAGCGCGAGAGTCGGAGGCTGGGCGCGCGCGAGCGTCCGCGGTCGTCCCCAGATGAGGATGCCCACGATGATCGCCGCCACCAGGAGGATCCCCAGGATCACCAGAGCGGGAGGACCCCACGCGCTGTCCGAGGAGGTGCGGAACAGATTGCCGATGGCCTCGAGCACCGCCTGTGCGAACCGGTCCAGCGGGGTCGGCTCCGCCGCCTGATACGCCGGATCGGCCAGCTCGCGCTCGGCCCATTCCCGCGCCTCGTCGCCGTCGGGGAGCAGGGCGGAGAGGGCCGTGGCGACCGCGCCGATCGGACCGCTCACGTTTCGTCGGCGGGGGCGCCGGGCGCGGCCCACGTGGTCGTCGGGTGAGCGGACGGGCGCGGGGGCGCGGGAGTGTCGGTCGGGGTGTCGTTCGCGGGAATGGCTGCCGTGGGCGCGTCGGGGCGGGGTGCCGTTTCCGCCGGAGGCGCGGCCGGCGCGGCGGGAGACGCGGGCGGGGCGACCGGGGAGCCGTACGCCGGTACGGCGGGTGCGGCACCGTACGCCGGTGTGGCGGGTCCCGGTGTCGAGGCCGGTCCGGACGGCGTCGCCCCGTATGCCGATGCGGAGGCCGTCGCTGCGGGAGGACCCCACGGCTGCGGGGGAGCGACTGCGCGTCCGATGCCGACGCGGTAGGGGTCGGGCAGGTCGTCGGCGCCCGCGTCGCGGGCCTCGACGTACGCGGCGAGATCGTGATCGAGGCCCTCGGTGCGCATCCGGGCATCGACGTAGACGAGGACAGCGGAGGTGGACTGCACGACGAGAGCGATGCACTGCACGAGCAGGATGCCGATCTGTCCCACCAGTTGTAGGACGACGAAGCCGACGATGGCGCCGGGCTGCGGGTCGCCGGTGGGCGCGATGATCGTCGTCAACCCGCTCGAGACCAGGCTGATCGGGACCGAGATGATCTGCGCGACCACGCTGAAGGACACCGAGATGATGACGAGCACGCCGAGCGTCGACCAGAACCGGCCGCGGGTGAGCCGCCACGACCGGGCGATCCCGGCGCGGATGCCCACCCCCTCGACGATGATGACCGAAGGGACGAGGAACAGCTTCGTCGCCAGCCACAGGAAGAGCGGGATGCATCCGAGGAAGAACAGGATGCCGAGGACGATGCCGAGGGGGAGGACCACCAGGGAGATCGCGATCACGAGGCCGGCCAGGATGGCTACGACCACGGTCGCGGCCGCCACCGTCAGGGCGGAGTAGCCGATGAGGCGCCAGAACACCGGCCGCACCCGACGCCAGATCTCTTTCAGCGTCGGTTTCTCGGCGACGACGGCGTGGGCGACCTCGCTGACCACGACCCCCTGGACCAGCACGCCGAGGGCGCCGGCCGCGACGCCCAGGACCAGCGCGACGAGGGCGGTGACGACGATGGAGCCGGTCATGACGGCGTCGAAGTCGGGGGTGCCCTCCACAAGGGTGTCGAGCCGGGCGAAGCTCGCGATGGCGACGGCGGCCACCCCGACGCTCAGCACGACGTAGGCGACCGTCTGCACCGCCAGGGCGAATCCGAGCAGGACGCGGGGGTTGTGGCGGAGGGCCGTGAACGACCGGCCGAGGATGGTGCCGAATCCGTACGGGTGCAGCGGCACGATGCCCGGGCGCGACGCGGGCGTCCAGGCGGGGTACGCGGTCACGATGACGCCTCCTCGGTGGTCGGCTGTGTCTTCATCGTGTCATAGACCCCTGACACCGGTGGTGGTCTCACCCGCGGCATCCGGACATCCCGAGCCGCTCACGGCGCCTTCGCGGCTGCGTCGACTACTCTCGTAGGGATGCGCCCCCACCCCGGGCGCGATCGCCCGTACCCGAACGGGGTTTCGAGACGGAAGACGTACACCCGATGACTTCACGGATCCTGGTTGTCGACGACGACACCGCACTGGCCGAGATGATCGGCATCGTGCTGCGCACCGAGGGGTTCGACACGGTCTTCTGCGCCGACGGCGCGGAGGCCGTCGAGGCGTGGCGGACGGAGCGGCCCGATCTGATCCTGCTCGACCTCATGCTCCCCGGCGTCGACGGCATCGAGATCTGCACGCGCGTGCGGGCCGAGTCCGGCATCCCGATCATCATGCTCACGGCCCGCACCGATACCGCCGACGTGGTCAAGGGGCTGGAGTCGGGTGCCGACGACTACATCGTCAAGCCCTTCAACCCCAAGGAGCTCGTCGCGCGCATCCGCACCCGCTTGCGGCCGTCGCAGACCCCGGTCGACGAGACCCTGCGCATCGGCGACCTCACCGTCGACGTCGCCGCCCACGAGGTCCGCCGCGGCGATGCGCCGATCGCCCTCACCCCGCTCGAGTTCGAGCTGCTGGTCGCCCTCGCCGAGAAGCCCCAGCAGGTGTTCTCCCGCGAGATGCTGCTCGAGCAGGTGTGGGGCTACCACTACAAGGCCGACACGCGCCTGGTGAACGTGCACGTCCAGCGCCTGCGGGCCAAGATCGAGGCCGACCCCGACAACCCCCGCATCGTCACCACCGTCCGCGGTGTGGGCTATCGCGCCGGCGCGGTGGCTTGAGGTCATGACGGGCGCGGTGCGCACCCTGGCGTCGCCGCGGAGGTGGAGCATGCGCGACTGGCGCGCGATGCGCGACCGCCTGAGCACCCTGTGGCGCCGGTCGCTGCGGTTCCGCACCATCGTCATCACCGTCACCCTCACCGCGACCACGATTCTCGTGACCTGTCTTGCGATGGCCCTGGTCATCCAGAACGAGCTCTTCACGGCGCGCAAGGACCAGGTCCTTCTCGAGGCGCAACGTGCCACCGCCTCCGCCCAGGCCACGCTCGACGCCGCCGTCGACTCCACCGACCCGGCGGCCGCGCAGACGTTGATGAACGGCATCGCGACGCGTCTGTCGCAGCAGTCCTCGAGCGACCTCATCGCGCTGTACCGCATCGGCCCGCCCTCGCCGCTGGCGCCGCAGCCGTTCATCTCCCCGGCCTTCCAGTCCGCCCTCGTCACCCCGGAGCTGCGCACGCAGGTGCAGTCCAGCCCTGACCTGCAGTGGTGGCAATCCGTGGCGCTGCCGGCGGAGAACAGCCGCGATGTCCCCGGCATCCTGGTCGGACACCAGCTCCGCTTCCCCGCGCAGGACGGGGTCGATTACTACGAGCTGTACATGGGGTACGACCTGGTCAGCGCCGCGCAGACCCTGGCGTTCGTGCAGGTGCTGCTGTGGGTGGTCGGGCTGATCCTCGTGGTGCTGATTGGCGCCATCGCCTGGGTGGTGCTCCGCTCGGTGACGACCCCGATCGCGGATGCCGCCGAGACCAGCGCCAAGCTCGCCGCAGGAGACCTCGGCGTGCGGCTGCCCGTACGCGGCGAGGACGAGCTGGCGACGCTGAACCGCTCGTTCAACGCGATGGCCGACAGCATCGAGTCGCAGATCAAGGAGCTCGCCGACCTCTCGCTCGTGCAGCAGCGCTTCGTCTCGGACGTGTCGCACGAGTTGCGCACGCCGCTGACGACCATCAAGCTCGCGGCCGACATGATCAACGACCAGCGCGAGGAGTTCGACCCCGTCACCGGCCGCGCCGCCGAGCTGCTGCACGCGCAGGTGCAACGCTTCGAGGTGCTGTTGACCGACCTGCTCGAGATCAGCCGGTACGACGCCGGATCCGTGGAGCTCGAGCTCGAGCCCACGAGCCTGGCCTCCCTCGCCGAAGACGTGATCGCCTCCATGGAGCAGCTGGCCGAGAAGCACGGCACCGACGTGCGGCTCGTCGCGCCGGGCGGGTACACGCCGGTCGAGATGGACGCCCGCCGCATCCGCCGCATCGTGCGCAACCTCCTCGGCAACGCCATCGAGCACGGCGAGGGACGCCCCATCGTCGTCTCGGTCGACAGTGACCGGGATGCCGTCGCCATCGGCGTCCGCGACTTCGGACTGGGCATGCGCGCCGAGGACGTGGAGCGCGTGTTCGACAGGTTCTGGCGCGCCGACCCGTCGCGCGTGCGGACGATCGGCGGCACCGGCCTCGGCCTGTCCATCGCCCTCGGTGATGCGCGGCTGCACGGCGGCACCCTCGCGGTGTGGTCGGAGCCGGGCCACGGGTCCCACTTCGTGCTGACCCTGCCGCGCGACGGCCGCCCCCTCGGGGAGTCGCCCCTGCCCCTCATCCCCGACGACGAGCAGGGCGGCAGCCTCGAGGCGCTCGGCCTCACGCAGCCCATCTCGCTCGGGCGCTTCCCGCGGGGGACCTCATGAGACGCGCGCTGTCGCTGGTCAGCCTGGCCCTCGTCCTCGTGCTCTCGGCCTGCACGGGGCTGCCCACCTCCGGCTACGTCAATCCCGGCCGTGGTCCGCAGAACGACGACGTCCAGACGTTCGCGTTCGTGCCCGACGGCCCGCAGGACGACGCGTCACCGACCGAGATCGTCGAGGGATTCCTCCGGGCGGGTTCCGGCCCCGCCGACGATTGGGCCACCGCCAAGCTCTTCCTCGCCCCGGGGACCCAGTGGGACCCGCGTGCGCGCGTCACCATCGACCGCCTGGCCGACCGCCGTGCCACCGCCGGGGCCGACGGTGCGACGGTGAGCGTGGCCCTGTCGGCGGTGGCGAGCGTGGACGGCGACGGCGCGTACTCGCCGCTGGCGACCGTCACGACCGAGGCCCTCGGCTACTCGCTCGTGCGCGTCGACGACCAGTGGCGCATCAGCTCGGCGCCGGACGGCGTGGTGCTCTACGAGGAAGTGTTCCCGACCGTCTATCAGTCGGCCTCGATCGCGTACTTCGACCCCTCGTGGAGCTTCATCGTCCCCGACGTGCGGTGGTTCCCGCGCCCCCTGGTGGCCAGTCGCGTCGCCACGGCCCTCGTCGACGGTCAGCCCAGCGCCTGGTTGGAAGGGGCGGTCCGCAACGCCTTCCCCGACGACCTCTCCCTCGTCGGGCGCTCCGTCACCCTGTCCTCGGGCGGCGTCGCTCAGGTGCAGCTGCCGCGCACCGCACTGAGTCTGGACAGGACGACCCTCGACCGGATGCAGACCCAGCTGACGCGCAGCCTCGCCACGGCCGGCATCAGCGAGGTGCAGATGACCGTGGAGGGCACCCCCATCGCCGCCGACGAGGTGCCGGTACGCGTCACGCGTGTCGACCCGCCTCCCGCCGTGCTGACCACGGACGGCACGTTCGGCACGCTGTCCGGCGACCAGGTCACCACGATCGGCGGTCTGTCGGATGCCGTCGAGTCGCTCGTTCCGGAGTCCATCGAGCTCGAAGCCGACCGCAGCCTCGCCGCGGTGCGCACGGCGCAGGGGACGGTCGCCAGCGCCCTCGCCGACGGTCGGACGTTCCTGCTCGACGACCGCCCGGGGCTGGTGGCTCCCTCCATCGACGGTTCCGGCCTCATCTGGAGCGTGCCGGCTGCTTCGCCGAGCCAGCTGCGGGCGTTTACGCCCGAGGGGGTCCCGTCCGAGGTCGGCAACGCCTGGCCGGACGCCTCCGAGATCACCGCCTTCCAGATCTCCCGCGACGGCACGCGCGTCGCGGCGATCGTCACCGTGGCCGGGGTCCGGGAGGTCTGGCTCGCCGGCATCCAGCGCTCGAGCGGCGAGATCAACTTGGGGCCGCCGCACGTGCTCTCCTTCGCGGAGTCGGGCGCCTTCGACCTCGCGTGGCTGGATGACGCGACCCTCGGCATCCTCGCGGTCGACGACGGGGTGAGCCACCTCCGGGAGCTGGGCGTCGGCGGACGCGGGATCACCGGGGCGGCTCCGGACGGTGCGCGTTCGTTGGCGGGTGGCAGCACGAGCGTGCGGGTGCTGGACGAGACCGGTCGCCTCTTCAGCCGCCGCGGCAGCTCGTGGACCCTCGTGGCCGACGGCATCCGTGTCCTCGCCGCGCAGCAGGGCACGGCCTCCTGAGACGACTCTTCCTGCACACCGCGGGAGGTGCCCATCTCGTCCACGGTCGGCGGGGCTGCGGCCGCGGCACGCGGGTCAACGGGGGGAACATCGGCGTATGCTCCGCATCCTCGCCCACCTCGGCACCGCGCTGCAGGACGCGCTGACGTTCTGGCTACCCCTCGCCTGCGCGGGGTGCGGGGCGCCCGACGTGGGGGTGTGCGACGGATGCCACGACGCACTGGCCGCGGACCCGCATCGGGGCCGCACGGCCACGGGGGCGAGCGTGATCAGTGCGCTGGAGTTCTCGGGAGCCCGCGCCCGTGTCATCCGTGCGCTGAAGGAGGAGGGACGCACGTCGCTGGCGCGGGCCGTCGCCCCGGCGCTCGCCGCGGTGCTGGTCGAGGCGGTGACGCCGGGGGCCGTGGTCACGACGGTGCCGTCTTCGCGGGCGGCGTACCGGCGGCGGGGGTACCGCCCCGTGGACCTTCTGGTGCGCCGCAGCGGGTGGAGGCCGGTGCCGATGCTGCGCCTGGCGCGCACCCCTCACGACCAACGCGGGCTGGGCCGTGCGGCGCGGCGCGTCAACGTCGGGGGCGCCTTCGTCTCCCGGCCGGCGATCGGATGCACCGTGGTCGTCGTGGACGACGTCGTCACGACCGGCGCCACCCTGGATGAGGCCGTCCGCGCCCTCCGCGCGGCCGGAGCGCACGAGGTCATCGCCGTGACGGCGGCTCACACGCCGCGTCGGAGCATTCCCACAGGCGGTGCGTGGCCGATTCGTACGTGACAGGTGAGGGGGCACCCCACTAGCGTGGGGATGACTGAAGGCGACGGATGTTCCGCCCTTAGACCGGGCGGAACCCGGAACAAGGAGGTCACGGATGGACACCAACATCGTCGGCGTGGGAGTCGGTATCACCGATCGTTTCCGCACGGTTGTCGAGGACAAGGTCAGCCGTATCGAGCATCTCGCCCCGCGGGCGCAGACGCTCGAGGTCAAGGTCACCCACCGCTCCTATCGCAACGGGCGCATCGAGGACGACACCGTCGAACTGACCCTCGACGGCAAAGGTCCGGTGGTGCGCGCGGAGGCGACCGACGCGGACAAGTTCGCCGCTCTCGACCTGGCGGTCGACAAGATCTCGGAGCAGATCCGCCGTGCGAAGGACAAGCGCATCGACGCGCGCAACCACCCGCGGGGGGCGAAGTTCGAGAAGGGCACGGGAGAGCTGGCGGGCATCGATGTGCAGCCCGCCTCCGTGGACGTGCTGCGGGCGGTCGCCACGGGCGAGGTTCCCGTGCAGAACGACTCCGCCGAGGAGAAGGACTACTGCCCGGTCGTCATCCGCGAGAAGGAGTTCGGGGCCGAGTGGATGACGACCGAGGAGGCCGTGGACCGCATGGAGCTCGTCGGTCACGACTTCTTCCTCTTCATCGACGCCCGCACCGACCACCCGAGCGTGGTCTATCGCCGTAAGGGATGGGACTACGGGGTGATCGCGCTCTCGACTCCGGCGCCGCCTCAGGCCGTCGCGTCCTGACGCGCGCAGAGAACGCGTCCTGACGCGCGCAGAGAAAGGCGCAGAGAAAGATGCCCCCGGCCCATCGGCCGGGGGCATCTGCGTGTCGGAGGAGGTGGCGCCTCGCGAGGGCAGGCGCCCGTCGTCAGCCGTCGAAGATGTCGCCGAGGAGCGAGCCGATGACGAGCCCGCCGAGCATGCCACCGACCATGTTGCCGCCGCCCATGCCGCCGCCGCGACCGTAGCCGCCGCCGCGACCGTACCCGTCGCCGCCCCATTCGTCGGGGCGGGACTGCTCGATGTCCCGCTGGGCGATCTGCAGCGACTCCGACGCCAGCGACCCGGCTCGGCGCGCCGTGGCCAGGACCGTCTCGCGGTCGTCCTCGGCGACGGGGCCGAGCGGCAACCCCGCGCGCAGCCGCTCCGCCTCGACGAAGCGCGTGCGCGCATCGGCGCCGATCCAGCCGCGGTGGCCGGTGATGAGGCCGCGTGCCACGGCGAGCTGTCGGTCGGCGTCGTCGATGGCGTGCTCGACCTGCTGCTGCGAGGGGACGGGGCGAGCGGCGCGTTCGCGTGCCGCGTCGAGGGCGGCGTTGGCCTGCCGGAGTGCGGACAGGGCGGCGAAGGGGTCGCTTCGGGTTCCGGATGCCGGCAGCGCCGCCAGGGCGCGCTCGAGGTCGGCCATGGCCGAGGCGACAGCGGGCGTCATCGCGCCGCGCCGGGCTTCGGCGAGATCGCTGCGGGAATCGTCCACGACCGCGGCGAGCGTCGACTCGGCACGCAGCGCCTCGATCTCGAACATGTCGACCGCGTCCAGCAGGGACTCGGCGCGGCGGACCGCCTCGGTCGAGGCCTCGAGGGCGACCGAGGCCTGCTCGCGCTGCCCGGCCTCGCGACGGCGCTCGGAGACGCCGGCGGTGTGCACGGCGAAGTCGAGCAGCTGGTCGATCTCCTCGGGATTGCCGCCGATCTGCTGGAGAGCGGAATCGCTGTAGCGGCGCGAGAGCCGCTCGACGACCTCGCGGGCGTGGGGGACGCGCTCGGCGAGCCGGTCGCGGTCGGCGCGCACGCGGGCGAGGATCTCGGGGGCTCGGCGGACCACGTCGATCTTCGGCTGCAGGACGAGGGTGCGCTCTTCGAGCAAGTCTTCCGCCCACTTCGAGAGCTGGATGATGCGGGCGTTGCGCGTGCGCAGCTCTTCCGACGTGTCGGGGATCTCGTCGTGGTTGAGCTGGTGTAGCTGGAAGGCCTCGGCGAGGTGCGTCTTCACGGAGTCCAGGGCCGCAGCGAGGTCCTCGGTGGCCTTGTCGCCCAGTTCCGCCCGGGCGAAGTCGAGCTCGTCGGAGGTGAGCCGCACGCGCTCGTCCGCCGCGACGATCGCCAGCTCCGCGCGTCGCGCCAGATCGGCGTCGGCGGCATCCTGTTCTTCACGCTTTCTTCTGCCCCAGAAACCGGCCATGGCACGATCCTAGGCCGCGTGATCGGTGGGGGAGCCGTGTGTTCGCTACGGGCGGCAGAGCCATCCTGATCTTCGGGCCGCCTCGCAGGTCACGAACGGGTAACACGGATAACATGGGCGATGTATGCCTGTTCGCAGGCCGGCGTCCGCACGGGCGTCGCACCCGACAGATGGAGATGCTTCGTGGCCAATCCGCTCGAGAAACTGCTGCGTGCCGGAGAGGGACGCATCCTGCGCCGCCTCCAGGGCGTGGTCAAGGCGACCGGTGCGCTCGAGGAGGATTACGAGCACCTCACCGACGAGGAGCTGCGTAACGAGACGACCGAGCTGCGCGCGCGCTACGAGGCGGGCGAGACCCTCGACCAGCTGATGCCGGAGGCCTTCGCCGCCGTGCGTGAGGCCGCCAAGCGCACGCTCGGACAGCGTCCGTACGACGTGCAGATCATGGGCGGTGCGGCGCTGCACCTCGGCAACATCGCCGAGATGAAAACCGGTGAGGGCAAGACGCTCACCGCCGCGCTCCCGGCGTACCTGAACGCGATCGCGGGCAAGGGCGTGCACGTCATCACGGTCAACGACTTCCTCGCGAGCTATCAGTCGGAGCTCATGGGCCGCGTCTATCGCGCGCTGGGCATGACCACCGGCACCGTCGTCTCGGGGCAGACGCCCGAGGTGCGTCGTCAGCAGTACGAGGCCGACATCAGCTACGGCACGAACAACGAGTTCGGCTTCGACTACCTGCGCGACAACATGGCGTGGCGAAAGGAAGACCTGGTCCAGCGCGGGCACTTCTTCGCCATCGTGGACGAGGTCGACTCGATCCTCATCGACGAGGCGCGCACGCCGCTGATCATCTCGGGTCCGGCGTCCGGCGAGGCCAACCGGTGGTTCGCCGAGTTCGCCAAGCTTGCACGCACCCTCGAAGCCGGCGTCGACTACGAGGTCGACGAGAAAAAGCGCACGATCGGCGTGCTCGAGCCCGGCATCGAGAAGGTCGAGGACTACCTCGGCATCGACAACCTGTACGAGTCTGCGAACACCCCGCTCATCTCGTTCCTGAACAACTCCATCAAGGCCATCGCCCTGTTCAAGCGCGACACCGACTACGTCGTGATGAACGACGAGGTCATGATCGTCGACGAGCACACCGGCCGTATCCTCGTCGGGCGCCGCTACAACGAGGGCATCCACCAGGCCATCGAGGCCAAGGAGAACGTGCCCGTCAAGGCCGAGAACCAGACGCTGGCCACGGTCACGCTGCAGAACTACTTCCGCCTCTACGACAAGCTCGCCGGCATGACCGGTACGGCCGAGACTGAGGCGGCCGAGTTCATGTCGACCTACAAGCTCGGCGTGGTCCCCATCCCCACCAACAAGCCCATGATCCGCAAGGACCAGTCCGACCTCGTCTACAAGAACGAGACGGCCAAGTTCGCGCAGGTGGTCGAGGACATCGTCGAGCGCCACGAGAAGGGCCAGCCGGTCCTCGTCGGCACGACGAGCGTCGAGAAGAGCGAGTACCTCTCGCGTCTGCTCGCCAAGAAGGGCGTCAAGCACGAGGTGCTCAACGCCAAGAACCACGCGCGCGAGGCCGAGATCGTCGCCCGAGCCGGACGCCTGGGCGCCGTGACCGTGGCCACCAACATGGCCGGTCGTGGCACCGACATTATGCTCGGCGGAAACGCGGAGTTCCTGGCCGTGCAGGAGATGAAGGCGAAGAACCTCGACCCGGTCGAGACGCCGGAGGCGTACGAGGCCGAGTGGGACGGCGTCTACCAAAGCGTTCGTGACACCGTCGCCGAGGAAGCCGCCAAGGTGGTCGAGGCCGGCGGCCTCTACGTGCTCGGCACCGAGCGCCACGAGTCGCGCCGCATCGACAACCAGCTGCGCGGGCGTTCCGGCCGCCAGGGCGACCCGGGCGAGAGCCGTTTCTACCTGTCGCTCACCGACGACCTCATGCGCCTGTTTCAGTCGGGAGCCGCCGAGGCGATCCTCGCGCGGACGAACTTCCCCGACGACGTCGCGATCGAGTCGGGACTCGTGTCGCGCGCGATCAAGAGCGCTCAGTCGCAGGTCGAGGCGCGCAACGCCGAGATGCGCAAGAACGTCCTGAAGTACGACGACGTTCTGAACCGCCAGCGCGAGGCGATCTACGCCGACCGTCGGCACATGCTGCAGGGCGACGACATCGCCGACCGCGTGCAGCACTTCATCGAGGACGCGATCACCGCCGTGATCGACGACCACACCGGCTCGGGCCACACCGAGTCGTGGGACTTCGACGCGCTGTGGACCGAGCTGAAGACCCTCTACCCGGTCAGCGTGACGATCGACGAGGTCGTCGCCGAGGCCGGCGGGAACAAGGGACGCATCACGGCCGAGGGCCTCAAGCGCGAGATCATCTCGGACGCCCGGATCGCCTACCAGAACCGCGAAGAGGCGCTCGGCGCCGCCGCGCTGCGCGAGCTCGAGCGCCGCGTCGTGCTCCAGGTGCTCGACCGCCGCTGGCGCGAGCACCTCTACGAGATGGACTACCTCAAGGACGGCATCGGCCTGCGGGCCATGGCCCAGCGCGACCCGCTCATCGAGTACCAGCGCGAGGGCTACCAGATGTTCCAGTCGATGATGGGGCAGATCAAGGAGGAGTCCGTCGGCTTCCTGTACAACCTCGAGGTCGAGGTCCGCAAGGTCGAGGGCGAGGACAGTGCGCAGGTCGAGGCGAAGGGCCTGGCCCCGACCCCGGTCGAGGGTCAGCGCCTGGAGTACTCTGCGGCCAACGACGCCGGCGAGGTCGAGGTGCGCAACGACCGCGGCCAGGTGCAGCAGGCGGCCACGAACCGTCTCCGCCAGGCCGGCGGCGGCGCCGCCGTGGCCGAGGCGCCGGCTGCGGCCGGCCCGCGCGGAGCCTTCGGGCAGCGCACGGAAGCGGCCGAGCAGCCCGTGGCGAACAACCGCGCCGACCGCCGCGCCGCCGGCAAGAAGAAGTAGAGAATCATCCCGGATGCCGTGCCTTCGACGCTCGTCGGGGCACGGCATCCGTGTCTCGGGGCAGTCCACGCGCCGGTGATTGGCTGCCGGGTGCCGGGGATATCCTGATCCGATGAGCCCGTTGCGCCCCCTCGATCAGTCGTCGAAGTTGAAGGATGTCCTCTACGAGATCCGCGGCGAGGCCCTCGTGGAGGCCGACCGGCTGGAGTCCGAGGGTCACTCGATCCTCAAGCTGAACACCGGCAACCCCGCCACTTTCGGGTTCGAGGCACCGCACCAGATCGTGCGCGACATGATCGCGTCGATCCCGCAGGCGCACGGCTACAGCGACAGCCGCGGCATCATGTCCGCGCGGCGCGCCGTCGTCTCGCGGTACGAGCAGGTACCCGGGTTCCCCCACCTCGATCCCGACCACGTGTACCTGGGCAACGGGGTGTCCGAGCTCATCACCATGACCATGCAGGCGTTGCTCGACGAGGGCGACGAGGTCTTGATCCCCGCCCCGGACTATCCTCTGTGGACGGCGATGACGAGCCTGGGCGGCGGGACGCCGGTGCACTACCTCTGCGATGAGTCGCGGGAGTGGCAGCCCGACCTCGACGACATCCGCGCGAAGGTCACGCCGCGCACCAAGGCGATCGTCGTCATCAACCCGAACAACCCCACCGGCGCCGTGTACACGCGCGAGGTGCTCGAGGGCATCGCCGACATCGCGCGCGAGCACTCGCTCCTGCTGCTGGCCGACGAGATCTACGACCGCATCCTCTTCGACGACGCCGTGCACATCCCCATGGCCACGGTCGCGCCGGATCTGCTGTGCCTGACGTTCAACGGCCTGTCCAAGACGTACCGGGTCGCCGGCTACCGGTCGGGGTGGTTGGCCATCACGGGCCCGATGGAGCACGCCCAGGGCTTCCTGCACGGCATCACCCTGCTGGCATCCACGCGGCTGTGCCCGAACGTCCCCGCGCAGTTCGCGGTGCAGGCCGCGCTGTCGGGCGTGCAGTCGATCGATTCGCTGATCGCTCCGACCGGTCGTCTGCACGAGCAGCGGGATGCCGCATGGCAGGGTCTCGAAGCGATTCCGGGTGTGTCGTGCGTCATGCCGCGCGGTGCGCTCTACGCCTTTCCGCGGTTCGATCCCGAGGTGTACGAGATCCCGGACGACGCGAAGTTCGTGCACGACTTCCTTGTCGCTGAGCACGTGCTGCTCGTCCAGGGATCGGGCTTCAACTGGCCGGCGACCGACCACGTGCGCATCGTGACGCTGCCCGAGGCCCGTGTCATCAGCGACGCCATCGAGAGGCTCGGGAACTTCCTCGCCTCGTGGCGGCCGTAGCCGTCACAGCAGGGCGAGGGCAGTGACGCGCCAGCGGCCGTCGATCCCTTCGAGGCGGAGCGCGACAGCGCGCGTGCGCGCGCGGGCGGCTGCCGTGACGGTGGCTTCGTACACGCCGTCGACCGGGGCGTAGAGACGGACGCTGCGGATCTCGTGGATGTCCCGCGGTGCGGGCATTCCGCGGGCGCTGCGCGCACGTTTGGCGAGACTGGCCCGCACGACGAGCGACCGGTAGACGTCCTCGGACATCCAGCGGGCGAGCTGTTCCACCTCGCGGACGCCGGCGAGGACCTCGAAGACGCCGCGCACGATGTTGCGCGTGAACACGTCGGCGCGAGGCAGGCGGGATGCCGAGGTCTTCTGCGGAGCGAAGAAATCGGTGACCGGGGGAGGGGGCGCGGTCGGCGCCGAGGCGATGATCGAGAGTGGAACGGACATGCGTCCCTCCTAGTGTCGGGCGGGCTTCGTGGCCTCGACAGTAGGACACCGCATCCGGCGCGATAGGGGTGAAGATCGCAGGCTGTGGACAAATTCGGCGTGGCGGCCGCCGGGGAGGACGCCTCAATCCGGGTGGCGCACGTCGCCCTCGCCCCACAGCTCCGGGAAACTCGCCTCCTGCGACTGCCGCCACAGCGCCGATCTGCGCGCGATCTCGATACGGTCGTCGATGAACGCCGTGACGCTGGCCTCGTCGACGACCCACCGCGGGGGATCACCGAGCTGGATGCCGCGGATCTCCCCCCGTGTGATGAGGGAGATGACCTCGTCCGGGCTCGTCCCGAGCCGGTTGGCGACGGTCTCCGGGTCGATGTACCGGCTGTTGGGTGAACGCATATCGGTCACGCCCTCATTATGTCGGCCGCGCGCGGGGAGAGTGGTTTTCACCCGCGTCTCTTCTTCCTGGCTCGGGGGGACGGGCGAGGGGCGGCGTCGTTACAGTGATGGACTCGGCTATGCCGCGGTTGAGTGGACGTCCGGGAGATCCTGGGCGATGTGCCACCGTACCGGACGCGCCCCGTAGTGTGGAAACGTGTCGACACTCAGTGAACTCGTCTACGCCCAGGGCCGCTCCAGTGAGGCCGACGTCGAGTGGCTGCACCGCCTCGCCGGCGACGGCCAGCTGCTCGCCGACCTGGCCTTCGCCGACATCGTGATCTGGGTGCCGACCCCCGACGACTCCTTCATCGCCGTCGCCCACACACGGCCCGGGGGAGCGGCGACCCTCTTCTATCGCGACATCGTGAGCGACCGCGTGCGCCCGCAGTGGCGAACCCAGGTGCGCGAGGCGTTCGTGAGCGGACGCATCGTGGACTCGGCATCCCCCGACTGGTTCGAGGAGACTCCGACCCGGGTGCGCGCGGTGCCGATCGTGCGCGAGCTGTCGCGGGAGGGCGAGGCCGTCACGACCGTCGGTGTGCTCACCCGTCACACCAACCTCGGGGAGACGCGCACCCCGTCGCGCCAGCAGATCACCTTCAACGACTGCGCCGATGACCTCTTCGGCATGATCGCCTCGGCGGAGTTCCCCGACCTCGCGGCTCCGACCGCTCCCCGCCGTGGCGCGCCGCGCGCCTCGGACGGCCTCATCCGTCTCGACGTCGACGGCATCACCACCTTTGCCAGCCCGAACGCGCTGTCGGCGTTCAACCGCATGGGATTCGACGACGAGCTCGAGGGGGAGTCCCTCGCCGAGGTCACCGCGCGGATCCTCCCCGCCAAGCGGCTGGACGTCGACGAGTCGCTTCCCGTCGTCGTGAGCGGGCGGGCTCCGTGGCGTGCCGATATGGAGGCGCGGGGAGTCCAGGTGTCGCTGCGCACGATCCCGCTGCGCGATCGCGGCAACCGCATCGGTGCCATCGTGCTCAGCCGAGACGTGACCGAGATCCGCCACCAGGAGCAGGAGCTCATCACCAAGGACGCGACGATCCGCGAGATCCACCACCGCGTCAAGAACAACCTGCAGACGGTGGCGTCGCTGCTGCGCATCCAGGCCCGTCGCACGCACTCGGACGAGGCGCGCGAGGCTCTCACACAGGCCATGCGCCGTGTGTCGGCCATCGCGGTCGTCCACGACACCCTGTCGGAGGGGCTCGCCCAGAACGTCGACTTCGACGACGTGTTCGCGCGCGTTCTCAAGCTCGTCGCGGAGGTCGCCGCGGCGCCCAACACGCGGGCCCGCACCCGGACGACGGGGCAGTTCGGGACGCTCCCCAGTCAGTTCGCGACCCCGCTCGCCCTCGCGCTCACCGAGCTCGTCACCAACGCCGTCGAGCACGGTCTCGCAGGCCAGGAGGGCGACGTCGAGATCGCCGCCGAGCGCAGCGACGAGGTGCTGGCCGTCAGCGTCCGCGACACCGGCGTGGGCCTGCCCGAGGGGCAGGTCGGCCGGGGCCTGGGCACGCAGATCGTCCGCACCCTCATCCAAGGGGAGCTGGGTGGGACGATCGACTGGCACACGCTCATGGGCAGCGGCACGGAGGTCACGATCGAGATCCCGCTGCGCTACATCGGCGGCTCCTCCGCCTGAGGCATGCGCTCGCGCGCGACGCTCGCAGATTCGCGCGAACCTTGCAGTTTCGACGAGAAATTCTGCGAGGTTGGGTGATTTCTCCGAAATCCGCCCCGTCGATGGACCGGCGAGGCGGCCCCGGCGAGAACGACGACGCCCGCCCCCAGGTGGGGGCGGGCGTCGTCGTTCGGCGGGTGCCGGGGGTGTCAGGAGGCGCGGCGCGCGCGGGCGGCGCGACGCTTCAGCGCCCGACGCTCGTCTTCGCTGAGGCCGCCCCACACGCCCGAGTCCTGACCGGACTCGAGGGCGTACTGCAGGCAGACCTCGGTGACGGTGCAGCGTGCGCAAACCGACTTGGCCTTCTCGATCTGGTCCACCGCGGGGCCGGTGTTACCGACGGGGAAGAACAGCTCGGGGTCGACGGTGAGGCAGGCTGCTTTGTCGCGCCAATCCATAGGGGTGCTCCTTGTAACAGAAAAATGGTTCGATTCGGCACCGGCATTCGGGTCCGGTACCCTGGTGGGAACGCGAGCGATTGCTCGCCCCACTTCGCTGTGGGAGCACACGGCTTGTTCCATGCTCCCATAGCGTTTCCGCACGATCAAGAGGTAACCGGTAGGTTTCCGGAACGTAACGGCGCGGTGTGTCCGTCGGAAAGGCTTTTCAGATGCCTGTTCGTCTCGCCGCCGCCGCGTTCCTGGGGCTGGAGGCCGTCGGCATCCTGGCTCTCGCGGGGTGGCAGATCGTCGCCCTCCTCGGGGGAGACACCGACTCGGTCGTCAGCTCTCTCGCGCTCATCGTGCTGACGGTGATCGGTGCCGCGATCGTCGCCGCCTTCGGCGTCGCCACGGCGCGCGGGGTGTCGGCCGGGCGGTCCGGCGGCATCGTCACGCAGCTGCTGATCCTGTCGGTGGCCATCGGCGCCGCCACCGGAGAGGGCGGCTCGCTCGCGACGGCGCTGCTGATCGCGCTGCCCGCCGTGGTCGGCCTCGTGCTGCTCGTGCTCGCCGTGCGGGCGGCGGCGCCCCACCGACGCGAGCCCGCCGGCGACGACGACTGACGCCACGACGGACGCGGGACGCGGTCCTCGCCGCCGGAAGGCGAAGACCCCGCCGCCGACGCGCGGGGCGGGGTCTCGGCATCCGGGTCAGGCGGTGGCGAGGCCGAGGGCCTTACGCAGGCGCGCGACGTGCCCGGTGGCCTTCACGTTGTACTGGGCCTCGACGATGCGCCCCTCTTCATCGATGACGAAGGTCGAGCGCAGAACGCCCGTGATGGTCTTGCCGTAGTTCTGCTTCTCGCCCCAGGCGCCGTACGCCTCGTGCACGGCGTGATCCGGGTCGCTGAGCAGCGGGAAGGTGAGGCCGTCGCTGTCGCGGAAGGCGCGCAGCTTCTCGGGCGAGTCGCGCGAGACGCCGAGCACGGTATAGCCGGCGCCCTGGAGCGAGGCGAGGCTGTCGCGGAAGTCGCAGGCCTGGGTCGTGCACCCCGGCGTCTGCGCGGCGGGGTAGAAGTACACGATCACGCGGCGGCCGCGGAAGTCGCTCAGGGAGACGGGGTGCTCGTCCTGGTCGAGCAGCGTGAAATCGGGAGCGGGCTGGCCGGGTTCGAGGTTCGTCACCCCTCCAGCCTAGAACGCTCGATCGACTGGAACGTCGTCAGCAGCCGGTGGAGGGAGTCCAGACGCGCCGCCGCGCCGGGACCCAGCCGACCGGATGCCACGGCCTCGGCGATCGCGCAGTCCGGGGCGTCGGGCAGGTGCGTGCAGCCGCGCGGGCAGTCCTCGGCGGCCTCGGCCAGATCGGTGAACGCGCCGAGCACGTGCGCGGGATCGACGTGGCCGAGCCCGAACGAGCGCACGCCGGGGGTGTCGATGACCCATCCCGAGCCCGCGGGACCGCGGTAGCGCAGCGACACGGCCGACGACGACGTGTGGCGCCCGCGGCCGGTGACGGTGTTGACGTGTCCGATGGCCCGCTCGGAGCCGGTGAGCGCGTTCACGAGGGTGGACTTGCCGACGCCGGAGTGCCCGACGAAGACCGTGGAGTGTCCCGCGATGGCCTCGCCGATGGCATCCAGGGGCATGTCGCCCTGCGCGCTGGTGAACACGCGCAGATCGATGCCGTCGAAGTGCGAGAGGAACTCGGTCGGATCGGCCAGGTCGGTCTTGGTCACCACGAGCAGCGGGCGGATGCCGGCATCCAGCGCCGCGACGAGGTAGCGATCGACCAGGCGCTCGCGGGGCTCGGGATCGGCGGCGGCGACGACGATGAGCATCTGGTCGGCGTTGGCGACGATGACGCGCTCGACCTGGTCGGTGTCGTCGGCGCTGCGGCGGAGTAGCGACGTGCGCTCCTCGATGCCGACGATGCGCGCCAGCGTGCCCTCGTCGCCGGACAGGTCGCCGACGACGCGGGCGCGGTCGCCGTTGACGATGGGCTGCTTGCGCAGCTCGCGGGCGCGGGTCGCGAGGACGCGGCGCTCATCGGGGCCGTCCTCGTCGAGCAGCACGGTGTAGCGTCCGCGGTCGACGCCGAGCACGCGGGCGATCTCGGCGTCGGCGTGCGCGGGACGACGCTTCGTGCGCGGCCGGTTCGCCTTCGGGTTCGGCCGGACCCGGATCGACGACTCGTCGTACGCGAGATCGTCGTCGTCGTCGCCGTCGTCGTCGAGCCAGCTCACCGACGGGTCCCCGCGTCAGGACGTGGCATCCGGACCCTCGTCCGGGCCCAGCATGTTCTGCCAGAGGGCGGCGAACTGGGGGAGGGTCTTGGCGGTCGTGCCGATGTCGTCGATCTCGACGCCGGGCACGCGCAGGCCGATGAGGGCACCGGTGGTGGCCAGACGGTGATCGTGGTGCGCCTTCCACTCCCCGCCGACGAGGGGGCGCGGCACGATGCGGATGCCGTCCTCGAGCTCGTGCGCCTCGCCGCCGAGCGAGCGCAGGTTGCCGACGAGGGCGGCGATGCGATCCGTCTCGTGACCGCGGATGTGACCGATGCCGTGCAGCGTCGTGGGGCCGTCGGCGAACGCCGCCAGGCCGAAGAGGGTGGGGGCCAGCTCGCCGGCGGCCGAGAGGTCGAGCTCCAGGCCGGTGATGCCCTCGCCGGCGGCCACGGTGAGAGCACCGCCGCGACGGCTGACGCGCGCGCCCATCTCGGTGAGGATGTCGGCCAGCAGCGCGCCCGGCTGCGTGCTGTGCAGCGGCCAGCCCGTGACGGTGACCGACCCGCCGGTGACCATCGCGGCCGCCAGGAACGGCGCCGCGTTGGAGAGGTCGGGCTCGATCGCGACATCCTTCGCGCGGATCGGGCCGGCGGGGACGATCCATTCGCCGACCGCCGGACGCTCGACGTGGATGCCACGGTGTGCGAGGGCTTCGACCGTCATGTCGATGTGCGGCATGCTCGGCAGACGCGATCCGACGTGGCGCAGGTGCAGGCCGACGTCGAAGTGCGGGGCCGCCAGGAGCAGCCCCGAGACGAACTGGCTGGACTGGCTCGCGTCGATCTCGACCTCGCCGCCGCGGACGTGCCCGTGGCCGCGGACCGTGAAGGGCAGCGCCCAGTGCCCGCCGTCGTCGATGTCGACGCCGACATCGCGCAGGGCCGAGATCATCGCGCCCATCGGACGGTGCAGCGCGCTCTCGTGGGCCGTGACGACGACGTCGCCGCGCGCGAACCCGGCGACGGGGGCGACGAAGCGCATGACGGTGCCGGCCTGGCCACAGTCGACGGTGACGCCGCCCGTGAAGGACGCCGGGGGCGTCACGAGCAGGTCAGGACCGAACGGCGAGTCGGTGGGGAGCTCGTCGATGCCGACACCCAGGGCGCGCAGCGCCTCGACCATCCGCACGGAATCGTCGGAGTGCAGGGGGGCGTGCAGTGTTCCGGGGCCGTCGGCGATCGCGGCGAGCACGAGCTCCCGGTTCGTCAGCGACTTGGAGCCGGGCACCGTGACGGTCGCGTCGACCGGGCCGGTGGCGACGGGCGCGTTCCACGCGCCGCGAGGCGTGGCGGCGGAAAGGGAATACCCGAGACGAGACATCGGTTCCTAGCCTAACGAAAGGGGACGACACGTGACCGCACTTCTGCAGCGCATCGACATCGGGCCGACCGCCCTGATGGTCGGCGACACGCCCGACGTAGACTGGCGCCTAATGGACGACACGGCAGACACCCTCCCGCCGGTGGCGGATCCCCGCGCACAGTTCGAAGAGCAGGCGCTGCCCTTCATGGACCAGCTGTACGCGGCGGCCATGCGCATGACGCGAAACCCCTCCGACGCCGCCGACCTGGTGCAGGAGACGTTCGTCAAGGCGTTCGGATCGTGGGCGACCTTCACACAGGGCACCAACCTCAAAGCGTGGCTGTACCGCATCCTGACGAACACGTACATCAACACGTATCGCAAGAAGCAGCGCGAGCCGTACCAGAGCGCCATCGACGACCTCGAGGACTGGCAGCTCGGCGGTGCGGAGTCGACGACGGCCACCAGTGCCCGCTCGGCCGAGGCCGAGGCCATCGACCACATGCCGGCGTCCGTCGTCAAGGACGCGCTGCAGTCGATCCCCGAAGACTTCCGCCTGGCGGTGTACCTCGCCGACGTGGAGGGCTTCGCCTACCAAGAGATCGCCGACATCATGAAGACGCCGATCGGCACCGTGATGAGCCGCTTGCACCGCGGCCGCCGACTGCTGCGCGACCTGCTGTCGGACTACGCCACCGAACGCGGTTTCCACGCCGCGACAGGAGAGAAGAAATGAGCGACTGCGGCTGCGACCAGGCGCGACGTGACCTGGAGGAGTACCTCCGCAACGAGGTCTGCAAGACCCAGCATCGTGACATCCGCGAACACCTCGAGAACTGCCCCGGATGCCAGGACGAGGCGCTCGTGGCCCGGACCCTGACCGAGGTCGTCGCGCGGGCCTGCAAGGAGACCGCCCCCGAGGAGCTCCGCGACCAGGTGCTCGCCCGGCTGCGCTCCGTCCAAGCCGCGCACTGACCGCGCGCCCGCGGGTTTCGTAGGCTGGGGGCATGCTCACGCACGACACCCGCACTCTCGCCCTGGATGCCACCTCCGCCGCCGACCTGGAGTCCTCGGGCCTGCAGTACGCCCAGGTCTCTGCGGCCGACGCGGGCTTCGAGCCGTTCCTGCGTGCGGTCTCCCGCGGCTTCCTCGACGAGGACCCCTCCGCCGATGAGGTGGAGAGCGCTCGCCGGGCGCTGACGCCGCGTCGGCTGACCGGCGTGTTCGATCGCACCGGCGTCGACCCCGACGCCCCGGTGGGGACGGTCGACTCGTGGGCGTCCGAGCTGACCGTGTCGCCCGGGCGGACGGTGCCGCTGTGGGCCATCAGCGCCGTGACCGTCGCGCCGACCCACCGCCGTCGCGGGATCGCCCGCGCGATGCTGACCGGCGAGCTGCGCACCGCGGCCGCGGCCGGATACCCCCTCGCGGGGCTGACGGTCACGGAAGCCACGATCTACGGTCGGTGGGGCTTCTCGCCCGCGGTCTGGGCCTCCGACGTCGTCGTCGACACGCAACGGGCGCGGTGGAGCGGCCCGATCGCTCCCGGACGCCTCGATTTCGTCTCGCGAGAGAGCCTGCCCGAGCGCATCGGCCGCGTCCACGAGCGCATCCGCCTGCAGCGTCCGGGAGCCGTGCCGGGCTGGGAGGGCCGCTGGCGTCAGGTCGCCGGGCTCACCCCCGACGAGAAGCAGGCGAAGAAGGTGCGTGCGGTGTCGTACCGCGACGCCGCGGGCGAGGAGCGTGGCATCCTCGTCTACACGCTCGAGCCCGGGCCGGGCGACGATTACTCCGCTCACGACCTCACCATCCGCGCCCTCTTCGCCGACGGCGACGAGGCCACCGCGGCGCTCTGGCGCTTCGCGATCGAACACGACCTCGTCCGTCGCGTGAAGGCGTCGCTGCAGCCGGCCGTGCCACCCGTGCAGTGGATGGTCTCCGATCGCCGCGCCGTGACCGCGACCCTCACCGACCACCACTGGCTGCGCATCCTCGACGTGCCGGCGGCGCTCACCGCCCGGCGCTATGCCCACCCCCTCGACGTGGTGCTGCGCGTGGACGACCCGCTGGGGTTCGCCGAGGGGACCTGGAGCCTCCGCATCGACGCCGAGGGCACGGCGGTCGTGGAGCGCGCGCCCGAGGGGAGCGTCGCCGATGTCGAGCTGCCGGTGGGCTCCCTGGCATCCCTGCTGCTCGGCGGCGTCCGCGCCAGCGAGCTCGCGGGGGCGGGTCTCGTGCACGGGACGCCGGAGAGCCTCGCGGCCGTCGACGCCGCGTTCGTGCCCGCCGTCGCCCCGCTCCTGGACATCTGGTACTGACCCCGTCTCATAGGGTCGCTCTGTAATCTCCTTCCCGATGTCCGACGCCCCGGCCCCTGAACCCGATCGGCGCCCCTCCCGTCTGCGTGCGCGTGCGCGCGCCCTGGGCGCGGCGCTCCAGCGGTATGTGCACGCCAATCCGGTGACGGTGTGCATCGCCGTCCTCGTCACCGCCGCGGCCGCCGCGACGGGCACACTGTGGGGCGAGGACGCGCTCGTCTGGGGAGCGGGACCGCTGGCCACTTTCGCCTCCGGCCGCTGGTGGACGATCGCCACCGCCCTGTTCATTCCTGATTCGCCCGTGGATCTGATCACCTCGGTCGTGCTCGCCCTCACGGTGCTCGCCGCGGCCGAACGATGGATGGGCTCGCGGCGCTGCGGCATCCTGTATCCGGCCCTCGGGGTCTCCGGTCTGCTCGCGGGGATCGGGGCGCACGCGGCGGCGTGGTCGGTCACGGACCTGCGGCCCGTGGTCGCGGCGGAGGTGCCGGTCCTGGACCCCACCACCCCGATGGCCGGCGTGGTCATGGTGGCCAGCGCCTTCGCGCCGACGCTCTGGCGGCGACGCCTGCGGCTCGTCGGGTTCGCCCTGCTGGCGCTCTTCGCCCTCTACGCGGGCGACGCCGACTCCTGGTACCGCCTCATCGCCGCGACCATCGGTCTCGTCGTCGGCGCGATCCTCAGCCACGGCGTCGAGCGCCGATCCTGGCACCGCAGCTCCACCCGTGAGACGCGCACGCTGCTGGCACTGCTCGTCGCCGTCGTGGGCAGCGGGCCCCTCGTCGCCCTCATCAGCGGCGGCGGTCGCGGACCGCTCTCCCTCGTCGTCGACGCGTACACGCAGTACGACGACAAGCTCCTCGAGCGCTGCGGGCGGGTGGCCGAGTCGGTCTGCGACGAGCAGATCGCCCTGTTGATGACCCGGGGCCTGGGACCGGCGTTGCTGGCGATCGTCCCCCTCGTGCTCATGCTCGTGGCCGCGTGGGGCCTGCGCCAGGGGCGTCGTTCGGCGCTCGTCCTCGCGGTTCTCACGCTCGTGGCATCCGCGCTCATGCCCGTCATCTCCCTATGGGACGGTCGGCTGCGCATCGACCCGTGGGTCGACGGCAGCGGCCTGGAGTACGTGCTGTGGGCACTGGCATCCGTGGCCATCCCCCTCGTCCTCGCGGGCGCGCTGCTCATCGCGCGGCCTCGGTTCTCCGTCCGCGCCACCCGCCGCGCGACGCAGACGGCGGCGATCGTCGTCGGCGCGGCCTTCGTCCTCTGCGCAGCGGCGTTCTTCGTCATCGAGGAGATCGGTCGCCGCGATTTCGATCGCGCGTTCTCGGCGCTCGACCTGATCGGCATCACGCTGCGCAGGTTCCTGCCCCCGGCCTACACGAACCCGGCATCGCACACCTTCCCCCACCACGGGGCCGCGCTCTTCGCCTACCAGTGGGTGGGGGTGCTGTTCTGGGCCATCGCGATCGCCACCATCCTCTGGCTGTTCCGACGCGTGCAGAGACCGGATGCCGACGACGACGCGCTGTACCGGACCCTGCTGCGCCGGGGGAGCGACACGCTCGGCTTCCTCGGCACGTGGGAGGGCAACCGGCACTGGTACGCCGACGACAAGCGCAGCGCCGTCGCCTACCGCCTGGTGGGGGACGTCGCGCTCGCCGTGGGCGACCCGCTCGCGCCGGAGGGGGAGCGTTCGCAGGCGCTCCGCGCCTTTACCGACTTCTGCGTGGAGCAGGGGTGGATCCCGGCGTTCTACAGCGTTCACGCCGACACGATGTCCGACCTGCGCGACCTCGGGTGGCGCGACGTGCCGGTGGGGGTCGAGACGGTCATGGACCTGCCCGGTCTCACCTTCGCGGGCAAGGCGTGGCAGAAGGTCCGCCAGCCGCTCACACGGGCCGAGCGCGAGGGCTACACCGCCGTCTGGACCCGCTGGCACCAGCTGACGGTGTCGCAGATGTCGCAGGTCGTCGCGATCGATGAGGAGTGGGTGGCCGATCGGGCGCTCCCCGAGATGGGCTTCACCCTGGGCTCGCTCGACGAGCTGCGTGACCGTGACGTCCGCCTCCTTCTCGCGGTCGGGCCGGACGATCGCATCGAGGCGGTCACGAGCTGGATGCCGAGCTGGACCGACGGCGTGCTGACCGGGTGGACGCTCGATTTCATGCGGCGGCGGTCGAACGGACCCAACGGCATGATGGAGTTCCTCATCGCCAAGGCAGCCCTGCACCTGCAGTCGGAGGGGGCGACGGTGCTCAGCCTGTCGGGTGCCCCGCTCGCGGACGATCCGGACGAGCCGGCCGACGGCGATCCCGCGCCGTTGCGCGCACTGCTGCGGTGGCTGGCCGAGGTGCTCGAGCCCGCGTACGGGTTCGCGTCGCTCTTCCGCTTCAAGGGCAAGTTCCGCCCGCGCTATCGGCCGCTCTCGCTCGGGTACCGCGACCCGCTCCAGCTCCCGGCCATCGGGGCGGCGGTCGGCCGCGCCTACCTGCCCGACGCGTCACGACGTGAGATCGTCGCTCTGGCGAAAACCGCCTGGGAGGGGCGCAAGTGAACCGTTTCGTGTTGTCTTTCGAGCTGATCGACACCCCGTTGCTCGCGATCTGCGCCGCGATCGCCGGCCTCGGCACCATCGTCGTGATCCTGTGGAAGCCCCGTCGGGTCGTGCGGACCCTTCTAATCGGAGCCGCCGCGGGCGTCGTGATGTTCGTCGTGGCGCACATCCTCGAGGCGATGGACCTGTTCCAGGGTCCGCTGCCGGTGCACGCCGCCACGTGGGCCGCCGGCGGCGTCGGGGCCGTCGCCATCGGCGTCGTGGGCGTCTGCCGCCGGCCCTGGGGCCGCCGCCTCATCGGCATCGTGACGGTTCTGGCGGGTCTGCTGACCGCCGCGCTCGGCGTCAACGCCGCGTACGGCGTGACCCACAACCTCGCCGCCATCCTCGGCATCCAGGCTCTCGATCAGGCCTCGCTCCCGAGCCAGAAGGCCGTCGAAGGCGACCCCGCGACGCTGTACGAGACGTGGGAGCCCCCGGCTGACATGCCGTCGCAGGGGTCGGTGAGTGCGCTGTCGGGGAAGACGCAGATCCCCACCGGTCAGTTCGCGGCGCGGGATGCCTCGCTGTACCTGCCGCCGGCGGCCCAGGTGGCCAACCCACCCGCCCTGCCGCTCCTGGTCTTCATGATGGGACAGCCCGGGTCGCCCGACCCGACGAACCTCGCCAAGGCGCTCGACGCGTTCGCCGCGAAGAACCGGGGCCTGGCGCCCATCGCGATCGTCGTCGACCAGCTGGGGGCACCCGATCACGACCCGGCCTGCGTCGACTCCGCGGAGTTCGGTGCCGTGTCCACGTACATCAATCAGCTCGTCCCGCAGTGGGCCGAAGTCAACCTCAACATCGTGAAGGACCACCGGTACTGGACGATCGGGGGCTTCTCGAACGGGGGGTCCTGTGCCGCGGTGTACGGCGCGAAGTACCCCGAGGTCTGGGGCCAGATGCTGGACATCATGGGCAACGAGTTCCCGGGGTCGGAGCACCCCTCGCAGACCGTGCAGAGCGTGTTCGGCGGCGACGCGAAGGCTTTCGAGGCGACGAAGCCCGCGGCGATCATGGCCGCCGCGTCCGCCGGCTCCTACACCGGCCACCTCGCCATCTTCACCTGGGGCAGCGAGGACACGACCTATGGCCCCGGGCAGAAGGCCAACTCGGAGGCCGCGCAGGCCGCGGGGTTCTCGGTCGTGACGTACGTCGTCCCAGGCGGCGGTCACACGGGGGAGACGCTCGACGCGAGTCTGACGTACTCCCTGTCCGTGCTGGCTCCCGCTCTCGGGCTCGCTCCGCCGGCATCCTGACGCCACGCCCCGGGGGCATTCGGGCGGGAGGGCGCGGTACCCGCCTCCGCTGCGCGGGAGGCACGGACGCGAGAAGGCCCGGTCGACCGGGCCTTCTCGGCGGGGCGTCAGCGCGCGAGCGCCGCCTTCATGATCTCGGCGTGCTCGTTCGCGTGCACCTTGGGCGAGCCGGTGGCCGTGGAGGCCGCGGCAGCGCGCGAGATGACCCGGATGGGACGCCCGAGCTTGTCGTCGACCTCGAGGGCGATGAACGGCCACGCGCCCTGGTTCTCGGGCTCGTCCTGGACCCACACGAGCTCGGCGTTCGGGTACTGCGCCAGCACCGTGTTGAGCTCCTCGATGGGGCTCGGGTAGTACTGCTCCAGGCGCACGAGAGCGATCTCGGGGTTGGGGTTCTTATCGAGCTCGGCCCGCAGGTCCCAGTGGATCTTGCCGGCGTGCAGCAGCACCCGCTTCACGGCGCCCGCGTCGAGACCGCGGTCGTCGTCGAGCACCGGCTCGAAGCGGCCCTCGAGGAAGTCCTCGACGGGGCTGGTCGCACCGCGCAGACGCAGCATCGCCTTGGGCGTGAACACGATGAGCGGGCGGCGGGGCCGCTGGTACGCCTGACGGCGCAGCAGGTGGAAGTACGACGCCGGGGTGGAGGGACGCGCGACGATCATGTTGTCCTGCGCGCACATCTGGAGGTAGCGCTCGATACGGGCCGACGAATGGTCGGGGCCCTGACCCTCGTAGCCGTGGGGGAGCAGGAGTACCACGCTGGATTGCTGGGCCCACTTCTGGTCGGCCGACGAGATGAACTCGTCGATGACCGACTGAGCGCCGTTCGCGAAGTCGCCGAACTGCGCCTCCCACAGCACGAGCGCATCGGAGCGCTCGACCGAGTAGCCGTACTCGAAGGCCATCGCCGCGTACTCGCTCAGCAGCGAGTCGTAGACCCAGAAACGACCCTGGTTCTCGCTGAGGTTGGCCAGCGGGAGCCATTCCTGGCCGTTGGCGCGGTCGTGCAGCACCGCGTGGCGCTGCACGAAGGTGCCGCGACGCGAGTCCTGACCCGCCAGGCGCACAGGAGTGCCTTCCATCAGCACGGAGCCGAAGGCGAGGAGCTCGCCGAAGGCCCAGTCGATGTTGCCGTTGCGGCTCATGTCGAGGCGCTTGTCCAGCAGCTGCTGCAGCTTGTTGTGCACCGTGAAGCCGTCGGGCTTGTTCACGAACGCATCGCCGATGTGGTGGACGACCTCACGCGAGACGCCCGTGGTCTCGGGCGCGCCGGTGGGGACCTCGTCGGCGGCCTCGGTCGCGATGACCTGGTTCGTGCCGGTCTCGGCCTCGTGCGTGTCGGCGAAGGCGACCTCGAGACGGTTCTGGAAGTCCTGCTTGGCCTGCTCGTACTCGTCCTCGGTGATGTCACCGCGGCCGACGAGCGACTCGGTGTACAGGCGACGGACCGAGCGCTTCGCCTCGATGAGGTTCGTCATCAGGGGCTGCGTCATCGAGGGGTCGTCGCCCTCGTTGTGCCCGCGGCGGCGGTAGCAGACGAGGTCGATCACGATGTCGCGGTGGAACTCCTCACGGTAGAGGAACGCCAGCTCCGCGGCACGCACGACGGCCTCGGGGTCGTCGCCGTTGACGTGCAGGATCGGTGCCTGGATGGTCTTGGCGACGTCCGTGGCGTAGACCGAGGTCCGCGCGTCGGTGGGCGTGGTGGTGAAGCCGACCTGGTTGTTGACCACGACGTGGATCGTGCCGCCGGTGCGGTACCCGCGCAGCTGTGACATCTGCAGGGTCTCGACGACGACGCCCTGGCCCGCGAACGCGGCATCGCCGTGCACGAGGATCGGCAGCCACGAGAACGTGCCGATGGGCTTGCGGTCCTGCTTGGCGCGGACGATGCCCTCGAGCACGCCGTCGACGGTCTCGAGGTGGGAGGGGTTGGCGGCGAGGTAGACGGGGAGCTCATCGCCCTCGTCCCCGACGAAGGTTCCCTCGGTGCCGAGGTGGTACTTCACGTCGCCCGAGCCGCGCTTGCTGCCGACGGCGACCGCACCCTCGAACTCGCGGAACACCTGGCCGTACGTCTTGCCGCCGATGTTGGTGAGGACGTTCAGGCGCCCGCGGTGGGCCATGCCGATCGCGGCGCCGTCGAGGCCGCTGGAGGCGGCACCCTGGAGGATCTGGTCGAGCAGCGGGATGAGCGACTCGCCCCCCTCGAGGCTGAAGCGCTTCTGGCCGACGTACTTGGTCTGCAGGAACGTCTCGAACGCCTCGGCCTGATTCAGCTTCGACAGGATGCGCAGCTGCTCGTCGTGGCCCGGCTTGATGTACTTGACCTCGATGTTGGCCTGGAACCACCGGCGCTGCGCGGGGTCCTGGATGTGCATGTACTCCACGCCCATCGTGCGGCAGTAGGAGTCACGCAGCACGCCGAGGATGTCGCGCAGCTTGGCCACGCGCTTGCCGCCGAGGCCGCCCGTGACGAACTCGCGGTCGAGGTCCCAGAACGTGAGGCCGTGCGACTCGATCTCGAGGTCGGGGTGGGTGCGCTGGACGTACTCGAGCGGGTCGATGTCGGCCATGAGGTGGCCGCGCACGCGGTACGAGTTGATGAGCTCCTGCACGCGGGCGCTCTTGTCGATGCGCTCGGACAGGTCGACGCTGATGTCGGCGGCCCAGTGGATGGGCGCGTAGGGAATGCGCAGCGCCGCGAAGATGTCCTCGTAGAACGCGCGCTGGCCGATCAGCAGCTCGTGCACCTTCTTGAGGAACTCGCCCGACCCGGCGCCCTGGATGACGCGGTGGTCGTAGGTGCTGGTGAGCGTGATCGTCTTGCCGATCGCCAGCTCGTTGAGCGTCTTCTCGCTCGCGCCCTGGAACTCGGCGGGGTAGTCGAGCGCGCCGGCGCCGATGATGGCGCCCTGGCCGCGCATGAGGCGGGGGACCGAGTGCACCGTGCCGATGCCGCCGGGGTTGGTCAGCGAGACGGTGGTGCCCTGGAAGTCGGCCGGCGTCAGCTTGTTGGCGCGCGCGCGGCGGACGAGGTCTTCGTACGAGGCGAGGAACTCGCCGAACGTCAGCGTGTCGGCACGCTTGATGCTGGGCACGAGGAGCGCGCGCGTGCCGTCGGGCTTGGGCATGTCGATGGCGATGCCGAGGTTGACGTGCGCCGGGGCCACGACCGAGGGCTTGCCGTCGATCTCGGCGTAGTAGACGTTCTGGCTCGGGAACTCCTTGAGCGCCTGGATCAGCGCCCACCCGATCAGGTGCGTGAAGCTCACCTTGCCGCCGCGCGTGCGGGACATGTGGTTGTTGATGACGATGCGGTTGTCGATCATCAGCTTCGCGGGGATGGTGCGCACGCTCGTCGCGGTGGGGACCGTGAGCGAGTCGTCCATGTTGGATGCCAGGGCCTTCGGCATCCCCTTCAGAACCGTCACGCGGTCTTCTTCGGTGCTCTCCGACGCGACGGAGGGGGCGTGCGTGGGAGCCTGCGCCGGGATCGGCTGCGGCTTGGCGGGCTTCGTGGTCGTGCGGGCGACCGGGGCCTGTCCGACCACCGGGATCGGCGCGGTGACCGGCTTGGGCTCGGACGGCGGGGCTGCGGCGGCGCCGGATCCGTCGACGACCGGGTGGTACGCCTCCAGAATCGGCCACCAGGCCTTGTCTACGGAGTGCTTGTCGGCTTTGAACTGTTCGTAGAGTTCGTCTACGAGCCACTCGTTCGCGCCGAACTCGCCCTCGCTCGAAGTACCGACGCCCGTCACCTGGCTCGACACAGTCGATCGCCTGCTTTCCTCGATGGAGATTCTGTGGATACGCGGACATCACCGTGCACGCGCACCTTCCAGCCTAGCCGAGGTTCCTGCACGGTCTCCGAGGTCTTCCTGTTCCTTCGACACCGTCCGATGACACCGTCCGACGGATACCCGGGATATGCCGCGTCGATGTGGTGAGGTGGATGCCATGGAGTTCTCCGGTGCCCAGCCCGACGTCGACCTGACCTACTCGGACGTGTTCCTCGTCCCGCGTCATTCGGAGGTGCGCAGCCGCCTCGACGTGGACCTCGCACCCGGGGACGGCAGCGGTGCGACCATCCCGCTCGTCTCCGCCAACATGAACTCGGTCACCGGTACGCACCTGGCCGCGACCCTCGCGCGCCGCGGGGGCCTCGGCGTCCTGCCCCAGGACATGGCGATCGACGACCTCGTCGCGGCCGTCCGCTGGGTCAAGGCGCAGCCGACCGCGTGGGACACCCCGCTCGTGCTGCCGCCCACGGCGACCGTGGCCGACGCGCGTCAGGTGCTGCCCGCGGTGCCCGGCCGGGGCATCGTCGTCGCCGAGGCCCGTGAGGACGCCGTCGTCGACATGTCGCACGTGCACGGCATCGTGCCGGCGCGACGTCTGGCGACGGCGCTCCCGGATGCCACGCTCGGCGACATCGCCCGTCACGACGCCCCGGTCGTGGGCGCAGGCGAGGTCGGCGACCCGCGCGCGGTCTTCGCGCTCATCGAGGAGGCCGGGGTGGACATCGTCCCGGTCATCGACGGCGACCGGCTGGTCGGGACCCTGTCGGCGCGCAGCGCCCTGCGCGCGTCGGTCTACCGGCCCGGGCTGGACGCCGAGGGCCGGCTCATCGTCGCGGCGGCGGTCGGCGTCAACGGCGATGTGAAGGCGAAGGCACGCGCTCTCGCCGATGCCGGCGTCGACGTCCTGGTGGTGGACACCGCGCACGGTCACCAGGCGCAGATGCTGCGCGCCCTGCGCGAGGTCGCGACGCTGGATCTCGGCATCCCGATCGCCGCGGGCAACGTCGTCACCGCCGACGGCGTGCGCGATCTGACCGAGGCCGGCGCCACCATCCTCAAGGTGGGCGTGGGCCCGGGCGCGATGTGCACGACCCGCATGATGACGGCGGTCGGACGGCCGCAGTTCTCGGCTGTCCTGGAGACGGCGGAGGCCGCGCGCGCGGCCGGCGCGCACGTCTGGGCCGACGGCGGGGTCCGTTACCCGCGCGACGTGGCCCTCGCGCTGGCGGCGGGCGCGGCATCCGTCATGATCGGCTCCTGGTTCGCGGGGACGATCGAGTCGCCGGGGCTGCTCCGCGCCGACGAGGCGGGTCGCCTCTACAAGGAGTCGTGGGGCATGGCCTCGACCAAGGCCGTGCAGGGACGCTTTGGCCGCCTCGACCCCTTCGAGCGTGCCCGCAAGGAGCTGTTCGCCGAGGGCATCTCGTCGTCGCGGATCTTCCTGGACCCGCAACGGCCGGGGCTGGAGGACCTGCTCGACATGATCACGTCGGGCGTGCGGTCGTCGTTCACCTACGCGGGAGCGGCGACGGTGGCCGCGTTCCACGAGCGCGCCCGGGTGGGTCTGCAGTCGGCGGCCGGCTACGAGGAGGGCAAGGCGCTGCCGGTCAGCTGGTGACGACCGAGGCCGCGAGATCGGCCTCGAGCGTGATCCACGCACCCAGCTGCACGGACAGGTCGAGGTCGTCGCCCTCGGCGCGGGCGGGTCGCCGCGGATCGGCGGGGAACAGCACGCCCCGCCGGTTCTCCCACAACGCCTCGGCATTGCGGTGCACGAGGGTGCGTGCGGCACGCGAGACGGCACGATGGTGTTCGTTCGTCTCGTCGTCGGCGAACCAGACGGCCGCGTCCGCGAGGTAACGGGCCAGGATGCCGGCGAACAGACCGCCGTCTCCGCCACCGGCGGCGGGGAAGAGACCGTCGTGGTCAGCGCACCACCGCTCGACCGCCTCGACCAGGGTCGCCGCCCGGGCCTCGTGCGCCTCGCGACCGTCGGCGTCGGGCGCGCCCTCGGCCAGCGCCAGGGCGGAACCGATCGCGACGCCCTGGTTGTAGGTCCATAGCTCCGACCGCACGACGCCGTGCTCGATGCCGTCGCGCACGAGTCCCGTCGCCGGATCGTCGAGGGTCGCCGCGACCCACGCGTCCAGGGCCACCGCCGACCCCCGTCGGGCGGACCACGCCAGGGCGATCGCCGCCGGTCCGTTCGCCGGGGCGTTGTACAGGGTGCTGTCCACCGCCCACGGCAGGGCCCCCACCGCGGGATCCATCGCCGCGTCGAGACGCCGCGTGAGTCGGTCGACCCGCCGGTCGGTCAGGTCGTAGCGCTGGAGGGCGAGGGTCATCCACGCCACGTCGTCGTAGAACGGCGTCGTCCACCGTCCGAGCGTGCGCAGCGTGATGCCGCGGTGCAGCGCCCGCAGCAGCCGCGCGCGGCGCGGGTCGGGCCGGTGCTGCTGCGCATCGCGCAGGACGTGCAGCAGATGCGCATGCCACCAGTAGTGCCAGGTGCGGGCGCCGGCGACCCCGGGGGCCGCGGCGTGCGCCCAGGCCACCGGGCCGTAGCGGTGGACGTATCGGGTGACGACGGCCGACTCGGCGGCGAAGGCGCGTGCCTGCGCCGGGACTGTGGCATCCATCCCCCCATCCTGCACACCCGACCGATCCGGTCGAACCGGGTCCGCGCGACACGCGGCTGGCCTAGAATCGTCCGCACGATGGACGACCCTCCCAGTAGTAGACCCGAGCCCCGACGCTCCTCTTCCGCCGTGCACGCGAGCGGGGGTGATGACTGATGGATTTCGTCATGCTGGGCGTGGGGCTGCTGCTGACCGTGGGGACCGGTCTGTTCGTCGCGAGCGAGTTCGCCCTGGTCAATCTCGACCGCGCCGACCTCGAAGCGCGCCGTGAGGCGGGCGAGCCCCGACTGTCGCTCACGATCGATGCGCTGCGCATCACCTCGACGCACCTGTCGAGCGCGCAGCTGGGCATCACCCTGACGACGCTCCTCACCGGGTACACGATGGAACCGGCCATCTCGAACCTGCTGCGACCGGCCTTCGAGTCGTGGGGACTGCCCGAGGCGCTCACCGTCTCGGTCTCCGCCGTGATCGGGGTGGGCTTCGCGACCGTGCTGTCGATGATCCTCGGCGAGCTCGTGCCGAAGAACTTCGCGCTCGCCATCCCGCGCGAGACGGCCAAGCTCGTCCTGCCGTTCCAGGTCGCCTTCACCGCCGTGTTCAAACCGGCCATCGTCGTGCTCAACGGCAGCGCCAACGCCGTGCTGCGCGCGATGGGTGTGGAGCCGAAAGAGGAGCTGTCCGGTGCCCGGTCGGCCGAGGAGCTGTCGAGTCTCGTGAAGCGCTCGGCCAGCGCCGGCATGCTCGAGAAGGACACCGCCTCGCTCCTGGACCGCAGCCTCACCTTCGCGCGCCTGAGCGCCGCCGACGTCATGACCCCGCGCCCGAGCGTGCACGCGCTCGCCGCCGGCGACCCGGCCGACGACGTCGTGCAGCTCGCGCGGCGGACGGGCCACAGTCGCTTCCCCGTGTACGACGAGTCGATGGACGACATCGTCGGGGTCGTGCACCTGAAGGCCGCGATCGGCGTGCCCCGCGAGAAGCGCGGCGAGGTGCCGGTGGCCGCCCTGGCGACCGAGCCGCTGCGCGTGCCCGAGACGGTGCATCTGGACACCCTCGTGTCCGAGCTGCGTTCGCGCGGCTATCAGATGGCCATCGTCGTCGACGAGTACGGCGGAACGGCCGGGATCGTGACGCTGGAGGACCTCGTCGAAGAGATCGTCGGCGAGGTGCTCGACGAGCACGACCGCTCGCGGGCGGGCGTGGTGCGCACCGCGGTGTCGCTGACCTTCCCCGGGGACCTGCGTCCGGACGAGGCGCTCGACCGCGCGGGCGTGCGCGTCCCCGAGGGGGAGGTGTACGACACCGTCGGCGGCTTCATCATGGCCGCACTCGAACGCATCCCCGTCGTGGGCGACACGGTCCAGACCGAGGAGGGCGTGCTGACCGTGAACCGCATGGACGGCCGCCGCGTGGACCGCGTGCAGTACACCGCCGCCCCCGTGGAGGAGAACATCGACGACCTCGTGCGCGCGGCCAAGGGCGGTGATCAGCGATGAGCGACTGGGCGGGTATCGCGTGGCTGGTCGTGCTGCTGGCCGCCAACGCCTTCTTCGTCGGCGCGGAGTTCGCCGTCATCTCGGCGCGCCGGTCGCAGATCGAGCCGCACGCGGACCGAGGGTCGCGAGCGGCCAAGACCGCGCTGTACGCGATGGAGCACGCGACGATGATGCTGGCGACCTGTCAGCTGGGCATCACGATCTGCTCGCTGCTGATCCTGAACGTCTCCGAGCCGGCGATCCACCACCTGCTCGCCGGGCCCCTGGGCCTCACGGGCCTGCCGGAGGCGGCCGTCGACGTCGCGGCGTTCATCGTGGCGTTGCTGGTCGTGTCGTACCTGCACGTCGTATTCGGCGAGATGGTGCCGAAGAACCTCGCGTTCTCGCTCCCGGACCGTGCCGTGTTGATGCTCGCCCCGCCGCTGGTGGCGGTGTCCAAGGCGTTCTACCCGCTCATCGTGGCCTTGAACTGGACCGCGAACCACGTGGTGCGGCTGTTCCGGGTCGAGCCGAAGGACGAGGCGGCATCCACCTTCACCCTCGACGAGGTCGCCACCATCGTGAACCAGTCGCGTCGGGAGGGCGTGCTCGACGACGCGGCCGGAACCGTGACGGCGGTCGTGGAGTTCACCGAGAAGAAGGCCGCCGACATCGCGGTGCCGATGGCGGATCTCGTCACGCTTCCCGAGCGCACGACGCCGGGCGAGATCGAGCGGGCGGTCGCCCAGCACGGTTACTCGCGATACGTGATCGTCGATGACCAGGGTCACCCCACCGGGTACGTGCACCTGAAGGACGTCCTGCGCGCCGCCGAAGGACCCGACGCCGACGCCCACCTGGCCCGGCCCATCCCGTCCAAGCGCATCCACCACATGGTGTCGGTGCTGGAGACGACCGACCTCGAGGACGCGCTCGCCCTCATGCGCCGCTCGGGCCGCCACCTCGCGCAGGTGCGCGACGAGGCCGGCGACGTCCGCGCGGTCCTCTTCCTCGAGGACGTCATCGAGGAGCTCGTCGGCGAGGTGCAGGACGCCACCGCGCGTCGCCGCTTCGCCTGATCCCAGAACACCGGATGCCACGGGCCGTCGCCTCGTGGCATCCGGTGTTCCGCGTGTCGGCGCGTGCCGCCCCAGATCACACGATCCCGCCCAGATCACACGGGGCGGCGCGTGCGGAGCGTGCGCTCTCGGCGGGATCGTGTGATCTGGCGGGTGGCGGCGCGGCGCGTGGCGGCGCGGCGCGGGGGCGCCCCCGGTCAGTACGCGCGCGTGTATTGCGCGGGGGCGGGGATCGCGGCGCCGAGGGCGGCGGCGGCGCGGAGCGCGTAGTGCGGGTCCCGGAGCCACTCGCGGCCGGACATCACGGCATCCGCCCGCCCGTCGGCAACGATGCTCTCGGCCAGGGCCGGGTCATCGATCATCCCGACCGCGCTGACGAGCAGGCCGGTCTCGCGGCGCACGGTCGCGGCGTACTCCACCTGATACCCCGGGCCGGGGACGATGTGCTGCTCGGGCACGAGACCGCCACTGGAGACGTCGATGAGGTCGGCGCCGGCGGCGGCGACCAGGCGGGAGGCGGCCACGGTGTCAGCGACGCCCCACCCGCCCTCGGCGGCGTCCGTCGCCGAGAAGCGCACGAACACGGCGGCATCCGGAGCGGCTGCGCGCACCGCCTCGGTGATGCGCACCAGCAGGCGCACGCGGTTCTCGAGCGAGCCGCCGTACGCGTCGTCGCGGTGGTTGGTCAGCGGCGAGAGGAACTGGTGCAGCAGGTACCCGTGGGCGGCGTGGAGCTCCAGCACCTCGAAGCCCGCCGCGATCGCCCGGCGCGCGGCATCCGCGAAGTCGGTGACGACGGCGTCGATGCCCGCCTCGTCCAGGGCGACGGGCTCGGCGAACGAGGCGTAGGCCAGGGCCGAGGGGGCCACCGTCGTCCAGCCTCCGGCGTCGACGGCGACCGAGCCGCGACCGCCGGTCAGGGGCGAGGTCGTCGAGGCCTTCCGTCCGGCATGGCCGAGCTGCACGCCCGCGACCGCGCCGCGCGCGCGGATGGCCGCGACGATCGGCTTCCAGGCTTCCGCCTGCGCGTCGGTCCACAGTCCCGTGTCGTCGGGGGAGATGCGTCCCTCCGGCGAGACGGCCGTCGCCTCGGCGATGACGAGTCCCGCGCCTCCCGCCGCGAACTGCGCGAGGTGGACGTGGTGCCAGTCGTTCGGCATCCCGTCGGTCGCGCTGTACTGGCACATCGGCGAGACCCACAGGCGGTTGCGGATCTCGATACCGCGGACGGTGAGGGCTGTGAAGAGGGTGCTCACGAAGGACCTTTGCGTTCTAGGGTGACGCCATGACGGCGAAGGACTGGACCGGGCAGGATGCCGCCCGCACTCTGCGGAGGCCAACGGCGAGCGACGACAAGTATTCCCGCGGGGTGGTCGGGATGCGCACGGGCTCCTCCCGGTATCCGGGCGCGGCGGTGCTCGGCGTCGAGGCCGCATGGAGAACGGGCACGGGCATGGTGCGCTACCTCGGTCCGACGCGCGCGCAGGACCTCGTCCTGCAGCGTCGGCCCGAGACCGTCACGGCCGACGGGCGCGTGCAGGCCTGGGTGATCGGGTCGGGGACGGATGCCGCCGAGCGCGGAGCGCAGGAGACGGCGGCGCTGCGCGGCATCCTGAACGGCGACGTGCCCGTCATCGTCGACGCCGGTGCCTTGGACCTGGTCGCCGGGGCCTGTGCCCCCGTGATCGTGACACCGCACGCGCGCGAGCTCGACCGGCTGCGCGCCGACCTGGGATTGTCGGCGACGGATGCCACGGACGCGGGCGCGCGGGTGGATGCGGCCCGCGAGACCGCCGAGGCCTTCGGCGGCGTCGTGCTGCTCAAGGGCGCGGTCACCGTCGTCGCCACGGCCAACGGCTGGGTCCGGCGGGTGAGCACCGGCACGCCGTGGCTGGCGACCGCGGGTACGGGGGACGTGCTCGCGGGGGTGCTCGGGGCCGTCACGGCGGGAGCGGTGGCCGCCGACAAGCGCGGGCTCGACGACCTGGCAGCGTGTGCGGCCACCGGCGCGTGGCTGCACGGCGTGGCCGGGCGGCGGGCCTCCGGCGAACACGGGGACGGAGGCGGACCCCTCGCCGCGCTCGACGTCGCCGAAGCGCTGCCCGGCGTGGTGGCGGAGCTGCTGTCGGACTCGATCGCGTAACGGTTGGCGCGTTCGGGCCCGGGGATGCCGCTCCCGCGGAGTCCTCGTGGACGGGGCAAAACCACGGCCCGCTTAGGATGAGGCGGTGCTGAGGCGTGTCTTTCCCCTGTTGATCGCTTTCGTCGCGGTGCACGTCATCGTGGCGATCCTGGGCTACGAGCAGCCCAACGAACCGATGGGCGACGTCTACCTGGTCTACGAGCCGTGGTCGCGCTGCGCCCTGTTCGGCGGCGTCGACGTCACCTCCTGCACGCGGTCCGCGACGTGGGAATGGCCCGGCATCACCGAGAAGTGGATCTATCCGCAGCTCGCCTTCCTGCCCATGACGCTCGCCTGGGTGTTCGCGTGGGCGGTCGGCTACACCCCGGCCTGGGCGATCACCGTCGGGCTGTTCAACCTCGTCGCCTTCGTCATCCTCATCGGCGACGGCCGCTCCCGCGGGCGCGTTCTGGCGGCATGGTTCTGGACGGCCGCGATCTTGCTCATCGGTCCCGTCGGGCTCTACCGCATCGACGGCATCACGGTCCCGTTCGCGATCCTGGGCAGCATCTGGCTCGTGCGTCGGCCGTTCCTGGCATCCGTCCTGCTCTCCGTCGCCGTCTGGATGAAGGTGTGGCCGGCCGCCATCCTCGCCGCGGGGCTCATCGCCGTCCGGCGCCGCCTCGCGCTGGTCTGGGGCGCCGTCGCGGTGTCGTTGGCGACCGTCATCCCGGTGATCGCCCTCGGCGGCGCGGGGTACGTGCTGGGCTTCGTCGGCGACCAGACCTCGCGCGGCATCCAGATGGAGGCGCCGGTCGGCGGCGTCTACATGATCCTCGCCTCGCTGTACGTGCCCGGGTCGCAGGTCTACTACGACGCCGACGTGCTGACCTTCCAGGTCACCGGACCCGGTGCCGAACCTCTCACCGCGCTCATGACGCCGCTCATGCTCCTCGTCATGGCGGGTGTTGCCGTGGTCGGTGCGCGCAAGCTGTGGGCGGGCGCGACCTTCGCCGTCCTCTTCCCGCCGCTCTCGCTCGCCCTCGTCACGGCGTTCATCGCCCTGAACAAGGTCGGCTCGCCGCAGTACTACGTCTGGGTGTTCGCCCCGGTCATGCTCGGACTCATGATCGACCGTCGGCGCTGGTACGGCTTCGCGGCGCTCACCCTCGTCATCGCCGGACTCACGCAGTGGATGTACCCGATGGTGTACGACGGCCTCATGGCCACCCACCCCGCGCCGTTCCCGGTCTTCCTGCTCGAGCTGCGGAACGTCCTCGCGGTCGTGCTGATGGTCTGGGCGATCGTGCGCGTCGTCCGCGTGCCGGTCGGACGCGTCGCGCGCCCTGCCGACCTGCGGGAGATCGTCACCGGACAGCGTCGGGCCCGGGTCGCGACCGCCGCCGACTAGCCTCGACTCATGCTCGTCGCCTTCTCCGTCGCCCCATCCGGAAACGGTCCCCTGTCCGCCGAGAACCCCGACGGATCGGTGCACGACGCCGTCGCCGCTGCCGTCGCGGTCGTGCGGGCCTCCGGTCTCGCCCACCGCACCACCTCGATGTTCACCGAGGTCGAGGGGGAGTGGGACGAGGTGTTCGACGTCGTCAAGCGCGCCACCGACGCGGTGCTCCCGTACGGCTCGCGGGTCTCCCTCGTGCTGAAAGCCGACATCCGCCCCGGCCACACGGGCGAGATCGACGGCAAGATCGAGCGCCTCGAGCGCGCGATCGGCGACGCCGCGGCGGAGTGACCGCCCGGCCCCGATGGCCGGGGTCGGGCTTGCCCGCGGGGCGACTCGTGCGTGTGGGGCTGGTCGCCTTCGTGCTCCTGCCTTCGACGCCGGCCCCGCGGCGCTGGTCGTCGCAGCGCCGGCCCCTCTCCGAAACGATTCGACACGACGCCGCGCCGCCAATTAGCATCGTCGGGTGACCTCTTCGACGACCTCGAGGGGGGCGGCGACGAGGGCGCTTCTCTCCCTCGCCATCGGCAGCTTCGGCATCGGCATGACCGAGTTCGTGGTGATGGGCCTCCTGCCCAACATCGCCCGCGAACTCGTCCCCACCGTGTGGGCGTCCTCTCCCGACGACGCGATCGCCCAGGCCGGATGGCTGATCTCGCTGTACGCGCTCGGCGTCGTCGTGGGCGCGCCGACCATCGCCGGCTCCGTCGCGCGGTTCCCGCGCCACCGCGTCATGATCTGTCTGGCCGCGGCGCTGGCGTTCTTCACGCTCCTCACCGTGATCGCTCCGACGTTCGAGCTCGTCGCGGCATCCCGGTTCCTCGCCGGACTCCCGCACGGCGCCTACTTCGGCATCGGCGCACTCGTGGCCGCCGACGCCCTCGGACCCGGCAACCGCGCCAAGGGTGTGGCCTTCGTCCTGACCGGTCTGACCATCGCGAACGTCGTGGGAGTGCCGCTGGGCACCCTGCTCGGGCAGCAGGTGGGCTGGCGCGCCGCTTTCGCCGTGGTGACCGGGATCTTCCTGCTCGCCACCATTTGCATCGCGCTGTTCGTGCCGCATCACCCGGGGTCACCGGGTCGTCGCCTGCGCGACGAGCTGCGGGTCTTCCGCATCGGTCAGGTGTGGTTCGCGCTCGGTATCGGGGCGGTCGGTTTCGGCGGGCTCTTCGCGATGTACAGCTACATCGCGCCGATGATCACCGACGTCGCCGGGCAACCCGAGTGGGCGGTCTCCCTCGTGCTCGTGTTGGTGGGCGTGGGGATGACGGTCGGCAACGTCGTCGGCGGCGCGCTCGCCGACAAAGACCTGCGGTTCTGGCTCTTCGTCGGCCTCATCGCGCTGGCGGCGGCATCCATCGGTCTCGCCCTGACCGCCGGGTGGATCGTCAGCCTCGTGCTCTTCGCGTTCCTCGTCGCGTTCTGCGGGGCGGCGCTCAGCCCCGCGATCCAGACGCGCCTGATGGACGTCGCCGAAGACAACCAGTCGATCGCCGCCGCGCTGAACCACTCGGCGTTGAACATCGGCAACAGCCTGGGCGCCTTCCTCGGCGGCCTCGCGATCGCCGCGGGGCTGGGCCTCGTCGCGCCCGCGTGGGTCGGTGCCGTGCTGGCGCTCGGCGGCCTGATCGTCGCCGTGGTGTCCTACCGTGTCGAGGACCGCAGCGGCCGCCACCCCGAGCACCGGATGCCGGCCGCCGACGCCGCGCGCACCGCGATCACCGGCTCGATCCCCACGCAGGGCTGAGGCCCTCCCGCGCCCCGCGTTCCGCGCTCCGCGCCCTGCGGGACGCGGGGCGGTGCGGGAGCGGATGCCGGGGGCCCGGCATCCGGGGCCCTCAGGTCGCGAAGAGGCGGCGGAGGTGGTGGGCGACGGCGGCGGTCTCGATGAGGAAGCCGTCGTGGCCGAAATCGCTGGAGAGCACCACGGCCTCGTCGCCGTCGAGGGTGTGCGGGATGCCGCGGGCGATGCGGTGCTGCCCGTCGATGGGGAAGAGGCGGTCGCTGTCGATGCCGAGCACGAGCGTCGTCGCGCTCACGCGGCGCAGCGCGTCCTCGACGCCGTCGCGGTCGCGCCCCACGTCGTGCGAGTTCATCGCCTCGACCAGCGTGAGGTAGCTGTTGGCGTCGAAGCGGCGCGTGAACTTGTTGCCGTGGAAGTCGAGGTACGACTCCACAGCGAAGCGGCCTCCGCGCCCGAGCGGGCTCACGCCCGACTGCCACGAGCGCTGGAAGCGCTGGTTGAGTTCGGTGGGGCTGCGGTAGTTCAGCAGCGCCATGCGGCGCGCGAGCGCGAGCCCGCGATGCGGACCGTCTCCGTCGACGGAGTCGTAGTACTCGCCGCCGGCGTACCGGGGATCCATGCGGATCGTGTCGAGCTGCACCGAGTTGAGCGCGATCTGGTCGGCCGTGGTGATCGGCGGGGCCGAGAGGATCGCGGCGCGCGCCACCCGCTCGGGGTGCCCGACGGCCCACTCCAGCGCGTGCATCCCGCCCATCGAGCCGCCGATGACGGCGGCCCAGCTGTCGATGCCCAGGGCGTCGGCCAGCTGCGCCTGCGCCCGGACCTGGTCGCGCACGGTCAGGTACGGAAAGCGCGACGCCCACTCGTAGCCGTCGGGGGCGATGCTCGCCGGGCCCGTCGAGCCCTGGCATCCGCCGAGCATGTTCGGGGCGACGACGAACCACCGGTCGGTGTCGATCGCGGCACCGGGACCGACGAGGTCGCTCCACCAGCCGGCGGTCGGGTGGCCGGGGCCGGCCGCGCCGCGCACGTGACTGTCGCCGGTCAGGGCGTGCAGGACGAGTACCGCGTTGTCTCGGGTGGGAGAGAGCTGGCCCCAGGACTCGTACGCCAGACGGAAGCCCGGGAGGGACTCGCCGTTCTCGGTCGCGAAAGCCCCGAACGCCGCAAAACGCCGCTCACCCGCCGGGTCGCCGTCGCGCCACGCGCCGGTCGCGGGCGGGCGGCCGAGGAGGGACCGGGCGTCGGCCTCCGTGATCGGCGCCGACGGCACCGTGTCCTCGGAGATCTGCCAGTCCATGGCATCCATTCTGTCCGGTGGGCGGGTCGACGACCGGACTGTTACGCCGATGTCGGTGGCTGCCCGTACGATGCGACCCATGGGAACCTGGAGTGCACAACCGTTCGGCAACGACACCGCCGCCGACTGGGCGTACGACCTCGACGGCGCGTCCGACCGGGGCCTCGAGAACGATCGCCCGCGAACGGCGCTGACCACCGCGTGAGGGCGTTGTCCAGCCCCCGTTTCCGGCAACCCGCCGCCCCCACAATCGCGGCATGGCGACCTTTCTTCTCATCGCGGCCTCGAGCGACATCGGGGGCGCCACGGCGGCGCGACTGCGCGACGCGGGACACCGCGTCCTGACCACGGCCCGGGACTCTTCGGTCATCGAGCCCGACTTCGTCCTGGATGCCACCGACTTCGACGCCGTGGATGGGGCGGTGCGCGGGGCGGGACGTCTCGACGGCGTGGCCGTGTTCGCGGGATCGATGCTGCTCAAGCCCGCGCACCTGACCTCGCGGGCGCAGTTCGACGAGCTCGTCGCGGCGTCGCTCACGACCGCCTTCGCCACCGTGCGGGCGGCCGGGGCGCACATGCGCGACGGGGGAGCGGTCGTGCTGGTGTCGTCGGCGGCGGCGCTGGCGGGCCTGCCCAACCACGACGGCATCGCCGCGGCGAAGGCCGGGGTCATCGGCCTGACGTTATCTGCGGCCGCGAGCTACGCCGCGCACGGCCTGCGCGTGAACGCCGTGGCGCCCGGTCTCGTGCAGACCCGCCTGACCGAGCACCTCACCGCGAGCGACCTGTCGCGAAAGGTCTCCGAGGCCATGCATCCGCTCGGACGCCTGGGCGAGCCCGACGATGTCGCGCGGGCGGTGCAGTTCCTTCTCGAACCCGAGAACGCCTGGATGACGGGGCAGATCATCGGTGTCGACGGCGGCTTGGGGAGCCTGCGCCCGCGTCAGAAGGTGTGACGCGCGGCGGCGCGCGTCGCCGGCCCCAGCTGCGGCGCCGCGCCATGCGAAACGCCCCGACCCTTCCGGATCGGGGCGTTTCGCGAACGGACTCAGGCGCGCGCCGCCTCGGAGAGACGACGGGCGGCGGCGAGGGCCTGGTCGAGGTCGGCCTTGAGGTCGGCGATGTTCTCCAGACCCACCGACAGACGCACCAGCCCGGGCGTCACGCCCGCGGTCAGCTGCTGCTCGGGCGTGAGCTGCGAGTGCGTGGTGGATGCCGGGTGGATGACGAGCGAGCGCACGTCGCCGATGTTGGCGAGGTGGCTGAACAACGACAGGGAGTTCACGAACTCGCGGCCCGCCTCGACGCCGCCCTTCAGCTCGAACGACAGCACCGCGCCGACGCCCTTGGGCGCGTAGTTGTTGGCGGCGGCGTACCAGGGCGAGGTGGGCAGGCCCGAGTAGTTGACGCTCGCGACGTCGGGGTGCGACTCGAGCCACTCGGCGATCTCCTGCGCGTTCTGCACGTGGCGCTCGATGCGCAGCGACAGCGTCTCGATGCCCTGGATGAGCTGCCATGCGCTCTGCGGCGAGATCGAGGCGCCGAGGTCGCGCAGCAGCTGCACGCGCGCCTTGATGATGTAGGCCAGCCCGTCGCCCACCGCCTGCGTGTAGACGGCGCCGTGGTACGAGGGGTCGGGGGTGGTCAGTCCCGGGAAGCGGTCGGAGTGCTCCGACCAGGCGAAGGTGCCGCCGTCGACGATGACGCCGCCGATCGTGGTGCCGTGACCGCCGAGGAACTTCGTCGCCGAGTGGACGATGATGTCGGCGCCGTGCTCGAAGGGGCGGATGAGGTAGGGCGTCGCGATCGTGTTGTCGACGATCAGCGGTACACCCGCCTCGTGCGCGACGTCGGCCACCGACCGGATGTCGAGCACGTTGATCTTGGGGTTGCCGATGGTCTCGGCGAAGAAGAGCTTCGTGTTCGGGCGGACGGCTGCGCGCCACTCTTCGGGGTCGTCCTGGTTCTCGACGAAGGTCGTCTCGATGCCCAGCTTGGCGAGGGTGTACTTGAAGAGGTTGTACGTGCCGCCGTAGATCGAGCTCGACGACACGATGTGGTCGCCCGCCTGCGCGATGTTGAGCACGGCGAAGGTCTCGGCCGCCTGGCCGCTGGCGACGAGGAGGGCGCCGGTGCCGCCCTCGAGGCCCGCGACGCGCTGCTCGACGACGTCTTGAGTGGGGTTCTGGATGCGCGTGTAGATGTTGCCGAACTCGGCCAGCGCGAAGAGATTCGCGGCGTGGTCGGCGTTGTCGAACACGTACGAGGTGGTCTGGTAGATCGGCGTGGCGCGCGCCTTGGTGACCGGGTCGGGCTGGGCGCCGGTGTGGATCTGCTTGGTCTCGAAACGCCAGTTCTCGGGTGCCGACATGGCTGCTCCTCAGGTCGATGGCCCGGGCGGTCGCCGTGGCCTGCTGCGAGCGTAGAGACACCCGCCGAGGCCGACAACCGGGGTGGACACGGGCCGTAACACCGCCGGTGCCGGCCGTGTCGGAGGGGGCGGGTAGCGTGGATGCCATGACGCGACGCGCAGTGGTGACCGGGGCCAGTTCGGGGATCGGAGAGGCGACGGCGCGGCTGCTGCGTGCGCGCGGGTGGGACGTCGTGGGCGTCGCCCGTCGCGCCGATCGTCTCGCCGCCCTCGAGGCCGAGACCGGTGTCGTGGCCCGCGCGGCCGATCTGACCGACGCCGACGACGTCGCCGCTCTCACGGCCTGGCTCGACGAGACCGGTGGTGTCGACGCGCTCGTGCAGGTCGCCGGCGGTGCCCGGGGCAGCGACCGTGTCGAAGACGGCGATCCCGACGACTGGCGTTGGATGTTCGAGGCGAACGTCCTCGCGTCGCAACGGCTCGTGGCATCCCTTCTGCCGTCATTGCGCCGTGCGGCCGACGCGGGCGGTCACGCCGACCTGCTGTTCGTCACCTCGACCGCCGCCCAGACCGCCTACCCCGGGGGCGCGGGCTACAACGCGGCGAAGGCCGGCGAGTCGATGCTCGTGCACGCCCTGCGGCTCGAGCTGAGCGGCGAGCCGCTCCGCGTGATCGAGATCGCGCCCGGCATGGTGCGCACGGAGGAGTTCACTCTCAACCGTCTCGGCGGAGACCAGGATGCCGCCGACAAGCTGTACGAGGGAGTGGAGGCGCCGCTCGTGGCCGAAGATGTCGCGGACGTCATCGCCTACGCGCTCGACGCACCGGGTCATGTGAACCTGGATCTCGTGACCCTGCGCCCGGTCGCGCAGTCGGCGCAGCATCTGCTGGCGCGCGGACCCCTGCGCGTGCGAGACACCCAGGGCTGAGCCGTGACCGCCGGGCGCGGACGGGCGACGGCCCTCGACGCGTTGCGCGTGCAGCCGCGCGGGAGCGAGGTGCGGCGGTTCTGGGCGGGATTCGTCGCCGAACATCCGCAGGTGGGCGGAGGGGCGTCTTCGGCTCTGCGCGTCGTCGTCGTGGGATCGACGGCGGTCGTCGGGGTGCTCGCGGCCCTCGTGGTATCCGGGATCATCGCCTACGCCGTGGGGTCCAGTCCCTACCGCGCGGTCGCCATCGCGCGGGCGATGCCGAGCGCCATCGTGCTCGGCATCCTGTTCCTCGTCCTGCTGTGGATCTCGGTGCGGCTCGTGCGCGGCCGGGGCCGCCCCCGACTCCACTGGGCACTCGCGCACCTGGCGGACGCCCACGGCCTGACCTATGAACCCGGTGCCATGACCGGGTACGTGCCGGGCTGGGGGCGGGAACCCGGGGAGGTGACGGTGCGGGCCGCGGTGCGGACGCGCGCCGGGGTGCGGCCATCGCGCGAGTGGGCAGATCTCGAGCTCCGTACCCGGATGAACAGCGCTTACACGCTGGTGGAGCGGGTGGGGGTCCTCGGCATCGGACTCTCCCGCCCGGCGCCCGACCTGGTGCTGCGGCCCGCCGACGAGACGATCGCGTCTCTGCACGAACCCTGGTTGCTGCCGCGGGCCGCGATGCCCGTCGAGGGTGATCCTGGCGCGGTTCTGTTCTGCGCTCCCGACGACGCGGACGCGGCACGCGAGTTCCTCACGCCCGGCCTGCGGCACCTGGTCGAAGAGGGCTGGCAGATCGAGACGAGCGGCACGGCGATCCTGCTGATTCGTCGGGCCCCCGTCGTCACGACCGACCCCGCCGAGTGGTCTCGTCTCCTCCATACGACGGACGTGGTCGTCGCGGCCCTCGCGCCCTCGTTCCGCGACGACGGAAGCGGAGCGGCTGCATCCGCCGCACACATCATCGTGACGGGTGACCGTCCGCCTCGACGGGGGTCTTCCCCCGACCAGCGCGAGGTGGCCGACGGTGTCTCCCCACGTGTGGACGCCGCTGGGGGCCCGCGCCCGGTGGAGGGTGCAGCGGCGTCGCCGATGGCCGTCGCCGGCGCGCCGGGCGCCCTCCCGGCCGCGCCGGTGCACGGCGGGCGCACGCTGAACCTGGCTGCCCTCCACGCGAAACCCCACCCCGGTGAGATCCGCGCCTTCTGGGCAAAGCTGAAGAAGGACGTGCCGAGGGTCCGCGACCCCGAGAATCGCGGACGCCGTCGGCTCGCACTCTTTCTCACCGTCGTCGGTTCCGTGGCCGTTCTCCTTCTGGGCGCGGGGATCGTCGACGAGCTCCGCACGACCGGGTGGACGGCCCCCGATCAGCTGTGGGGGAGAGGGATGTCGCTCCTCATCATGGGGAGTGTCCTGGTCTTCTCGGCGTGGCTGCTCGTGCGCACGAACCAGCGCCGCACGGCGCCGCGCACGCACTGGATGCTGACGCATTTCGCGGACGACAACGCGATGGAATACATCCCCGGTCCGCGATCGGGAATCCTGCGCGCATGGCGGGATCGTGCAGGCCACACCGCGGCGCGCATCATGCGCACGCAGACGCCCACCGGGCGGACGGTCGAGTGGGCCGACTACGAGGTGCGCCGGTTCTCGAGCGGCTTCACGTACGGTCACTTCGGCGGCTGGATCGCGATCCGGCTGGGCCGGCCGTTGCCGCACATCGTGCTGCGCGCGACGGATCGCGGCACGCGACGGTTCTCGATGGGGTACGCGCCCGACGCCGCGCAGCGGCTGTCACTCGAGGGCGACTTCGACGAGCACTTCGAGCTGTACTGCCCGGCCGGCTACGAGCAGGACGCCCTTTACCTGTTCACCCCCGACGTGATGTCCCGAGCGGTGGAGGATGCCGGGGGGTGGGACATCGAGATCGTCGACGACACCCTCCTGCTCGTGAGCCCGCGCGACGTCGTGACCACCGATCCCGAGCGCTGGATCGAGGTCACCCGCACCGCTGACGCGTTCGCGGCGAAGATCGACCAGTGGGAGCGGTGGCGCGACGATCGTGTCGAGTCGACCGACGCGGGCCTGACCGACGGCCTGGGTATCGACGCGGATGACGCCGAGGTGGCACCCGCCGGGCGGCGCCTGCGCACGTCGTGGACATTCTTCGCCTGGCTCACGCTCATCGCCCTGGCGGTATTCCTGATCGGCAATCTCGTGCTCGGCCACCTGTTGACGTGATCGCTCACGGGCGACCCGGGGAGCACGGGCCGCTGCGCTCGCTCACGCCCCGACGTCCGGCCCCACACGCACCGGCCCCACACGACGCCGCGCCGCAGGACGCCCGCGCCGCGCGGGTTCGCGCCCCCACACGACGCCAGGCTCCGCGCGGGCCAGGCCCCACACGACCCCGCGCCCCTGAGCTCAGGCCACCACGCCACGGCCCGCGCCGGCCGCCGCTTCTTCTTCCGCCGTGTCGGCGAACGCCACCTTCGGCACGAAGACCAGCAGCGCGGCGGCGAGGAACCCTCCGGCCGCACAGATGACCCACACCGTCACGTACCCCGACAGCGGCGCCGCGGTCTCGGCCACGACCGCTCCCGCCCCGCCGGCGAGCACCACACCGAACACCGCCGACGACATGGTGCCGCCGATCGTCTTGGTCGTGTTGGTCAATGCCGACGCCACGCCGGTCTGACCGCGCGGGGCGGCGGCCGCGGCGGCGGCCGGCATCGCCGCCACCAATGCCCCTGCGCCCAGGCCGGCGACACTCAGGCACAGCAGCACCTCCCAGAGCTCTCCGTGCAGGGGCAGGAGCAAGGCGTATCCGATGCCGACGAGGGTGGCCGCGCCGATGAGCATGACGCGCGGGTTGGCGCGCCGCGAGGTCACGGCGAACAACACGGCCCCCACGATCAGCGAGACGAGGTAGATGCCGATGATGTTGGAGCGTCCCGAGGCGTCGAGCCCGAGCCCGTATCCGAGGGCGCGGTCGGTCCCGGCGTACGTCGCCAGAGGCCCCTGCGCGCCGAGCAGACTGACGCCGACCAGGAACGCCGTCGCCTGCACCGGCCACATCTCGGGGCGGCGCAGCACGCGGATGTCGATGGCGGGGTCGGTCTGTCGCAGTTCGAACAGGACGAAGACGACAGCGAGCACGACGCCCGCGAGCAGCAGACCGACGACCACCACCGGGCCGGGGCCCTCGGGCAGACGGACGAACGAGAGGGCGCCGGTGATGCACAGCAGCGCCGCCGCCAGGATGACGAAACCGCCGACGTCCAGACGGCGCTCGCCGGGGGACGGCTCGGATTCGGGGACGCCCCACCAGATCACGAGGCACACCAGCGTCACCACGACGGCGGGCACCGCGAGAGACAGGCGCAGATCCCCGCCGGTCGCGGCGAAGAGGCGCCCGGCGGCGAGCGCTCCGGCGATCGCTCCGACCTGTAGGCCCACCACCAGCAGGCCCGCGGCGCGACGCGTCTGCGAGACACCCCTCTTCTGGCGACGACCCCGGTCGAAGATGAGGGCGATCTCCAGCGGCAGCCAGACGACGTAGAACCCCTGCAGCGCCCACGCGAGCAGGAACGACGTGAACGAGTCGGCGAACACGAGCCACCAGCTCGCGGCCGCCGTCGCGATTGCGGAGAACAGCAGGATCCGCTTGTGCCCGAACATGTCGCCGAGCTTCGCCAGCACGGGCAGCACGAGCGCCGAGAGCAGCAGCTGCGCCGCCTCGAACCAGTTGACGTCGGCATCCCGGATGCCGAGGTGCACGACGATGTCCGGAAGCAGGGGCACGTAGAACCCCTGCAGGATGCCGCTGGCCACCTCGACCAGCACGAACCACCCGATGAGGCCCGCGGTCACCCCGAGTGCCGACGTGCGCACCCGTCCGACCGCGCCGGAGATGCGCGACATGGCGTGACCCTAGCACCGTGATTCGTCGCATCCGGAAATACGTGGGCGATGACGCCGCGGGCATTCGCGGCTGGGGGCGCGGTGGCATCCGGCGAACACCCTAGGGTGAGAGGACACGAGAGAGGAGTCCGGTGTGACGGACGAGCGCGAGCGACTGACCTGGGACGATTTCGGAAGGGCGGCGCGCGATATCTCGCGCGCGATCGTCGCGGACGGCTTCCAGCCCGAGGTGGTTGTGGCCATCGCTCGCGGGGGGCTCCTGCCCGGCGGCGCGATCGCGTACGGCCTCGGCGCGAAGAACTGCGGCGCGCTGAACGTGGAGTTCTACACCGGCGTCGGCACTGTTCTCGACGCACCCGAGGTGCTGCCCCCGGCCCTCGACCTGTCGTACCTGAGCGGGCGTCGCGTGCTGCTCGTCGACGATGTCGCCGACAGCGGACGCACCCTCGACCTCGCCGTGAAGCTCCTCGGCCGGCACGGCGCGGACGTGCGCTCGGCGGTCATCTACACCAAGCCGTCGACGATCATCACGCCCGACTACTCCTGGAAGAACACGGACCTATGGATCGACTTCCCCTGGTCGTTCCAGGGGTCGGTCGTCGAAGAAGACGCGGCGTGACGGCGAAGTCCCTCGCCGAACTCGCGGATGCCGGTCTGATCGACGCGTCGTGGGTCGAGCCGCTCGCCCCGGTCGCCGCAGACATCGCCGCCGTGGGTTTGCGCCTGCGTCAGGAGGGTAAGCCCTATCTGCCGGCGGGGGAGTTGGTGCTGCGTGCCTTCCGCACGCCGCTGGACGACGTACGTGTGCTCATCGTCGGCCAGGACCCCTATCCCACGCCCGGACACCCGATCGGGCTCTCCTTCGCGGTCGACCCGCACGTGCGTCCGCTCCCGCGGAGCCTGGCGAACATCTACCGCGAGCTCTCCGACGACCTGGGTATCGCGCCGGCGCCGCACGGCGACCTCTCGGCCTGGGGCGCACAGGGCGTCATGCTGCTGAACAGGGTTCTCACCGTGGCGCCGGGCGCACCGGCATCCCATCGCGGGTGGGGATGGGAGCGCGTGACCGAGCACGCGATCCGGACGCTGGTGGCCCGTCGGGCGCCGCTCGTGGCGGTGCTGTGGGGCCGGGATGCCATGAACCTCACGCCGCTGCTCGGCGACACCGCCGTCGTGTCGTCGGCGCACCCCTCTCCGCTCTCGGCGAGCCGGGGCTTCTTCGGCTCGAAGCCGTTCTCGCAGGTCAACGCCCTCTTAGAGAAGCAGGGTGCCGCACCGGTGGATTGGCGCCTCCCGGCCTGAATTCCTCGCCGCGCGGCCCGGGGACATGCCCCCGAAACGCGCGCCTGCGTAGAGTGGCGCTCGTGCTGGAAGAGGAGTACGAGAAGAGCCGCCGCCGGTTGCCCGCGCATCTGCGGCGCGCTCCCGAGCCCGAGAGGCCGTTCTCGTTCGAGATCCGCCCGGCGACCGAGGCGGACATCCCCGACATCCGCGAGATCTACAACTACTACGTGCGCAACTCGGTCGTGACCTTCGACGAGAAGGCCTGGTCGATCGCGAAGTGGCGCGACAAGTACGCCACCCTGCACAAGCTGGGTCTTCCGTTCCTGGTCGCCCAGTCGCCGAGCGGTCAGGTGCTCGGGTACGCGCTCGTGCAGCCGTGGCAGTCGAAGTCGGCGTACCGGTACACGGTCGAGAACTCGATCTACCTCGGCCAGGCCGCCGCGGGGAAGGGCCTCGGTCGCGCGCTGCTGGAGGCGCTCATCGCCGCGTGCCAGGATCTCGGCATCCGCGAGATGGTCGCCGCGATCAGCGACAAGGGCGCCGACGCCTCGATCGCCCTGCACGAGAAGCTCGGCTTCACCGAGGTCGGGCGCATGGGCCGGGTCGGCTTCAAGTTCGGCCGGTGGCTCGGCGTGGTCTACCTGCAGAAGAGCATCCCGTCGAAGAAGAAGAAGCGGAAGCTGTTCGGCTGACTCGGGCTTCGGCTGACGCGGGTTCCGGCGCGGCGTGCTGGCGTGCGGCCTGTTCCGGCGCGGCGTGCTTGCGCGCACGTGGGATGCGGTGGGCCGAACTCCTGAGTTCCCGCCTCCGGATGCCGCTCGGCGCTGGGGAGGGGGCTGAGCCGCCCGTTTTCTCAGGAGTTCGGCCCGCGCGGCGCGAGGTCAGTGCGCCGGGAGCGCGGGACGAGGGACCCAGCGGGCAGGCGCGGCGGGCGGCCGTTTACGTGCGATGCGGCGGGCCGAACTCCTGAGTTTTCGCCTCCGGATGTCGCTCGGCGCTGGGGAGGG